>WNGJ01019020.1_pt1 | contig 12861 bp, 9 predicted proteins | sample 5400611 | NCBI WGS metagenome assembly WNGJ01 (sample SAMN13153375, study PRJNA577476) | soil metagenome | isolation source: 40 cm soil or saprolite under Garry oak tree replicate 1 | place: USA:California | collected 2016-06-15
CGCGGCCAACGCGTCCCGATCGTTCGTCAGCGACGTGATCCGGCTGGTGATCGCCGAATACGTGCTGTCGTCGATTGACGTCCCGCTCGAGAGTGCCCTCGTCGATGCGTTGAGGACGTCGAACGAGAGCGGGCCGAACGGGGCGTTGATCTCCTTGTAGACGGTCCCAAGCTGAGTCAAGGCGGCTTCGTGCTCGCGCATCGCCTGGCTGAGCGCGCCATTCGTCAGGACCTGGGAGATCACCCGGCCGTCCGGGGTGTAGTCGTCGCTCAGACCCGCGAGGGAGAGCATCGTCGGCTGGATGTCCGTGTGGTCGGTCCAGATGCTGCTCGTCTGGCCGAGCTGTCTGACGCCGGGCCCCGCAATTCCGAGCCAGGTCCGTCCGATGTCGTCCGTCGCGTCGCCGTGGCTCCACGCGAAGTGGTAGTCGACGCAGACGAACGCCTGGTTGGCCGAGTTCGGGCAGTTGAACTTCGACGGCGTCCCCGCCGGCTGACCGACTGCTGTGCCCGCTGTCAAGAAGTAGTCGGGGTTCGCGAACAACGTGAACGACGGTGTCCGCTGTGGATCGGCGGTCTGCATATGCAATGCCTTCTCCCCGACCTTGTCGGCCAGGTAGAGGGCGATCGGCGTCTTCTGGCTGCTCACGTACGGGTCGAGCGCCTGTGCGGCCGCGGTGTCACGCTCGAGCTGCCGCAGGCCCGGATTCGTGGGAGCCGGATTGCCGTTCATGTAGACCGTCGGAGCTGAGTCGCTGTGGACGGAGAACGCCGGCTGCGTGGTCGGCGACGGCAGCAGCGAGCGCAGGTTCGCGTTGACCTCGCCGATTTGGTTCGCCGGACATGACGTCGACGTATCGAGGTTGCAGTACGTATGGCTCCACGTGCCGTCATTGGAGACACCGCCCGCGAAGTGGTCGTTCTCGTCGGCGGTGACGACGAACAGCGTGTTGTGCTGGTTGATGCCGTCCTTCTTCAGTCGGTCGAAGAACGCCGCGAACGCGTCGTCGTACGACTTCAGGGTCGCCACGTAGTCGGACTGGCCCGGGCCGGACGCGTGCGGGAAAACGCCGTTCGGGTCGGGCGGAGCAGGGAACGCGTTTTGATGGTTGTCGTGCGCGTCCGAGATGTAGCCGAAAGTGACCGGCACGCCGGCCTCCTGCATCTGGGCGACGTAGCCGAGGGTCACGTTGGCCGGCATTCCGTCGAAGCCCGGGAAGCCTGGGTGGCCGAACGGGTCGGTGATCGGGTTGCCGGCGGTGTCATTGACGACGGCGCTACCGCCTGTGATTGCCGGGTTGACGTAGAGGGCGCCGAAGAGACCGAGGCCGTTGTAGCCACCGGGCGGCTCGTCGGGGAGCATGTCCGGCTTTGCATGCGGGCTCTTATTGCAGATCCCGCCATTGAGTCCGCAGTGGATCGTGATGCCGACGAAGTCGGTCAGCGCCTTCGCTCGCTCGGCGCTCGCGAACGGCGCGATCTGCGAGTCCCGGCCCTCTTGCCACTCGGACGAGCCCGCGCCGAAGACCTTCGTCATGTCCCCCGTGGGATCGGTTGCAGTCGGCCCGTACACCGGAACGCCGTTCGCATGATTGTTTGCCAGCGGTCCGGTCAAGGTGATCCCGGAGCCCAAAGCTCCGGCGGTTCCGACCGCCATGATCGTGGCCGGCTCGGCATTCGCGCCCGTATCGATCGTGATTGCCATGCCTGCAGCGAAGCCACTCACGTTTCCGACCTTGATGTTTGTGTCGCCGATCGAAGCGGCGGCCGCGAGGGTTGTCGGGCCGGCCGCGAAGGTGACCGCGTTGTTGTTCTCGAGCACCGCGTTCGCCGTCGAGACGTTTCCGACGTCGCAGCCGGCGCGCGCCCACGGAACCCACGGAGCGGGCGTGTTCTTCGGGGAGCCCGAGTCGCCGGTGACCATGTTGAAGCTCGTGTCTGCCGACGGCGTGGGAGGCGTTGTCGCCGGATTGCCGCCGTCCGTCGTGTCCGTCCAGTACTTGAACGAGGACGAGAAGCCGACCGACCCGTTTGGCCTGAAGTAGCCATACGAGTTGGAGACGGCCTGCCCGTGCCGGTCTGGGTAGAGGCCGGTCAGCGAGCTCAAGATCCCGCCCGCGGTATGCGAGATGAGGATCGTATGCTCGTTGTCGCTGAGGGTCCCGTTGTCCCTCAAAAAGTTCATGAGGTGTGGCATCTGCTCGAGATCCGACGCGAAATTCGATCGGTCTCGGAACAGATGCGTGTTGTCGAACTGTAGGTAGATGACGTGCTTGAGCTCCGTGCCTTGGCCGTTGAGCTTGCAGCCGTTCTCTCCGTTTGCCCCTGCGGCGCCGGAGCCGGCGCGCGCAACGCTGCCGGCTGTCACGGCGACGAGTGCGAGCGCAATCGCCAGCGCGCTCGCGATCTTGACGCGTCTAGTCATTCTCTCCTCCTCCTCGGTGACCGGGGAAACTTAAGGCCTCCGGACCAAAAATGGGAGTCCTATGCAAGTCGGACCGGTAACGGTCTTGAGTTATGCGCCGAAAGCGCTGCTAAGGGCGCACGAAACCCATACGCTCGTACATCTGTTCGAGCGTGGGCGCCGACGCCTCACGCGCCTTGTCGGCGCCTCGAGCTAGCAGAGCGCGGAGCTCGGACTCGTCGGCCCGTAGCTTCTCGTAGCGGGTGCGAATCGGATCGAGGAGTTCGACGACCGCCTCGGCGACGTCGGTCTTGAACTGCCCGTAGCCGCCGTCGTAGCGCGCCTCGAGCTCGGGGATCGGATCGCCGGTCGCGACGGACATGATTTCCAGGAGGTTCGAGATGCCGGGTTTTTGCTCCGGCTCGTAGCGGACGTCCGTTCCCGAATCGGTGACTGCGCTCTTCAGCTTCTTGCGGATCGTCTCCGGGCTGTCGAGGATCAGGAGCGTTCCTTGCGGCGTTCCGGCCGTCGTCGACATCTTCCGTTCGGGCTCTTGCAGGTCCATGATCCGGCCGCCGGTCGTGGCAAACCGCCCCTCAGGCAGCTTGAAGGTTTCGCCGTAGCGGTTGTTGAACCGCTCGGCGATGTCTCGCGCGAGCTCGAGGTGCTGCTTCTGGTCGTCGCCGATCGGAACGAGGTCGGTCTGGTAGAGCAGGATGTCGCCTGCCATCAAGACCGGGTAGGTGAAGAGGCCCGCCGAGACGAACTCGTGGCGCTCGCTCTTCTCCTTGAACTGCGTCATCCGGCCCAACTGGCCGAAGCTCACGACCGAGCTCAGCAGCCAAGCCGCCTCGGGGTGAGCCGTCACGTGACTCTGGACGAAAACCGTCGAGCGGTCCGGCTCGATCCCGGTCGCGAAGAGCATCGCCGCGAGGTCGAGCGTCGAGTTGTAGAGCTCTTGCGGCTCATGCGAGACGGTGATCGAGTGCAGGTCGACGATGCAGAAGAACGCCTCGCCTTCTTCCTGCGTGGCCGCGTACTGGCGGAAGCCGCCGCTGTAGTTGCCGAACTGCTTCGCGCCCGTGGGTTGGATGCCGCTGAAAATCCGCATTGCTCTCGGGTTCAGTATCGCAACTACATTTCGAAGCGGATGGCGACGAACGGCTCACCTGAACTGCTGATCGTGATGGGCGCGGGGGCAACCGCGGATCAGACCGAGCATGTGCTCGCGCGGCTGCACGAGGCCGGCGTCTCGGCTCGGGTTCAGCGCGGGCGCGACGCAACGGTGATCGGCGCGATCGGCGAGCGCGAGCTGCTGGCGACCCTGCCGCTCGAGGGCTACCCCGGCGTCGAGCAAGTGGTGCCGATCCTCAAGCCGTACAAGCTGGTCGCCCGCGAGGTCGCACCCGACCCGACGGTGATCGACGTGGACGGCCGGAAGATCGGCGACGAGTACTTCGGGTTGATCGCCGGCCCGTGCACAGTCGAGTATCGCGAGCAGACCTTGGAGACCGCTCGGGCGGTGGCGGCCGCCGGCGCGACCATGCTGCGCGGCGGGGCTTTCAAGCCGCGTACCTCGCCGTACACGTTCCAGGGACTCGGCGACGACGCGTTGGCCATCCTGCAGGAGGCGCGGGAGGAGACCGGGCTGCCGGTCGTGACGGAGCTGATGGACCCGCGCCACGTGGAGGCTGTGCTGGAGGCTGCCGACGTGATCCAGATCGGCGCGCGGAACATGCAGAACTTCCTGCTGCTCGCCGAGGTCGGCCGGGCCGACAAGCCGGTGTTGCTGAAGCGAGGGCCGTCGGCCTCTGTCGAGGAGCTTCTGATGGCGGCCGAGTACGTGGCCAAGGAAGGGAACGACCGGATCATCCTCTGTGAGCGCGGGATCAAGACTTTCGAGACAACGACGCGCTACACGCTCGATCTCGGCTCGGTGGCGGTGCTGAAGAACGAAACGCACCTGCCGGTGATCGTCGATCCCTCCCACGCGGCGGGCAAGCGTGAGCTGGTGCTGCCATTGGCGAGGGCGGCCGCCGCGGTTGGTGCAGACGGGATCATCGTCGAGTCGCATCCGCGGCCCGAGGAAGCGCTGTGCGACGGCCCTCAACAGATCCCAACTGCGGAGTTCGCCGACTTCGCCCGCGAGGTAGCGGCGGTCGCGGCGCTGATGGGCAAACAGATCGGCTGACTCTTCCGGCCGTGTCCGGGTGCCAGGCACCGGGACCGGTCCGCAACTTGGCGGGTGCGACCGCCCCGCTTACTGCGACGCCTCGGAACGGCGCGACCGGGTCCCGGGACACGGCCGTGGACGCGGTCCCGGGACACGGCCGGGGACCAGGTCCCGCGGAACAAGTCACGCAGCCCTTCTGCGCCGACGGCGCCTTGGAACGGCGCGACCGGGTCCCCGGACATGGCCGTGGACGCGGTCCCGAGAGATGTCCCTTCGGGGCGTGCCCCGGTGCCAGGCACGGGGACCGGTCCGAAGTGGCGTTGCGGCGTCGGCTGTAGCTCGTCGTAGTCTTCGCTTGTGCCAGTTTGCGCCTCCTGCGGCCAGGACAACCCCGACGTCGCTCGCTTCTGCCTCGCGTGCGGCGCCGCGCTTGGCGTTGACGAGGCGGCGCCGCAGGAGGAGCGGCGGTTCATCAGCGTCCTCTTCGTCGATCTCGTCGGCTTCACCGCACGCGCCGAGCGGCTCGATCCGGAGGACGTGCGCGCCGTCCTGACTCCGTACCACGAGACCGTCCGGAAGGAAATCGAGTCGTTCGGCGGAGTGGTCGAGAAGTTCGTCGGCGACGCTGTGATGAGCGTCTTCGGCGCGCCGACCGCCTACGGTGACGACGCCGAGCGCGCGGTCCGTGCGGCTCTGGCCGTCCGGGACAGCGTTCGCGCCCTGAACGAAACGGATGCGCGGCTGGATCTCCAGCTCCGAATCGCCGTGAACACCGGCGAGGCCCTCGTGTCGCTCGGCGCTCGTCCGAGTATGGGCGAGTCGATGGTCGCCGGCGACGTCGTCAACACCGCCTCCCGGCTACAGTCGGCGGCGCCGGTCAACGGGATCATCGTCGGCGAAGAGACCTACGCCTCAACCCGCGAGGCGATCCGCTACGAGGCGACGCCGCCGGTCGAGGCGAAAGGCAAGGCGGCCGTTGTCCCGGCTTGGATCGCGACCGAGGCGCTCGTCCCGGCCGGCGAGCGGAAGATCTCGGGCGCACCGCTGGTGGGGCGTGGCCGTGAGCTCGGAGTTCTCCAGGGCATCTGGGAACGCGTCGCCGACGAACGGACGCCGACCCTCGTCACGATCGTCGGCGAGCCTGGGGTGGGGAAGACCCGTCTTGGCATCGAGTTCGGCCGCGTCGTTGGCGAGCTAGGCGGGCGAAGTGTCCGCGGCCGTTCGCTGCCCTACCGTGACAGCAGCGCCTACGGGGCGTTCTCCGCTCAGGTCAAGCAGTTCTGCGGGATCTTCGAGAGCGATCCGATCGAGGTCGCGCTCGAAAAATTGCGAGCGGAGGTCGCGACGCTACTGGGACCCTCCGAGTCTGACGGCGTGGCCGGCCACCTCGCGATCCTGCTCGGGCTCGACCGTGAGGGCTCGGTCGCCGACCGCGAGACGCTCTTCTTCTCCGTCCGTGTCTTCATCGAGGCGGTGGCTCGCAACAGCCCGACGATGCTGGTCTTCGAGGACGTGCATTGGGCCGACGGCAGCCTCCTCGACCTCGTCGAGTTGCTCGCGGCGCGGCTCCGCGATCTGCCAATCCTGCTGCTTGCCCTCGCCCGCCCCGAGCTCCTAGACGTCAGACCCGGCTGGGGAGGAGGCCTGCCCGCCTACACGGCGCTCCCGCTGGATCAGTTGAAGGAGTCGGAGGCGCGCGAGCTCGCCGCCCAACTCCTCGCGAGCTCAGCCGAAGGCGGCCGCGCCCAGCAGGCGGCGCTGCTCGCCGAGACCGGGGAGGGGAACCCGCTGTTCATCGAGCAGCTCGCCGCCACGCTCGCCGAGACGTCAGCGGGAAAGGACTCGCCACTACCGACCACGATTCGCGGGATCGTTGCCGCCCGTCTCGATGCACTCCCTGCCGCCGAGCGGGCGATCCTGCTGGACGCCGCAGTCGGTGGAAAGGTGTTCTGGCGTGGCGCGCTGGAGCGGATGACCGACGACCCTGACGGCCTGTCCGAGCTGCTGGGCGCGCTCGAGGGACGCGACCTGATCCGCCGGCAGTCCGTCTCGTCGATCGAAGGAGACCAGCAGTTCGTCTTCAAACACGTCCTGATCCGGGATGTCGCCTATGACCTGCTTCCGCGCCCCCGGCGGCGTGAGCGGCACGCGCAGGTTGCGGAGTTCCTCCAGGAGGCAACGTCAGAAACCGGCGAGGCTGCGGCGGCTCTCGCACGCCACTGGCGAGACGCCGGCGAAGCCGAGCGGGCGATCGAGCACCTGATCTCAGCGGCGGAGGAGGCCGAGAGGGGGTGGGCCAAGGACCGGGCGGTTGCCTTCTACCGGGAGACGCTCGAACTTCTGCCCGAGGACGACGCCGACCGGCGGAACGACGTCAAACGGCGCCTGGCAATCGCCCACACCGCGGCGTACCACGCCCTGGACGCTCGCCTGCTTCAGCTAGAAGACGACTAGGCCGCTGACGGGAAGTCGCCAGGCGTGACGTCGCCCGCAATCTCCCAGAGGTCGTCGATCGTGTGCCGCCCCAGACGCTCGCCGTGGCTTCGGACGGTCTCCGGGTCGGGCGCGCCATAGACGCAGAACGTCCTCACGCCGCCACTCTCGTCGACGATCACATGGCTGTGCTCCCACGTGATCTCGGGGAATTCATGCTCGGCGATTTCCCTCGAACGCCGACCGACGTCCGGCATCGCGTCTTCGCTGACCTCGAAGGTTCTGACGATCAGGTACCTAGGCATGCGCCCCATTCTATGCCGGATAGCCTGAGCCGATGGAAATTCGGCGGCTGGCAGTTATCGGCACGGGTCTGATCGGTGCGGTAGTCGCCGAAGCGGAGCTGGCGATTGTCGCGGCTCCGGTGGCCGAGCTTGGGCCGCAAGTGCGCGCGGTCCTCGAGGCCGCTCCCGAGGGGTGCACGGTGACCGACGTCGGATCGACCAAGGTCGGGGTCTGCTCGGCCGCGCTGGGCTCGACCCGATTTGTAGGCGGTCATCCCGTCTGCGGTTCTGAGGCGCGCGGAGCCGAGCACGCAAGCGCAGAGCTCTTCGACGGCGCGACCTGGTTCCTGACCCCGCTCGCTGCGACCGAACCGGAGCGCTACCGGCTCGTGCATGGTTTCGTATCCTCGCTCGGCGCGACGCCGGTTGCCGTTGACCCAGTCGCACATGACCGGCTCGTTGCACTGACCAGTCACCTGCCCCACGCACTCGCCAACCTCCTGGTCAACCAGGCCGGAGCCAACCGGATCGACGGACACGATCCGCTCGCGGCGGCCGGCGGGTCGCTGCGCGACATGACGCGCGTCGCCGGTGCGAACCCTCGGATCTGGATCGACATCTTCCTCGAGAACGCCGAGCCTGTGCGCGCGGCGCTGGGCGAGCACCGGGAGCAGCTCGACCGTCTCGAGCAAGCGCTCGAGAGCGGGGACGCCGGCTTTCTCGCGAAATGGATCGGCGAGGCGGCGGGCAACCGCCAGCGGATGTTGGCGGAGGCATACCCCGATCCGGGCGCTCTGCAGCAGCTGCGCGTCCACGTTCCCGACCGGCCCGGCGTCCTTGCCGGGATCACGCAGGCCCTCGGCGCCGAGCGAATCAACATCGAGGACTTCGAGCTCCTCCACATGTCCCCGGACCGCGGCGGCACCCTGACCGTGCTGATCACGGGCGAGGACGAGGCGCGCCGCGCGGCCGAGCTGCTGGAGGCTCAGGGTTACGGGGTCCTGGTCTCGCCCGTCCTCGGCGACCAGTGACCCGGGTCGAGCCCGCAGCGGCCCTCGTCGGCGACATTGCCGTGCCGGCAGTCAAGGGAATCTGCCAGCGGGGCGCCCTCCTGGCCGCGATCGCCGACGGCGAGAGCGAGTTGCGGAACTTCGGGCATGCAGCTGACACCGACGTGGCGCTGGAGGCCGTTCGCTCGCTCGGAGCCGAGATCGGCGAGCCCGAGCCCGGAACGGTTCGAATCGAAGGGCGCGGCCTGCGCGGTCTCGTTCCGCCCGCCGCGCCGATCGACTGCGGCAACGCCGGCACCGTGCTGCGGCTGCTGAGCGGAATCCTGGCCGGCCAGAACGGCAGCTTCGAGCTCGTCGGTGACGAGTCGCTCTCGTCCCGCCCGGTGCGCGTGGACGAGCCGTTGCGGCTGATGGGCGCGCACGTAGAGACGAGCGACGGCCGGCCGCCGGTAACGATCGAAGGAGGTCGGCTGCAGCCGATCCGCTACGAACTGCCGGTCGCGAGCGCGCAGCTGAAATCGGCAGTTCTGCTGGCTGGCTTGCTGGGCGAGGACGGCCCGACGACCGTCGTCGAGCGGGTGCCGACGCGGGACCACACCGAGCGGCTGTTGCGCTCGCTCGGCCTCAGGCTGACCCGGGCGGGCACCGAGATCCGCGTCTGGCCGGCCGAGCGGATCCCGCCTCTCTCGCTCGAGATCCCGGGCGATTTCTCCTCGGCCGCGCCGTTCATCGTTGCGGCAACGCTGCTCTCGGGCTCGAACCTCCGGATCCACGACGTCGACGTGAACCCGACTAGGACAGGGCTGCTAGACGTGCTCGCGCGGATGGGTGCCCGGATCGCTGTCTTCAACCGACGGAGCGCGAACGGGGAGCCGGTCGCCGACCTGGAGGTGCGTTCGGCGCCACTGCTGGCGACCTCGATCGAGGCTGAGGAGGTGCCGCGGGTGGTCGACGAGTTGCCCCTGTTCGCCCTCCTGGCTTCTCACGCGCGCGGGGTGAGCGTGGTCAAGGGCGCACAGGAGTTGCGCGTCAAGGAAACGGACCGCATCGAAACGGTGACGAATTCGCTCCGCGCGCTGGGCGTCCGCATCTCGGCGGGCGAAGATGGCTTCCGGATTCGTGGTGTTCCCGCCCGCCCCCGAGGGGGAGCTATGGCCTCGAGCGGCGACCACAGGGTTGCGATGCTCGGGGCGGTAGCCGGCGCCGTTTCGAAGGAGGGAGTGGAGATCGAAGATGCGGAGGCCGTCGCTGTAAGCTTCCCCGGGTTTTTCGAGCTTCTGGAGTCGGTTACACAGCGATGATCGTTGCCATTGACGGGCCCGCCGGAGCGGGAAAAAGCACGGTCGCCCAGCGGCTCGCTGAGCGGCTTGGCTACCGCTACCTCGATACCGGCGCGATGTACCGAGCTCTGACCTGGCTGGCGATGATGCGTGACATCGACCTCAGCGCGGGGGAGAAGCTCGGCGCGCTTGCTGAGGAGTATCCGATCACGCTGGGCGAGAGCCGCGTCTGGATCGACGACACGGACGTTACCGCCGCGATCCGCAAGTCCCGGATCGATCGCGTCGTGCCCGTGGTCGCGCGACATCCCGAGGTGCGAGCCGTCATGCGCACGCGTCAGCGCGAGCTCGCGGAAGGCGGTGATGCCGTGATCGAGGGCCGTGACATCGGCACGGTCGTCTGCCCGGGCGCCGACGTAAAGGTCTATCTGAACGCTGACCGGGAGATCCGCGCCGGCCGCCGGCTCGCCGAGCGCCCGGAGATCGGCGCCGACGCCCTCGCGACCGACCTTCGCATACGCGACCAGAGCGACGCCGAGCGGATGATGCCGGCGGAGGACGCGATCCAGATCGACACGACCGAGCTCGACGTCGAAGACGTCGTCGACCGGATCGAGAAGCTCGTCCGAGAACGTCAGCCTGCATGAGAAACATGGGGGAACCCAGGGTTCCCCCATGAGCCCCCTCCTTCTTCGCTACCTCTTACTAAAACGTGCCGCGGCTCCCGCCGGGCAAAGCCCGGCTCCGCCGGCGGTACGGAAGCTTCCCTTCAATGAAAATGACCCCAATGAACAGATTCGCCAAAAACGACACGTTGGAGGCCGACGCAGGCGAGGACCTGCTCGGCACCGTCGCGATCGTCGGCTTCCCGAACGTCGGAAAGTCCACCCTCGTCAACCGGTTGACCGAGTCGCGCGCCGCCGTCGTGCACGCGACGCCCGGGGTTACCCGAGACCGCAAGGAGCTGGTCTGCGAATGGAACGGCAAGCGGTTCCTGCTGATCGACACGGGCGGCGTCGACATCGCCGGGACGGATCCGATCACGCGCTCGATCGCCGAGCAGGCGAAGACAGCCGTCGCCGAGGCCGACCTGGTCGTCTTCCTGACTGACGCGCGGGCCGGGATCACGCCCGGCGACGAGGAGCTGGCGCAGATCCTGCGCGCTGCCCACAAGCCGGTGCTGCTCGTCGCCAACAAGATCGACGATCCCGATCAGGATGCGCTCGCGTTCGAGTTCCACCGGCTCGGCCTCGGCGATCCCGTTCCGCTTTCCGCGGCGCACGGCCACGGCACCGGCGACCTGCTCGACACGATCGTCGCACGGCTGCCGGGTCGCGGCCGACCGGCGGTCACGGATGCGGCGATCCGGGTTGCCATCCTCGGCCGGCCGAACGTCGGCAAGTCGAGCCTGCTGAACGCAATGCTCGGCGAGGAGCGGGTGATCGTGTCCGACCAACCCGGCACCACGCGCGATGCGATCGACACCGTCTTCCGACGCGGCGAGCGGGAGTTCGTGTTCATCGATACCGCGGGCCTGCGGCGGAAGCGCCGGCAGCGGCAGGGGATCGAGTACTACTCGGAGCTTCGCGCACTAGCCGCCGCAGAGCGCGCGGACGTTGCACTGGTGCTGGTCGACTCGAGCGAGGGCGTCGTGGACCAGGACCTGTCGGTCGCGGATGTCGCCCGCAAGGCCCAGTGCTCGACGATCGCCGTCCTCTCCAAGTGGGACCTCTCCGAGGTCGAGATCGAGGACGTCAAGGCGAGGCTCGGCGAGCGCCTGCGCCAGAGGCCGCCGGTACTGACCGTGTCGGCGAAGACCGGGCGCGGGATCGCGCGATTGCTCGATCGGATCGAGACCCAGTTCGACAAGCACTCGGCGCGGATCCCTACGGCCGAGCTGAACCGCTTCCTCGCCGAGCTCCGCGAGGCGCGGGAGGCGCCGGGCCGCGGCGGGCGCCGGCTCAACCTGCTCTACGGAACGCAGGTGCGCGCTCGGCCGCCCCGCTTCCGCTTCTTCGTCAACGATCCAAGCCTCGTGACGCGTGACTATGGGTATTGGGTCGAGAATCAGCTTCGCGAGAAGTTCGACCTGGCCGGCGTCCCGGTCGCGATCGACTTCGTCCGCCGGAGTTGACCGACCAAGTCCGGCGGACCGGGTCCCGAGCCATGTCCGGCGACCGGGTCCACGGACATGACCGGGGACCTGGTCCCGGGGCATGTCTCGGGACCCGGTCGCCCCGTAACTGCGAGGGGCTCCGCGCTCCCCTGGAACTAGACCCCGCCGCGGGCCTTAGAAGTGCGGCGCAGCTCGAACCGGTTCTCGCTACGGCTCAGCAGCCGCGCGATGTTGGCCCGGTGGAGGACGAAGATCGCGACCGCTGCTCCGGCGGCGAAGGCGACGACGGGCCAGGAGGCGCCGAAGAGAACGGCAAAGAGGGGGAGAGTCGCGGCCGAGACCAGCGAGGCGACCGACGTATAACGGGTCAGGAGGAACGCGGTTACCCAGACGGCTGCTGCGGCGAGCGTCGCCAGCGGCGCGACCGCCAGCGCGACACCGCCGGTCGTGGCGACGATCTTGCCGCCACGGCGGAAGCCCATGAAGACAGGCCGCCAGTGCCCGACCAGCGCGGCAATTCCGGCCAGCAGACCGACGAGCTCACCGCCGAGCCACAGTCCAAGCAGCGCCGCCGCGGAGCCTTTGGCAACGTCGAGCAGCGCGACGCCGAGGGCGATCTTGAAACCAGCTGTGCGCCAGACGTTCGCCGCTCCGGTGCTGCCGCTCCCTTCCTTGCGGATGTTGACGCCTTTCAGCATCCGCGGCAGCCAGTAGCCCCAGGGCATGCTGCCGAGGAGATAACCGGTCAGGATCAGGAGAACGTCCTTCATTTAGAGCCCAGCCTCGCGATTCTACGAAGTGATCTCCGGGTCGCGTGCCGCGGGGGCCGGAACGAGTCCCTCGTCGATCCACCAGTCCATTGTCCGGCGAAGCGTCTCCTCGATCGGCGTATAGCGCAAGCCGAGCTCACGGGTCGCTTTCGACCCGTCGTAGGCGTGACCGTGCGTAATCGTGCGCGCGAGCTCTCGGCAGATGCGGGGAGAGCCTCGCCGAACCCACGCGACCGCCTCGACGACCGTCGCGAGCGTCATTGCAAGTGAAGGGCGCAGCGTGCGGACCGGCTGCTCGATGCCCGCCAGGCGGCCCAGCAATGCGAGCCCTTCCCGGACCGTCAGTGTCGCTCCGCTGAGGACGTAGCGCTCTCCCGGCTTGCCTCTGGAGG
>WNGJ01005954.1_pt1 | contig 12859 bp, 15 predicted proteins | sample 5400611 | NCBI WGS metagenome assembly WNGJ01 (sample SAMN13153375, study PRJNA577476) | soil metagenome | isolation source: 40 cm soil or saprolite under Garry oak tree replicate 1 | place: USA:California | collected 2016-06-15
ACCTCTACGAAGGGTTCAGCTTCAAGGTCATCGGCCGCCGCAAGGGCTATTACACGGACAACGGCGAGGACGCGATCGTGATGTGGTCCGACTCGATCCACTCACCCCGCTTCCGCCGAGCGTACGAATCCAACCTGGAACGAATCGACGCAGACGTGCAAGGCCTCCGCCGAGACCTGCTGACCAAAGGGGACCAATAATAAAAAAGGTCACTTCCCCACCTGTGGGGAAGGTGGCGCGCAGCGCCGGATGGGGACCGATCTCGTGGCATTAACCCTAGGCATCGAAACCAGCTGCGACGAGACTTCCGTCGCCGTGGTCGAAGACGGTCGCCGCGTCCTGTCGAATCTCATCCACTCCCAGGTCGAGCTGCACAAGGACTTCGGGGGGGTCGTCCCGGAGCTCGCAGCCCGCGACCACCTCGAGCGCCTGCCCGACCTCGTCGACCTCGCGCTGGAGCGCGCCGGCCTCGAGGCCACAGACCTCAACCTGGTCGCGGTGACCCGGGGTCCGGGCCTCGCCGGATGCCTGCTCGTGGGAGTCGGCGTAGGGGAGGGCCTCTCGGCCGCGTGGCAGCGCCCGATCATCGGGGTCAACCACCTGTGGGGCCACATCTACGCCGCGATGCTCGCCAGGCCGGACCTCGAGCCGCCGCTGCTTGGCCTGGTGGTCAGCGGCGCCCACTCCGACCTCGTCCGGATGCCGGAGCATGGTCGCTTCGAAGTTATCGGCCGCACACGCGATGACGCAGCCGGCGAAGCTTTCGACAAGGCCGCGCGCATGCTGGGTCTCGGGTACCCCGGCGGGCCCGCGCTTGATCGGCTGGCCCGGACCGGCGACGCAAGCCGGCAGCCTCTCCCGAAGCCATCCCTTCCCGGCCTTGAGTACAGCTTCAGCGGCCTGAAGACGGCGCTTCTCTACCGTGTGCGTGACCTCAGGGAGAAGGTGACCCCACAGGACAAGGCTGACCTCGCCGCCTCCTTCGAGCGCTCGGTGGTCGAATCCCTGCTCGAAAAGTTGGACCTGGCGCTTGAGGAAACTCCCACGGCCGAGGTGGTCGTTTGTGGAGGCGTGGCGGCCAACACCCTGCTTCGGAAGCGGGCGGCGGAGGTGGTCGGGAGCCGGGCGCGCCTGACGATGCCACCCCTGGACCTGTGCACCGACAACGCAGCGATGATCGCGGCGGCGGGATATTTCACGTCCCACAGCCATTTCACCTCCCCACCTCGTGGGGAGGTCGGAAGCCGCTTGCGGCTTCCGGGTGGGGAGGTGGAACCAGCTCCCATCGAGGTCAACCCATCACTAGGCTGGAATTCGTGAGTGGAGTGAAGGGCTGGAGCATCGTGTTCCGCGGTGGCCGTATCCAGGCCGACCTGGTCGCCGCCGTGCTCCAGGCCGAGGGCCTGAGAGTGGAGGTCTTCGGCGACCACGCTTACGGCGTAGGCATCAACCTGACCGACGCCGTGATCATGGTCCCCGACGACCAGGTCAAGGTGGCCACGGAGATCCTCCGCCAGGCCGAGCAGGCGCCGCCAGAGCCCGACGACGTTTAACCCCCTCTCCCAGGAGGTAGTAGAATTAGCAGTCAACCCCCCTGAGTGCTAAGCGCTCGGGTGTAGGGAGTGCTAATTCAATCCACACGTTGGAGGAGTGCCCACATGAATTTGAGACCGTTAGGCGACCGCGTAGTGCTCAAGCCGGTCGAAAGAGAAGAGAAGACAAAGAGCGGAATCGTGCTTCCGGACACCGCCAAGGAGAAGCCCCAGGAGGGCATGGTCGAGGCAGTGGGCACCGGAAGGATTCTGGACAACGGCACCAAGGTGCCGATGGAGCTCAAGGTCGGCGACAAGGTGCTTTACGCGAAGTACGCCGGCAACGAATTCAAGGTCGATGAGATCGAGTACCTGATCGTTTCGGAGAAGGACGTGCTCGCCGTAGTCTCGTCCAACGGCAAGGCCAAGAAGTAATCAGAAAAAGTAGAAGAGGGATATAGATGGCAAAGACAGTCACATTCGATGTAGAGGCGAGACAGGCCCTTAAGAAAGGCATCGACATCGTCGCCTCATCTGTACGTATCACGCTCGGCCCCAAGGGCCGCAACGTCGTCCTCGAGAAGAAGTTCGGCGCCCCGACGGTCACCAACGACGGTGTGACCATCGTGCGGGAGATCGAGCTCAAGGACGCGATGGAGAACACCGGCGCGCAGCTGCTGCGCGAGGTGGCGACCAAGACCAACGACGTGGCCGGTGACGGCACCACCACGGCGACGATCCTGGCGCAGACCATGATCAGCGAAGGCTTCCGCAACGTCGCCGCGGGCGCCAACCCGATGCAGCTCAAGGTCGGAATCGAGAAGGCCGTCGAGGCCATCGTCGATGAGATCAAGAGGCTGTCCGTCCCGGTCAAGGGCCACGAGGACGTCGCGCACGTCGCGGCGATCTCCAGCCAGGACCCGCTGATCGGCAACCTCATCGCCGACGCGATGGACAAGGTCGGCAAGGACGGAGTCATCACCGTCGAAGACAACCAGGCCATGGCGACCGAGCTCGAAGTGGTCGAGGGCATGCAGTTCGACCGCGGCTACGTGGCCGCTTACATGGTCACCAACCCGGACCGGATGGAGGCCGTCCTCGAGGACCCCTACATCCTGATCACCGACCGCAAGATCTCCGCGATCCAGGACCTGCTCCCCGTTTTGGAGCGCGTCGTCCAGCACGGCAAGCCGCTGCTGATCGTCGCGGAAGACGTCGAGGGAGAGGCTCTCGCCACCCTCGTCGTGAACAAGCTGCGCGGCACCTTCACCGCCGTCGCCGTCAAGGCGCCGGGCTTCGGTGACCGCCGCAAGGCGATGCTCGAGGACATGTCCATCCTCACCGGCGGCCAGGTCATCTCGGAAGACCTCGGGCTCAAGCTCGACCAGACCAAGATCGAGCAGCTCGGCCACGCGCGGCGCGTGACCGTGACCAAGGACAACACCACGATCGTGGAAGGCGCCGGCAAGCCGGAAGCCATCCAGGGCCGGATCAAGGCGATCAAGGCTCAGGTCGAGGAGACCACCTCCGACTTCGACAAGGAGAAGCTGCAGGAGCGGCTCGCGAAGCTCGCCGGCGGCGTCGCCGTGATCAAGGTTGGAGCTCCCACCGAAGTGGAGCAGAAGGAGAAGAAGCACCGCATCGAGGACGCGCTGAGCGCGACCAAGGCCGCGGTCGAAGAGGGCATCGTCGCGGGTGGTGGCACCGTGCTGCTGAACGCGCAGAAGAAGCTCGATGGCGGGCTCGGCCTCAAGGACGACCAGGCGACCGGTGTCAACATCGTCCGCAAGTCGCTCGAGGAGCCGGTCCGGCAGATCTGCCTGAACGCAGGCAAGGAAGGCTCGGTCATCGTCGAAGAGATCCGCAAGGGCAAGCCGGGCTTCGGCTACGACGCCCTGAACGACAAGTTCGTGAACATGTTCGAGGCGGGAATCGTCGACCCGGCCAAGGTGACTCGTTCAGCGCTGCAGAACGCCGCATCGATCGCGGCGATGGTGCTGACCACCGAGGCGATGGTCACCGAGGTTCCCGAGGAGAAGCGCGGCGGCGGTGGCATGGGCGGCATGTCCCCGGACATGATGTAAGAGGGGCTTCAAGCCTCCTAAGTTCGACTCACACGAGCCCCTCGCTTCGGCGAGGGGCTCTTTTCTTTCTACTTCCCTGCTTGCGGGGAAGGTGGCCCGCCGCGAAGCGGCCGGCCGGAAGGGGAGCCTCGACCTCGTTTGTCGCGGTTGGTTGGGTCATCGACTGGAATCAGTCCACCCAAACCGGCGATCCTTCGTGCTGCGATCGTCACCGCGAACGGCAGCAGGATCATGAAGCTCGCCACCACCACTGAAAGGGAGTCGGGAAGGCGGCGCGGATCGCCCAGCCCGAGGTACGTCAGGTAGCCGCCGCCGGCGGCGGTGAGCAGCACGATCACGGTCGCGACGCCGATTGCCCACCAGCGGTAGTCCCGGTAAAGCGGGGGCGCGGTGCGGTTTGCCAGCCGGAGGAGCCACCACGCGGTCAGCCCGTTCAGCACCAGCCCGCTGATCAGCGCACAGGCGGCGATGCCGACGCGGAACTCCGTCAGGTGCCGCATGACGAAGGCGGAGGCGTTGACGGCGAGTATCCCGATCGGCGTGATCACGCCGAGGGTCAAAAGGACGATCTCCCGCACCCGCCTGGACCTGGGCATCACCTTAGAAAAAGATAAGGGCGCCGGGGAACCGGCGCCCTTACTGGTTTTTTAGGAGGTTAGTGGCCGCAGCCGCAGGCCTGGGCCCCGGAGGCGTCGTCGCCGGTGTCAAACGAGTGGCCGCACGAGCATGAGTGCACCGCATTTGGGTTGTGCACCGTGAAGCCGGCGCCCATGAGGCTGTCGACGTAGTCTATCTCCGAGCCGCGGATGTAAGGAGCGCTGAAGTCGTCGACGATCAGCATCACGCCGTCCTGCTCGATCACGAGGTCGTCGGGTCGCCGCATATCGTCAAACGCCATGCCGTACTGCATCCCGGAGCATCCGCCACCGCTGACAAAGACGCGAAGCGCCAGCTGGGGGTTGCCTTCCTTGGCGAGCAGTTCCTTGAGGCGAGCCTGAGCGTCGGAGGTTAGTGAGACGACAGCTTGTTCGATCACAAGTCGGATATTACCAGACGGACTAATTCACCTCCCCACCTTGTGGGGAGGTCCCGGCGAAGCCGGGGGTGGGGAGACCGGAGCCACTTGCTAGCCGCGGCCCAGCTTGAATCCCTTCTTGGCTTCCTTCTTCCCACCCTCGGCAGCCGTCGACCCTGCGATCAGCTGGGCCAATTGCTCTGCCCCGCGCGAGATTGCGCTCTTGGGGTCGGTCAGGACCAGGATCTCGCCCTTGACCGCCGCCTCGTCCGGCTTGGTGCCGTCGAAGTCGATCTCCACCGCCAGCTCCTGCTTCAGCGTGCGCACCACGTCTTCCTTGCTCACGACGGACTTCGGCACCTTGTTGTTGAGGGCGAGGATGACGCGCCCTGGAACGATGTTCAGCACGTTCGTGAAGATGTTCAGCAGCTCGCCAACGTCCTTCAGCGACGAGAGCTCAGGCGTGACGAGCACCAGCACCCGCTGGCTGTGGTCGAGGACGCTGATCACAATGTCGGTGAATGCGACGCCGAGGTCGAAGACGATGTAGCGAAACGCGTTGACCAGGATGCCCATCGCGCGGTTGACCAGGTCGACGGTGATGAGGTCCGCCTGCTCCGCGCGCAGCACGCCGGGCAGCAGCATCATGCCTCCGGGGTGGTGGAGAATCGCCCCTAGCACGGCCTCCTCGAAGTTGGCGGGCGGGACCTGGCTTGCGGCCGCGAGACAGCCGGTCGGCGTCAGGTAGGAAATCAGTGCCGCGTGGTTGTACGGCAGCGCGAGGTCGACCAGCAGGACCTCACCCGGGAACCGCTTGGCGAGCGCTGCGGCCAGGTTGACCGAAAGCGTCGTCCGGCCAGAACCGCCTTTGGGAGAGTAGACCGCCACGGTCGAGGCGGCCTGCTCAGGCGCGACCATGCGCGCCCGGGCGATCAGGTTGGGGAGCGTGTCCTTGCGCTGCTCGACCAGCTTGGTCAGCTCGATGATCGCGTCCGAGTCGGCCGGCAGCGTCTCGTAGAGCGTCTTCCGGTCCAGGGTCAGGAGCCTGCAGTCCTCGAGAGCTCGAACGCTGGCTGTGCGGGTTTCTTCAGAGATCAGGGCCATCTCGCCGAAGAAGTCGTCCGGGCCCATGAGGGCGATGGTGATCGTGTGCCCGGGAGACTCCTCGACGAAGACCTCGCAGCGGCCCGACTCGACCACGAACATGGTGTCGCCGGGGTCGCCCTGGTGGACGATCACCGACCCCTTGGTCGCCGAGGCGGGGGCGAGGCGGCGGGCAAGGGCGTGGAGGATGTTGTCGGGCAGCGTGAAGAAGATCGCCACGCGTTCCAGAATCTGGAAGCGCTTCCGGAGCTCGTCCGGTGATCCGCCTCCAAGCCGCTCGGTGTCGCCCACGCCCATGGAATTATAGGTATGGGGTTGCCAGGCTCCACCTAGGCCTGGCTTAGTTCAGTGCGTTGGTAGACTTAGCCGCTGTCGGTCCCGTGGTGTAGCCTGGCCAAACACGCGGCCCTGTCAAGGCCGAGAACGCCGGTTCGAATCCGGTCGGGACCGCCATCCAGGCCCCCAAGCAGGCTACGGAGAGGTGGCCGAGTCCGGTTGAAGGCGACGGTCTCGAAAACCGTTATAGGTGCAAGCCTATCTAGGGTTCAAATCCCTACCTCTCCGCCAACCCCGTGATTCCGCACGCCTGGCCCGAACCGTGCCCATCCAGAAACCCCATTAGGTACGTAGGGCACCAACGGTGCGCATCAGCGCGCCCCGCACCTGAGACTCGACGACTTCTGTCCGGTTGTGGATGTCTGAGGCGGTGAAACGGAGCAAGCGAAATCCCGCGTTGATCAAGAGGTTCTGGCGACGATCGTCTTCGGCAAGGCGATCGCGGTGGTTGCCTCCGTCGTACTCAAGAACTAGCCGAGCGACGGGGTAATAGAGGTCAGCCCTGGCAACGAACCGACCGTCCGGATCATGCAGATTGGTCTGCACCTCAGGCCGAGGCAGCCTCGCTTGGTTGAGAAGCCAGCGAAGCCGAGTTTCCATCGGTGATTCAGCGGGAGCGGCCAATCTCGCGAGGAAACGAAGCCGGCCGGCGCCTGCGCGACCCCCGCATGCCTCCGCGTAATCAACCAGCGCGATCACATTTGTGAGGCGCGCGCGGAGTGCCATGTCGAGTGCGATCAACGCATCGACTGCTGGGTAGCGCAGGCAGATATCGGTGAGAGTCCAGAGGAGGTTTGTCGCACGCAGCTTTCGGACCGTGACGATGTCCCCCGGTGCAATCTGACAGTGACGTACCGTGAGCCCCGATCGCGACCGAACGCCGGTTGAAGAAGGAATAACTATTTCAACTGGATGGATCGGATCCAAATCCAGGCCGAACAGCCAGCCCGCAGTCGCGCCGGCGAAGACAGCCTCCCGCGGCAGCAATTCCCTCCATGCCACCAACTGCCGCCATGCGTCCACCTTTACCCCTTCCCAGCAATAGAGCTCACGACCGAGACGTCTCCAGGCGCTACCCCTCAACGCACTAAGCGTCAGCCCGGCGGCACGCGCCTCGTCTAAGGAAAACGGCCGAGTCGTGAGTTCACGCGGGATAGAGGGCGTTCGAGGCATCCAGCAAATCGTGGCCCCGGCGCGGCCTCTCGCCAACCCAGCCCGTAAAGGGACCTGGGCTGGAATGAGGCAGCGGCCACGGATGATTGACCTTGATATGGCAAATTTCACTGACGACGTGCTCAAGGCCGCGGCCAACGAGCGTGAGGTCACCCTCACCACGATCGGCCGCAAGACCGGTAAAGCACACGACGTGACGATATGGCTCACGACCGACGGCAAGCGCCTCTACATCCGCTCCGGCCAGGGCCTCGGTCGCCAGTGGCCGCAAAACTTCCTCGCCCGCGGCGAAGCCATCCTGCGCCTCGGAAAGCAGGCCGTGAAGGTCAAGCCACAGCTGGTCACTGATCCATCCCGCGCCCGCGAGACCTCAACTCTCTACGCCAAGAAGTACGGTTCAACCGTGAAGGCCTCCAAACCCGACCAACCCCTCACCCCCGGCGAGCAGGCGACCTTCGAGCTGATCCCCGCCGCCTGATGACCCGCCAGCGGCGCGCCGTCTCGGTCGCGTTCCTGGCTTTCGGTGCGGTGAGCGGAAGCTGGGTCCCTCGGCTTCCCGCGATCAAAGACCAACTGCATATCTCTGACGCGCAGGTCGGCTACGCCCTCGTCCTCTTTGCTGTCGGCGCGGTGTTCGGGGCGACAATCGCGCGCCTCGTGCTCGCGAGCGGAGCAAGAGCCTGGGTCCGTGCCGGCACCATCGCAATCTGCGTCGCCCTCGCGGGGCCCGGACTTGCCAACAGCTTCCTCCAGCTCATGGCCGCGGCACTCCTGATCGGCGGATGCGCGGGATTCATCGATGTCCTGGAGAACGCGCAGGCCGCCGAGCTCGAGCGCGAGGTCGGTCGACCTTTGATCAACGGCTTTCACGGTTTCTGGAGCCTCGGCGCGATCATCGGCTCGGTCGTTGCGGGAGTCGCCGCCTTTGCCGGAATCGCGCCGCTCCCGCAGTTTGCATTCGCGGCGTTCATCGCCGCAGCAGCCTCCGCGCGCTTTCTGCGCGACCTGCCCAACACCCGCGCGGGCGCCGACCGGACAATCCCACCTGCACCCGACAGCTCGTGGCTGCGTAGCTCGGTGGTCGTGGTCGCGGCGATCGCGTTCGCGGGCATCATCGTCGAGGGGGGCACCGCCGACTGGAGTGCCCTCTATCTACGAGAGTTCAGCCACGCCGGCCCGGGATTCGCCGCGGGCGGATTTGCGGCCTTCGCGCTCGCGGCGACGGTCGTGCGCTTTCGCGCCGACCTGCTCACCGCCCGCACCACCCCCGCCACAGTGGCCAGGCTTGGCGGTTTGGTCGCCGCCCTCGGTCTTGCACTCGCAATCGCACTTCCCGCCCTGCCAATCGCGATCATCGGATTTGCCCTCGTCGGCATGGGTACCGCCGTCCTGATGCCGCTCGCCTTCAGCGCCGGCGCCAATCTCGGCTCGAGCGGCACCTCGCTCACGATCATCCTGGCCGCCGCCTACGCCGGCTCCATCGCGGGACCCGCATTGATCGGCACCACCGCCGACCAATTCGGCTTGCGCGTCGCGCTCACCATCCTCCTGGCCGCGGCCATCGTCGTCGCCGCGCTGGCCGGAAACCTACAGGGCGCTGACCGACCTACCCCAGCGCCATCCCGCAGATGAAGCGGATCACCGCCTCGATGCCGCGGTGATAGTTGTCGACGACCAGGCGCTCGTTCGGCGAGTGGACCGCGGAGTCGGCCTGCGCGATCCCGCTGATCACCAGCGGCGCGCCGACCGCCTCCTGAAAATCGATTGACACCGGGATGGAGCCGCCCACCCGGATCAAGGTCGTGTCCAGGCCAAACGCCGCTTTGTAAGCCCCGCGCAATGCCTGCGCCGGACGGTGATCGACGCCACAGGTCACAGGCGGCGCCGCCCCGAGCAAATCGACTTTGATCTCGACCCCTGGCGTCGTCAGCTTCTGCACGTACTTTTCCAGCGTCGCGAGGATCTCTTTCCAGTCCTGGTGCGGCACCAACCGCATGCTGACCTTCGCCGACGCGCGCGCGGGGATCACCGTCTTCTTGCCTTCCCCGATGAAACCGCCAACGATCCCGTTGGCGTCGAGAGTCGGCCGGCTGCCGGTCCGCTCCAGCGCGAGGAACTCCTCCTCTCCTTCCAATGCTTTGGCGCCCGTCAGGCGCTTCACCGTCTCGACGTACCGCGCGTCCTTCTTCTTCCAGTCCTCGATCTCTTCCGGCGCAGGCCTCACGACCTCGTCGTAAAAGCCGGGGATGGTGACGTGCCCGTCCCGGTCCTTCAGCTCACCGAGGATCCGAGCCAGGGTGTTGATCGGATTCGGCGCGACCCCGCCATAAACCCCCGAATGAAGGTCCACCGCCGGCCCCGTCGCGTGCAGCTCGACATACAGAAGTCCGCGCAGTGCGGTTGCCAGAGTTGGATTTCCGTCCTCATCCATTCCGCTGTCCCAGATCAGGACCGCGTCGGTCTTCAGCTTCGATCCATTCGCACGGAGGTACTTGGGAAGCGACTCGCCGCTGATCTCCTCCTCGCCTTCGATGACAAAACGCAAGTTGATCGGCGGCCCGCCGGCGGCAAAGAGATGCTCGACCGCCTTCACGGTGGCGAGGTGGTTGCCCTTGTTGTCGGCGGAGCCGCGAGCGAACAGCAGGCCATCGCGAACCTCAGGCTCAAAGGGCGGCGACTTCCACTCGTCCAGCGGGTCCGGAGGCTGCACGTCGTAGTGCCCGTACATCGTCAGGTGCGGCTGTCCAGGACGGCCGTTCCAATCGGCGATCACAACGGGCAGCCCGCCGTCCATCACGTCGACGATCTCGGTCTTGAAGCCGAGCTTGTCGAATCGGTCGCGCAGCCACCTGGCGTTTCGCAAGCAGTCTTCGCGGCGCTCGGGCAGCGTGCTGACCGACGGGATCCGCAGCTCTTCGATCAGGTCTTCGAGATCGGCGTCGCGGTTCGCGGCCGCCGCGTCGAGGGCGTCTTGCAGAAGAGACTTGGTCGTCGCCATGTTTAAGCCTTACCCCGCGAGCGCTTGATCTGCTCGGCGTGGTCGTGACCATGGGCGGCGTAGATGGTCAGCCAGTCCTCAGCTGAATAGGGTCCGCTCTCGGTGTGTCTGCCCACCTTGCGCCACTCATCCTCAGTCATGCGCTCGAGCAGCTGGGCACAAGTTTCGCGCGCCCATCGCATCGCTTCGAGTGAAGGTTCGATCGGACGATCGGAGGTCAGCTTCCGGGCAAAGGCAGCCTCGTCGTAGCCGTGGATGACAGGCTCATCCTCGGCCAGCAGCCGCCGGATGCGAATCGCCGACATCATCTCGCTGTCCGCCAGGTGATGCGCAATCTGGCGCGGCGTCCACTCACCGCTGTCCGACTTATCCAGCTCGTCGGGCTTGATCCCGTCGATCGCCTCCATCACCGCCCGATGTCCGTCTCGATACTGCTTGATCAGCCGCGCTCGCACTTCAGCGTCCATGCATCGCCTCCCTCGAACAGCCTGATGGATCCGAGTCATAGTTTGACTAAGCGGCTGCAACGACGAAATGCGGGGAGTAAAGACATGCAGGTCACGAAGAACAGCATCAAGACCGCGAAGGGCCCGAGCGACTGGTTCACCGGCGACGTCTACATCGACACCGCCGCAGCCCCATCAGGCGCCTCGCGCCTGAGCGCGAGCGTCGTCCATTTCACGCCGGGTGGCCGGACGGCCTGGCACACCCACCCAAATGGTCAGACCATCTTCGTGATCGAAGGTGTCGGCCTGGCGCAACATCGCGGTGGCCAGGTCGAGGTGATCCGCCCGGGCGACCGCGTGTTCTTCGAGCCTGGCGAGCACCACTGGCACGGCGCGGCGCCGACTCGCTTCATGACGCACATCGCGATGCTCGACGTCGACGACAAAGGCAACAACGCAACGTGGGGCGACCACGTGAGCGACGAAGAGTACGCGGCCGCGCCATCGGTGGATGGTTCATAGCCGTGCGCGCGGCAATCTTCAACGGACCGCACTCCATCCAGGTCGGCCAGCGTCCCGACCCCGCTGTCAGCGCGCCGACGGACGCCGTTGTCCGTGTCGTGCTGGGCTGTGTGTGCGGATCCGACCTCTGGTACTACCGCGGAGAGACTCCCCACGCCAAGGGTTCGATCGGCCATGAGTTCATCGGCCTGGTGGAGGAAGTCGGCGCGGACGTGCGCGGCCTCACCGTTGGCGACCTGGTAATTGCTCCATTCAAGTACTGCGACGGCACGTGCCCCCACTGCCGCGCCGGCGTGTCTTCTCAATGCGTCGCAGGGGGAGCGTTTGGGGACGGCAACATCGATGGGGGGCAAGGGGAGGCAGTGCGAGTGCCGCTCGCCGGCAGCACGCTCGTCGTGGTGCCCGGCTCGGGTCACTCGGACGAAATGATGCGGTCCCTCCTCGCGCTCTCCGACGTGATGTGCACCGGCCACCACGCGGCGGTGAGCGCCGACGTGAAATCAGGCGGCGTGGTCGCCGTCGTCGGGGACGGCGCGGTAGGCCTATCGGCGGTCCTAGCGGCGCATCGTCTGGGCGCGGCCCGAATTATTGCCCTGAGCCGGAATCCGGCTCGGCAGGAAGTCGCCCGTGCGTTTGGCGCCACCGACATTCTTGCCGAGCGAGGCGAGGCGGCGATTGAGGCAATCCTCGAGCTGACGGATGGTGTGGGCGTCGACGCGGCACTCGAATGCGTCGGCACTGCCCAGTCGATGGCGACGGCGCTTGGGATAGCCCGGCCAGGCTCGGTCGTTGGGGTTGTCGGCGTTCCCCATGGCATCGAGAACCCGATGGAGACCGTCATCTTTCGCAACATCGGGTTGCGCGGCGGGGTGGCCCCGGCTCGCACGTATATCCCTGAGCTGCTCCCCGACGTCCTTGCGGGCCGCATCAACCCAGGACGCGTCTTCGACTACGAGACCGACCTCGACCACATCGCCGATGCGTATGCCGCCATGGACGAGCGCCGCGCAATCAAGTCGCTCATTCGAATCGAGACGAAGGAGAAGCGCCGATGACCCAGTGGACTAGCGATCAGCTGGACAAGTTCGGTAAAGCGGAAGAAGTGCAGATCGCGTCAGTGGGACGCGATGGCAAGCTGCGAAAACCGGTGACCGTGTGGGCCGTCCGTCTCGGCGACGACCTGTACGTCCGATCCGTACGCGGGCGCAACGGTCATTGGTTCCGCGGCACGCAGGAAAAACACGAAGGTCGGATTCGCGCGGGTGGTATTCAGCAAGACATCACATTTGTCGAGGCCGACCACGACATCGACGGCCAAGTCGATGCTGCCTACAGAGACAAGTACCGGCGATACGCCGGACGAATCCTCGACAGCGTGCTAACTCCCGAGGCCCGATCGTCGACGCTGAAAATCGTGCCGCGCTCCCCGGACTGACCTCTATTCCACGTTTCTTGCGCCAAACCCGTGCATGCCTGCTCGAATAACGCCTTTTTGGCGCCATAAGCGTTCCACGACGACGCCATGGAGCCGGCGACAGGAATCGAACCCGTAACCTGCTGTTTACAAAACAGCTGCTCTGCCAATTGAGCTACGCCGGCGCCGCCTCCGAAGGTTAGCGCAACCCCCACGGCCGTCCATTCCGCACGTA
>WNGJ01027730.1_pt1 | contig 12858 bp, 18 predicted proteins | sample 5400611 | NCBI WGS metagenome assembly WNGJ01 (sample SAMN13153375, study PRJNA577476) | soil metagenome | isolation source: 40 cm soil or saprolite under Garry oak tree replicate 1 | place: USA:California | collected 2016-06-15
GGGACGGTTCGGGCATCAGGGACTACGTCCACGTCTGGGACCTGGCCGCGGCGCACGTCGCCGCGCTGACCCGGTTCGACGCCCTGCCCGGACCGGTGACCGCGATCAACCTCGGCAGCGGCACCGGCACCACGGTCCGGGAACTCCTCGCCGCGTTCAACCGGGTCGCCGGCCATCCGATCGAGGCGCGTGAGGCCGCCCGGCGGCCCGGTGACGTCGCGGGCGCCTACACCCGCGCCGGCCGGGCCGAGCGCCTGCTGGGCTGGCGGGCCCTTTACGACATCACCGAGGGCATCAGGCACTCACTCCAGTGGGCCGCCATCCGCGACGAGGTGCTGCGGGACGAGACAGTCAGCCGGGACGAGACAGTCAGTTCGGACGAGACAGTCAGTCCTGCTGAGCGCTGATCCGGCGCTCCGCCTCCGCCCACAGCCGGTCCGGGCTGAGCTGGGCCGCGTCCGCCGTCCAGAAGCGGAACGTCGCCGTCTTCGCCCACGGGCGGACCCGCCTCATGATGGTCCGGTGCGGCTCGGCGCGGGCGAACGCGTCGAGCGCGTCCTGGCCGGTCCATGCGGACAACGTCCAGTAGCTGAGCCGGAGCGGCTGCGCGCGCAGCGTCGCGCCCAGGACGCCCGGTGACCGCCGGGCCTGCCGCCAGGCCCGGATGGCCTGGGCGAGGAAGGCCGGGGTGCGCCAGCCCGAGGCCAGCTCGAACTTCGACGCCATGACGTAGGCCTCCGTGCCGTCCGCCGTGCTATCCGCGGGCGGGCGGCCGGCCGCGCCCCAGGGCAGGTCCATCGCTCCTCCTGTTATTAGATAGTTGTACTCTCCAACGTGAGTTATCTTAGATAGTCGTACTATCTAACGCAAGGGCGATCTAATGCTGGGGCGATCTAACGCAAGGGCGATCTAACGCAAGGGGCGAGATGAGCCGAACGGAGGTGGCCAGGCCGATGCTGATGGCCGAACTCAGCCGCAGCAGCGGCGTGCCGGTCGCGACGATCAAGTACTACCTGCGCGAGGGCCTGCTGCCGCCCGGTACGGCGACCTCGGCCACCCGGGCCGAGTACGGCGAGGCGCACCTGCGCCGTCTGCGGCTGATCCGCGCCCTGGTGGAGATCGGCGAGATCCCGGTGGCGGCCATCGGGCACATCCTCGCGGTCGTCGACGACGAGGCGGCGAGCCTGCACGTCATGCTGGGGGCGGTCCAGTATGCGCTCGGCCCGCATCCCGCCTGCCCGGCAAAGGCCGACCAGGACGGCCAGGCGGCCAGCCGCGAAGCGGATGCGCTGATTGCGGAGCTGGGCTGGACCGTCGCGGCGGAGGCGCCCGCCCGGACCCTGCTGATCGCGACGCTGGCCGCGCTGCGCCGCACCGAGTCGGCCCCGCCAGGACCCAGCCTGCGCGCCTATGCCGAGACGATGGCGGGGCTGGCCGCCGTCGAGGTCGCCAGCCTCGGCCCCGGCCACCAGGCCGGTGAAGGGTCCCGCGTCGCGCTCGCCGAGTCCGCGGTGGTGGGCATGGTCCTGCGTGAGCGCGTCCTTGTCGCCCTGCACCGCCTGGCCCAGGAAGACGCCTCATCCCGCCACTTCGGCTGACGCGATCGTCACCCGCTCCCTGGCTCTCCTGTCCGCCCGTCCTATAGATATGGGGCGGAAAGCGCACCGTGGCCATCGATGGCGATGATCGCGAAGATCCTGGCGATAGAGATTGGTAAATGATTATATTGGCGGAAATCGGCCGACAGCGTATGATCGAACAGCTTGACAGACAGTCCCGTCTACCCGCCGCGGGGCTGTGGGGGAGCGGAGATGGGGCAGGAGCTTCAGCGACGTACGCCGGCCACGGTTACCCGTGCCGATCCGTCGTGGCCGACGGTGGCGAGCACCACCGTCCGGCTGTGGTTCGACCGCCACTACCGGCGGCGGGCCGGGCGGCGGCGTCTCGTCCTCGTGCTGAGCGCGCTGGTGGCCATGGCCCTCGGCGCGGGCGTGACCTTGGCTTTTACCCAGCGGGAGACCGGGAGCGCCCGGGCCGGCCCGCATGCCCCGAACGCGATACAGGTGGCGGAGGCCGACCGGCAGCAGGCCGCGGGGTGGATCTCCAGGGAGGTGGCCTCCAACATCGTGGTGGCCTGCGACCTGGAAATGTGCAACCAGCTGCAGAAGAGCGGTTTCCCCGGCGCCCGGTTGCTACCGCTGCAGCCGACCTCTCCCGATCCGCTTGGCGCGCAGCTGGTCGTGGCCACGCCGGTGATCAGGAACCAGTTCGGCACCCGCCTGGCCAGCGTCTACGCCCCGCTGGTGATCGCCAGCTTCGGCTCGGGAGCGGAGCGGGTCGAAGTCCGCTTTGTTGCGCCGGACGGCAGCAAGGCTTTCGAGGCGGAGCTCGCCACGGACCGCAAGAACCGCATCGCGGCGGGCGAACAGCTGATCGCCAACAACCACGTCCAGGCCTCGGCGGACGCCCGGGCCGCACTGCTGGCCGGCCGGGTCGATCCGCGTCTGCTTGTAACGCTTGGGACACTTGCCGGCCTAATGCCGATTCAGCTGGTAGCGTTCGATGACCCTTCGCCTGGCGCGAGCTCGGACGTACCGCTGCGCGGTGCCGACATTGGCGCTGCCACAGCGGCGGGCTTGCCAGCGATGGTGACGTTCCTTAAAGCGCAGCAAGACCAGTACGCACCCGCGGTGGCGAACATAATTCAGATCGCTAACGGGCAACATGTGGTCACCGTGCGGTACGACGCTCCGGGTCCTATGGGCCTGGAAGGCTCATAGCGATTCAACAGCTTGGGGAGGGATCAACGTGAGGTTTTCGACAATAACGAGAAAAATCATCATGCTCATGGCGGCGTCGGCCTTGCTGGTTGGCATGCCCGCCGCTGCCGCATCGGCGGCGTCGTCGGCGGCCGCGGGCACCGGCTGGATCAGGCTGGCGCACCTGTCGCCGAACACGCCAGCTGTCGACGTCTACCTGTATTCGTTCGGCAATTCCAGCGCGAAGATCGTGTTGCACCACGTCGCGTACGGAACGGTCTCGCCCTACGAGGCCGTCAGCGCCGGCGACTACAGCGTGGCCATGCGCTCGGCCGGGGCCGCCGCGTCGAGCCAGCCGGTCCTGTCCACTAGCGTGACGGTCAAGGCCGGTAAGGCCTACACGGTCGCGGGCATGGGACCCGAGTCGGGCCTTCGGCTGCAGGTGATGAACGACCAGCTCACCACGCCGTCGGGTAAGTCCGAGGTCCGGGTGATCCAGGCCTCGCTGAAGCAGCAGACGGTCAAGTTCACCTGCGGCGGGCAGGCCATCGTGCCCAAGGCGACCTTTGCCTCGGTGAACCTTTGCCTCGGTGAGCTCCTACCAGGCCATCCCGGCGAACACGTGGACCATGCAGGCCATCGGCTCGGGTAACACCGCGACGGCGCGCTTCAAGATGTCCGCCGGAACCGTGCACACGATGGTGGTCCTCGACGGGGCCAGCGGCCTTGAGATCGTCAACCTGGAAGATGCCGCGGGCGCCGGCCAGCCGCCGGTGGGGGCGGTCTCCACCGGGTTCGGCGGCACCGCGGGGCACGGTCCGGGATCGCCGCTGCCGTGGCTGGCGCTCATCGGGGCGGGCGCGCTCGTCGCCGTGGGCGGCGGCCTCAGGCTGCGCCGTCACGGGCTGCGCCGTCAGATGAACAACGGGATCTAAGGATGCCGCTTCGCAGGCCGGCCGCGATCGCTTTCGCGGCCGGCCTGGTCGTAATCGTGGGCGGAACCGCGGGCCTGCTGCTGTCCCGGCATTCGACGCCGGCCCTGCGGCCGGTCGCGGCCGGGGTGGCGGCGCTGCCCGCGCCCACCGGGCCGATCGTGGCCCCGCCGCAGTCGGCGGCGGCCCAGATCGCCAGCCCGGTCTCGCTGACCATCCCGCTGATCGGCGTGAAGACCAACCTGATCACGCTGGGCCTGGCGGCCGGCGGTTCGATGCAGGTGCCGGCCTCGACGACGGTCGCGGGCTGGTACACCGGAAGCCCGCGGCCGGGGGCCATCGGCTCGTCCATCATCGTGGGTCACGTCGACAACAAGACAGGTCCCGGGGTCTTCAACCGGCTGCCCGAGCTGAAACGCGGAGACGACGTCTACGTCAAGCGGGCCGACGGGACCACGGCCGAGTTCCGCGTCACCGAGGTCCAGACGTACCCGAAGGATCACTTCCCGACCGACACGGTGTACGGCCCCACGCCCGACGCGGAACTGCGCCTCATCACCTGCGGCGGCGCCTTCGACTCCACCACCCGCCACTACCTGAGCAACATCATCGTGTACGCCACCCAGATCCCCTGACCCGCGGGCCCGGCCAGAACGAAAGCCCCTCTCACCAGCGGTGAGAGGGGCTTGTGCTTGATGCGTGCCAAGCTAGGCCCATGACGCCGGATGAGCGGTACGAGGACCTGGTCGACGAGTTCGCTGGCGTGGACGGGGTCGAAGGGTTGACGCCGCCGATGGGCGGCAGCGGGTTCGGCCGGGGCGCGCTGCGCTACCGCCGGAAGATCTTCGCGATGTTCGTCCGCGGCCACCTGGTGGTCAAGCTGCCCGCGCCCCGGGTGGACGAGCTCGTGGCGGGCGGTCACGGCGACCGCTTCGACGCCAACAAGGGCACGCCGATGAAGGAGTGGTTCAGCCTGGATCCCGGTTCCGCGCTGCCCTGGCCGCCGCTGGCCCGCGAGGCCCTGGACTTCGCGATGGCCAAGGCCCCAGGCTAACTGGACCGCTAACCGGACCGCTGGCTGGCTGGCCCCCCTCCCAGCCAGCCAGCGCCCCTCTCGGGCCTGCTCCTCGGTCACCGCGACGGCCACGAACTCGCTGGCCAGCGGGCTCAGCGAGGTGCGGTTGCCCTCGTCGGCGGCCCAGTCGCGGGCGATCGCCAGCTGCGCGCCGCGGGGCAGGGCGGAGCCGTCCCGCCCGGTCTCCTCCCACATCCTGGCGGCCTCGGTGATCCGCCGCCTGGTCCGCAGGTCGTCCAGGCCCGCGTCGATCCAGGACCGCAGCCGGGGCCAGGCGGTCAGCAGCGCGTCGTGGGCGATCTGCGCGCTGTCCGCGTCCACCGTGATCAGGCGCTCGTCGACGAACCGGCCGAGCAGGCCGACCGCGCGCGCTGGTCGCGCACGGCCCGTTGTCCATCCGCGACCTGGCCGCCGCGGTCGGCGTGACCCATTCGGCGGCGGCGGCTGAGTTCGAGGCCGAGCTTCCCGCCGCACTCACTCAGGCTCTCCAGGAGGCCGAACGGGCCGTGCTTTCCCGCCCATGCGCAGCCGGATTGCCGACGCGGCCAGGACGCTGGCCCGGGAGGCTGCCCCCCCAGCCGATTCCGCCGCACTGCTCGCCATCGCGGGCGAGACCGGATGATGCTGCTGGCCCGCCTGCTGCCCGACTTCAGCCCGGCCCGGGAGCATCCCGCGTTCCGGCGGCTGCTGGCCGGCGGGCTGCTGTCCAACCTCGGCGGCTCGATGACGAGCTTCGCCGTCGTGCTGCAGGTCTGGGATATATCGCGGTCATCGCTCGCCGTCGGCCTGCTCGGGCTCACGTTCGTCCCGGTGCTTGTCGCCGCGCTGATCGGGCTGCTGTGCCCGGCCTTCACCCGGTACCGGGGCCAGCCCGCCGGGTCCCGGGGATAGCCTGATCCCGGAGGCGCCATGGACGTCGAGGTCACCGACAACCCGGACAAGGCCAAGTTCGAGATCGTCGCCGACGGCGAGCTGGCCGGTTTCGTCCAGTACCACCTGCGCGACGGCGTGATCGCGTTCACCCATACCCAGACCGACGACCGGTTCCGCGGCCACGGCCTGGGCGGCCGCCTCGTGCGGGAGAGCCTGGACCAGGCCCGCGCGCGGCACCTAGTGGTGCTGCCCTACTGCCCGTTCGTGAACAGCTGGATCACCGAGCACCCCGAGTACGCCGACCTGGTCCCGGCCGGCCGGCGCGAGCAGTTCGGCCTGTAACATCGCGGCACCGATTAGTTTGCGCGCCGGCCCGCGTTACACCGGTATGGATTACCAACTTGAACTTGTGCTCATCCCGGTCACCGACGTGGACCGGGCCAAGAAGTTCTACCTCGACAACATGGGCTTCGTCCTGATCGTCGACACGCCGATCGGCGACGGCCAGCGGGTGGTCCAGGTCGTCCCGCCGGGCTCGGAGTGCGCGATCGGGTTCGGCACCGGGATCACCGCGGCCGCGCCCGGCTCGGCCCAGGGCCTGCACCTGGTCGTGTCCGATATCGTCGCGGCCCGTGCCGAGCTGGCCGGGCGCGGCGTGGCGATCGGGCCGGTGCGGCACATGGTGTCCGGGCAGTGGGTGGACGGACCGCACCCGGAGCGGGAGAACTACCAGTCGTTCGCCGACTTCGCCGACCCGGACGGCAACATCTGGCTGCTGCAAGAGGTGGACCGGAGCAAGGGCTGAGGATGGATCAATCCGCGTTCGCCGGCCTGGCCGAACGGCACCGGCGTGAGCTGCACGTCCACTGCTACCGGATGCTGGCCTCGTTCGACGAGGCCGAGGACGCGGTGCAGGAGACGTTCCTGAAGGCCTGGCGCGGCCGGTCCGGCTTCGACGGCGGATCGCAGTTCCGCGCCTGGCTGTACCGGATCGCCACCAACGTCTGCCTGGACATGCTCCGGCGCAGCTCCCGGCGGACCGCGGCGAACTCGTTTGCCGAGGTGCCGTGGCTGCAGCCCTACCCCGACCTGCTGCTCGAGGCGGCCGCGCCGAATGACGAGCAGCCGGAGGCTGTCGCCGTCTCGCGGGAGACGATCTCGCTGGCGTTCCTGGCCGCCCTGCAGGTCCTGCCGCCGCGGCAGCGCGCGGCGCTAATCGCCCGCGACGTGCTCGGCTGGCCGGCCAGCGAGACCGCCTCGGCGTTGGGCACCAGCGTCGCCGCGGCCAACAGCGCCCTGCAACGGGCCCGGACGACGATGCAGTCGCACCTGCCTCCAGAACGCGCCGAGTGGTCCGCGGGGGAGCCGAGCGCGCGCGAACGCGAGCTGGTGGAGCAGTTCATCGCGGCGCACGAGCGGCTCGACGCCGACGCGGTCATGGCCATCGCGGCCCGGGACATCCGGGTCACCATGCCGCCGCTGCCGTACTGCTACCAGGGAACCGAGGCGATCCGGCCGCTGCTGGCCGACGCGGCCGCGATGGGCCGATGGCGGCTGGTCCCGGCGGGCGCCAACCGGATGCCGGCCGCGGCGAGCTACCTGCGTCGGCCGGGCGACGGCGTATTCCGCGCGTTCAAGCTCGACGTCATGCGCGTCCAGGGCGGGGTGATCGCCGAGATCACCACGTTTCCCGCCGACCACTTCGCCGCGTTCGGGCTGCAGCTCACGCTGTAACCTGGCTCGCGTGCTCGAACATGTCACGGTGACGCGGTACGTGACCCCGCTGCGCGAGGGCGGGTCGCTGCCCGCCATCGTCGAGGTGGACAACCTCGGCACCTACGTGATGAAGTTCCGCGGCGCCGGCCAGGGTCCGCTCGCCCTGGTCGCCGAGATCATCGCGGGCGAACTCGCCCGCCGCCTCGGCCTGCGCGTGCCCGAGCTGGTGCTGGCCGAGCTCGACCCCAGGATCGCCGTCAGCGAGCCCGACCCCGAGATCCAGGACCTGCTGCGGGCCAGCGAGGGCGTGAACCTCGGCGTGGACTTCCTGCCCGGCTCGTTCGGCTTCGACCCTCTCGGCTGGACGGCCGAGCCGGAGTTCGCCAGCCAGGTGCTCTGGTTCGACGCGCTCGTGCAGAACGTCGACCGCACCTGGCGCAACCCGAACCTTCTGGTCTGGCACCGCAACATCTGGCTCATCGATCACGGCGCGGCGCTGTACTTCCACCACAACTGGCCGCCAAGGGGCACCGCCGACCCCAAGTGGCCCTTCGACGCGGCCGAGCACGTCCTGCGCGACCGCGCCACCGCCCTCAGCGCCACCCACGCCGCGCTCGCCCCCCGGGTCACCGCGGACCTGCTGGCGGAGGTGACCGCCCTGGTCCCGCCCAAATGGTTCGGCGACCGCGGCGCGGACGCCTACGTCGAGCACCTCCTGCAGCGCGCCCCCATCGTGCCGGAGGTGATCCGCTCGTGACCGCTCCTGAGATCTTTGAGTACGCGCTGGTCCGGGTGGTGCCGCGGGTCGAGCGGGGCGAGGCCATCAACGTGGGCGTGATCGTCTACTCGCAGGTCTTCCGGTACCTGTGCGCCCGGATCGAGCTGGACGAGCCCCGCCTGCTGGCCGTCGACCCGGCGGCCGACCTCGACGCGGTGCGGGCCGGCCTGTCCGCGTTCGAGAAGGCCTGCATCGAGGGCCCGCTGGCCGGCCGGCCGCTCGGCGAGCGCTTCCGCTGGCTCACCGCGCCCCGGTCCACCATCGTCCAGCCCGGCCCGGTGCACAGCGGCCTCACCTCCGACCCGGCCGCCGAACTCACCCACCTCTTCGACACCCTGGTCCGCTAGCGTTCGGGGACTTCCGGGGTGAGCAGGCCACGGTTGAACGCCTCGGCTACGGCGGCGGCGCGGTCGCTGACGCCGAGCTTGCCGTAGATGTTCAGCAGGTGGGTCTTGACCGTGGCCTCGCTGATGAACAGCCGGGCGGCCGCCTCCCGGTTGGTGGTCCCAGCCGCCGCCATCTCCAGGACCTCATGGGCAGCGCGGTGAGCGAGAGCAGGGCGGCCGAGAACGCCACCATGATCGGCACGTAGATGTCGAGGAACGTGGCGCCGCCGTAGACCGCGCGCGGCTGGTTGAAGAAGGGGATGCTCCCGATGATGATCACCAGCAGCAGCGGCAGCCCCACGCCGAAGATGATCCTGAGGCGCTCGCGCGCGATCAAGGCCACCCGGTCGCAGAGCCGTTCGGCTTCCTCCATGAAGTGGGTGACCAGCACGATCGTGACCCCCCGGTCACGCACGCCCTCGATCAGCTCCGAGGTGTCCGCCGGGCCTGCGGGTCCAGGCCGGTGGTGAGCTCGTCGAGGACCGCTACCTGGGGCGACCGAGAAGGGCCAGCGCGATCGAGAGCCGCTGCTTCTGGCCGCCGGACAGCTTGCCGCCCGAGCACGCTGATCTGGCCGCTATCGGGCGCCCAGAGGCCCTCGATGCATTCCACGGTCGTGGTCTTGCCCGCGCCGTTCGGGCCGAGGATCCCGAAGATCTCGCCCTCGTGCACGGTGAAGGAGACATCATCGACCGCCACGGTGTCCCCGTAGGTCTTGTGCAGGTTCTGCACTTCGATCACTGCTGGCATGCGCCCCGTCCTCCCGTTTATCGGATGTCTTTCAGCATCGCGGCCGGGGGCACCGGGGCACAGTTGCGTGATCCGGCTGGAGGCCATCCCGCAGATCAAACCGGGGTCTAGTCTCGACTGCTGTGACCCAGAACCTTGATCCCGTCGCGTACAACCGCGCCACCTGGGACCGCGAAGTGGACCGGGGCAACGAGTGGACCCGGCCGGTCGGGCCGGATGTCACCGCCCGCGCGCGGACCGGTGACTGGTCGGTGGTCCTCATCGGGTACGAGCCCGTGCCCCGCGACTGGTTTCCCGCCCGCCTGGCGGGGATCGCGGTGCTCTGCCTCGCCTCCGGCGGTCAGCAGGGGCCGGTGCTCGCCACCGCGGGCGCCGACGTCACCGTGTTCGACAACTCACCGCGGCAGCTCGCCCGCGACGAGGAGGTGGCCGCCCGGGACGGCCTGGCCATCAGGACCGTGCTCGGCGACATGCGGGATCTGAGCGCCTTCACCGACGGCCGCTTCGACCTCGTCTTCAACCCGGTGTCCAACGTCTTCTGCCCGGACCTGGCCGCCCGCTCCCTACTCTCCGTAGAACTCCGCGATGGCCGCCTCGTACCGGTCGAGCGCCCGCTCGACCGGCCCGCGCGGGGCCGAGGGCAGCCAGTGGACCGCGCGCCGGAACCCGGCCGCGGCGTAGGCCTCGAGCACCTTGGCGTCGGCCGGAACGCCCATGACCATCAGATCGACCGGCCGGCCGGCGCGCGAGCGCAGCTCGGCGGCCCGCTCCAGGATGCCTTCCGGGGCATGGTTGGGGAACCACGCGTCGCCGAACGCGAGCACCCGGTCCAGCACCCCCGGACCATCCCCGCCGACCAGCACCGGCGGATGGGGCCGCTGGGCCGGCTTCGGCCAGGACCAGATCCGCTCGAACTTCACGTACTCGCCCGCGTAGCTCGCCTCGTCGGACGTCCAGATCGCCTTCATGGCCTCGACCCGTTCCCGCATAACGGCCATCCGCCGTCGCGGGTCAGTGCCGTGGTTGGCCATCTCCTCCCGGTTCCAGCCGGCGCCGACACCGAACTCGAACCGACCGCCGGACAGGTAGTCGACGCTGGCCACCTCCTTGGCCGTGGTGATCGGGTCGCGCTCGATGACCAGGCAGATACCGGAGCCCACCCGCAGCCGCGTGGTGACGGTCACCGCGGCGGTCACCGCGACGAACAGGTCGACGGTGTGCGCGTACCGGCGCGGCAGCTCACGCCCGCTCGGGTGGGGCGTCGTCCGGTCGGCCGGGATGTGCGTGTGCTCGGGGAAGAACAGCGACTCGTGCCCGCGCTGCTCGGCCAGCCGCGCCAGGTCCGCGGGCGGGATGGCATCGTGGGTCGGGAAGATCGCAACGCCGGTGTCCATGCCCCCAAGCCTAGGCCGGGCTACTCGGCGAACAGGGCCTCGACCTCCGGCAGCGACCGCACCACCGTGGTTCCCCGCGCCGGTACCTGCCCGTCCAGGCCCTGCCCGTCCAGGCCCTGCCCGTCCAGGCCCTGCCCGTCGAGGTCGGCCCGGACGATCTGTACCGCGCGGATGCCCGCGGCCACGCTGCCCGCGCAGTAGGCCGACTGGTCGTCCACGAAGACGGCAGCCTCCGCGGCCACCCCGAGCCGGTCGAGCGCGCACCGGAATATCTCCGCCGCCGGCTTGGCCGAACGCACCTCACACGACAGCACCAGCGTGTCGGCGAGCGCGTCGATTCCGTGCTTGACCAGCAGCGGGCGGGTGTTCTCCGCGCAGTTGCTGACGATCGCGACCTTGATGCCGCGATCGCTGAGCCCGCGCAGGAACGGGATCACATCGTCGAACAGGCGCGCGTGCGCGAGCAGAAGTTCCTGGTCCTGGCGCACCAGTTCGGCCACCAGGCCGGGGCGGGCCTCCCGGCCGGCCGCCCGCAGGAGGCGCTCGAAGGCCTCGGTCTTCGAGATCCGGCCGTCGGATACCTGGGCCCCGATCCGGGCGTACTCGACCTGCCAGGTATCGGGGGAGATGTCGGCCAGCGCCGACAGCTCGTTCCTGATGATTGAGAAATCGCAGGTCACGATCGTGTCGTAGGCGTCAACGAGGCATGCTTCGAGCCGGGGCACACGATCAGCCTACGGGACGCCGATGGCGGCGAGCCGATCGCGCTCGTCCGGCGTCAGCCGCTCCGCCAGCGCGAGCGCCTCGAGGTTCGCGCTGATCTGCTCCGGACGCGTCGCCCCGAACAGGACCGTGGTCACCGAGGGATCCAGCAGCGCGAACGCCATCGCCAGGCTGGCCGGGTCCGCGCCGATGTCCCTGGCCAGGGCGGCCAGCTCGCGGCCCGCCGCCACCGCGGGCGCCCACTGCGGCTGGTCGAGCATGCCCGCCGCGCGGCCCGCGCCGGGATCCTCGTCGTACTTGCCGGTCAGGATGCCACCCGCCAGCGTGTAGGACGCCACGATGGCCACGCCACGGTCCGCCGCCAGGTGGCGCATCGCCGGATCGTCGACGATCTCCCGGCGCACCAGGCTGTACGGCGGCTGCGTCGCCACCGGACCTGGGACGCCCTCGCGGTCGGCGATCTGCCAGGCCCGCTCCATCTCATCCGGGGTCCAGTTCAGCGTCCCCCACGCCCGCGCGGCCCCGGCGCGGATCAGCCCGCTGATCATCTCGATCGCGTCTTCCAGACCGACGCCGTCCGGTGGCACTTCGGAGTAGATCAGGTCGACGTGGTCCAGGCCCATCCGGGCCAGGGATCCCGCCAGCTCCTGGGCCGGCGACTGGCCCGGCCAGAACTCCCACCAGAGCTTGTTGGACACGACCACCTCGTCCCGGTCCCAGCCCGCAGCGCGGAACAGCTCGCCGAAGACCACCTCCGAGTACCCGGTCGGCAGCGGCGCGTGCCCGGTCTCGTCGTTGTAGCGCGCGTCGTCGAGGAAGTTGATGCCGGTCTCGCGCGCGGCCCGCATGACGCGGACGCCCTGGTCGCGGCTGATCCGCTCGTAGGTACGCCAGGACCCGAGCGCCAGCCTGCTCACCTGCAGGTCGCTGCGGCCCAGGGCGGTCATTGGCATGGAGGGCGAGCTCACGCCGCCATCGTAACGGTCATGCGAAATGTCGGTGCCCGCGCCTACGCTGGTGCACCGTGACGGAAACGAGCGCGGTGAGCTTCGACGAGGTGGTCTGGCTACGTGATAACAGCCCCGCGTGGCGCCTGCTACGGGCCGATCACGCGCCGCTGGTACTCAGCTTCTTGCACCGGGTGTTCGTCACCGAGAACGTCCGGTCGATCCCCGCGGCCGAGCTGGCCGGCCGCCTGGACGATGAGCTGTACGCCCTCAACGAGGGCGGCGAGCAAGACGGGCCGAAGCGGTTCCCCAAGCCCGCCAGAGCATACCTGGACGACTGGGCCGCCCCGGAGGCCGGCTGGCTGCGCAAGTACTACCCCGAGGGCACCGACGAACCCCATGTCGACGCCACGCCCGCCGTGGAGAAGGCGCTGCAGTGGGTCGGCAGCCTGAAGGAGCGCGAGTTCGTCGGCACTGAGTCGCGGCTCAACACGATCGTCGACCTGCTGCGGCAGATCGTCTTCG
>WNGJ01007917.1_pt1 | contig 12857 bp, 12 predicted proteins | sample 5400611 | NCBI WGS metagenome assembly WNGJ01 (sample SAMN13153375, study PRJNA577476) | soil metagenome | isolation source: 40 cm soil or saprolite under Garry oak tree replicate 1 | place: USA:California | collected 2016-06-15
CACGTCACCCCAATACCGGGAGGTCGTATGTCGCGCCCCATTCGTTCCCTCATCGCCCTGCTCGTCGTCTCGTTCGCGCTCGCGGCCACGGCCTGTGCTGACGCCACTGGTCCGCGGCCCGCTCCGGCGTGTGACTACACCAACGGCAACGTCTGCCATTGAAGTGACGTCACGTCCCGAGCCGCGCAAGGCAGGCTGAGACCTCGCGCACCGCGTCGCTCTGGGGCAACGGTTCCGCGGCTGCCGCTGCATTGGCGGTGCACTGCAGCTGGCAGTCGCGGAGCCCCGCTTTGATGCGCTCAATGCGGAACACGAACTCGTGCAACCCACCTTCGGTCGCGATTTGCCGCGCAGTCTCGAGAAACTCGTCCGCCCGATCGAACTGCCCGAATCGGGCCCGGCCTATTCCCATCTTGAGGTAGAAGTCGACGAGGACGTTTGGCGGCATGCGCGTCTGTTCAGCCTCGCACCGGTCGCGCCACCGCGCGAACCCGACGCGATCTCGCCGGAACGAGGCACAATGCATCAACTCGATCAAGGCGTTCTGGACGGCTTCGTGCGCACCACCGCGGCGCACAACTGCGGCCAACGCGCGCTCGGCGCCGTCAACATCGCCGACAGTCAGGAGCATCACACCCAGGTCGGCCAGGACCCGCGTTCTCGATAGCTCGTCCTCAAACGATTCGAACGCCCGCCACGTGTGCGGAATTGCGTCGGCGGGCCGCCCGCCCGTGCTGAGCACGACGCCTAGGCCCTGGTGCGCAAGCGCTTGGTTGCGCCGGTCGCGGCTGGCTTCTGCGTCTCGCAGTATCTCGTACAGGTGCTGCTCGGCCTCTGGCAGGTTGCCGCGACCAAGGAGCGTGTAGGCGCGCCCGATCCGGCTCAGGAGCTCTGCGCTCCGATCCCCGGCGCTTGCCGCGAGCACACCCGCTTCCGCGTAGAGCACATCCGCGTCGTCGAATGCGTTGAGCTTGCGCAGTACACGCGCGATCCGGAGCCGCACGGCGATCGCGTCCGAAGAACCCAGCCGCTCACCACCCACGCGCGTGGCTGTCTCGAGCACGTCCAGCGACTCGTCGAGCAGCAACACGTCCTCGAGGTAATGCGCGTACGCGAGCAACGCCGGTAACACGAGCCGCGCGTCCCGCGCTTGGAACGCGTCGGCGGCGCTGCGCACCAGGCCGACGAGGTGGGCGGCCTCGACGTCATCCGCGGGTAGGTCGCGGCACGAGCGCTCGGTCGCCGCATGCTGATAGTGGAAGGCGTCGGCGTAGAGCGGCTGAGGGTCCTCGAGCAGGTCCACGAGGCGCAGCGCGAGAAGGGCGCCCTGGCTAAGCCGGGCGTCGGCGGCGCCGGCCGACGGCGCGCCGGCCAGGCGGCGGAGAAACACGGCGTGTGGCAAACCCGACTGCCGCAGCGCGGCGTCGCGCATCGCTCGAGGCTCCCCCCGGAACTGCTTCCCCAAGGTAGCGCTACCCGGGCAAAAAGCTACCGGCTGCGGCGCAGCAGCACTTCCATCAGGGCCCGGATGGCGCGGCCCCGGTGCGACACCCGCTGCTTCGCGGGCAGGGCCGCCTCGGCGAAGGTCATCTCGAGGTCGGTGGAGAAGAACAGCGGGTCGCGGGCAGGGCCGCCTCGGCGAAGGTCATCTCGAGGTCGGTGGAGAAGAACAGCGGGTCGTAGCCGAACCCGCCGCTGCCGCGCGGGGCCGTGAGGACGCGGCCCTCGCACGTGGCCTCGACGAGCTGCGGCTTGGCCAGCGGCGTCTCGAGGTAGGCGACCACGCAGCGATAGCGCGCGCCGCGCTGCTCGTCGGGCACGCCGGCCAACCGCTCCAGCAGCAGCGCGTTGTTCGCCGCGTCGCCTTCGCCCACGCCGTGCATCTGCGCCCAGCGCGCCGAGAACACGCCGGGCGCCCCGTCGAGGGCGTCGACTTCGAGCCCCGAATCCTCGGCGAGCGTCGGCTTGCCGCTCCGCTTCGCGAAGTAGCGCGCCTTCGCGACCGCGTTCTCGGCGAAGCTGGTGCCGCGCTCCAGGTCGGCCTCGTCGGGCAGGCGCTCGAGGAACTGGTCCACGGGGAACACGAGCTCGAACGGTAGGCCGGCGAAGAGATCGCGGATCTCGCGCGCCTTGCCTTCGTTGCGGGTGGCGACCAGGAGCTTCACGCGCGCCGCAGCCGCGCCAGCACGTCCGTCGTCGAGTATCCCGGCACCAGCGGCACGCGGACCACGCGCCCGCCCCAACGCTCGACCTGGTCCGCGCCGACGATCGCCTCGCGCGCGTAATCCGCCCCCTTGACGAGCACGTCCGGGCGCAGGCGCTCGATCAGCCCGAGCGGCGTGTCCGCGTCGAACACGACCACGCGGTCCACGCAGGCGAGCGCGGCGACGAGCCGGGCGCGCTCCGCCTCGGGCACGAGCGGCCGGGTGGCCCCTCCCTTCCCCAGCCGCCGCACCGACGCGTCGCTGTTCACGGCGACGAGCAGCGCGTCCCCCTCGGCGCGCGCCGCCTCGAGCAGCGCGACGTGGCCCACGTGCAGCAGGTCGAAGACGCCGTTGGTGAACGCGACGGGACCGCGCTGACGCCGGCGCCACTCCGCGGTCTCGTCCAGGGTGCCAACCTTCTGCGCGGTGTTCACGCCGCCGACCCTTCGTCTATCGTGGCACCCCAGCGTAATGTCCATTTCAGCAGGGGCGGGGTCACCAACGTGGTGGCGACGACGACGAACAGGATGGCGCTGAACAGCCGGCTCGAGAGGATGCCGGCGGTCAGGCCGATCTGGGCGAAGATGAGCCCCACCTCGCCGCGCGGGGCCATCCCCACGCCCACCGCCAAGCGATTGAAGCGCCGCCACGGCACGGCCCAACCGCTCGCCAGCTTGCCGAGGACGGCGATCGCGAGCAGGGTGCCGCCAATCGCCAGGGTCTGGTGATTCTCGGGGACGAGCGGATTCCACACGCGCGGGTCGACGGCCGCCCCGATACTGAGGAAGAAGATCGGCGTAAAGATGTCGGAGACCGGCTTGATCCGGTCTTCGATGCGGTCGAACTGCTTCGTTTCCGAAAGGATCAGGCCGGCGGCGAAGGCGCCGATGATGAGTGCCGTACCGGCCCGCTGGGCGAGGGCACACAGGAGCAGCAGGAACGCGAAGGCCGACACCAGCAACACTCCGCGCACGCGCATGCGATCGACGACCGCGAAGATGCCCGGGGCGAATCGCAACCCGATCCACAGCGCCACGAAGAGGAACGCGACCGCGACCCCGAGGATGCGAAGTGCTCCCCCCAGGCTGAAGGCCGCGCCCCCAGCGACTCCCTGCACCACCCCCAGGATGACCAACCCGATGACGTCATCGATGACTGCGGCGCCGAGGATCAGCCGGGCCTCGACGCTGTGGAGCAGCTGTAGGTCCTTGAGCACGCGCGCCGTAATGCCCACCGACGTGGCGGTCAGCGTGGCCCCGACGAAGATCGCCGTCGTCAAGGGATCGGCGACCGTGTGCTCATACCCGTGCCACCCCGAGCGCCAGTACACAAACCCCGCCGCGAACGGCACTGCCACCCCGACGACGGCCACGGCCGCCGCACCGGCGCCGACCCGCTTCATCGCATCGAGTTCGGTGTCGAGCCCAATCTCGAACAACAACACCACGACCCCGACCTGGGCGAGCAGCCGGAAGACCGGCGTGAGCGGATCGCCCGGGGCCATGGGAATCACCTTGAGGAACCCGGCGCCCAGCACGATGCCGGCCAGGAGCTCGCCCATGACCGCCGGCTGCCGCAGGCGCTCAAACAGCTCGCCGGCGAACTTGCCGACCAGCAGCATCACCGCGAGCACGGTGAAGAACCGGGCGACGTCCACCTGGCCCGCGGCGTCCGGGGAGAAGGGCGGCAGGGACAGGAGGGGCAGCGGGGGCAGCGGGGGCAGCACTAGAGCGGCTGCGTCGCCTTGGGATGAAACGTGAAGGTGTGATCGAACAGCGGCAGATGCACCGATTCGCTGTAGGTCGCTTCGATCTCGATCTCCCGCTTCTCGGCGCGGCGGGTGATCCGGATCTGCTGGGCCTGGTCCGGCAGCCCGATGTCCTGCGCGGTCGCCTGGATGCGACGGCGGATGGTGCCGTCGTCGAGCGCGGCGGCGAGCTGGGCCTGCGTCTGCATCTCGTCGACCAGGCGGTAGTACCGGAAAAACACTTCGCCGATGTTGACGCCGTAGTACAACACGGCGACGAACGCGAGCAGCGAGAACAGACAGCCGACCGAGCTTGCGCCACGAGGGGGGCGGCTCACCATTGCGACTGGGCTCCGTCCACCAGATCCTTCACCAGCTTGTCGAGCGCGATCTTGCGGCCGTCCGCCTCCTGCGGCGGCTGGTACTCACCGACCTCGGTGAGGCCCTGCTTCTGCCACAGCGTCTTGCCCTGGCGCTGGTCGAGGATCTCGACGTCGATGGTGATCTGCACCTGACGCTTGGTCACGTCGGTGCGGCCCTGGCCGGCTTGAAACGAGATCGGCACGTCGGCGTCGTAGCGGACCACCTTGCCGCGCACGACCGCGTCGGCGTTGGCCTCGCCCGCCGGCCGCAGCCCGAGGCGGCCCTGGAACGCCTCGAGGACCGCGTCGTTGACTGCCTTGGTGAGCGTCGGCTCCGGCGTCTGGTTGTCGAACGGCAGAATCGCGACGGTCTTGATGTTCGGCAGGCCGCCGCCGGCGAAGCCGTAGAGGCACGCCGTGAGCGCGAGGGCGAGGGTGCTAGCGACGGCCGCGCCAGATCGCGGGATCGAACGTCGCCGCGGAATCCACCGCCACGACCGTGAGCTCAAAACGGGCCCGAGCCTCCGGAAAATCGATGCGGGCGCTGGCCGGCATCTCGTGAACATCGAACAGCGTGCGGCTGCGCGCCTGGACCTTCCCCCCCTGCCGCCACTCCGCCTCGAGCACCCGCGAGCTGCCCACCGCCGCCCGGTAATCGAGTGTGTCCGCGCCCTGCACGAACCGCCATAGTGTGGCGCCGCTGTCCGCGACCGCTGCGGCCCGCGCCGCCCCCGCGCCCCCCGCGCCCCCCGCGTTCCCCGCGTCCCGGGCGCCGAACACGGCGGCATCCGCTGCGGGCGGTCGCACGATGCCGAGCCCAGCCCACAGCATCCGCACCGCCGGGACCAGCGAGCGGAAGTTCTTCTCCGGGTCGGCCCAGACAGCGGAGTCGGCGACGACCGCCGCCGCCCCGGCGCCCAGCCCCAGCGGGCCGACGTAGTCGAACCGCAACGAGTCGGGCGGCGCGATGCGCGCCTGGCCGCGGCCGCCCCAGCGCTTCTGGTCGTCCTGGTATTTCCACCGGAACCGGATGGCGGTCCGGTGCGCCGGCACGGTGGCCGCGGCCCACGCGACGGCGCTCTCCCGATCCCCGGGCGCGAGCGGCAGCGGGATCAGCGGCGCCAGCCGGCCCGGGCAGCCGGCCAGCAACGTACAGGCGCCAATGTAGAGAAGGGCTCTCCGCCGGTCAAGCAAAAGCCGTTGCCGTTTCAATAGTTAAACCCGAAGAAGAAGTCCACGAACTGCGACCCCTGGCTGCCGACCGGCAGCGCGTAGCCCGCCAGGCTCCCGGAATGGAAGCGATAGCCGAGGTCGAGCCGCAGCACGAGCGGCGGCCCGATCGGCATGCGCAGGCCCAGGCCGCTCGAGCCGAGCGTGCCGCGATCGAGCGAGGTCGCCGTCCAGGCCTTGCCCGCGTCGAAGAACAGCGCCCCCTGCACGCCCGGAAAGCGCGCTTCGCCGAACGGGAAGCCGATGGAGAGGAAGTCGGTGATGGGAAAGCGCCACTCGGCGTTCAGCAGCCAGGCGCGCGTGCCGGCGACGTAGCCGTACCGGGGATAACCGCGCAGCGCCCACGACCCGCCAATGTTCACGGGCCGGGGCCGCTCGCCACCCGAGTAGTACCCGAGCAGCCGGACGGCCACCGCGCTCCGGAGCGAGGTGCGCAAGTAGCGGCGATAGTCGCCCGCGATGAGCCAGGAGTCGAACCGGCCGTGGCTGACGTCGTTCACGAGCCCGCCCGTGAGATTCACCCGCTCGCCGTCGATGGGACCCGTGGGCAGCCACAGCGTGTTGTCCTCGACGTAGCCCAGGTAGTTGGAGGCGAGCCAGCCGACGCGGTGAAACTCGGTCGCGTCGCCTCCCCCGGTGAGGATGTCGGGCCGGGTGAGGTCGAAACGGTCCGAATGCTCGAGACTGTAGACGGCCTCGATGCGCCGGAACCGCGACAGCGGATAGCGCAGCTGCGCGAACGCGCCCGCCGATGTCTCGTCGTACACCGTACTGAAGTCGCCCTCGTAGAACGTGCCGCGCAGCCGGAAGGCGCCCACGCCCCAGTTGACGCGGTGCGCCTGGTTCAGGTAGAAGGCCGTCCCGTTGAAGTTGTCGATCAGGTTGCCGAGGCCGTTCCCCTGGAACGACGAGACGGTCGCGAAGAGCTCGTGGTCACCGAGCAGGTCGCTGAACAGGAAGATGACGCCCTGCGCGGAGCCGATCCCGGGGGCGAAGGCCGCGTCCCCCGCGGCGAAGTCGAACGTGAACTTGCGCTCGTAGGGCGCGGCCTCGGCCCGCGCGTACTGGGGGTCGCCGAGCTCCTCCCACGTCCACTCGGCCGGCGCGCGGTCGCGGGCGAGCTGCACCGGCGGCGCCCCGCTGTCCGCGACCGGCTGCTGCAGGTAGATGTTATAGCTCAGGTCGGCGAAGCCGCCGAACACGAGCCCGTGCTCCCGGTCGACCCACTGCGGGTCGAACGCTCCGTTGAGGGTGCTCGTCAAGCGGCGCCCACCGCCCGCCGAATCGACCGCGTAGATCTGGAACGTTCCGTCGCGGTCCGACGTGAAGAAGATCCGGCCGTTGGCCGCCCAGCGGGGCTGCTCGTCCCGCCAGGCGCCGTAAGTGAGGTACGCGATCTTGCCCGTCGCCAGGTCGAGCGTGAACAGGTTGCGCGCGCCCTGCGCGCCGAACGCCGTCCGGTCGGACGAGAACACCACCGTGCGTCCGTCCGGACTCATCGCCGGGTCCACGTCCTGGTAGCGATCCGACGTGAGACGCTCGAGCCGCCCCTCGGGCAGCCACAGCCGGTACAGGTCGGAGTACCCGGAGACGGCGAGGCCCGAGAACACCACGCTGCGGCCATCGGGCGCCCACGCGGGCGAGAGGATCGACACCAGATCGGCGAACTCGTAGCGCCCCACGGCGCGCCGCTTGGCGAGGCTCCAGAAGAACAGGGCGTCGCGGTCCTCGTACCGGCTCGAGAACACCACGATGCCGGCCGGCGACACGTCGAGCCGCGACTCGAAGAAGTGGAACGACTCGAACTCGGCGCTGCGCTCGCCCTTGACGAGCGCCCGGGGCCGGCCGCCCGAGAGCCGCTGCGCGTAGATGTTGGTGTAGCCCGTGGACGGCGAGAAGTACAGCACGCCCCGCGCGCTGTCGGGGGCGTCCGCGGCGCCGTACACCGTCGGCTTGATGGCGAGCCGGGTGAGCACGCGCGCCGTGATCGCCAGGGGCTCGGCCCCCCGCACGGCCGGGTAGTAGCGCTGGCGCATCCAATACTGCCACTCGTCGGAGAGCTGGGTGAGCGTCCTGCCGTACACCGCGCGCACTTCGTCTTCGAACGTCGGGTACTTCCAGGAGTCCCGGTACATCTCGCCGATGCGCCAGGCGCCGTACGTCGCCGCGAGGAAGCGGTGGAGCGAGCCGCCCAGCGGATAGACGAGGCCGCCCGCCGCGAACGCCAGCTCTCCCAGCCCCGGGAGCCGGCCCGCGACGGTGAGGTCGCGCAGCACCATCTCGTCGCGGGTGTCCTCGCCGGTCGAGAAGTACTCCGCGAGGCCCTCGGTCCACCACAGGGGGAAGTCCGCGTGGCGCAGCCGGGGGTAGCGGCTCGACGCCTCGGCGCCGAGGCTCAACTGGAACACGTGCACGAGCTCGTGGCGCAGCGTGTGGCGGAAGTCGGCGTAGCTGCCGGTGAACGGCAACGCGACGCGCCGCTTCAGGAACTCGGTGACGCCGAGCAATCCCTCGGGCGGGACGAACGGCAGCACGTTGGTCTGCTCGAAGTCCGAGTGGGACGCGTAAATGATGAGCGGCACGCGGCGCCGCGGGTGGTGATTGAAGCGCCGCTCGAGCACGGCGTAGCTCTGTTCCGCGTAGGCCAGGGCGACCCGGGCGAGCTCCTGCTCTTCCGGATAATGGTACAGATCCACGTGCGGGCCGCGCAGCACGTGCCAGTCGAATACGCGGTACTGGATCTTGTTCTGTCCGAAGGAGCCGAACTGCCCGGTCGCGGCGCGGGGAAGCACCGCAAGAACGAAGAGCGCGACCGGCGTGAGGTGGCGCTTCACCGATGGATGCTCCGGATGCGGTCGCCCTGCGCAATCGCGGCGAGCACGTCGAAGCCCGCGATCACCCGGCCGAACACCGTGTAGGTGCCGTCGAGGTGCGGCTGGGGCGCGTGGGTGACGAAGAACTGGCTGCCGCCTGTGTCGGGCCCCGAGAGCGCCATACCCATGGTACCCACCTCGTAGCGGGTGGGATTCACCTCGTCGCGCAGCACGAATCCCGGTCCGCCCCACCCGTCGCCCCGCGGGTCGCCGCCCTGCACCACGAAGTTGGGGACGACGCGGTGCCAGCGCGACCCGTCGAAATAGCGCCGGTCCACGAGCGCGAGGAACGCCGCCACGGTGAGCGGCGCCTCGAGGGGCAGCAGCTCCACAACCACGTTGCCGCGGTCGCTCTCGATCGTGACCTGGGGCGCGGGCCGGCCGCGGAGCGCTGGTACGAGATAGCGGCGCGCCACGTCGCGGTAGTCCTCGACGCTCCGGCCGGTGGCGATCGGCGCCGCGGGCCCCCAGCCGTCGGCCGCGTCGGACAACCGCTCGGCGGCGAGCCGGCGCACCAGGTAGTCGTCCGCCCGCGGCACTCGGGCGACGAACCGCGTCGCGACCGCGAGCCGGCCGTCGGCGCTCGCCTGCGCGATCGCGCCCAGCGCGGACACGGCGGAGAGCCGGGCGTCATCGAACGGATCGCCGGCGGCGCGGGCGTACGCCTGGGTGAGGCGATCCACGTCGGCGACGGCGGGGTGGCGGCCGAGCACGTCGGCGGCGACGCTGCGCACGGCGGCATCCGGGTGCGTGAGCAGCTGGCGGGCGCGCGGGCCGAGCGTCGTGTCGCCCGCGGGGACGACGTGCGCGAGCGCTTGCAGCGCCTGCGCCACCACGCGGCCGTCGGCGTCGGCGAGCTGAGCCTCGAGCCGGGCGCGGTCGCCGGCGGCACCGAACGCCTCGGCGGCGACGCTGCGCCACCGCCAGTCGGCGTCGGTCGCGAGCGGGGCGGCCGCGGTGGCGCCGCGCGCCGCGTCGGCCTGCGCCAGGGCGATCACCGCTTGGCGGCGCAGCGCGAACACGGGGCTGGTGAGCCCCGGTTGCAGCGCCTCGACGGCGCGCCCGCCGCCCAATACGCCGAGCGTGGTCTCCGCCGCCACCGCCACGTTCAGGTCGGCGTCGGCGGCGAGCGGGGCGGCCTGCCCGGCGAAGGCGCTGTCCCGGAAGGTGGCGAGGGCGCGGAGGGTGTTGACGCGGACGCCGGCGTCGCGATCGGCGAGGAGCGGCCGGATCCGGGTGACCACGTCCTGGGGGGCGAGCTTGGCGGTGTCGCTCAAGGCGCGGCTCACGCCGCGCACCGCGACGGCGCGGACCATCGGCTGCGGGTCCTGGAGGGCATCCAGCAGCGTGGTCACGGCGCGGGCCACGCGCAGCCGGGCGAGCGAATAGAGGGCGTGCCAGCGCGCCGTGACGTCGGGGTCCCGGGCGTAGCCGATGAGCGCGGGCACAGGCGCCCGGGGGCCGAGGCGCCACGCGTCGAGCAGCGCCGCGCTCTGCACGGCCGACGTCGCCACGCCTGCGGTCGTGCCCAGGCCCAGCAGCTCGCGCAGCGCGCGTGCACCGTCGTCGCCCCCGATCCTCGCGAGCGCGGTCACGGCCTCGGTTTGGGGCGGCCCCTGCGAGGTCGCGGGCACGGAACGCACCAGCGCGAGCAGGGGCGCGACCGCGCGCGACTCCTTCAGCAGGCCCAGCCCGAAGGCGGCGGCCGCCGCGACGCCCTGGTTCGAATCGCCGAGCGCTTCCACCAGGGCGTCGACCGCTGCGGGATCGCCGATCCGCCCGGCGGCGAGCGCCGCCTGGCGCCGCACCACGGGCTCGGGGTGCCGGAGCGCTTCACCGAACAGCGCCGGATCGAAGGCGCGGGCATCCGCTGCGGCGAGGACCCGCGCGAGCTCGCTCACGAGCGCCTCGTCCGGCTGCTGCGCGGCGGCGCCGCGGCCGCCGAGCGCCGCTGCACCGAGCAGGACGACGACGCTACAGGCGAACCGGATCAGGGATCGGCTTGAGGAGGGCGAGTACATGCCCGGGGATTCGCGTCACGGTGTGTTGATGCGTCAGCGAGACCAGCGACGTCTCGCCCGTGGCGAGCAGTTCGCCGCTCTCGGCCTCGTCCACTGCGTAACCGAAGCTCACACGTCGCGAGGCGAGGTCGCGCACCCAGCAGCGTACCCGCACGAGGTCGTCGTACCGCGCGGCCGCGCGGTAGCGCAGCTTCACCTCGGAGACGGCGAGGTAGACGCCCTGCCGCTCGAGCTCCTTGTACGTCAGGCCCGTTTCGCGCATCAGCTCGGTGCGGGCCCGGTCGAACCAGATGAGGTAATTGGCGTGGTAGACCACCCCCATCTGATCGGTCTCGGAGTAGTTGACGCGGAGCGTTATCGCGCTGATCACGCCGGGGCAAAATCCGCGTCGCTCCGCGAAAAGTCAAATACGACAGGCGCTTGCGGCCCCTTTCCGTGGTTCCTAGCTTGGGGCCGTGCCTCTCCCCAGCTCGCGCGTGCTCGTGGTCGCCGACGCTCATCTGGGCCAGGTCGCGCCCGCCGTCGAGGCCGCGTTCCATCGGTTCCTCGAGGCCGTGCCCGACCTGGGGGATGCCTTGCTCATCAATGGCGACCTGTTCGACTTCTGGTTCGAGTACGGGGCGGTCATCCCGCGGCGTCACTTCCCGAGCGTGGCGCAGCTCGCCGCGCTGCGCCGCCGGGGCATTCCGATCACCTTCGTCGGCGGCAATCACGACCGCTGGGGCGGCGATTTCCTCGTCAACGATGTGGGGATCGCGTTCTACGCCGGCGAAGCCGAAGTCGAGCTGGCGGGCCGCCGCGCGTACGTGGCCCACGGCGACGGGCTCACGGAGCAGCACTGGAGCGCGAAGCTGATGCACCGCGTCACCCGACACCCCTTCACGATCCGGGCGTTCCGGGCGCTGCATCCCGACCTGGGGTTCTGGATCGCGCACAAGCTCTCGGGCCGGCTCGCCGACAACACGCGTGACCGCGCCGTGCTGGACCGCGCCGCGCTCGCCCAGACCCGGTACGCGAAGGATCTGCTCGCCCGTCGGCCCGATCTGGGGCTCGTCATCCTCGCGCACACGCATCGGCCGGCGCTGGAGCAGTTGGGGGACGGGCGCGCCTATCTCAATCCGGGTGCCTTCCTCGATGGGTACAAGTACGCGGTCGTAACACCACACGACGTAGAACTAAAGACGTTTCAGTAAAGCGTCGCGAAACGACGTCTCATCGAGACGCCTTCGCATCAACCGAGCGGCACCACCTCCACGCTCTGCACCGTCTCTCCCAGGAATCTCGCGCCCACCCGCCGGAAGTGCGGCTCGTCGTCCGAGACCACGAAGCGGTGCGTCGGGTCGCTCGCCGGCGGCGCCGCCAGATCGCGCCGTTCGATCTCGCCCTGCACCGTGCGGGCCGTTTCCTCGGCGCTGTCGATCAACGTGACCCCGCGCGCCATGACACGTGCGAGCAACGGCTTGAGGAGGGGGTAATGGGTGCACCCGAGCACGAGGACATCGACGCCGGCGCGTTGCAGCGGCTCGAGGTACTCGCGCGCGATGAGCTCGGTCGCGGGATGATCGAACCACCCTTCCTCGACCAGCGGCACGAACAGCGGGCAGGGGCGTGCGTACACCGTCGCATCGGGCCGGAGGGCTTTGATGGCGCGCTCGTACGCGCCGCTCGCGATCGTGCCCGCGGTGCCGATGACGCCGATCTTGCCCGAGCGGCTCGCCCGCACGGCGGCGCGGGCACCCGGCTCGATCACACCCACGACCGGCACGGGCGACCGCGCGGTGAGGTGCTCGAGCGCCTGCGCGCTGCTGGTGTTGCACGCGACCACCACCGCCTTGACGCCTCGTTGGAGCAGATACGCCAGGATCTCGGCGGAGTAGCGGCGCACGGTCTCCGGAGACTTGGGGCCGTAGGGGACGCGCGCCGTGTCGCCGAAGTAGATCACCGACTCGTGCGGCAACCGCTCGAACACGGCGCGCGCCACGGTGAGCCCGCCGATACCGGAGTCGAACACGCCGAGCGGGGCCGGGTTCACGAGCCTAGGGCACCGTCACCGTGACGCCCACGCCGCGGGGAAAGGCCTGCACCTTCAGGTCTTTGGGGAAGTCCTGCAGGTGCGCCGACACGAAGGCCTCGGCCCCCGAGAAGAAGTGGTTGAAGATCCAGAGCACGAGCCAGTCCTGCACCTCCTGGCGCTTGGCCCCTACGTTGGTGGAGCCCGCCTCGCGGAGGTAATGCACCTCCGACTGGGCCTTGAGTGTCATCATCGCCGTCACGCCCTCCCATGCGGCGAACAGGGCGCCCGTCACGGGCCGTCCGGTTTCCGCTTGGCCCCACCCGGGCAGGAGTAGTGAGCGCCAGAAGGCGTTGAAGGGCTTGATGCGATGGGCCGTGTCGGGCGCGACGACGATGGCGCCGGTGGT
>WNGJ01008601.1_pt1 | contig 12857 bp, 10 predicted proteins | sample 5400611 | NCBI WGS metagenome assembly WNGJ01 (sample SAMN13153375, study PRJNA577476) | soil metagenome | isolation source: 40 cm soil or saprolite under Garry oak tree replicate 1 | place: USA:California | collected 2016-06-15
AGCGCTGTTCGAGACTCGTCAGTTCTTCTTCACTCTCCTGGATCACTTTTGGATACGTGATGCGCATGACTCCCTCCTGTTTCGCTCGTTTCCTCTCCTTCTATTATAACATATCGCCCCTTTCCTGAAATAGTATAAGGATAGTATTATGTCAACATTGAGTACAAATATGCAAGGGAAAATCTGCATGGTGACCGGAGCCAATTCCGGAATCGGGAAGGCAACCTCGCTTGGACTAGGGTTGATCTTTTCCAGTCTTGGCATTAGCCCCGAAGAGGGGACGAAAGCATCGATCTACCTCGCATCGTCACCCGATGTGGAAGGCGTCACAGGCAAATATTTTGCGAAGAGCATTCCCAGGCGGTCAGCGCCGATTTCCTATGACGAGTCACTCCAACGACAATTGTGGGAGGAAAGCCACCAGGGCGCAATGAATTGCGCCCCTACGCCAGCAGCGCCTCGAACTGTTTGCGATCGAGTTGCTCCTGTGTCATCAGTGCATGCGCAAGTTTGGTGAGCTGATCATTGTGCTCATGCAACAGAGCGCGCGCCATCTCATATCCTTGATGAAGGATACGTTGAACCTCGCTATCTATCAACGCCGACAGCGTTGCGCTCGTGGCATGGTTAGCGTCAGGCACAGCCATAGCAAACATATCGTGCTGATGCGCAGGGAAATCACTACCATTCAGCAACACATGACCATCAGCATCCATCATGAGCGAACGGGGATTTGCTGGCAGATCATCACTCTCAACACGACGCATATTCAGACCGACGCCGCCAGCACTGGTACGATAATCGGCGAAAACGACACCCACCTGCTCACTCATGCCCCAGCGCGTTACCATGCGCCGGGCGAGGTCCGTAACTACTTGCAGATCATTTTCGGCTCCGGTCGTGACACGATCGGGACCGAAGGTTAATTCTTCGGCAACACGACCCCCCAACCCAACGGCGATCCGTGCCATCAGGGTTTCCCGGCTATAGTTGTAACGGTCCTCCTCGGCTGTGAATTGAGTGACGCCAAGACTCTGGCCGCGCGGTAGAATGGTCACACGGTTGACGGTATCAGCCTCGGGCAAATGATATGCAACGAGGGCATGGCCTCCTTCGTGGAAGGCGATAATGCGTTTCTCGCTCTCGCTCATGACGATAGGCCGCAAAGCGCCAAGTTGCACTCGCGCCAGAGCATCTTCAAAGCAATCATGGGTGACGTGCTCCAGGTCACGGCGTGCCGCGCATAAAGCCGCCTCGTTGACAAGATTAGCGAGATCTGCCCCGCTCATGCCAGTGGTCAGGCGAGCCAGGCGTTCAAGGCTGACTTCTTCATGCAAGGGGGTACGACGGGTATGCACCGCCAGGATCGCTTGACGACCGGCGCGGTCGGGCAACGAAACTGTGATATGACGGTCAAAACGGCCAGGGCGCAGCAAAGCCTTGTCCAGGATATCGACTCTGTTGGTGGCCGCTAACACAACGATGGCCTGGCGCGTATTGAATCCATCGAGTTCCACGAGTAACTGGTTGAGCGTCTGGTCTCGTTCGTCATTGCCAGCAACACGTACGGAGCGTTTGCGGCCCACGGCGTCAATTTCATCCAGGAAGACGACACACGGGGCCGATTGACGCGCCTGGTTAAAGAGATCACGCACCCGACTGGCTCCGACTCCCACAAACATTTCCACAAATTCTGAGGCGCTCATACTAAAGAAAGGAACACCGGCTTCACCCGCAACGGCTTTGGCTAAAAGTGTCTTACCGGTTCCCGGAGGTCCAACCAGTAATGCTCCGCGTGGAATGCGCGCACCCAGGCGATCGTAGCGTCCGGGATCGCGTAGGAATTGCACGATTTCTTCAAGCTCTTGACGCACCTCATCAATTCCTGCTACATCGGCAAAGGTAACTTGCGGCTCTAGAGGTTTTTGAACTGGAGGCTTAGCAGGCGTAACAGGTTTGGTAACGCCGACTATTTTTTCTGGTGAGCGAAGTGGTTCGCGTACCTCTTTCTTACCATAACGGTGAGCATGGCTTTTCCCAAATTGGGAGAAGTGATCATCTATGGCGCGGGTTGAACGTCGACCGCTACGAGGGAGAAGCATCACGGTCAGTAGCACTGTCAGGATAATGAATGGAGCAAGTCTCCAGAGGAGTGACATCCATAGAGGAGAATGCGCAGCCGGGAGTGTATTCACCACGACATTGTTGCTCAAGAGCAACGACATGAGCGCTGCATCGCCACTGTCAGGAATACGTGTGTATACGAGTCGTGATGGGTCAATTGAGTTTGTTACCGGTGCATTTGCCCAGACAGAACTCGCGCCAAGGTAGTGGCTCCATGCAGCAAAATCCATAGCCCGTTGATTGGCACTGATGGTTACTTTAGAGTTCGATCCAGTTTGACTTTGTTGTAACGGTTTCGCCAGCAATCCATTCACTTCATTATTTTGAATGGAAACTGCCAGCACATTCCCAGCTCTCACTTGCTCTTTGAATGTGCTGTAATTAACAGCCGTCACTCCGCTCGGTGGCATGCTGAGAGAGGAGGGTACTTGAAACTGGCTGAAAATACCAAAAAGAAGCACAACCAAGCCAGTGAGCAAAATGCCAGCGAGCAAAGATTGTTTATGTGTTACTAGAAATTTCGCGCATTTCTTGCTGATCTCAACAACATTACGCTGTCGTTGCCGATCACTCCCTGATGAAAGGCCACGACTACCCTTGCCGTCCATGTGTTCACCTCATTTGAGACGAGCAGTGTAGATCATGATGATGGCTGTTTCACAGCCTCTCAGGCTCCTTTACCTAAAGGGGCACCCTCTTTGGCCGCTCCCGTGATCTCACATCTGTCTATTCTTGTTTCTTTGTATCCATACGAGTATTATTCTCCGATGTCTGGATTGGGAGAGTGAACATGATAGTCACTCCCAGGACACCTACGATAAGCACACCTATAACCTAACCGAACCTCCAGACGGAGAATCCTTCTTAACATGCCTGCGATAAATGCAGGAAAGAGGGCGTAAAACAATTAATTGATAAGAAAAAGGGTGTTACTTCCATGGACGCCAAGGCATAGTGTACAGAATTTCCCACGATCTGTCATGGAAACAGGAGGAAAATCAGTACTTTCTTCTTATTATTACAAATGGAACAGCGTTACGTCAAGATGTTTCTCTGCAGTTTATCATGGCGCCTGTTATATCACTATGAGACATTCACCTCGCTTACAAACTCAACGAGATACTAGATGTAGTTGTTGACTTACAGGTAACAACAAGATACGAGCAATAGGTAGAATATGATCCTGTAAATGGAATGTATTCCCTATTGGTAATACGATGAACGTTACGATGCTGGTTTATTTTGGAACCACCTTTTTGATGGTACAATCATTACACGAACTTCCCAAGAAAAAGTTACGCGGCCTTTCGCCAATCTTCTAGTCCCAAACTACGCCTGATTTCCATATAGCGCACAATAGCATCCCGGCTCAGTATCCCAACTACACGATCATTTTGCACTACGGGTAACTGGTTCACGTCTCGACCAGCCATCAACGGCAGAACATCGTTCAGATCTTGCTGGGGCGACACTACATGCAAACGCTCGCGCGGAATCTTTGTAATAAAACGCTGTTCCATTTGTAATAAATGGCATGGCCAACCGGTACCTGCCCCCACTCCTCGCGTGGAATATGACGAATATCGCTGAGCGTAATCAGACCTGCCAGTTGGTCGGCCCGTGTGACTAAAGCTGAGCGCAGGCCAAGCGGCAAAAAGTATTCGTCTACCAGCTTTTGCAGCGAGATATTGGCAGGAACCATCATTGGCGCAGTATTCATGACCTCGCCAACCGTCACGCCGCGAAACATCGATTGCAAGACTACTTCGCTATTGGCAGATTGCGCTGAACTCAGCAGGAACCAGCCGATGAAACCAAACCAGAGGCCATCTATTACATAGCCGGCGAAGAACAACCAGATTCCGGCTATGATGAACAGGAACGCAATAATCTCACCAACAATCGTTACGACCCGCGTGGCTTTACGCAGATTGCCATTTATTTTCCAGACAATCGAGCGTAATACTCGTCCTCCGTCAAGGGGAAAACCTGGTATCAGGTTGAAGATCCCGAGCAAAATATTGGCAAAGGCAAGGTAGGCAAGTACCGCCCCCAAAGGGGAAGTGCTCTGACCAAGCAAGATGAAGAGCAAGTAGGCCAGGCCACCAATCAGGAGGCTGGTTAGCGGGCCAACGACCGCTATTTGAAATTCAACTCCCGGACTCCCAGGCTCCTTTTCAATGTTCGAAACGCCCCCAAAGACAAACAGGGTGATATTTTTTACAGGCAGCTCACGCGCACGGGCGACGACAGAATGAGCTAATTCGTGTATACGAGCACCGAGACGAACAGTAGAACGGTAGCAATGAAGCCAAGCAGCCAATAGGTAATAGCAGACCAACCATGGTACAGCACAGGGAACCAACCAATGGCAAGGGACCATGTCATAAGCACAATAATGATGAGCCAGCTAAAATGGATATAGATATCTATGCCGAAAATCTTGCCGATGCGTAGCGAACCTGGCATATTGACCCTCCTTACCTGTTAGCGGTGATCTGTATTTGCGAAGTAGACCACCTATATACTAGGTATTAGATCAAATAGGAGGGGTGTGCGCAAGCTGAACTACGAGCGAGGCGTCACAGAAGTACCTCAATTAAACTAGTGTAAATATACCAGGCAACCCGATCTTTGCGAGATTCTCCCGCTCTGAACGCGCACAAAAATAGTATATATTAAGGTTGTGTTCCTGGCCCAGGGCGAGTATTATACTAGAGGATGATCTACGCGCTTTGCGTCGATAACAATGAGCATTCTGGCTGAAGATCCATCTATTTTCATTCACACCTATTTTCATTCAAAGGAGAAAAAAATTGGCAGTACGAAGTAAACAAGGAACAAAAACAAAGCGGTCCTCCACAAGTAAGAAGACGCGTCAGGCGGCCGATCAGCTGCAAAATGCGGCAGCCACAACCGCAGCGGCAGGTGTTTTAGACACGGCCGAAGGGGCAGAGAATCTACAGGCCGCCAGTGATGTAGCAACGGCAAGCCGGGTTATGCTGGCAGAAGGAGCCAGCGATGCGACACGCGGGGTTGATGCGATTAAATCCGCGCGACGAGCGGCTAAGCGTAGCAAAAAGGCCGCTGCTGCGGCCGCACGCGATGTTGAGCAAGGCGCTAATCTTCTTGCCGCATCCGAAGATTTAGCTGTGCAGAGTGCGGTCGTCAGCGCGATGAGCGCCGACGATTTGAATCGCGGGATGAAACTGGCTTCGATCGCCGGGCAGCTATTGGCTACCAGCAATGTAATGACGACGCTTGGGATGCCCGTGTTCGCCGACTTTTTGGAGAACAAGGGCGAAGAGTTGCAAGATCTTGCGATAGACGAACTCTTGCGCTCGGGTGCTACGCGGGCACTGGCGACAGCAATGGCAGAGACAGGCGCCCAGGTTGGCGAACAAGGCGCGGATGAGGTCGCGGAGGGATTCACCCAACTTGCCGAATCGGAAGATACGCAGATCCAAAGCCAACAACTGGCTGAAGCTGGCGCCGAGCTGGCAGGTGAGGGATTGACAGAGATGGCGGCGTCTCAGGAAATGCGCGAGGCTTCTCAAGAGATGGCCGCAGAAGGCGTTGCCGAGGTAGCCACAGGGGCAGAGGAAGTCGGCGAGGCTGAAACGATGGAAGCAGTGGCTGAAGCGAGCGAGTAGATAGTCGAAAAGCGCACGTGCCAAAACCACAAAGAACTCGGCAGCATGATACTGCCGAGCTCATTTGTTTACCTTACGAATTTCTACACGCCATCCACCCATATCAAAGTATACGAGCAGTGTAGAATGATACAGCGCTGCCCTCACTAGTGACAAGTGTGCTTCTTGCATGTCGGTCAGCACTTGTGGGGTAGTGATTATGTAATCAACATTTCGCCAATCGTTGTGAAATACACCATTACGGATGGTTGGATCAGTCTCCACCATCCAGTAGTAGTGAGCATTTGTATAGCCACTATCATACAGGTCAGTCCAGAGGTACTCATCGATCATGATACGACTGTGCAATGGCAGGTTCTTTTCAACCCACTGGGTTGCCTGATTCTGAGCATCGGCTTGCATGTTATTCCATAATATGAGAGGATTGTTTTTATAGGCAATTGCAGGATCAGGACTAGCAGATCCCACTGTGGTATTGAAGGCTAGACAACCCAGCACCAGCCCAACGAAGCACAGTATGATGACACCTTGCTCAAAGATTCGACCAACCGTTGAGTTCGTAAGCGTGAAAGTTTTTATAGATGTTTTCAAGCTCTTTGCGACGAGTCCAAGAAGCAGACTCACATTCAGCGCCAACAGCGGTAGTAACGGAACAATATAAAAGTTAAAGACTATTCCCCCTCGTGCGAAGAAAGCCCAGAGGGACAGAGTCATCGCGCCCATCACCCCGATAAGCCTCTGCCACTTCATCATGAGTACTGATAGGATGGCACAGAAACTTCCGGCAATAACGAGGATAGGATCACCTTGCATCCACGCTTTTGTCTGCATCCAGAATTCACTGCTGAGGCTAAAAAGGCCAGCGTCTTTTCCGCGTGATGCCTGATAGAACAGGCTGCCTATGAGACTCACATGCGGAGCAGTTCCTCCTAAGAGCGTCCCCGCAGGGAACAGTTCATTATTGAGGATTGCCATGAGCGGGTACAGCGAAACAAGAGAACCAACAAGTGCTATCCAGCCAATCGTTGCAAACCAACGATGCGATCTGTTAGCACGAAAGAAGACAAGATAAGCCATAATGGGAACGAGGAAGATGGTGAGTTCTTTAGAAAGGATAGAGATACTAAGTGCCACAGCGCTTAACCAGACACGCTTGAGAGATAAGTGCTCCAAGACCAGGAGTAGGATACTGAGCAACATCCAGAACGTGGTGATGTTGTCAAGCAGGACAAGGCGATAAAAGTAGAGACCAAACGGGGAGAGCGCAAAGAGTAGCGAGGCAATTACAGCTACTGTGATATTACGTGAAATGCTGCGGGCGATGCAGTAGAGCATGAAGGTGGATCCTACTTGCATAAGTAGCATCAAGATACGCCCCGAGTAAATCGCTGGGCCAAAGGTGTGAAAGCCTCCGGTAACGAGGGTCCACGCTGCAATCTGAATCCAGCCAAGCGGAGCGTGACCATATGTGTAGGTGTAAGGGCTCAATCGTCCTTCATGCACCACTGCCCAGGCCTGTGACATGTATGTCCCCTCGTCGTCTTCAAAGTAGGGATAATGAAACATATTGATACCATGGGCAAATGCTGCAACGAGCAAGATAACTACAATCAAGAGTACTTCCAAGCGTAGAGCATAACCTCGGTGCCGCGTAGGCGTCGAAAGCTTGATGGTGAGATCGTCGACGGCTGGAGGCGAGATCACGGCGTTATTGCTGTTGGGGTCGACTGTCGAAAGCTTGATGGTAAGATCGTCGACGGCTGGAGGGAGAATGGCACGCGTCGCGTTTAGCAACCTTATCGACGGTTGAGATATCTGTGGGAGACGGATTGCGGGTCCAAGTTGCTTCTTTATCCTATGCTGCCATGAATTGGGCATCTGCGGAAGAGAAGTTAAAGGAGCAGCAATAGGGATAGATGGCTTCTCTTGGAAGGGCTTCGGGTTTCTAATAAGCATGGTAGAGCTGGAGGCAGAAGCCAGGAGAGACGGTATCAGCGATGTGATGCAAAGGGCAAGGGGAAATTGCTCCATTGGAGGTCGTACTGCCTCTTCAAAAGAGATGTCAGCAGAAGGCCAGGTGAGAAGGTCCTGTATGTTCTCACTAACTTCTTGAAGAGGACCGGTGTACATCATCATTCCCTGCTGAAAATACAGTTTGACTCGCTGCTCACCTCGTTTGATCGTAAGCAAGCCAGTTTTTTCGTGTAACTCGATTCGTTGCAAGATCGTTGATAATTGAAGCTGTTCCTGTACACCGGCAAGGACTATGATTCACCACCAATCTGACAATGGCTTCGAGCAAATTCTATTGACTCTATAAGCTCACAGTGATACATATGCATACTTTGATACAAGGACTTATCGCGAGGTGTTGCACCAGACATTTATGAGAGTGATCCTTTCTAACGACCGAGACCGGGAGTCCTCTCCCACCTGATTGATGAGGTAGTTTCATGCTGTCTATGTGCACCGATGTGAGTAGTTTTTTCCCAATTGTTCTGCTTGCGCAATTCGCGATAGACACCACGTATCGCACTGAGACCCAGAAGCCATTGGAACGGCACAAATGTGATGAACATGCTTACAAGGTTGAGAAAGGAAAATGTGAGTCCATATTCTCTCGTGAACACAAACGCACCCACAGCAGCAGCCACAAACTGGAGGAAGAGAGCATAGAGCGGGAGGAAAGACAACATTACTACCAGGACAGGCTCTTTGAGCAACAGAACTTCAACAAAAGTCAGTGGCCACAGCAGCATGTATAAAGCTTCGAAGTATGGATAAGACAGCGTGTAGGCGGCCAAAATTCGCTGGCTGAGACGAGGGAGAAGCAGCCATGAACCCTTCCACAGTACCTGCAAGAAACCTTGCTGCCACCGTGTGCGCTGTCTGATAAATGAGCCCACACTATCGGGAGTCTCTTCACGTGTAACGTACCTGGCGTTATACACCACACGAATGCGCTCACCTAGCACACTCAGGCGCAAGCCGATGTCTGCATCTTCAGTCAGGCATTGCTCGTCCCAACCTCCAACACGGGCAATCAGGTCTCTGCGTATAAACACTGTGTTGCCACCAAGTGGAATCATGCCGACCTTTGAGTGGAAGTGGAGCCGACTTTTAAACCAGAAAAAGTACTCCAGGCAATTGTGGATGCCAAACCAATGATCTTTGAAGTTCATTAATTGAACGCCAGCCTGTACAATACCTGCTCCCTCCTTCAGCATGACCGTGTTGACCATATTGAAGATGTTAGGATCGATGTCGTCCTCGGCATCAAAAATGGTGACAATCTGATTTGATGTCCGCCGGAAACCGACATTGAGTCCATGTGGCTTATTAATCGACCCGGTAGAGAACGTCTCAACGTGTATCTGGCGTGAACCTATGTCACGAATAGCTCTCTGCGCTTCAGCAATCGTGCCCGTATCATCGGCATGACTAATCACCACGATCTCCAAGAGGTGTGATGGGTAGTATGCCTCCCAAACGCGTTTGATCGTCTCGTAAATCACGGCTTCTTCATGTCGTGCTGGCAGCAAAACAGAAAATGAGAGCCGAGCAGATAAAAATGAGGCTGGAGGGCTGCTAGAGTACAATCGCTCAGGATGCTCCCACGAGTAGAGCATGAGGTAAAGAGAAACCAGAGATTGTGCGAAGAGAACGAGTGAGAGGGTCAATATAACTGTAGACAACCAATTCATACTTTTAAATAACTCCATAATTCATACTTTTAAATAACCCCATAGGGAATTTTTCCTGTTCACATTTCCTACATTATCATGAGTTTAATACATTGTACATTTTGAACAGGGCAATAGGATAAATTAGCTACCCCCGATGTGCAACGTATCTTAAGCGAGAAGCAGCAGATTCTGCTGAAGTAGTCAGCCTCTTCGTGGTATGATTCATCTCAGAGACATGGAACTATTTCCCTGTAAGATTCCGTGTATACGCTAGACGGGGATCAAGAAACTCCTCGCCAGAAACACCCCGTAGAAAGATGAGAAAAATACGTGAAGCAAACTGTTCGAGGTGAGCGCAATCCTGCTGATTATGGATATCCCTCGCCCGATATTGCCGCGCTTTCAGCAAAAACCCTTGAAGTCACGCGCCGCCTGACAGAATACTATGGTGAAGTTCCTTTCTCAAGTAAAGATGCCATGAGTATGCTTGTTGATATTATCCTATCCCACCGCACACGAGATGAGCAGACTGCGGCTGCCTACGATAATTTGCTAAAACGCTTCGGTTCCTGGGAGGCAGTCCGAGATGCACCCACCAGCGAAGTGCAGGCGGAAATTGAGAACGTCAACTGGCCAGAGACAAAAGCGCCGCGTTTGCAAGCACTGATGCGTCGCATTACAGAGGAGCGAGGCGAACTCAATCTGGATTTCCTGCGTGATTTGCCTGTTGAGGAGGGGGCAGCGTGGTTGAGTCGATTGGAGGGAGTTGGACCCAAAACGAAGGCTTGCGTGCTACTTTTTAGTTGTCAGAAGCCAATTTTGCCTGTCGATACACGGGCTCCCACTTGGTGCTTTCAACACCGAACGCTATCCCCCTTTCCTGCATGAACAGCAGGTCGTTGTAGGAAAACTTCTGCGAGTCTCCTGGCTCGTTGTACACACTCCTCTTTATACCGAGTATGCTGGCCTCTGCCCTGATACTTTTCCATCCCCTTGCAGGAAGCATTCGCAGAATTGCATCCCGCGGTGAGGCCGGGTAGTGCTCTCGCAAGACTGCCTTATCCTCTTCCGACCAGTAGTTGTTCGATCCTTTCCCACGGCAATAGCACATCTCCTCTCTCCCCCACTGCTCATGCAGCCAGAACACCTGTAGGCGTATCCAGTGCGGCGACATGATATCGATGACGACCTCTCTCACCAGAAAGTTGATAAGCGCGATACGCCTTTCAACTGAATGGTCAGGCCAGTTTGCCTCTAAGTCACGCAATTCTACATCGAGGCTCTGCAAGGTCGCTCCGCTTTCCTTCTCCAGTTGCTCTTTAGCTGCAAAGAGTTTTTTCTTCTCTTCAATAAGTATCTCTATCTGCTCGCGGAGAACGTTTCGTACCTCTTCGTTACTGGTCTTTCCTATCTTCCCTTCGTTGGATAATCCCACCATGCGTTTTTTCGCCTCTGCGACAAAAACATAGGATGAATGCTCCTTGCCGTTTTGATAGTAGTGACCGTCTGCGCGGGTATAGATTGAGCCGTAGCTAGACGTAACTCTGTCCTTGAGGAGTGCGCCGTAGGATGTTGTCGTTCTCTGATAGTAGCGCCTCGGCTTCTTGTACCCCTCTAGCAGCTCTCCCTCTATAGTGCAGTTGGTAAGACGGGTAAAGGCGAACTCAAACACGTCCTTATCGACTATCGGCTCGTGGCAGTCCTTTTTCACCACCTGGCCCTTTACGACTCGCCAACCGATATACGTACGGTTGGTAAGGATTGACTCTACTGCTGAACGTGTTCGCAGCATGCCGTTTGAATGGGCTATGATTTTGTTCTTGTTCACGTTACGCACGTCCATGTCTGCGGGGAACGGAGGGAAGACAACTGGGTGAGTTGCAAGCTCTGTCAGAAGCTTTGTTATATCGCCGCATAGCTCCATGAACCGCTCAAACAACCACCTGACAATTCGCGCGTGTGGTTCATAAGGAATGAACTTTTTATAGGTAGGGCTTGTTGGGTCGTAGTCTACTATGTAGCCAATAGACACATCGCCCAGGCCTGCCCATTGTCCCTGTCTTGCTGCTCGTTCACGGGCAGGATGCATCCAGCCCTTGACTTGCCGTTTGATAAATTCGGCTGCCTCCCTGCATTTCCAACGAAACATTTCTGTCAGGAGATCATCGCGAAAGTCGTAAATCAACAGGTACGGCGACACAACAACCACAACAATATCATGCTGCTTGCACTTATCGATGAACTGATTATAGTAAATTTGCGTCTCATCTCTGAACAAACGGTTCTCCTGAAAGCAGATGACAGAGCCTCCATCGAACTTTCCCGCATCAATATCGTCAAAAAGCCTGAGCATGTCAGGACGTTGATCGGGGCGCAGCGTCCCGCTTAACCCAAAGTCAGCGAAATACGGGTTAAAATCTTCATCCCTCCATCCTTGTGCTATTGCCCACACCCGCAAATCTTCTGTTTGCATTTCCCTGCTCTGGCTTTTGTCCCTTTTTCTATCCTTTGCATACGAGGGAGATCGACGTGCATAGCCTGCAGCTGGCTTATGCGTGCGTAGCGTTCGTGTTATTTCTTGATTGTTGTCCTCTGGTTCTTCTGGTGACTGGTAGATCTTTCTCATGTGCTTCTCCTTTATTATCTTGCTGGTCTGATTGCTTTCTTCTCTTCGGGCTCTCGAGGAACAGTTCGATGAGTAGCCTGCAGAGGATTTCTTGCTCTTTCTCTGTCATGTGCGTCACTCCCCGCTCTCGTGATAGGCAGCTAACGCTGCCGGATCAATCGTCGCGGGAAGCGTAACAAATCACTCTGGTACCAACCTGGGCACGGCACGGGAACGAGGCGGGAAGCACCTGGAAACGGAGTAAGAAGTGTGTCAGCTTACAGCGCTTCTGCGCTTTGTCCAGCTGTCATGATCAGAGCAATTTGCTCATTTTCTGTTGATCTGCCCTATCGGTCCCTTTCGAAGGGGATTTCCCCAAACAGCAGGAGCATGTGGAAATCGGAGATGTCTTTCGGCAGGCGGCCGTTCCCTACCACACCGTCAATCTCGACCCGCCGTATCCCCGGCTGGCTCAACAGGATCTGTCGCGCCTGCCGAAGCGTATGTCCCGCTATGCTCTCCTTGATCCTTTCCAGTTCGTCCTGGCCGAACCGATACGCCCAGGTTCCCCCGATATGGACGGATAAGGTGGCAATCCCCCCCTGGTTGTCACGAAGCGCTGAACGCACTACCTGCACCCGCACCGCACCGACAAGACTGTAGTGGGTGCCCAACAGGCGTGCGGCTTGTTGCGTGAACGCCCGAGCAGCTTCATCCCGCAGAGATGCGCTCGCATAGGCCACAGCCCTGCACCGCTCCGTCACAGTCACCTTGACTGCGGTTGCTTCA
>WNGJ01022357.1_pt1 | contig 12854 bp, 9 predicted proteins | sample 5400611 | NCBI WGS metagenome assembly WNGJ01 (sample SAMN13153375, study PRJNA577476) | soil metagenome | isolation source: 40 cm soil or saprolite under Garry oak tree replicate 1 | place: USA:California | collected 2016-06-15
GGAATTTGGCGTGGTCCGTATCAGTTCCTCGGCGGCCGCGATGGCCCCCTTCATGCCTTGCGCGGCCGGCGTCAGCACGATCTCGGCGCCGAGGAACGCCAGCATCTTGCGCCGCTCGATCGACATCGATTCCGGCATCACGAGCTTCAGCCGATAGCCGCGCGAGGCCGCGACGAAGGCGAGCGCGATCCCCGTATTGCCCGAGGTCGGCTCGATCAGCACGGTCTCCGCATTGATCAATCCGGCCTTCTCCATCGCGATGACCATCGCAGCGCCAATGCGGTCCTTCACGCTCGCCGCCGGATTGAAATATTCCAGCTTGGCGAGAATGGTGGCATGCGCGCCATGGGCCTGCGGCAATTTGCGCAAGCGGACGATCGGCGTGTCGCCGACGGCATCGACGATGCTGTCGAACACCCGACCCCGGCCGGGACGGTGCACTGCACCCGTGGCCGAAGATGCATCCATGGCAAGCTCCCGTTTACGAGTTTTGCGCTAAAAGGCGTTGTTTCGTAGTTAGTGGCAGCTCGCGCCGCTGTGCAAGCGGCAATCCCGCAAATCAACTCGCTGCATTGCAAAATCTTAATAGACACAAAGAACGCAAAACTAACGCATTTACGTTGCGGGATCGTCAAACAGTTCTGGCTATGTTATGGTCAGATTTGGAACACAAGGAGGTGCCGATGCCAGCAGTCGCTGAAGTACTGTCGACTGTCGCGCATAATTCTGATCCGCGCGGGTGTGATTTGCCGACATGTCCTGTCTGCGCAGACTCCATGGTGGCTGCGGAAGCGTCTGCTTATGTGTCCGACAATATCATCTCCTATCTCTGGACCTGCGATACCTGCGGTTACGGGTTCGTGACCAAGCACGCGTTGAAACGGTTCGCGTGTAATTTGATCTGACGGATCTTTAGCGGGGTGCGATGTCGCCCCGAGCCCATTCGGTCCGCGTGCGTTCATAAAAGTCTCCGAAAATTCGCTCAGAAATCGCGTCCCTGGTGTCGCGCATCAGGCGCTGGTAGTAGGCGATGTTGATTTCCGATAGCAACATCGCGCCCAGCGTCTCGCCCGATTTCACGAGGTGGTGAAGGTAAGCGCGCGAGATGTCGCGGGTCGACGGCCATGAGCTTGCCTCATCAAGCGGCCGCGGATCGTCTGCGTGCCGGGCGTTGCGCAGATTGATCTGGCCGAAGCGCGTGTAGGCCACGCCGTGGCGGCCATTGCGCGTCGGCAGCACGCAATCGAACATGTCGATGCCGCGCTTGACGGCCTCCAGCAGGTCCTCCGGCGTGCCGACACCCATCAAATAGCGCGGCCGGTCCGCCGGCAGGACCGGTGCGGTCACCTCGATCATCCCGAGCATCACCGCCTGCGGCTCGCCAACCGCGAGCCCGCCGATGGCGTAGCCGTGAAAGCCGATATCGATGAGGCCGCGGGCGCTCGCCAGGCGCAGGTCCGGCAGGTCGCCGCCCTGCGCGATGCCGAACAGCATGTATCCTTGAGGCGCCGTCTCGAAGGCCCGCTTGGACCGCTCCGCCCAGCGCAGCGACAGACGCATCGCCCGCTCGATATCGCCGCGCTCCGCCGGCAGCCGAACGCATTCGTCGAGCTGCATCGCGATGTCCGAACCCAACAGCCGCTGGACCTCGATCGAACGCTCGGGCGACAGTTCCACCTTGATGCCATCGATATGCGAGCGGAATGTCACGGCGTTCTCGTCGAGCTTGCGCAACTGCGCCAGCGACATCACCTGGAAGCCGCCGGAATCCGTCAGCATCGCGCCGTTCCAGCCGGTAAAGTGCTGCAAGCCGCCCAGCGCTGCGATGCGCTCCGCGCCCGGCCGCAGCATCAGATGATAGGTGTTGCCGAGCACGATATCGGCGCCAGCCTCGCGCACGTCGCGCCAGTGCACGCCTTTCATCGCCCCGGCCGTGCCGACCGGCATGAAGGCCGGCGTGCGCACCACGCCATGGGGCGTCGTGAGGCGGCCGGTGCGGGCCGCGCCGTCGGTTTTGAGAAGTTCAAAGTGGTTGGCAAGATGATCTGGAGGGCTCATAAGCCAGCTTATGGCGTGACAACGACGTCCTGTTCAACCTCGTTGAGGCGGATTCCCGCGCCAAAAGCCCGTTGACGCCGCCCCAAGTCTCCCGCATAGGTTCTGCGCCATGCTGACGACCATCAAACGCACGACCAAAACCGGCAAGCCCTCTGGGGCCTCGGGAGGCGTGCGCGCGTAGCTCTACGGTCGTCGCATCATCTTAATCCGAAGCCCCACCCCCAAAAGGTCCGGGGCTTTTTTATTGCCTGATGGAGAGCCAAGTGAATAGCAGAGTGAATAGCAGGTTGAAGAACGATCCTGTTGTTGCCATTGCCGGCGTGACCGGCGCCGTCGGCGCCCAATTCATTGCCACCCTGGACAAGCGCCGTTTTCCGGTCGGGAAACTGAAGGCGCTGGCGAGCGCCCGCTCGGCCGGCCGGACGCTCGACTTCCGCGGCCAGAAGATCGTGATCGAGGAGCTCAACGCGCGCTCGTTCGACGGCGTCGACATCGCGCTGTTCTCGGCCGGCAGCGGCGTCTCCAGGCAATTTTCGCCGATCGCGGCCAAGGCCGGCGCCGTCGTCATCGACAATTCGTCCGCCTTTCGCATGGACCCCAACGTGCCGCTCGTGATCCCCGAGATCAACGCGGGCCGCATCGCCGAGCATAGGGGCATCATCGCCGTTCCGAACTGCTCCGCGATCACGGCGCTGGTGCCGCTGTGGCCGATCCACCGCAACAACCGCATCAAGCGCCTGATCCTGTCGACCTATCAGGCGGCAAGCGGCGCCGGCGCGGCCGCCATGGAGGAATTGCTGGAATCAACGCGCGCGAGCCTTGCCGGAGAGAGTTATCAGCAGAAGGTGCTGCCGCATCCTTACGCGTTCAACGTCTTCAATCACGATACAAAGATCGATCCCGAGACCGGATACAACGAGGAAGAAACCAAGGTGATCCGCGAGACCAGGAAGATCTTCGAGGATGATGGCCTTGCCATCGGCGTGACCTGCGTACGCGTCCCCGTGCTGCGCGCGCATAGCCAGGCGATCACCTTCGAATGCGAAAAGCCGATTTCGGAATCGCAAGTGCGCACGATCCTGGCCGATGCGCCCGGCGTGAAAATCGTCGACGACCGCGCCAACAACTATTTTCCGATGCCGCGCGATGCCTCAGGCCAGGACGACGTCCTGGTCGGCCGCATCCGCAAGGATCTCAGCGATCCCTCCGGCCATTCGATCTCGATGTTCGTGGCCGCTGACCAGTTGTTGAAGGGAGCGGCCTTGAACGCGATCCAGATCGCGGAATTGCTGCCCGAGCGCGTGATGGCGTGAAGTGAAGCGCGCTCGCGAGCATGATGGGACGAGCGTGTACTCATTGACATCGTTTGTGGAAGCAATGCGCTGAGCAGTCATGCTTGCTTCTATCGGTCGGCAATGAGAGCAAGCGATGAAGCAGTGCGAGTTCATCACGCTTCCCGGGGCTCGGCGGTGATGGCGAATTCCGCGAGCGCCGCAATTACCGATGCGTTCAAAAGACCATCACGATGCTGGCAAGGTGTTCTCCACGGGATCGAGTGACTTCGCCCCCCAAACCGTCTGCAAAAGCGCTATCAAATTATAGAAAATCGCCAGCGCCGAGAGTGTGAGAAGTTCGGGATTGACCGCGGAGAGCGGCGCCCCGAGTTGCGACAATTTCACGAAGCCGTCGATCGCGGACGTGCTCGGCACAAGGTACGACACGATTCGGATGATGGGCGGGATCGCCTCGCTCGGCCAGGAGAAGCCTGCGACCATGAATAAGGGAAGACCAGCCGCGGCCAAGATCAGTTGCACCCTGACGGCCCTTCGAAAGATGCCCGCTACCACAAAGCCAAGGCCTGCGACTGAAAGCACGAATGGGACGGCGAAAATGAGGATCGGTATGATGCCGCCAAGCCGCGGCAGGCCGTATAAATAGGGCAGCACGACCAGATATGCCGGAAGGATCACTGCCTCCAGCGCGAGGTAGGCGAGCAATTTTCCCGCAATGATCGCAACCGGCGGCGGCCTCCGGCGGCGTGTATCACCCTCGTCGGGATCGGAGCCAGGCAACGTGCTGAGCAGCCCGACGCCCATCAGCAGCGTCTGCTGCAGGATCAATACGAAGGCGGCCGGAAGCACGTAGGTGGCATAGCCGCCTTCCGGATTGAACAGCGGCACCGCCGTCAGAGGCATCGGGTCCGGCGCGACGGCCGCGATCGCCGGATCAACACCGATGGCGATCAGGCGCTCGGTCTCGATCTCAGCGCCGACGGTGTGCGCCACGGCGGCCACGGCTCCGGCCACGCGCTGGTAAATCAGGAAATAGCTGGCGTCGGCATAGAGCGCAACCGGCGAAGGCCGGCCATGAAGAAGCTCCCGCTCGAAGTGTTGCGGGATCACCAGGATGCCGTCGACTTTGCGCGCATAGACCTCGCGTTCGGCGCTCGCGAGATCGGGCAATTCCTCTGTAATCGCGACGTCGGGCGTCGCGTCGACGCGACGCGCGAAGTCGCGGCTGCTTTGGGTTCCGTCGCGATCGACCACGGCGATCGGCACATTGCGTAGAGCCTCGTTCAAATAGGGCTGCGGATAGAAAAGCGCATAGAACGCGGCGCCCAGAACGATGACGGAGAACGCCGGCATGACCGTAAAGATGCGGCGAAACTCGTGTCGGAACACATCGAGAAGTGCGCTCATGGGAACGCCTCGCCGAGGCGTGGCGCAGCTTGGCCACTGCTCCGACGAGCGGCTCGCATGCTCTCCAGCTTCCACGCGACAAGTCCCGCGAGGCCGACCGTGAAAGCGACAAGGATCAACACCGGCTTCCAGGAGAGGTCGAGTGGCGTGCCTCTCACAGTCTGGTCGATGCGAGCGGTCAGGTACCATGTTCCCGGCAGAAGCGCGCCGTAGCCATAGGCGAAGGCGTTCATGCCGAGGCGCGGAAATCCGATGCCCATAAAGCCGAACGCCGGCGCTGTTAGCAAGGTGCCGATGCTGACCGCACTGGCTATCGGCTTCAACACCAACGCGAGCAATGCACCAAGAAACTGACACGACAGGATAAACAGCAGACCCGCGATAATCAACAGCCAGCTGTGTCCATGCAGCGGCAGTTCAAATCCGACAAACAGTAACGTGTCCGAGAGGCCGAGCACCAGCATGAACAATATGGTGTACGGCAAGATCTTGCCCGCCATGGCCGGCCAGAGTCCATCACCCAGCGCCCGGAGAATGCGAAGGCGATAGCGCGTCTCGACATCGAGGCCGACGGAATAGGAGGCCGCCGTCACCATGATGACCTGCAATATGCTCGGTATCAGAGCGGTCAGGAGAAAATAGACATAGTTCAGCGTCGGATTGAACAGCGCGTGGGTCTGAACCGGTATCGGCTGCAGATCAGCCTGGGCCATTTCCAGCGGCTGGCCTTGCGCGGTACGCAGCGACAGGCGAATCCCCGCGGCCGCCGTCGGAAGGGCCGCGTTCACACCGCGGACCGTTAGATTTCCGGTGGTCAGGGTTTGCGTATTATAAAAGAACACCACCTCCGGGCGGCGGCCCGCGAACACGTCGCGCTGGAGGTTGAGGGGCAGCATTAAAAGCCCGTGGATTTGGCCGGACAGGATCATGCCGCGCCCCTCCGCGAGATCGCCGACACGGATCGCCACCGCGGAGTCGGGGGTCGCATCGACCATGCGGATGATGGTGCGCGACAGATCCGAACCGTCGAGATCGAGAACGCCGATCGGCAGCCGCGTCGCCAATCCGGCACTGAAGATGGCGGCGAGGAAGGCCATCTGAGCAAGCGGGACAATCGTCGTCAAGCCGAGCAGAAAAGGGCGCCGCCGCAGCCAGCCAACTTCCCTCCAGAAAACCAGCCAGAAACCCGGCCGAATATGACTGCGGGCCATCATATCAGCGCCCTCGGTTGCCCCATGCGACGACCGCGCTCATACCGGGACGCAGGCCATCGACCGGCTGCACCGGCAAGGCGCGAACCTCAAAAGTACGTAGATCGAAATCACCGGTAGCGCGTGTCGCCCGCCATGCGGCGTATTGCCCCTGCACGTTGATCATGGTGACGTGAACCGGAATGACCTGAGACTTCAGCGCGGGTACGATCACGTCGAACTTGTCGCCGATCTTCAAGCCTCCAAGCAAATCCTCGCGCAGGTTGAATGTGAACCAGAGATTATTCATGTCGATCATCGAGAACAGCGGCGCCCCGGCGCTGAAATTCTCGCCGAGCGCGGCAACCCGTGTCGTAACCTGGCCGTTGATCGGCGAACGAACGGCGAATTCGGCCACATCGACATCGCGCTGGTTCAAGGTGGCCTCTGCCTGCTTCACCTGGGCCGCCGCGAGCGCGCGCTCCTCCTTACTGGCACCCGTCGTCGCCAATTGCAGTGCGGCTTCCGCGGACTCGCGCTTGCGGGCCGCCGTATCCAGATTGCGGGTTACCTCATCGACGCGGGCCTGCGGCGCGTTGCCGGTGCGGGCCAACTCGGTCTGCCGATTGTAGGTTTCCTGGGCAAGTGTTTCATCGGCCTTCGCCGCATTCAGCTCAGCTTGGCGCGCTGCGATCGTTTCGGGACGGGTGCTGTTGATCCGATCGAGATCGGCCCTGGCCACGGCCAAGGCGGCCTGCGCTGCGAGACGTGCTGCGACGAGCTGCGGGCTTTCCAGCTCGGCCATCGCCGCTCCCTGCTCGACGGTGTCGCCGACGTTCGCCTTTAGTGTGACAATCCGGGCTGCAACTCGCTTCACAAATGCTCGGGGGTCGTGACGGGCTTGCCTCAACCAAGTCGTATCGGCGGGCCAAGCGATCCACCGAACGGACTCATCGGCCCCAATCGTAGCATAGGCGTCGCAGGTCGCCAGTGAGAACAGCCCATCTGCCGGAACGTATCATGGCGTGACGCGAAGCGCCCCTGCGAGCATGATGTTCTTGTCGAATTCTCAAGCGTCGAGGCCGCCAGCTCCGACGTTCAACCAATTTACTCGGGAGAGAAAGCTTCGGCATAAGGAAAACGAAGCCCGCCGGAGATGAAATCTGGCGATGACACCACGATTTGCCTCGACCCATTGCGGAATTGGCCGACCTCATGGCCGGATATTCCCTGGAATGAAGCTGGCCGCTCAGGCAGCGGCGGGGTCGAGAAAGACGTGGAGGGACTGGATTCGGCCGCCTTCAATTCTGGCAACATCGGTTCCGGTCACGGCCGCCGGACCGTTCGGCGGACCGGACTGCCAGCGCAGCCGCCCGAGACCGTGATGGCCGACGGCCCGGCCGATCGCGGTGAAGACGAAGTTTGGCGACACGGCCGGGCACTATGATGAATAACGCTAATGGAAAACACGCGAGGTCCAGCTAATCGGCGATCGCCTGGTAGACCAACTGCCGGATCTCGCGCCGATAATAAACGCGCGCAGGACCGGCGTGCTGCATCATCATGACGACCGCCAATTCCTCCTTGGGGTCGACCCAGAAATAGGTCCCTCCATAACCGCCCCACATGAACTCGCCCTGAGAGCCCGGGACGCCGGCAATGCCCGGCTGCGACCGCACCGTGAAGCCAAGCCCGAAGGTGTAACCGTCGACGCCGAGCAGCAATTCCCCCGGCGTGACGGTTGGCTTGATGCGAGTCCCAAGGTGGTCGGATGTCATTAGCGCGACGGTCGTCCGACTAAGCACGCGCGCATCGTCGAGCCTGCCGCCATTAAGCATCGCCTGTGCGAAGCGCAAATAGTCGCTAGCGGTGGTCACCGATCCCGCACCGCCGGAATCGTTTTTCGGTGGCTGCGAGACATCCAGGAAGCGGAAGGGATTGCCCGAGACTGGATCTTTCGCAAACGGCTCGGCCAGCCGGGAAAGCTTGTCAGCTGGCACAAAAAAGCCAGTGTCGACCATCTTGAGCGGCTTGAACAGACGCTCTTCCATGAAATCGCCCAGACGTTTCCCCGACACCCGTTCTATCACCCGGCCGAGCACGTCCACGGCGAGGCCATACTCCCAGGTCGTGCCGGGCTGATGCGCAAGCGGCGACTTGGCGATGCGCTCAACGAACTCGGCCGGCATAAGATCGGTCGTGTTGTAATCGAAGTCGGGCTTGAACAGGCTGGCCCGAGTGTAGGCCTCCTTCACCAGCCGGTTAGCGCTAATCTCGCCATAGGCAAAGCCGGCGGTGTGGCGCAGCAAGTCTTGGATCGTCGGTTGGCGCTCGGCGAGCACAAGCCCAAAGGTGGCCTGCCCGAGAGCGTCGGCGCGTGGCACACTAACCATCAGTTCCTTAAATTCTGGCAGCCACTTCGAAACCGGATCGGTCAACTGGATGGTGCCGTCCTCGACCAAGGTCATAGCAGCGACCGAAACCAGCGGCTTCGTCATCGAATAGGCGCGGAATATGGCGTCTTTGGCCATCGCGGTTTCCTTGTCTCGATTTTGGAAACCGAAACTTTCCGCATAGGCGAGCCTGCCCTTGCGGGCGATCATCACCACGACGCCCGGAATCTTGCCCTGGTCGATGTCCTGTTTGAAGACCCGGCCAATCTTCGCAAGTCGTTCCGACGACAAGCCGACTTCCTCCGGCTTGCCCGGTTGCAACGATTGTGCCCACGCGACGGTCGCCGCCAACAGCGCGATCGCGCACGTCATGAAGGCAATGGTACGCTTCATAGGAAGGTCCTCCCTCGCGCGGTCACCTGATGAAACCAAGCCGCCGTGCCAGCGGGCGCGCGTAAGGCAGATTAATGTGATTAGGTTTCATTGTCTGCCCCGGTTTTTCGACATCACGCTATCTCAATTCCCATTCATCACATCGGGGCTGCGAATGTCTGCACATAAAGAAAGCTGCCGTGGTCGCGGACATCCCGGTTCTTCTGCCCGCGACACACGACCCGACGGGACCTCATGGGCCTGGGCAGAACGGACCAACCGCAATCGTCGGAATAGGAACGAGGCCGCCAATTCAGGCGACCTCGATCTCCCGAAAATCCAATCGGCTATTGTGCAACACCCTCGACCACGAAGCTGCGGAATTTCGCCAGCTTGTTGCGGAGCGGTAGGAGGTCCTTGAAGGCCGTTGAATTGCGGTAAGCCTCGACTTTTTCGAGGCTATCCCACTGTTGAATCACGACGCGCGATTTCGGCGGTTCTCCTTCGATCGTGGTGGTCTTGCCTCCGGCGGCAAGGAATTTGCCGCCAGCCGCTTTGATCGCCGCCTGAGCCTTCGGGACGTAGTCCTTCAAATATGCTTCCTCGTTCAACATATCGATTTCAACGACTTGGTAGACGGGGGGCTTGGACTGAGCGTGAAGCCCCTCAACCGCGACCGCGCCAAGTCCAAAGCCCGCGAGCATTGCCAACGTCACGGTGTAGTGAGTTTGCATGACTTTCCTCCCTGATCGTTGCAAGATCCGCCGCGTGTGCTGGCGCACACGACCATGCGAGTGCTGGTAGCACCGGCAAAAAAGACGTCGGTCTATTGAGATGCGATGCCTGCCGACGGCTCCGACGCTGCCGCTAAAAAATCGGGACCTCGGCACGTCCCGCTGGCAGCTCATAAAGGCGGTGCGTGGAACATACATCAGTGCCAAGGATGCCGGAAGAGGCGTGGCGGTCACAGGTTTGTGGAAGCAATGTGCTGAGCAGAACCGAACACGAGCGATTATCGTGCGTCTCGCCGGGTGATCATGACCCACGATGTGGAACGAGTTCTTGCCGATATCGATGCCGATCACGGCGATCGCTGCGTCGAGTTTCTGAGACATGGCGTGCTCCTTACCTTGAGCGCCCCCCCTTGCCAGCTTCTCGTGCTGGCGGGGGCCGGAGCACGGCCGGACCATTCCACTAGAGCGTGATGACTTTTCTTCGAATCGTCATCTCGCTCTATCCGGATCATGTTCTAGCCGACGTTCTGAGCCGAAAGCGGTCATAGCGGGGACAGCATCCGCAGCCGCCGAGAACGGTCGTTTCGCTCCCGCGGACCTGCAGTCTTGCTCCCCCCGACCTATGTCTCATACCACCGGCGTAGGGCCGACGCGCCCGACGGTTTCGTCTGGTTCTAGAGGCAGGGTGAACTGAAAGACAGCGCCCCGAGGTTCATTGGCGCCGGCCCACATCCGTCCGCCGTGCGCCTCGATGATCGAACGGCAGATGGCCAAGCCTATGCCCATGCCCTCGGCCTTGGTGGTGTAGAAGGCTTCGAATAGGCGGTCCACATTCTTCGGATCCAGTCCCGGACCGGAATCCCGCAAGCTGACGAGTACACCGTTCGACGCATTTCTGCCGGTGCTGATCATCAACTCGCGCGCGCCCTCGCCGGGGCGGCTCATCGCTTCGACAGCGTTGAATATCAAGTTGAGAATCACCTGTTGCAGCTGGACCCGATCTGCTTGAATGGTTGGCAAGCCCTCCGCGAATTGCATTCGCACCGAAACGCCGTTCTTCACCACTTCGCTACGCGTCAGGCCAATGACCTCACGGATCACTTCGTTAATCTCCATGTCCTCCTTCCGCGGCGGAGCTTTCTTGATGAGGGCCCGGATCCGGCCGATGACGCCACCGGCTCGCATGCCGTCACCGATGATCCAGCCGAGCGTCTGCCGGACCTCCTCCAAATTTGGCGGTTGAGCGTCCAGCCAGTTCAACCCGGCCTGGGCGTTGGCCACTGTCGCGGCGATCGGCTGGCTGACTTCATGGGCGATCGAGGCCGTCAGCTGCCCCATCGTGATGACGCGATTGGCGTGCGCAAGTCCCATCAGGGCCTCGCGGTAGCGGTGCTCGCTTTCACGGGCTTCGGCTTCCGCCCGCTTGAGCGCAGTTAAATCAAGGACAAAGCCAACACCTTGATTTGTACCTTCTCCGAACATTGTCCCGCCGATCAGCACGGGCACGCGGCTTCCGTCTTTCCGCACGTACTCTTTCTCGAATGGTTGGGCAGTCCCTCTCAGCTTCAATTCCGCCACGGTATGTGTGTCGCGGTCGCGCCATTCCGGCGGCGTCAGGTCCGTCCGGTGCAGGCGGCCCGAGTCGAGATCCTCTCGGTCGTATCCCACAATGCGGAGAAACGCGTCATTAGCCTCAAGAATGCGACCTTCGAGTTCCCAGATGATGATCCCGATGATGTTGGCGTCGACCAGGCGCCGGATCTTGCTATCGCGCGCTTCGACATCGCTCTGGAGCTGGACGTTCTGTTCCGTCGTTTTTCGCCGCCGTCTCGCTTCGAGCCGTGCGACCGCCAGCGCCGCTCCAGCCAGGGCAGCGACAAGGACGACGGCGGCAGCGATGAGCCAGGTCCAGCGCTGTTCGAACGCTTCAGCGCGTGTCTCCCGATCGGCGAGTTGGAAACGCTCGTGGTCCACCATCTGGTCGATTTGCGAGCGGATCTCGTCCATACTGCGGGTCATCGCCAGCGCAGCCAGCCCGGACGTGCCGGCCGTCTTCACCATCTCGTCGATCTCGCGCAGCTTCGCTGAAACGGTCAGCGCCAAATGTGTAGCGCGAAGGCCTTGCAATGGATCGTTCGCGACCAGCGCCTGCAGCGCCTGCGCCTCCCGTCGCACATTTTCGTCGGAGACGCCGTAGGCCTTGAGATAGGCCGGGTCGAGGGTCGTCAGATACCCGCGCCTTTCGGTCTCCAGCTCCGCGATGATCGCCCGCAGCCGGTCGAGCGTTTCGAGCACCTGGCGGGTGTGCCCGAGCAAGCGATGAGCCGCTTCCCGCTCCTGCCAATATTGCAAGCCGAGAAACCCGGTCGCCGCAAGCAGCGTCAGAAGCACCACGACCGCTAGCATCAGCGGACGAGCAAGCCATCGCAAAGACAGGGCCCGAGCAAGGACTGACATTGGCCGTGGGTCTTCGATGCTCGCGTGAGGGGCACGTCTTCTGGTGCCGGCGCCAGAGCATGCTAGAATAATAGCATGGATAGACGGGCCGGGAACCCGACATTCTCGACCCTAAGATTACACCGGCTTGGGAGCCCGTCAGTCGTCTCGCGAGGGCCACAACGCCACCGGTATGGCTCGCTCGCGTGTTGTGAATGATTGCCCATCGCAGGGAGCACCAACATGGCGCCGGGTGGAAACGCACAGAGCGGTCGAATGCCGGCCAGCCGTCGCAGTTTCGTCAAGGGATTAGGCGCGGCGGGCGCAGTCTTGCCGGCTCTGGCCGCGCTGCCCCGATGGAGTTTTGCCGAGGATACCGCCGCGACTTACGCCAACGCTGCGATCGATTGGAAGCAGTTTGCGGGGCAGACGATTACGCTCGCGGGCGCGATCCATCCCTGGTCGAATGCAATCACTCCGCTTTTGTCGGAGTTCACCAGACTCACCGGTATCCGCGTCGTCACCGACTTCCGATTGGAAACCATGTATCTGGGCGCGCTGCCGATTCAGCTGGCCCGCGGCAGCAGCACGCCCGACGTCTTCATGTTCACGACCTATGGCCAGGGCATCTCGGCAGGATGGCTCGAGCCGCTGAACGCCTATTATTCCAACAAGTCGCTGACCGATCTCGGCTGGTATGACGAAAGCGACCTGCTCAAGACGGCCCGAGCCTTCCCACTGTGGTCGGACGGCGAACGGTACGCCTTCCCGATTACCTCCGAAGCGATGACCGTGTTCATCAACAGGGACGCGCTGGCAGCCAAGGACCTGCCGGTTCCCCAGACTTTCGAAGAGCTGCTTGCTACCGCCAAGGCGATCAAGACCAACGAGATGTCAGGGATCGCCATGCGGGCCCAAGCCAGCGGCAATTCCTCGCCGCCAGCCATGGGCTTCGTGTTCTCTTACGGCGGG
>WNGJ01009951.1_pt1 | contig 12853 bp, 6 predicted proteins | sample 5400611 | NCBI WGS metagenome assembly WNGJ01 (sample SAMN13153375, study PRJNA577476) | soil metagenome | isolation source: 40 cm soil or saprolite under Garry oak tree replicate 1 | place: USA:California | collected 2016-06-15
CAGCTTCAACTTGAAGCCCGGCGCGTCTCTCGGCGACGCCACCAGATTCGTCGAGGAGCAGGTCCGAAAGATCATGCCAGCTGATGTCACCGGAACTTTTCAGGGGACGGCGCAGGCATTCCAGAATTCATTCATCGGACTGGGCCTTTTGCTGGTCGCCGCGATCCTCGTCATCTACATCATTCTCGGCATTTTGTATGAGAGCTTCGTGCATCCCATCACGATTCTTTCTGGCTTGCCGTCTGCCGGTGTCGGGGCGCTGCTCACTCTGATGATCTTCCACCAGGAACTCAATCTCTATTCGTTCGTGGGCATCATCATGCTAATCGGCATCGTAAAAAAGAACGCCATCATGATGATCGATTTCGCGCTCGAATCCGAACGCAACGAGGGTAAGAGTCCGGAGGAGTCGATCTACCAGGGCGCTCTGGTTCGGTTCCGTCCCATCATGATGACCACCGCAGCGGCCTTGATGGGCACGTTGCCAATTGCACTGGGCGTCGGCGCTGGCGCGGAATCGCGGCGCGGCCTCGGCCTAGCGGTCGTGGGCGGATTGCTCTTCTCGCAAGTGGTGACGCTGTACATCACACCGGTGTACTACATTTATCTTGATCAGCTTCAGAAGAAGTACACGAATTGGAAGGAGCGGCGAAAAAGACCCGGGGTTCGTCTTACTGGTGAGCTCGACGAAATCGCCTACCTCGAACATCATGACTAGCCCGGAAGTCCGACCTGTAAAGTCCGCAACGCGGGCGTTTTCCTCTCCCATTGCCGCACGTTGAGATACGGCTGTAAGTTGGGCCGGCTGATCGGCCGTCAGTCCAACGTTGCACCACTACCGGCTTACGCAGACCTGTTAACTTCAATGACTGATTTCTTCGGCTGCGTCTTGCTGGTCGTAGAAACGGCCACTTCCGATCAAATCCGACTCCGGCACAGGTTGCCGTCAATATATGACCGTCTGCGTGCGAACCCCGAGGCGAAGGCAAAGGCCTGATCAGAATTTAGTTCAATTCGGAATCGCCCGCACAGCAACCAGCGAGCAATTACCTGGTACTGCGTTTTCCACGCTCGTGGTGAGCAGGGCTTGGAAGTACTGGGGAACTGTTCTGTGGTCGGATGAAAGATTGAGCAGAGCCTTGTGCAGTCCCGCCATCCGCTCGGGATTTCTTAAGTACTCAATTGCCGCTTGAGATCCTTGGGTGTAAACGCCATAGATCAAGAGGACACGATTGTCACTGCGCTCATTCGGGAGCATTAGCACAAGCGCGTAGTCTCGCCGGAGTTGATTCGTTAGTGGATCAAATTCCGGTTTGTACACAGGTTTCTCGCCCAGCTGAGGGTTTCGATTCAGAATTACGCCGCTCTGGAAATGAAACCCCTCCACGTTGAGGAAGACCCTGCCACTCCAGGATTGATTCCCTCCCAGTAGAATTGCGTTATTCGCTTTGATCTCTTCTAAGTTCACCAATCGTGACTGCTGAAGCCGGCATCCCTGCCCGACTTGGAAGAACATTTGGCACAAGCTCACGACTCCCATTGTCTCTCCGACCGAGGTAAAGTCTGTCACAGACGGAACGAAGCGGAATCGCTTAAGCTCGCGAAAGTGTATCGTGTCGCGGAACTCCGGCAGCTCTGATTTAGGTATCTCGTGGCTGCTCGCCAGAGTTTCGGGGCTGTCCCCGTCATGGGCTGCACGCAAGAGAGGATGGTTCGGAATCACAATGAGGGGTGCCTCCGCCGGTGGGAGGAACGGACTCCAGAACCACTCAAGGCCTTCCGGCAATGCTCTGGCCTGCACAGATTGGACCACTTTCCTACTCTGCCAGCCACGTCCGATCAGAAGTAAGGCAAGGACGAAGCAGGCGGAGGCCAGCGTCAAAGTAAGCGCCAGGTGCAACCCGGCTCCCCGGCGGGATCCCGAAATGGCAGGTGTGCTGTGTAGTTCGGCCGCAGCCGCTCTCTCGGTCGCGGCCCTAGCGAAGACTGGGACATACGCGCCAGACGGCAACTCCAGTCGCATGACACTGTCTTTGCCTTCGTCGTCGTAGTACTTTTTCAATAAACGGCGGATTTCGTGCGCCTGAACGCGGACAATGGGATCTTTTTGGGAATCGAACTCTGGGCCGCGATCGTAAACTTCCACGCCGATCAGGTATTCGTTGAGCTTATCGCCGTTGCCGACGAAGGTTTGTTCCGAGACAAACTCGAGAAATCGGCTCTTCTTAGGTGAGCTGGCAAAGTGCTTGCTTTCGAGAATTCGGCGGAGTTCTTCCCTCTTCTCAAAAAGTGAGATGGGGAGGGCAACCGGGCTATGCAAGGAGGTCACGGCAGCTACTAACCCGAAAACGTGTTCTTTTGTGTAACCTGCCCGAGCTGCAGTTTTATGGTCGCACGATAGCACTCCAGGCCATTGACAGTCAATGTTTTGGCTGTGAAGTCTCGCATCCTTCCATTAACGGTTACTTACGTGGATAACCGACGTTATTTCTGCTCCAAATTTCGCCAGTAATCGTTATCACAAAAGCGATTACCCCGTACTCCGCGGCCAAAATCCAGCTGCCAGCACATCCAGAACAGACCTAAACAGCACTGCATGAGTCTGACGCCGACATATTCGGGTGTCTCTCCTGCGTTCGGCATAAGGTTGAAACGCACTTCTGGCCGTCATAACTGCGCGCGTAACGGTTAGTGCCTTGAAAGATGACCATCGGGAGGGGTAGAACACGATCCAGATCAGGCGCCGTGCCCCCTTTACCTGTGAGCCCGCATCGCCAATTTTTTCTCGGCTTGGCACTTTTCGACGGAATCTTGCTTCTTTTTGGAGGAGATTGTGAAACGCACCCAGATACTTTCGGCCATAGCGCTCATTCCTTTGTTTATTGCGCTGTCCGCGCTTCCTATCGCGGCGCAGCAGTTTTACGGAACCATCACCGGAACGGTTACCGATCCAAGCGGAGCCGTGGTCCCGAACGCGACCGTCAAAGTGACGAATGTAGACACAAACGTCACGGCCCCTTTAAGAACGAACAGCGCAGGAGTGTATGTCGCCAATAATCTGATTGTCGGCACATACCGCGTTGAAGCCGAGGCGGCGGGTTTCAAAAGGACGGTGGCCGACAAGATCACTCTAGAAGTGGGTGCAACCCCCAAAGTGGATTTGGCACTGTCGGTGGGTCAATCAAGCGAGAGCGTCACCGTAACGGAAAACAATGCCCCCATCCTGCAGACGCAGCAGACTGATCTCGGGCAAACCATGGACACAAGTCGCCTGCAACAACTGCCGACGTTCAGCGGCTCTGGCAGACGCCCTTACAACTTTCTCACGTTGGCTGCGGGTGTAACGCAGCAGACCGGTTGCACGGGTGCTGGGACTGGCGGAGGCGGACTTGGTTCCTGCGGAAACGATGGCAACGTTCGCATCAGCGGCAGTCGGCCTCGCACCGACGACAACATTCTCGATGGCACCTCAATTACGCCCTCCGTATTCGGCGGCCAGGATGTAGAGCCAAGCGTTGAAGCTATTCAGGAATTCCGGATTGAGCAGAACAGCATGTCAGCGGAATATGGCAAAGCCGGTGGCCTGATAGTCATTCAGGTCAGCAAGTCTGGAACCAATCATTTCCATGGATCGGCTTATGAATACAACCGCAATGAGAATTGGGATGCCAGAAATTATTTTGAAGACCCAAAGGTGCGCAAGAGTCCGTACAACTACAATGAATTTGGCGGCAGCATCGGTGGCCCGATCATTAAGGGCAAGCTCTTTTTCTTTACCGATTACGAAGCCATCCGTCAGCATGGGGCCACTGTCGGTCCTAGCACGTTAATCCCTAATTCCTTGTTCCGCAGCGGCGACTTGGGTACGTTATGTACTGGAAATGGAGGCACATTTGATGCGGCAGGTAATTGTAGCAATGCCAGCAATCAGATCCTCGATCCGGTCACAATAGCTGCGATTCCATTCAACAATGTCGCGAATGCCACGAGTCCGATCAGCCCAGTTTCTCAAGCCCTGCTCGCTGTTTGGCCTAGTGGTGGCTCCCCGGTTGGGATCGGTACGAACTCGATTACTATTAATCCTGCCTACAGTAGCACGACAAACAGGTTCAACCCGCGCGTGGACCTGAATCTCTCGCAGACCGACCACATGTTTGCAGCATTTCACACCGATTATGGGTCTGGTTTTAGCTATAACATCATCCTTGGCCCTGAGGGCAAGTCAATTTCGCGTGGCAACAATTATGCGGGTACCGTAGGTTGGACGCACACCTTTACTGCCACCACGCTGAACGATTTTCGTTTTGGCTGGGGCCGCCACAAGGGCGACCGGATGCCCTTTGGGGTGGGTGCCGTCTCCCCATCATCTTTTGGAATCCAGGGTATTCCCAATTGTCTCGCCAGCGTTCCAGACACAAAGAATGGAAGCGCGTGCGGCACACCGGGCGTTTCCGTCAATGGCTATAACGGCTTCAGCAACTCCGGAATGCTCTACGAGCCCTCGACTTCGCTCCATTTCAGTGATGTGCTCAGCAAGGCACTGGGCAAACATAGCCTGAAGATGGGAGGCCAGGCCGATCATTACTCGATCGATAACTATCAGCCCAATAATGTGGTCGGGAATTTTACTTTCACTGGGTCCAATACGGGTAATCCGTTCTCAGATTTCCTGTTTGGATACATGAACAAGGGACAGGTTCAAGTGCAACCGTTGTTTGTGTCATCGCGGGCTTGGTCGTACTCCTTCTTTTTTCAGGATGACATCAAGCTGACGCAGAAACTTACATTGAACGCGGGCCTACGGTGGCAGTACGACCAATCCTTCAACGAGCTGCATCACGGCGATGCATTCTTCGATCCCTGCGCAGCGTTGTACTCCGGGAAAGACCCGTCTTGCGTTCCGCATTGGGAGCAGTTTGGCGTAGGTGGCACCCCCGATACTACGCTTGATCCATCCAAGCATCAATTTGAGCCGCGAGTCGGCGTGGCGTGGAACCCAGTGAGTGGTTTCGTGGTTCGCGCCGGTTACGGCATTATGCATCCTGGTTACGTTGGGCATGGCCGCGCGGGAGATGGTCAGCCCGGGCCCAATCTGTTGCTGGGTTCGACTCTCAACAATGGAACATCGTGGGATAGCCCCCTGAGTGTGGCGATACCTCCGTCAGATCCTACTGCTCCGATACCAGTGAATTATTTGGTGAGTTTCGCTTCTTGGGCGCCACGCAAGCAATATCCGACTTACACTCAACTCTGGAACCTGACATTGCAAAAACAATTCGGCAATGACACTACTGCCCAGATTGGTTATGTCGGCAGCAAAGGCAACCACTTGCCCATCAACTATGCCTATAACATGTGCCAGCAAACGCCCGCGAGCACTGCACAGGAAGGCAATCCCTTCGATTTTGTCGGGCCCGTAAGTACCCCATACTGTCCGGCAGCTGCCGCAGCAGTGAACGCCAACTCCGGATTCACCGCAGTTTACTGTTGTCTGACAATTAATCCTGGGTGGTGGGGGCTTTCCAGCTCGATCTACCACTCTATGCAGGCGCAATTCGATCACCGGTTTTCGCACGGCTTCTCGATGCTGGCAAACTTCACCTGGAGCAAACTGATTGATGATTCGTCATCAGATTGGGGAGGCTTCTGGTCCCTCGATGCTTTAGGCCAGGACTTCTATAACCGTAAAGCGGAGCGATCGGTCAGTGCAGGTGACATACCTCTTCGCTTCACTGTCGCGCCGATTGTAGAACTGCCATTTGGCCGAGGCAAGAAATGGCTGAATTCTGGTGTCGCCAGCGAGGTGTTGGGTGGATGGCGGGTGAGCACAATTTATACCATCAGCGCCGGTTCGCCGTTTGGAATCACTGATAACTCCTACGGCTTCTGCAACGGCGCCGGTGTGCTGCAGGATCGCCCCATGCTCATAGGCAATCCAGCCTCAGTATCAGGCTCTCGTCGGAGCCCAAACCTCTGGTTCAACAATCAAGCAATGGACTTTGCTGGAACCTGTGCGGGACCCGGTTTGGTCAATTCGATGCAAAGCGGGGACTTCTGTTGTGATGTCACCAAAGCTTTCGGCAATGCTCCGCGTTTTTTTGCAAACGTCCGTAATCCTGGTGTTGACAACCTTGACTTGTCGCTCCAAAAGGAGTTCAAAATCCCTGCTGGTGAGCAGACGCACCTCACCTTCTCGGCGGATTTTTTCAATCTACCGAACCACGCTCAATTCGCGGAACCGGCAGGCGATCCCACGCTCGGGTACTTCCCCGCCGCTAATGGCAATCGTGCAGCCGGCTTTGGAGCGATCAGCGGCACATCCTTCTACGGAAACCGCGTCATCCAGTTCGGACTTCACCTCTATTTCTGAGCGATTTTCTTGACGGGAGCACTCAAACTGAGTCGCTCCCGCTCCTCAATTACGCAAAGAGATGGAGTACGCTGCTGGTAAAGCTCCAAAAGGAAGGGTGTTCATGCGCGAACTGTTCCGGAAGTCAAAAGTTTTAGCTGCAACGGTTCTCGTTCTCTCGGCAACCACAGTTGCCCTTGCCGAGGACGCGCGCTCCACATTCGCGCCCGACAAAATGGAGAGCATTCTTTACGGTGTCGCGTACTACCCCGAATACATGCCTAATGACCGTCTTGAGAAAGACATTGAATTAATGCAAAAGGCGGGAATTACTGTTGTTCGGGTTGGCGAATCCACCTGGAGCAGTTGGGAGCCGCGCGACGGCGATTTTCAGTTTGCGTGGATGCAACGAGTGCTGGATCGACTGCACCAAGCGGGGATCAAGGCAATTCTCGGCACACCGACTTATTCCGTACCAACGTGGCTTTACAAAGAACATCCTGAAATAGTCGTAACCCGCAACGGAACAGCGCCGCCTCTCAGTGATCCCTATGAGGCAACGTATCCATCGTCGTTGACGCCAGGGTACTACGGTCCGCGCCAAAATTACGATTTTCTCAATCCTTACTTTCGGCAACACGCCGAGCGCGTGATTCGAGAAATTGTCAGCCACTTCAAGGATCATCCGGCGGTAATCGGCTACCAGATCGACAACGAGACTGGGCCAACAGGAGTAACGACTCCTTACATGAACACTGCGTTTCTGGATCACTTGAAGCAGAAATATAGGACACCTGACACCATCAACAAGATTTGGGGACTCGTGTATTGGGGACAGTTAGTGGACAAGTGGGAAGATGTCCCACCCCCTGATGGAATTTTGAATCCTGGATACAAACTGGAATGGGAAAATTTCCAGCATGATGTGGTGACCGAATTCCTGGGATGGCAAGCCAAGATCGTTAAGGAATACAAACGTCCGGACCAGTTCATAACCCAGGATTTTAGCGGCGGAGTTCATACCGACATCGACCAGTGGGCGATCGCACGGGCGCTCGACATTGTGGCTGAGAATCCATATTTCGAGACGCAGGCGCGGCTGAATGGCCGGGGTATTTGGCTATCTGACGACCTCGGACGTTCCTTAAAGCATTCGAATTTCCTGGTCACGGAGACCAACGCTCAAACCATCGGATGGGATTCACGGACGCAATATCCGCAGTATCCCGGACAACTGCGGCTCGTGGTTTATGCGCATCTCGCCGCAGGAGCCAACATGGTGGAGTACTGGCACTGGCACTCGCTCCACTACGGCCAGGAGACTTACTGGAAAGGTGTTCTCTCGCACGATCTGGAACCAAACCGCACCTATGCTGAGGTGTCGCGTGTCGCCAGTGAATTAAAAAAGTTGGGACCGCAACTCGTGAATCTGAACAAGGACAATAAGGTTGCCATCCTGGTCAGCATAGATTCCGCTAACGCTCTCAGCTATATGCCGGTCAGCGACAATGTGAATTACATGAGCGTGCTCAGGCAAATGTACAACGCCCTCTACGACGTGAACGTGGAGCCTGATTTCGTTCAGGCGGGAGATCCAAATCTGTCACGTTACAAAGCGCTCCTGGTGCCACCGCTTTACAGCGCTTCTGACGCGATATCGCAGCAAATCTCAGATTATGTAAGAAATGGTGGGCATGTCGTAATGGCGTTCAAGAGCGGCTTTACGGATGAGCATTCCACTGTACGAGACGTAATGGCACCTGGACCGCTGCGTGCAGTTTGCGGGTTTCATTACCAAGAGTTTACAAATCTGCCCGGACCGCAACGGCTCACGCCCGATCCGTACCGGACTGGTGATCAGAACACAGGTTCCGTGTGGGAGGAATTCCTTGTACCTGATACCACCGAGGTGCTCGCATCTTTTGCCGATCGATACTGGCACTTCCCTGCAATCACTCGCAACAAATTTGGCAGTGGCGAACTCACTTATGAAGGCACATTCCTGACGGACACACTGCAACGCGAGGTAATTCGCGATGTTTTGAAGCGGACAGGGCTAACGGGCTCCGATCAGGACCTCGCGCCGGCCGTGAGGGTCCGGCACGGGCGCAACCCGGCGGGAAATCTTCTGCACTATTACCTGAACTTTTCTGGGGAGCAGCAGGTGATCTCGTATCCGCATAGCAATGGTTCCGATCTTCTAACCGGTGCCTCTCTGAGGAGGGGACAAGCCTTGAAACTGCAGCCGTGGGACTTGGCAATCATTAGCGAGCAGTAGAAAAGGAGGAATAAGTGCAAAAGATGCCGTGCAGCGTGCATCCGCCTGGGCGATCACTCGCAATCGTCTCAATGATGTTATGTGTCCTGTCCATCACTGACGTATGGGGACAGGCCCCGACTACGCCTTCCGCCGCCGCTACAGATCCGTGGCAAGTTCCGGTAAGCCCGAGCCTCATGCCGCATTTCGAAGAGGCGAACGGGCGCCAGGTCCTGTATGTTGATGGGCTGCCATTCACAGTGCTTGCCGTGGAGATTCCCTGGTGGGACCTCATCTATGGAAAATACAAAGAGAGCGAAGGGGTTTATGACAGGCTCTACCCGGCGGCAGTAAACCTCAGGCTCAATGCGCTGAAAGTGCCGATCAGGTGGTCGATGGTCGAGCCCGAGAGGGGTGTTTACGACTTCTCCTACTTGGACCACGCAAAGAGCATGGCCGAAAAGAACCACCTGAAGCTCGTACTGAACTGGTTCGGCCACTATGCAAGTGGTGATGGCACCATTTATGGAAATCTCACGGGCGAGCTCTATGCGCCTATGTACATTGTTTCCGATGAGCAGACGTATCCTCGAGCAGTAGACGCCGACGGTGTTGCGCATCACAACGCTATCTCTTACGACTACGAACCAATCCTCGAGCGTGAAATCAGCGCATTTCGCGCTTTCATGCAGCACATAAAGGAGGTTGATTCGCGGAGTCACACCATCGTCATGATCCAGGTCGAGAATGAGATCGCAGTGTTTGGCGCAGACCGCCACAATCCCAAACTGTGGCGGGATCACTCACCCGCGTCCAACGTGAGGTTCTCTGAGCATGGTTTCACGGATGATCTTAAGTTCAGCGCGTGGGACCTGAGCTACAACTGGATTCGGCGACTCACCGATGCCGGTGCCGCTGTGTATCCTCTCCCCTTTTTTCACAATTACGTGGGTGGCAAGATGGCGGACGGGATGGTGGGAGGCGCTCCTGGTGAGGATGTTCAGACGTATCTGGACAATTGCCGCAACATTTCCTTCATTGGCGTCAACTCATATTTCTGCGCAGAATGGAGGGCCGACAACAGCTGCGCCCGAGAATCTCAAGCCAGCGTCGAAGAGCTAAGAGAGCCGCTCACACGATATCGGGTGGGCCGGAATTTGCCGGCCATCACTGAGATAAATAGTGGCTCAACTCCGGTTACTTCCAGGCTGGCTTACATTGCAGTCGCTGAATTTGGTGCGCCGATTTTCTCTCCCTGGGCATTGACAGTTTCCTATCCCGAGCCCTATGAACCTTACATTCTGCGGGATGGCAACGAGGCGAATGGAGCGTCTGCATTACGCGAGACATATACGTCTTTAACTAAGGCGTTACCGCAGGTTTCCTACTACGCGGCCACGGAAAAACTCAAAGTGTCCATGTCGAATTCACCCGGGCAGCGATTTACCCAAAGTGGGGACATCAACGGATTCAAAGTTACGGTCAGTGGCGAGCACAATGGTCAGGTGATTGTTATTCATCCATCTGGCCATCAATTTTTGGCGATCGGTTATCGTGCCGAGGTGTCGTGGCAAGATCCGGCTTTCCGCTGGCCGGAAATGAAGAATATACGGGTGGAGAGAGTTGTTTGGGACCGGGACCACTGGAATGAGGAGGGAGAGCCTGCCTATGGTGTGGATCAGAGCAACAATATCCTCTCTGTAGATCTCGATTCTCCGCAAGCGGTTCTGGTGACCTGGTAAGTGGGTATGCGAGCAGCGGCTCTTGTTCCCGGAGGCGATCTTGTCTGTTGTGGTGGAAAACAGAAAAGAGGTGTCACTCATGCTCAGTCAAGCAACAACATCCCGTCCCATCGAAGGCGACGCCCTCCGCTCAGAGCAGCGCCATACCAAAATGAATATTCAGGAAATCGCGAAGCGCGCCAGGGTTTCGACAGCGACGGTGTCGCGCGCCGTCAATCGCATACCGACGGTAAATCCCCACTTGGCGAGACGTGTGTGGAAGGTAGTTGAGGAACTCGGCTATTACCCGAACACACAAGCGCGCGCTCTCGTTTCAGGACGCAGCCGGATTTTCGGGCTTATCGTTTCAGAAATCACAAATCCATTTTTCCCGGAAATCGTCCAGGCATTTGAGGACATCAGCGTCCAACACAATTACGAAATTCTGTTGAGTTCCACGGTTCACGATCCCAAGCGCATGAAGTTGGCTGTCCGGCGGATGATTGAACGCCGGGTTGAGGGTGTCGCAGTGCTGACATTTGGAATGGAAGAGTCGCTGGTCGAAGACTTTCGTTCGCGAAATGTCTCACTAGTGTTTGTCGACGTTGGTCCGCAAATTCCAGGCGCCAGCAATATCCGCATTGACTACCAACATGGTATTCGCCAGGGTGTGCAGCACCTGGCGGCTTTGCGCCATGTGCGGATTGCGTTTGTAGCGGGGCCGCTGCATCTCAAGTCGGCGCTGGCCCGAAAAGCCGCCTTTGAAGATTCGATGATGGAAATCGGATTGCGGATTCCTCCGGAATACATCGTGGTGGCGGATCACACAATGGCGGGAGGGATGCAGGCCGCGAGAGAACTCTTGCATTTGCCGAGCCGCCCCACTGCGGTTATGTGCTCCAATGACATGACCGCGATCGGAGTGCTGCGGGAAGCATATGACCGCGGAATTGGGACTCCGGCGGATTTGTCCGTTGTGGGCTTCGATGATATTCACCTCGCGCAATTCACGATCCCGCCTTTGACCACGGTGCAGATGTCCCAGGTTGACTTGGCGGAACTCGCGTTCAACGCACTGCTCCACTATACGGAGGGCAAGGGGTACACGCCGCCCAATAACGAATACGTGCTCACAACCAACTTGATATTGAGGCGTTCTACAGCCTTGGCGCCTGCGCAACCGCAGGTCGACGCAATTTCGGAAATCTAATCACTGGGCGAGAAAATCGAGCCAGATTGCCTGGATCACTTGAAGACGACGGGATAGTCGAGTCAAGGCGGCCGGCTGATCGGCATTTTACCGGCCAATCTTCGGTAGCGATGGCATTGAGAGTTATCCTTCTGTAGCTGAGATCGAGCAGGAAGGAGGAAGGCTCTCTTCTGAGCGCACATCCTAGCAAGATTCCGCTCGGTGAGAGAGCCTCGCAGAACAGTACGATCTACGTTATCCCACTTTTTGCCAACCATTGCAAGTCAGGATTCGACTGGGCGGCCGGTGCAGGACTGATTCTTCGCTGGTGTCCCTTCTGTTTACTCCATTCCATCATTGGCCACGGCTGGCGACGCAAGCCCACGATGGTACTCATGATTGGATCCAGTACCGCCGCGGTCTCTGTCCGCTGTGCGGTGTAATCTTTAGTTTCCTGCCCGCTTTCTCCTTGCCTTATACCCATTACAGTCTGATCGCGCGCAGCGAGGCGCTGCGTAGGCGCTTTGTGGAGCGACGCTCTTGGGAAAATGCCGCGCCGCTTCTCAAAGATCCCAATCGCGTTCCCGACCCCTCCACCCTGCGCCGCTGGTTCCATATCCTGGATTCTTCTCGGCCCGCCTTTTCCTTTCTGCGCCCCATGCTCCAAGCCGTGGCGCAATGGCTGGGCCACGGCGAGCAGCACGCTTTCGGCTCGTTGCGCCTGTCTTGGGCAACTATCTATCCCTGCCTGCGAGTCTTCTGGCCCTGGCCGCTGCGTCTCTGAAGATCAACTTTTTTCGCCTGACCCACCATCCTCGCCTGGGATCTGCGGCCCAAGGTTCATACCCTGACGCTCGGAGGTTTGTGCAGGCCATGGGCGAAGATGATCTCGAATGGCTCAAACAACGCATTCCACTGCTGGAGTACCTGCAACGGCACCACTGGCGAGGCCATCGGGTCGGCGCCGGCCCTGAGTTCGCGGGACTCTGTCCGCTGCATGAGGACACCCACCCCTCCTTCTACGTCAACGCCCGAAAAAAACTGTTCTACTGCCACGGCTGCGGGCGGGGTGGCGACTTGATTCGCTTTGTCGAACTGTCGCGCCATCTCTCTTTTCGCGAGAGCGTTTCCTATCTCCAAGAAGAACTCGCCCCCACCGCCCAACTGCTCGCGCACACGGCCACCTTCTATCAACTTGAACTACTCCATTATCCCGAAGGCGTTCAGTATCTCGCTGAGCGCGGAGTGCATGATGCGAAGCTCATCGAGGAACTCGGCATCGGCTATGCGCGCGGCGGCAACCTACGCCCACACCTGCAGGCCCTCGGCTATTCCCT
>WNGJ01018737.1_pt1 | contig 12852 bp, 14 predicted proteins | sample 5400611 | NCBI WGS metagenome assembly WNGJ01 (sample SAMN13153375, study PRJNA577476) | soil metagenome | isolation source: 40 cm soil or saprolite under Garry oak tree replicate 1 | place: USA:California | collected 2016-06-15
GTGAGGTCTTCGCGGTCAAGGAGATCGACGAGCGGCTGGCCCGCCGCGAGCACCACCTGCTGCGGCGGCTGGAGCAGCTCGGCATTCCGGCGGTGGAGGTGCTCGGCGTGGTCGCGGACCGGCCACACGGGATGCAGGCCGTGCTGGTGACCCGCTTCCTGGACTACTCGACGCCGTACCGGAACCTGTTCGCGAACCCGCGCGGCGGCCAGCTCACGGACCGGCTGCTGGACGCGCTGGTCGAGCTGCTGGTGCGGCTGCACCTGGCCTGCTTCGTCTGGGGCGACTGCTCGCTGTCCAACACGCTGTTCCGGCACGACGCGGGCGCGTTCGCCGCCTACCTGGTCGACGCGGAGACCGCGGAGATCCACCCGTCCCTGTCCGACGGCATGCGCAACTACGACGTCTCGCTGGCGTTCGAGCGGGTGGGCGGCGAACTGTTCGACCTGCAGGGCGCCGGGCTGCTGCACGAGGACGTCGATCCGGTCGCGGTCGCCGAGCAGATCCCGCTGCGGTACGAGGGGCTCTGGGGCGAGCTGACCCGGGAAGACGTGCTGCAGCCCGGCGAGCAGCGTTACCGCATCGCCGAGCGGCTGCAGCGGCTCAACGAGCTCGGCTTCGATGTCGACGAGCTCGAGCTGGTCGAGGGCCCGGACGGCAACCGGCTGCGGGTGCACACCCGCATCGCCGAGCCGGGCCATCACCGGGCGCTGCTGATGACGCGCACCGGACTGGACGCCGAGGAGAACCAGGCGCGCCGGTTGCTCAACGACATCGCCAGCTTCCGTGGCTGGCTCGAGCAGACCGAGGGACGGAAGGTCGCCGAGGCGGCCGCGGCGAACCGCTGGTTGGTGGAGGTGTACGACCCGATCGTCGGGGCGATCCCGCCGGACCTGCGAGGCCGGCTCGACGACGCCGAGGTGTTCCACGAGATCCTCGAGCATCGGTGGTTCCTGTCCGAGGCCGCCGGCCAGGACGTGGGCACCACGGCGGCCGCGAAGGACTACTTCGCCAGCGTGCTGCCGGCGGTGCCGCCCGACCTGACCGCCGGCACCGGCATGCGCGGGATCATCGGCCCCTGATGGTGACGGACCGCCCCAGGGGGTAGAGACCAGGTCCGACAGCACTACCGGAGGGAGTCGGGATGCGACGGAAGGGCTTGCTCGCCGTGGCGGCGGCGTTCGCGGCCAGCCCGCAGGGACAGCGGTTGCTGCGGCAGGCGAGGGACTACGTGCAGAGCCCCGAGGGCAAGCGCAAGATGGCCGAGCTGCGCGGTCGGGTCAACAGTCGGGTCAGCAACGTCCGCTCGGCCCGGGGCCCGTCCACGCCGACGCACTGACCGCTCCGGGTCCACCGGCGCGACCGGTGGCCTGCCGGCGGGCCACTGACCGCTGCGGGTCGACCGGCGCGACCGGTGGCCGGCCCGGGGACACTGACCGCTGCGGGTCGACCGGCGCGACCCGTGGCCGGCCGGGGGACACTGACCGCCTCGGCTGGTCGGCGCGACCGGTGGCCGGCCGGCGGCGCACACTGGCTGGCATGAGCTACCAGCACCTGCTCGTCAAGCGCGACGGCGGAATCGTGACCGTCACGCTCAACCGGCCGGAAAAGCGCAACGCGCTCTCGCTGGAGGTGATGGACGAGCTGACCGCGGCGCTGCGGGACGTCGGTGGCTCGGACGCGGTCGGGGTGGTGCTCGCCGCGAACGGGCCGGTCTTCTCGGCGGGGCACAACTTCGCCGACATGGCGGGCGCCGACTTCGCCGCGGCGCGGCGACTGTTCGAGGTGTGTACCCGGATGATGGACACCGTCCAGTCGATCCCGCAGCCGGTCTGCGCGAAGGTGCACGCGCTGGCGACGGCGGCCGGCTGCCAGCTGGTGGCGGCGTGCGACCTGGCGGTCGCCGCCGAGGACGCCGCGTTCGCGCTGCCGGGCGGGCGGGGTGGGCTGTTCTGCCACACGCCGCTGGTCGCGGTGGCGCGCACTATCGGGCGGAAGCGGGCGCTGGAGATGGCGCTGACCGGCGACCGGGTGGACGCGGCCACGGCGGCCGACTGGGGACTGGTCAACAGGGTGGTCCCGGCGGACGAGCTGGACGAGGCGACCTGGAACCTGATCACCCGAGCCACTCGCGGCTCGGCCGTGTCGAAGGGACTGGGCAAGCAGGGCTTCTACGCGCAGATCGGGCTCGACCAGGACAGCGCGTACCGGTACGCGGTCACACTGATGGCGGCCGCGGCGGTGACCGGGGACGCGCAGGAGGGCATCGCGGCCTTCCTGGAGAAGCGGGAACCGCACTTCCCCGGCCACGCCGGCTGAGCCCGGTCGGTCACCCGCCGGCGAGCATGCCGGTGGCGGCCGTGAACACGCCGTTGAGGGCGCCACCGAGCGCGGCGACCGTCAGCACGATCGCCACCGCGATGAAGGCGACCATCAGCGCGTACTCCACGGCGGTGGCGCCGCGGTCGCCGCCGGCGGCGAGCCGGCGCCGCATCCTGGCGCTGAGTTCCGGCATGTCGGCCCCCACAAGGTCGCTCGGATCCCCGGCCGCACCGTCGGCGTGACCGGGTCTGTGATCACTCTGCGTGATGATTGGGGCCGTCGCCATCGGGCGAAGGGGCACGACGAGCCATGCGGTCGCCCGACGCGTCATCCGATCGGAGGTCACCGTCGGCTCCCGATTGGCGCGAACCCGCCGCTCGGGACGAACGGGAGGGTGTCGCCCAGCCGGCCCCCTTGTCGCGAGGGGTGCGTCGGCCTCGCTTGGACGCCGACCGGTCGCGATTGCCGCGGCCGCCGCGGCCAGCGGCAGACCCCGCCGGGCGCGCGGCCGGCGGGGGTTGTTCTTCGCGGCGGCCGGCACCGACCCGGCATTGTCCGGTGAGTACCGTCGTGCGGTGCCGATCGACCGCGCGCGGCGCTCCCGTCGACGCTGGATGCCAGCCCTGCTGGTGGCGGCCGCCCTGGTCACCGCGGGCTGTTCCGCGGCGCCGGAGCGGGTGCAGGGTCAACAGGCGTCCCCCGCCGCGCCCGGCTCGGTCGGCCTCGCCGGGGTCTGCCCGGCGACCGTCGTGGTGCAGTCGAACTGGTGGCCGCAGGCCGAGGACGGCGCTCTCTACCGGCTGCTGGGCGGCGAGCTGACCGTCGACAGGGGACGCAAGCGGGTGTCCGGGCACCTGGTCGCCGACGGCGTCGACAGCGGCGTGCGGCTGGAGGTCCGCTCCGGCGGTCCGGCGAACGGCTTCGTCCCGGCGATCAGCGTGCTCTACTCCGACCCCGAGGTCCTGCTCGGCACGGCCGACGCCGACCAGATCGCCCAAGTGTCCGGCAGGCAGCGGGTCAAGGCGGTGGTGGCACCGCTGGACCGGTCCCCGGTCGTGCTCATGTTCGACCCGGTCCAGCATCCGGACTTCAAGTCCATCCCGGACATCGGGCGTACGGACACCAGGGTGCTGTACTTCCAGGGCGCGACCTACATGGACTACCTCACCGGCGCCGGCATCCTGAAGAAGTCGCAAGTGGACGCCGGCTACACCGGCACCCCCGACCGGTGGGTCGCCTCCGGCGGCGGCATCGTGCAGCAGGGCTTCCTGACCAACGAGCCGTTCGCGTACGAGCGGGAGTTGCCGGCCTGGGACAGGAAGGTGGGCTGGCTGTTGGTCGCCGACTCGGGCTACCCGGTGTACCCGGAGACGCTGACCGTGCGTGCCGACCGGGAGCACCGCCTCGCGCCGTGCCTGCGGAAGCTGGTGCCGGTGATCCAGCGCTCGATCGCCGGCTACCTGGCCGACCCCGGCGCCACCAACGGCCTGATCGTCCGGCTCGCGAGGGACTTCGCCGCGTTCCCCTACTCGCCCCAGCGGGCCGCGTACGCCGTCCGTGTCATGCGGGAGAACAAGATCGTCGGAAACGGGTCGAACGAGACGCTCGGCGACTTCGACCTGCCCCGGCTGCGGCGGCTGCTGGAGATCGTCCGGCCGGTCTTCGCCCGCTCCGGCCAGCCGCTGCCGGCCGGCCTGACGCCTGACGACCTGGCCACCAACGCCTACATCGATGCGACGGTCCGCCTGCACTGAGCCGCGCCGTGTTCGCTCCTCGCGGAATGGCGGAAAAGCCGTTGGCGTCTCGTCACCGGTGACCTATCGTCGACATCTGTACGGAACCGTTTCGTTCAGTAATCCAGCTTGGGGGGACCTGTCCATGCACGGCGACGGCCGCGGCGCGCTCCGGGAGTCGGCGATCTGCTCGGCGGCGCTGGAGCTGCTCGCGGAGGTCGGCTACGACCGGATGAGCATGGACGCCGTCGCGGCCAGGGCGAGGGCCAGCAAGGCGACAATCTACCGCCGCTGGCCGGGCAAGCGCGAACTGGTGCTGGACGCGATCCGGACCCGGACCGCCCACCGAGTGGAGCCGGCGGACACCGGCAGCCTGCGCGGGGACATCATCGCCACCCTGCGGGGCATGGCCGACGGCATCGGCGCGGAGGACGCGGCCCTCGTGGCCGGCGTCCTGCGGGCCATGCGCGCCGCGCCCGAGCTCGCCGACTGCCTGCGCACCCAGGTCATCGAGGAGAAGCACTACGTCGGCCGGGTCATCCTCGGGCGGGCGGTGGCCCGCGGGGAGCTCGACCCGGACGCCCACGTCGACCTCTTCCACGAGGTCGCCCCGGCTCTCATGTTCTTCCGGGTACTGGTGACCGGACAGCCCGTCGACGACGCGTTCCTCGGTCACGTCGCCGACGACGTGCTCATGCCGCTGCTCACCCGGAGCTCCCATCCCGTCCCAGCACAGCTGACCCGACAGGAGACGAAGTGACAAGCTCGTCCAGCCTCGGCCCTGACGCGGCCGTGGCACCCGCAACGTCCACGCAGGACTCCAAGCGCTGGCTCGCGCTCCTCGTGATCGGCGTGGCGCAGCTCATGGTCATACTCGACGCGACGATCGTGACCATCGCCCTGCCCTCGGCCCAGCGGGAGCTCGGCATCACCGACGCCGACCGGCAGTGGGTGATCACGGCGTACACCCTGGCGTTCGGCGGCCTGCTGCTGCTCGGCGGCCGGATCGCCGACTTCACCGGCCGCAAGCGGACCTTCATCATCGGGTTGCTCGGCTTCGCCGGAGCGTCCGCGCTCGGCGGCCTCGCCACGAGCGCCGGGCTGCTGTTGGCCGCACGGGCGCTGCAGGGTGCCTTCGGTGCGCTGCTCGCACCGGCAGCGCTCTCGCTGATCACGGTGACGTTCACCGAGCCGAAGGAGCGGGCCCGCGCGTTCGGCGTCTTCGGCGCCATCGCGGGCGGCGGCGCGGCCATCGGGCTGATCCTCGGCGGCGTGCTCACCGAGTACGCCTCGTGGCGCTGGTGCCTCGGCGTGAACGTGCCGATCGCCATCCTTACCGCGATCGCCGCGGTGCCGGTGGTGAAGGAGCCTGGTGGCGCTCGTCTACGGCTTCACCGAGGCGGCAAAGCCGGACGTCGGCTGGACGGCGACGAGCACCGTGGCGATTCTCGCCGCAGCGATCGTCCTGTTGGTCGCGTTCGTCGTGTGGGAGTCGCGGACGACCAACCCGCTGCTGCCGCTGCGGATCGCGCTCGACCGCAACCGCGGCGGGTCGTACCTGGTCTTCCTGCTGGTCGCGGCCGGGCTGTTCGCGATGTTCCTGTTCCTGACCTTCTACTTCCAGGCCGTGCTCGGTTACAGCCCGCTGAGGGCCGGCTTCGCGCTCCTGCCGTTCAGCGGTGGCATCATCGTGAGCGCGGGGATCGTGTCCCAACTGCTGCCGCGGGTCGGTCCCAGGCCACTCATGGTCATCGGCCTGACGATGGCCGTGGTCGGAATGCTCTCCCTCATCCGGACCACCCCGACCTCGAGCTACCTCACCCACGTGTTCCCGGCCGAGCTGCTGCTGTCCGTCGGGCTGGCCGGCGTCTTCATCCCCGCATCGAGCACCGCGCTGGTCGGGGTGGGCGGGCACGACGCCGGGGTGGCCAGCGCGCTGCTCAACACCACGCAGCAGATCGGCGGGTCGCTCGGGACCGCCCTGCTGAACACCCTCTACGCGTCGGCCGTGACCGGGTACCTGGCAGCGAACGCGCGGTCACCCCAGGACGTGCAGCGGCTGCGGTTCGACGCGTTCGTGCACGGCTACCACGTGTCCTACTTCTGGGGAGCGATGCTGCTCGCCGCGGGACTGGTGGCGACGATCGTCTTCATCAACGCGAAGAAGGACGACATCCCGACCGAGCCGGTGCTGGTCGAAGCCGAGGCCGGGGCCACGGCCTAGGCAGTCGGTCGAGCGGCGGCAGCTCCACGGGTCACACCTGGAGCTGCCGCCCGCTGTCCCGGCGCCAGGGCCCCGCCGTCCCGGCGCCGGGGCCCGCCGTCCTGGCGCTGAGCCAGCGGCTCAGTAGCCGCCGTAGCCGCCGCCCGACCCGCCGCCCCCGCCGAGAAGCAGGGCGACCACGACGATCACGACCGCCACGGCAAGGACCGCGACGATCACGAGCGTCCTCGTCCGTGTTCTTCCGCGGATACCCGGCATTCTGTCCGCCTCCTCCTGCGCCGATGACGCCGATCTGCCCGCACCACGGCCATGCGGTCCGCCCGGTTCAGTCCGCGCCGCCTGGATCGTGGGCATGTCCAGCGGCCGGACGCCGATCGCGGCTGGTGCGCTGCCGCTGATCCTCAGCCGGGCGGTGCAGCTCAACCCGCTGACCGTACTGGTGAGCGTCCTCATCGCCGCCGACCTCGCCGGCATCCTCGGCGCCCTGCTCGCAATCCCGGTCGCCGGCATCGTCAAGATCCTGCTCCGCGACTGGTGGACGCGACAGCCGGGCGCCCGGCCACCGGAACCGGCCGGGCAGCCTGAGGTCAGCGGCCGGCCACCCGTGTCCGGGCCGCCCGGGGCCGCCGTCCGCTCTGCGGTGGCTGGTCACGAGACCGATGGCCCGGACGGCATGGCACCGGTGACCTAGCGGCCCGGCGTCGCCGATCACGTGCCCGGGCATACCCACCTATCCGCGCCTACACCTGCCCGACCGGGCGCAGAGCCCCTAGGGTCCGGATGTGGCAGCCACCGTGTACGTCGCAGCGCTGGAGCCGGACACCGGCAAGTCGGTCGTCGCGCTCGGCGTGATGGAGATGCTGGCCGGCCGGGTCGGCCGGGTCGGCTTCTTCCGGCCGGTCGTCGCCGACGGCGCGGGGCCGGACCGGCTGGTCGAGCTGGTCCGGGAGCGCTACCGCCTCGACGCCGAGCCGGCCGAGCTCAGCGGGGTCAGCTACGACGAGGTGCACGAGCTGACCACGGCCGGCCGCACGGACGAGCTGGTCGACCGGGTGGTGGAGCGCTTCCGCGCGGTGGAGCGGCACTGCGACGCCGTGCTCTGCGTCGGCAGCGACTTCACCGACGTCGGCACGCCGACGGAGTTCGCGCTCAACCTGTGGCTCGCGGACAATCTCGGCGCGCCCGTGCTCGCCGTCGTCTCCGGCCGCCGCCGGTCCGCGGACGAGGTGGTCGCGGCGGTCCGGTTCGCCCGGGACGCGCTGGCGTCGGCCGGCAACGCGGTCGTCGCCGTGGTGGCCAACCGCGTCGACCCGACCAACGTGGACGCGGTGCGTGCCCAGCTCGCAGACGGAGCGGACGGGACCGAGCCGCCGGCATACGTCGTGCCGTACGAGCCGGTGCTGGTCGAGCCGACCGTCGGCGAGGTGGCCGCCGAGGTCGGCGCGCGGGTCCTGTCCGGCCGCCCGGCCGAGCTGGACCGCGACGTTCGCGGAGTGGTGGTCGCCGCGGCGACGCTGCCGTCCGTGCTCGACCACCTGGTCGAGGGCGCGCTGGTGCTCACCCCCGGCGACCGCAGCGAGATCGTCCTCGGCATGCTGGCCGCATCCGCATCGGCGAGCGCACCGCACGTCAGCGGCCTGCTGCTCACCGCGGGCCTGCTGCCGGACACCAGGGTGCAGCGCATCCTGGACGGGCTGGCGCCGCACACGCCCGTGCTGGCGGTCGACACCGACACCTTCAGCACCGCGCAGGCGGTCGCCCGTGTGCAGGGTCACCTCACCGCCGGCAGCGCCCGCAAGATCAGTGCCGCGCTGGGGGCCTTCGAGCGCAACGTCGACGTCGACGAACTCGCCCGCCGGGTCGAGGTGACCCGCTCGACCCGGGTGACGCCGTTGATGTTCGAGCACGACCTGGTCGAGCGGGCCCGGACCCGGCACCGGCATATGGTGCTGCCCGAAGGCACCGACGAGCGGGTCCTGCGGGCCACCGAGATCGTGCTGCGCCGCGGTGTCGCCGGGATCACCCTGCTCGGCCGGCCCGAGGAGATCCGCACCCGGGCCGCGGCGCTCGGTCTCGACGTAGCCGGCGCCGCGGTGCTCGACCCGACGTCACTGGAGGCTGACGAGCTGCGCGAGCGCTTCGCCGCGACCTACGCCAGGGTCCGCGAGCACAAGGGCGTGACGCTGCAGCAGGCCAGGGACCTCGTGACGGACGTGAGCTACTTCGGGACGCTGATGGTGCATGAGGCCCTGGCCGACGGCATGGTCTCCGGCGCGGTGCACACCACCGCGCACACGATCCGGCCCGCGTTCGAAATCATCGGCACGGTGCCCGGCGTCCGTACGGTCTCCAGCGTCTTCTTCATGTGCCTGGCCGACCGGGTCCTGGTCTACGGCGACTGCGCGATCATCCCGGACCCGGACGCGGCGCAGCTCGCCGACATCGCGGTGTCCAGCGCGGCCACCGCCCGGCGTTTCGGTGTCGAACCCAGGGTCGCGATGCTGTCGTACTCCACCGGCGAGTCCGGCTCCGGCGCCGACGTGGACAAGGTCCGGGAGGCGACCAGGCTGGTGCGGGAGCGGGAGCCGCAGCTGCCGGTCGAGGGGCCGATCCAGTACGACGCGGCGGTCGATGCCAGCGTGGCGCGGGCGAAGCTGCCGGACAGCGAGGTCGCCGGCAACGCCACCGTCTTCGTCTTCCCGGACCTCAACACCGGCAACAACACCTACAAGGCTGTGCAGCGCTCGGCGAACGCGGTTGCCGTCGGCCCGGTCCTGCAGGGCCTGCGCCGCCCGGTCAACGACCTCAGCCGCGGCTGCACGGTCACCGACATCGTCAACACCGTCGCGATCACCGCGATCCAGGCCCAGGTCAGCGGGTGACCGGGGTGCGGTGACCGGCCAGCCGTCCGATCGATCACGCCGGCCCGCTGGACGCGGGTTGCCCGGCTGCCACCGCCGTCGGCCATTCCCTACCGATCCGGCGGCACCGTCACGGCGACCTCGCCGCCCAGTCGGGCCCCGCCTGACAGGTCGAGCTCGTCCCCGCTCCAGAAGCTGCCGGGGTCGTACGAGCCGGGGTGCCGCCCGGCCGGCAACAGGCCCATCGCCTGGTACGTCACCGCGACCACCTCGGCGCAGTACGCGGTTTCCAGCGGCAGGTCGCCGGCGACCCTCCGCACCGGTACCCGGCCGCGCAACCAGCGTGCGGCGAGGCGGGCGGTGGACGGGAACGGGGTGCCGTCCAGCCTCGCCACGGTCTTGAGCAGCGCGTCCTCCATCTCCCGGCTCACCGGCCCTTCCAGCTGCCGCAGCCACGCCTGCTGCCCGTACCGGCGCACCCACACGCCCACCGCCGAGCGCAGGTCGTGCAGCTGGACCCCGCGGTGGTGGCTGCCCGACCACATGTCCCGCAGCGACCGCCCGAGCTCGGCGTGCCACATCAGCGGCGGCATGTCCTCGAGTGCGACCGCCATGCCCACGTGGTTCACCGGGCTGTTGGTGGTCAGCCGGATGGCCCGGTCCGCCGCGGACCGACCGCGGAAGATCCACACATCGCCGGTGCGGGTCTCCTCGAGGGCCTCCTCGAGGGTGATGCTGGCGCCCGGCACCGCCGTAGCCTAGGACCGTGCGCTGGTGGAAGGTGATCGGGTTGGCCGGTGTCGTCGGCGTCGCCGCCTCGGGGACGGTGATCGCGCGGGCGGAGCGGCGCCGCCGGGCATACACGGCCGACGAGGTCCGCGAACGCCTGCACGCCCGGCTGTCCGAGGCCGGCGAGCGGGCCGAGCGGGCTGCGCCCTCGGACGCCGCCTCGCGCTGAGGCGCGCTGTGCCGGCGGGCCGGCATCGACGTCACTTCGTCAGGCCGGCGACCAGGTTGATCGTCCCGGCCACGATCACGGCCCCGAACAGGTAGGACAGCAGCGCGTGCCGGAGCACGGTGTGCCGGATCTGGGCGTCCTGCACGTCGGTGTCCGAGACCTGGAACGTCATCCCGACCGTGAAGGACAGGTACGCGAAGTCCAGGTAGCACGGGGGCGCCCGGTCGTGAAAGTCCACCCCGCCGTCCCGGCCGGAGTAGTAGAGCCGCGCGTACCGGAGGGTGAAGATCGTGTGCACCAGCGCCCAGGACAGCACGACCGAGCCGACCCCGAGCGCGACCCGGCTGACGAGCTCGGTGCCTCCGGAGCTGCTCGCCCGCACGAGCACCAGGCCCACGGCGACCAGGCTCGCGACGGCGGCGGACAGCAGCAGCAGGTCGGTGGACGGCACCGTCGGGTCCTCCCGCTCCGCGCGCTGCGCCGTCCGCTCGGCGTCGAGCCTCCCGATCCCGATCCAGATCCAGCAGACCAGCACGGCCGCCGCGCTGTCCCAGCCCAGCAGCGGTGCGAGGTCCCAGGGACCGAGAGCCGCGGCCGTCGCGCCGGCGAGCAGGCCGACGACGGTCGCCACGATGAGTCGGTGCCGGGCGGTGACGCCGTGCTGGTTTCGACCCCTCGGCAGGTCCTGCCCCGCTGCCGGCGTCGCGGACCGGCCGTCTGGCCGGCCGCCGGACCGGTCGGGGAGCCCGCGGCCGGGCTCACCACCGAGCGGGTCGCGAGCTGGCCGGTCGGGAAACGGACGTATACGCACCTGGAGCGCCCTACCCCGCGCGGCCCGGTGCGACACCGGCGCCGCCTGCGGGTAGGCCGGTCCTCGCATCAGCCGGCCGCCCGGCCGAGCTCCCTTGGGGTGGCCGCGCCCCGGACAGTGCGGGCGCGTCGGGTCGTTCCCGAATGGCTTGCGAGCACGTCCTCGTCAAGCCGGTGGGAGAGGCCGACGAACGGCTGCCGCCGGCCCTGCCGGCGTCAGGCGTCGTCGTAGCGGATCACGCCCCGGATGTTCTTGCCGTCCAGCAGGTCCTGGTAGCCCTGGTTGACCTGGTCCAGCGTGTATGTCTGGGTGATCAGCTCGTCCAGCTTCAGGTCGCCGGACCGGTACAGCTCGACCATCCGCGGGATGTCGTGGAACGGGTCGCCGGAGCCGAACAGGCTGCCCTGGATGCGCTTCTCGAACAGGGTGAGGATCGCGCCGGACAGCTCGATGGTGGTCTTCGCCGGGTCGGCGAGGCCGGTGACCACGACCGTGCCGCCCTTGCGAATCGCGTTGAACGCGTTCGTGACGACCTCCGAGGTGACCACGTCGACCGTGACGATCGCCTTGTCCGCGCCGACGCCGCGGGTGAGCTCGTGGATCAGGCCCGCGGCCTCCTCGGCGGTCTGCGTGGAGTGCGTCGCGCCGAGCTTCTCGGCCATCTCCCGCTTGTTGGGCAGCGGATCGACCGCGACCACGTTCCGAGCGCCGGCCAGCGCCGCGCCCTGCACCGAGTTGATGCCGATGCCGCCGATCCCGTAGATCACGATCGTGTCGCCGGGCTCGGTCGCCGCCGCGTGCACCGCCGAGCCGAAGCCGGTCGGCACGCCGCAGCCGATCAGCACCACCTTGTCCAGCGGCAGGTCATCGTCCACCTTGATCGCGGAGTTCTCCGAGATCACGGAGCGCTCGGAGAACGTGCCGAGCATGCACATGCCGCCGTAGTCCTCGCCGTCCTTGTGGAACCGGTACGTCCCGTCCGGCAGCATCCCGTCCAGGATCGTGGCGCCCTGGTCGCACAGGTTGGACTTGCCGGTCGAGCACCACCGGCAGTGCCCGCAGACCGGCAGGAACGAGCAGACCACGTGATCGCCCGCCGTCAGCCGGGTGACGCCGGGACCGACCTCCTCGATGATCCCGGCGCCCTCATGGCCGCCGACCAGCGGGAAGCGCGGCACGATGTCGCCGTGCCGCAGGTGCTCGTCGGAATGGCACAGCCCGGCCGCGACGTAGCGGATGAGCACCTCGCCGGCCTTCGGCGGGTCCAGGTCCAGCTCGGTGATCTCGAAGTCCTTACCCACACCACGCAGCACGGCGGCCTTGGTCTTCATCGACCCTCCTGGGCTCGGTTCGCGTCCGACCGTCTCATCGTCCGGCTCCCGGCGCCAGCCCGAAAGCGGGCGGGCGCGATCAGAGCACCGTCACGGTCACGGCGTGGATCACGATGCCGGCGAGCGCGCCGACGACGGTGCCGTTGATGCGGATGAACTGGAGGTCCCGGCCCACCTGCAGCTCGATCCTGCGGGAGGTCTCGGCACCGTCCCAGCGCTGCACCGTGTCGGTGATCGTCCGGGTGAGCTCGTCCCGGTAGTGGGTGACCAGGTACGCCGCGGCGTCCGACACCCAACCGTCCACCTTGGAGCGCAACGCCGGGTCACCGTCGAGGCGGAGACCGAGATCGACCAGCGCATCGGTCAGCCGGGTGCGCAGCTCGCCGTCCGGGTCGTCCACCATCTCCAGCAGCAGCCGCCGGGCAGCGCCGACCAGGTCGCCGAACGCACGCCGCACCTCCGGCTCGTCCAACAGCCCGGCGAGCACGGCGTTGGCGCGGGCGATGGTGGCCGGATCGGTACGCAGGTTCTCGGCGAAGGTGGCGAGCAGCCGATCGAGGGTGGTCCGGACCGGGTGATGCGGGTCCGCGCGCACCTCGGCGCTGACCCGGA
>WNGJ01020073.1_pt1 | contig 12851 bp, 3 predicted proteins | sample 5400611 | NCBI WGS metagenome assembly WNGJ01 (sample SAMN13153375, study PRJNA577476) | soil metagenome | isolation source: 40 cm soil or saprolite under Garry oak tree replicate 1 | place: USA:California | collected 2016-06-15
TGTCTTCCTGCTGTCGGGCGCCGAAGACCTCATGCCGGCTTTGGTAGAGACGAAAGGCAAGTGGACCCGCGACATTGTGCCCGCACGCACCGTTTACGGGAAGCAGTACGATATCCACCGTTATCGCCCGAGAGTCGAGGGATCCTTCACGCGTATTGAGCGCTGGATCAATACTGCAGACCCGCAGGATACATTCTGGCGCACCATCTCGAAGGACAACAGCACTGCCTGGTACGGCAAGACACCGGAAAGCCGCATATACGACCCCGCCGATCCGAGCCGCATCTTCAGTTGGCTCATCTGCGAAAGTTACGACGACAAGGGCAACGTCATCTCGTATCAATATAAGCCCGAGGACTCTACGGGCATCGATTTGACTACGGCTCATGAACGCAACCGCAGCGATAAGACACGTTCAGCGAAGCGGTACCTGAAACACGTTTTTTATGGCAATCGAACTCCGTATTTTCCGGATCTGACTCGGCCCACACCTATTGCCTTGCCGATTGACTGGTGTTTCCAACTCGTTTTCGATTTTGGCGAGCACGATCTTAAGAAACCCACGCCCCAGGATGCGGGTCAGTGGACTTGCCGTCTCGATCCGTTCTCTCAGTACCAGCCAACATTCGAGGTTCGGACCTACCGCCTCTGCCGCCGCATCCTGATGTTCCACCACTTCGCACAGGAACCGAATGTCGGCCTCAATTGCCTGGTCCGCTCCACCGATCTTACTTATGCGCAGCCCTCAACGGATCCGACGAAGCCTTTTTATTCGTATCTGCTTTCGGCCACGCAGAGGGGATACCGCCGCGACGGCAAGGGCGGATATCTCTCGAATTCGCTGCCGCCGCTGGAATTTGAGTACACCGAAGCGGTGGTGGATGAGACGGTGCGGGAAGTGGATCGCCAAAGCTTGGAGAACCTGCCGTACGGACTGGATGGTTCGAAGTACCGCTGGGTCGATCTGGACGGAGAGGGTCTGCCCGGCATTTTGACCGAACAGGGCACAAGCTGGTTCTACAAAGCGAATCTCAGCCCGATCCCTCAGCAACAGATCGGCGGCTCGGAGGTAACCCTGGCCCAGTTCGCAGCAGTGGAAGTGGTGGCGCGCCAGCCCTCGCTGGCCGCGCTGAGCCGCGGCAGCCAACAGTTGCTCGACTTATCCGGGGATGGGCAGCTCGACCTGGTCGATTTCCAGGGTGCCACACCGGGCTTTTTCGAGCGGACGCCGCACGCGAGCTGGGAACCTTTCAAAGCTTTTAAGTCCTTGCCGGCGCTCGACTGGCGCAATCCCAACCTGCGGTTCATCGACCTCACTGGCGACGGACTGCTGGATCTTCTGGTAAGCGAGGAGGACGTATTCTGCTGGCACGCTTCGCTGGGGGAGGAAGGCTTCGATAGGGAACGGCGCGTTCCCCAGGCGCTGCATGAGGAGAAAGGGCCGAAGGTGATTTTTTCCGACGGCACCGAGACGATGTTTCTGGCCGACATGTCGGGCGACGGCTTGACCGACCTGGTGCGCATCCGAAACGGGGAGGTGTGCTACTGGCCGAACCTCGGCTACGGCCGATTCGGCGCCAAGGTTGCTATGGATCAGGCGCCGCGTTTCGACCGGCCCGAACTTTTCGACGCGCGCCGCATTCGGCTCGCCGATTTCGACGGCACGGGAACCGCCGATATTATTTACTTCTCCGCTCAGGGTGTGGACCTCTACTTCAATGCATCCGGGAACACATACGGGAGGCGGTACACGCTTGACCATTTTCCGCCGGTCGAAAGCATATCTTCGGCCGCCGCTCTCGATTTGTTGGGGAACGGCACGGCCTGTCTGGTCTGGTCATCGCCCCTGGCCGGAAATGCCCGCCGCCAGATGCGCTACATCGATCTGATGGGCGGCCAGAAACCGCACCTACTGGTGCGGGTCAGAAACAATCTGGGCGCCGAAACCGTGGTGCGATACGCGCCCTCCACAAAGTTCTATGTCGCGGATAAAGTAGCCGGCACGCCCTGGGTGACGCGGTTGCCCTTCCCTGTGCATGTGGTCGAGCAGTTGCAAACCTATGACTACGTCAGCCGCAACCTGTTCGTCTCGCACTATGCCTACCACCACGGTTACTTCGATGGTGTGGAACGCGAGTTCCGCGGCTTTGGCATGGTGGAACAAAGGGATACCGAGGAGATCGGCACAGTCGCACCGGGAACAACCACGGCTAAGGTTACCAACTGGGATGCCGCCTCGTTTGTCCCGCCGGTACTGACCCGCACCTGGTTTCATACTGGAGCTTATATCGAAGGTGGGCGCATCTCGAAGCAGTTTGAACACGAATATTATCGCGAGGGAGATGCCAGTCGAGGCGAGGTCGGCCTGACCGACCAGCAGCTTGAGACAATGCTATTAGATGATACGATCCTGCCTGTCACAATACATCTTTTTGACGGAAAACGGATTCCCTATGTGCTTTCAGGTGAGGAATCTCGGGAAGCATGCCGTTCACTCAAGGGCACAATCTTGAGAGAGGAAATCTATGCCCTCGACAAGAATCTCAATGGAACACCTTCTGAAGAATCAGACAGACCATATAGCGTCTCTGAGCGCAATTACACCATCGAGCTTTTACAGCCGCAAGGGCAGAACCGACACGCCGTCTTTTTCACGCATACACGCGAGACGGTGGATTTCCATTATGAACGAAAACTTTTCGATATCGGCGGCAAGCAGTACGCCGATCCGCGTGTCACACATGCCATGACCCTCGAAGTCGACAATTATGGTAATGTGCTTACATCCGCATCCATCGCATATGGACGTCGTTTCGACGCGCCAGACCAAGTGCTCCTGCCGCAGGACCGCGACAACCAGCAGCTCATACATATTACCTGCACGGAAAACCGCGTTACCAATGCAATTGACGACATCAAAAAATATCCTGACGACTATCGTACCCCGCTCTCCGCTGAAACACGAACCTACGAGTTGCGCAAACCCCAGCAGGAGAAGAGCAGCAACGGACTGACGGCTTTCTTTAACTTCGAGGACATCCTGACGCATATACAACAGGCGAGCGATGGCAATCACGATATTGACTACGAAGATCGTCTTTTCGACAAGGCACTTCAGGCTGCTGCGAACGATCCCAACGAGGGTGAGAACTACTTCCGACGGCTGATTGAGCATGTACGCACGCTGTATCGCAAGAATGATCTGACCGGTTTTTCCCCTCTAGGGACGGTTGAGTGGCTGGCATTGCCTGGTGAGAGTTATAAGCTGGCCTTTGCACCTAATCTTGTGAAGAAAATCTATATAGACACTGGTAAGTTATCTACGAACGATGTCAACGATGTTTTTGGAATCGATGGTGCATACGTCCACAGCGAGGGCGACGCTAACTGGTGGATTCCATCGGGAAGAGTGTTCTACTCGCCGACCACCAATGACTTGCCTGCATCGGAACTGGCTTTTGCCCGCGCTCATTTCTTCTTACCGCACCGCTACCGCGATCCCTTTGGCAACGAAACCACGTTTGCTTATGACAGCGACACTGATCCGACCCGCAATCATAACCTGCTGTTGGTTGAAACCAAAGACGCGCTCGGCAATGTCGTGACCATCAAGACACAAGACGACAATGGCAACATCGCGATCCGTAACGACTATCGGGTCTTGCAGCCCTACTGGGTCACCGATCCAAATCGCAATCGCACACAGGTAGAATTTGATGCGCTTGGCATGGTTGTCGCAACAGCAGTGATGGGGAAGCCGGGAGAGAACAAAGGTGACAATTTGATCAATTTCGAGGCTGACCTCACACAGACTCAGATGAATACGTTCCATGATGCTCTTGACCCGCACGCACTTGCTTCGACCCTGCTCAAAGGCGCGAGCACTCGCATCGTTTATGACTTGCATCGATTCCATCTTTCACAACAAGCGCACCCTAAGGACTCGACGCAATGGGAGCCTCCCTACGCGGCCACACTGGCGCGCGAAACGCATGCTAGCGATCCGTTGCCGTCGCAGGGTCTCAAGATACAGATCAGTTTCAGCTATTCCGATGGCTTTAGGCGCGAGATCCAGAAAAAGATTCAGGCTGAGCCCGGCAAAGTGGAAGTGGAGGATGCCGTAGGAAATGTCACCCTCGTAGATACCACACCCAACTTGCGTTGGGTAGGGAGCGGCTGGACGATCTTTAACAATAAGGGCAAACCAGTTCGTCAGTATGAGCCGTTCTTCAGCATCCATCACCAATTCCAGTTCGGGAAAAAGGTTGGTGTCAGCTCTATCCTGTTCTACGATCCTGTCGAACGCGTCGTCGCCACTTTGCATCCCAATCATACGTACGAAAAGGTTGACTTTGATCCATGGCGCCAGGTAACCTATGACGTGAACGATACAGTTGCACCACAGGGCAACGAGACCGGAGACCCACGTACAGATCCAGATATGCAGGGCTATGTAGCAGCGTATTTCAAAACGCAACCCGCTAGCTGGCAGACCTGGTATACGCAGCGCCAGGCAGGTGCTCCAGGTACTCCGGAACAATCCGCGGCGACAAAATCCGCTGTTCACGCTAATACACCAACCGTTGCTTACTTTGATACACTAGGGCGCACATTCTTAACGGTCGCCCACAACAAATTTGAGCGGAAAAAAGCTGATGGCACAACCGAAACGGGCGAAGGGAAATATCCGACCCGGATACATCTAGATATCGAGGGCAACCAGCGCGAGGTGCTGGACGAATGGACCAACGCGCAGAACAATCGCGAACAACGCATCGTCATGGGCTATGACTACGATATGCTTGGCAACCGCATCCACCAAGCCAGCATGGAGGCGGGCGAGCACTGGATGTTGAATGACGTGATGGGCAAATCTATCCGCGCCTGGGACAGCCGAAAATTTATGCGGCGTATGACGTATGACGCGCTACGACGTCCTATCGGTCTCTTCGTTACTAAGGAAGGTGTCGAGCGGCTGGCAGAGCGCACTGTGTATGGTGAAAATCAAGGGGACGCCAATAATCACAGGACTCGAGTGTATCAGATCTTTGATGGCGCAGGCGTGGTGACGAATGAAAACTATGATTTCAAGGGGAACTCGCGACAGAGTAAACGCGAGTTGCTGCCAGATTATCAGCAAGATGTGGATTGGCTGCAAAATCCCGTTGCCAACGATGGCACTTTTACCACGAGGACGGAATACGATGCACTCAATCGCCCGCTGGCAATAACGACACCTGACAACAGTGTCTACCGCCCGACGTTCAACGAAGCCAATCTGCTTAACACTGTTGAGGTGAATCTGCGTGGTGCAACAACGGCGACATCGTTCGTGACCAACATCGACTATAACGCCAAAGGACAACGCACGCTCATCCACTATGCTCACGGGGCTGAGACGACGTATGAGTACGACGATCAGACCTATCGCCTGATCCACCTCAAGACAACGCGTCCAGCGGGGACCAACGGGCTGGCCTCTCAGTTATTTGTCGACACGACGATCGTGCAGGACCTTCACTACACCTACGACCCGGTTGGAAACATTACGTATATCGCTGATGACGCAATACAAACGATTCAATATAATAACGAAAATGTCAAACCCGACACAGACTATATCTACGATGCAATCTACAGGCTCATCTCTACTCACAGCAGAGAGCACATCGGCCAGACCGCTTTCGATTTCAACCCGCCAAACGACAACTATAGGGATTATCCTTTCTTTGGGCTGCACGTCAATCCAAACGACGCCAAAGCCGTTCGTAACTCCACCGAGACCTACAATTATGACGAGATTGGCAATATTAAGAGCATTCGACATTCAGCGCAGAATGGCAGTTGGAAGCGCTCCTACACTTACCATGAATCAAGTTTGTTAGAGCCAGGCAAGAAGAATAACCGACTGACGAGCACACAGGTTGGCAACGGCCTCAATTTCATCGAATCCTACGGATATACGGACGCACAAGGAAAAGATGTCCATGGCTGTATGACCAGCATCAACTTGATGCAGATGACGTGGGACTTTAAAGACCAACTACAAACGGTGAACCTGGGTGGCGGTGGAAAAGCCTACTATGTATACGATGCTTCGGGCCAGCGCGTGCGTAAAGTCATCAACCACCAAAACGGCACCAAACAGAAAGAACGCATTTATCTCGGTGGCTTTGAAATTTACAGGGAATACAACGGCGCTGGTGGCACAACCCCGAAACTGGAGCGGGAGACGCTGCACATCATGGACGACAAGCAGCGCATCGCTTTAGTCGAAACTGCGGACGGCGGCGCCAGTGCCATCCGCTTTCAGTTCTCGAATCACCTGGGAACGGCGTGCCTGGAACTGAATGAAACCGGCGCAGTGATTACGTATGAAGAGTATTACCCGTACGGCAGCACGTCTTATCAAGCAGGGCGCTCGGTAGCGGAGACCAGCCTGAAACGCTACCGTTACACCGGCAAGGAGCGCGATGAGGAGAGCGGGTTGTATTACCACGGGGCGAGGTATTACGGGCCATGGCTGGGGAGGTGGACGAGTTGTGACCCGGCGGGGATGGTGGATGGTACGAATTTGTATACATACACGGTTAATAATCCCCTACGCTTTACTGATCCTTCGGGGACGGAATCTCAGGAGGATTATCTCCAACGCCTGAATAAGATACGTGGTCCTGGTGCAACGTTGCAGCCTACACCCCAGAAATACCCTGAAGGATATTATGCGGCGAACACGTTGAATAATACATCAAGTGGAGCAAATGCTGAAAACGTATTACTCTCGAAGGCGACTTTGCGTGCTGCGCAGAAAGTAACATGGATCTCATTATCCTTTTTTGGTGGAGAACTGATTGGGCCTGCTTTAGCGGTCGCGCCTAAAGGCGTACAAATTGCGCTTGCCATTCCCGGAGTTTTGGGTGCAGGTGCGGCAGGCGTTAGCTTTGGCGAAGCCCTTACAGGAACGAGCATCTTAAATGAAAGACTTGATTTGGGCGAGAGACTAGAGCGCGGCGCTGATGCGGTGCCTGCTCTTCTAAGTCTGGGTTTTGGATATGCTCAACAAGTGCAAGAGGCAAAATATTCCGTGGCGGCTTTGAGACGTTCCTACAAACCTGGAGAGGAGATGCCAAGTGGGAGGATAGCTGGTCATGGTCCTGGTGCGGCTCTACACGATAGTCCAGAGGTGCTAGGAGGAGGGACGTGCCTAACGACTACACAATAGTTCGCGGCGGGACGACTCCGATGCCCCCGAAAGGAGATATAGTCTCAGGTGCGCAGGGATTAGATGTTAATGAAGCAGCATCTTATGTCCCCCATGGAAAAATAAGGACAACGACTGCAGGTGCGATAAGAATGGAGGGTGGAACTGTACAGGTCGTCCCACAAGCAGTGGAGCAAGGCGGGCAAGTATTGAATTATCTTCACGTCGATTTTATTGAGGGGGAGGTTTCCACTTTTTCAGAAATGATGCAGAACCCGATCAATCCGGGGAAAGTGCGTATGACAGGTCCGGGCATCATGAATCCTACAAAGAAGCCGTAATAGGGTAATATGGGGCAGGCCAAAGGTTTACGAATCATGACTGAGCACAACCTCTTCTACACCATTAAATGCACCGCTTGAGTGTGCATGTTCTGGCGAAATCTGAGACAGGAGATATGTTCTATGTTTTATCCTACCGGTGAGATCAAATATGGGAAGCCCGACCCCACGAAAATGTGCGCAGACGGGACCATCGAAGCACTCGAACAAGCACCCTCTTCGCCCTACCTACGGGCCTCGTACGTGAAGTTAATGAATGGAGCGCACACCAAATGGCATTATCATACCGGGAAACAGATGCTGTTGGCTACGCAAGGGAAAGGCTTTGTTGAGTTTCAAGGTCTCCCAAGCTTGGAGATCGGTGAAGGAGACCGGGTGTTCATCCCCGCCGGCCTCTGGCACAGGCACTGAGCGGTCGAAGGGGAGGTGCTGGTTCACCTTGCAGTCACAACAGGTGAAATGATATGGGATAAGGATGACCCCTGCTAGAAGGATGAAGCTCTGCGACAACTAAAGGCTACTCGATAGGAAGCCCTGATGAACAGTGAACTATGGGCAGGTATTAAAGGAGCATAACCGTGGACACTATCATCTTTCCGCTTGAGCCAGGAATGCAAGGCGGGTCCGTCGCTGATTTGCAGAACGGCTTGCAGCTATTGTTGGACAAAGGTGGCATTCAATCGAGTGCTGCCGACCAACAGGTGTTGGAGGAGGGACTACGCGCCGAACATACCCAGATTAGCTATGGTAATGTGACGGCTAAGCTGGTCGGTTTGTTTCAGGAACAACGTCACTTGCCAGCTAGCAGCGTGATCGACGAGGCAACCACCAAAGCGCTCAAGGACAATTGAACTGTAGCCGATCCTTATGGAGGCATAACATGGCAGACAACAATGACATCTCGATTCGCGTCACGGTCGTAAACTCGCAGGGACAACCACTGGGAGGCACCGTCGACCTGGAATTCCAGCCTCAAGGCGAGGGGCAGCCTTTGCTTGTCAAGGGCGCCGACGCGTCGAAGGACATCGATGTGAGCGGGCTGGAACGATCGCCGAGGGGACTCTATCAACTCACTGTCACTCCTAGCGATGTCTTCAAGCCGGTGTCGCAGTTCGTGAACATTCCGGCCGGCGGATTCGCCACGGCCACGGCTCTGATCGACAAAGCCGCCGCGCAAACACAGCAGGGAGGGTCGAATACGCTTACAGGGAACCTGGTTTTCGACACTGGTTTGCCTGCCACGGGAGTCACTGCGCGTCTCTATGACGTCGGTTTCGTTGGACAAGATACGCTCCTCGGGCAAGTCGAGACCGATGCCCAGGGGCAGTATTCGTTTTCCTATTCTCCCCCACATTCGGCTGCTTCCAAACAGGCTCCCAATCTCCAGGTAAGAGTGCTGGACTCGGTCGGCAAAGAGATAACCATCTCCGCTACCAAGTTCAATGCCGGCTCTTCTGAGCGCTTGAACCTGGTAGTTCCTGCGAACGTTCAGCCGCTCGCGCCGGAGTTTCAGCGACTTTCGGCCGATATGGAACAATCGATTGGCGGCATTGCCAACCTGGGCCAGGCGCAAGAAGGGGCGGCTCGGCGGGATCTGACACTATTGAATCAGACCACAAACTGGGACGCGCGCTTGGTAGCTCTGGCTGCCACCGCCGCCAAGCAGGCTCGGGCGACGGGCCTCGGCCAGGATATCTTGTACGCGCTGTTCCGAGTGGGATTCCCGACCAATCCGGCGTTGCTGGCCAGCGTCCCCTCCGACACAGTACGGCTGGCCCTCATAAAAGCCAATCAGGCGGCCATCGTCAAACTGAACAAGCGGCAGATTGCAGAGGCCACCAGGGGATTCCAGAATTTTGCAAGCAAGACGCTGCTCGCGTCAACCGCGGCAGACGCCCCTTCTACCTACAGCGAACTCTTGGGAGCTGAGATCAAAGATCCGGATCCGGCAAAGCAGGCCGCACAGCAGACCGCATTTGCCAATCTCTACTTCAGTCAGCCCACGGCCGGGGCAGAATTGTGGGAGCAAGCGGCCAAGCTCGATATTTCCCCGGCGACCCTGGACGGCCTCAAGCTCCAGGGTAAATTCCTCTACCTTACTTTCAATAACGCTGCTCTCGCACAAAAACTCCAACGGGATATACGTTCGGCCCACAACCTGCCGCAACTGGCGGACAAGGACTATCATCAGCCAGCGACGTGGCAAAATACCCTGACGGCGTTGGCCGGCGACGGCGGTGAAAAAGCGCTAGACGACTTGATCCCGCCCATTTACAAGGGCGCCACTACGGGCGATCGCCTGGCCGCTTACTCCGGCGATCTGGCTCGCAAGGTCAGAATCAGCTTCCCGACCCACACCGTGGCCCGCATGGTTGAGAGCAGGGATCTGCCGATCGACCCGAAGACCGCCCCTGTTGTCACACGCTTCTTGCGCGCCGCTTCGTCCCTCGGATACAACCTGGGGCGAACTCCGCTGAACACGTTTCTAGCAAAATCCGATGCGAATCTGCCTCAGTTGGACGACGCTTCCAAACAGAGCCTGAAGACGCTGCATCGGCTGTATCAAATCACCCCCAGCACCGAATCATTCCAGGCGGCAGTGAAGCTCGGTTTTACTTCGGCGTTTGAAATCGCGTCTTATTCGAAATCTGCATTCATGGACCAGTATGCGTACGCCTTTCCGCCAGGCGAGGCAGGGCTAGTTTATGGACAGGCACAAACCGTCAGTTCCGTGACGTTTAACTTTTATGCCATGGCCAAGGTATTAGATACCTCGGTGCCGGTCTATGCGCTCTCCGGCTCGAGCAGCGACCGGCAGAAGGCCAAGAATGCTCTGGTGCAGCAGTTTCCGTCAATGTCCACCCTGTTCGGTAATCTCGATTTCTGCCAGTGCGACGATTGCCGTTCAGTGCTCAGTCCGGCTGCCTACTTCGTCGACCTGCTCGACTTGTTGGGTAAGGAATCGTCGCCGAATGCGGCGGGCAATCTGCCGCTCGATGTGTTGATCGGGAATGGCGCCGGAGTGAAGGGCAGGAGGCCGGATTTAGGCGCGCTGCCGCTCACCTGCGCCAACACCAATACGGCGATGCCGTACATCGACCTGGTGAATGAAATTCTGGAATACTACATCGCCCACAACAACAGTCTCGATGGTGGTGCCGCCTATGACACCGGGTCCTCCACTACCGCCGATCTTACTGCCGAACCGCAGCATAGTATCCCATCGGTTTACAGTACTACGCTCAAACAGGCCGTTTATCCGCTCGACCTTCCCTTCGATCTGTGGATTGAGACGGTGCGCGGTTTCCTGAACTACTTCAAAACCACGCTGGCGCAGGTGCTGGACACACTCCGGCCGATGGACACGCTGGAACTGTTTACCAGTAATCCACCGACTCCCTATTATCGTGCCGAAATACTGGCGGAATCGCTGGGAATTTCGCCAGCGGAGTACAGTGTATACACTGCCACCGACACGACCAAGTGGTATCAGCTTTACGGTGACTACGCGAACGAGGCAGCCGCACTGGGCGACTTGAAAAACGCAAAGACGCTGTCCCAGAAACTCGGCGTCAGTTATCAGGGCCTGACAGATCTGGTACAGACCGGCTTCCTGAATCCCGGCCTCTACTCATTGCTGTTTCAATTTCAGCGCTTCGGCATCAATATAGGGACGGCCTTCAGCTTCACGAATCAGCCGGGCTATCCCGCCCTTACGCCACAGCAGACAGCCGACTTTCAAGCCATGTTGAATGGCCTCACCACGCGATATAAGCAGCAGAACCCCAAATCGACTTTCAACGCCACCACGTGGCTGAAGAACCTGCTGACGGCTAACTATTCCACCACGGTGCTGGTTCTGGCTGATCCGGGCACGGGATGCGATTTCAGCGGGACTACCTTGCAATATGCGGACGGTTCGGCCGCCAAGCCACTCGATTTTTTGAAACTCAACTTGTTTGTCCGGCTGTGCACCAGGTTAAGGTGCAGCTTGAACAATGGTGTGCCCGTACCCGGCAGTCCGGCCAACCTGTGGAGCCTGGACGAAGTCGACCGCGCTCTTCAGGCCTTCTTCCCACTCGGCAATCTCCCGGCCTGGAACAATGCAGGCTTCGCTCAGGCCTTCAGTGATTCCTGGAAAACTGCGCTGGTCTATCTTGGGCATTTCGACGATCTGCATACCCGTCTGGAGCAGCCGCTGGGAAGAAGCGCGCTGCTGCCGTTATGGTCAAACCTTCCGGTCCAGGGCGGCGCTCCGCTTTACGCGCAGTTGTTTCTCACTCCCAGCGTTCTCAACAACGACTTCGCCTTCGACGATCCGAACGGCAAGTTTCCAGCGCCAGCCGGGGATCTGACACCACCAACACAGCGAACCCTGGCGGCGCACGCAGCGGTGGTCCAAGGTGCTCTGGGGCTCGGCGGTGCCGATATCGCTGCGATTCTGGCGGATGCGGGTGTAGCCGCGCCTGCCGCGTTGTCTCTCGATAACCTTTCCATCTGCTACCGCTACAGCCTGCTGGCCGAGTTTCTGCAGCTCTCCGTGGCGGACCTGATCTCGCTAAAAGCTCTATCGGGATTGAATCCGTTCCAGCCGCTCACCGGCAATCCGCTCACGAATCTGGCCGATGACATCCTTCTAAACCAAACGCTCGGTTTCCTAGAGCAGGTAGCCATGGCTCAGAACAGCGGCTTTACCGTCGAAGACTTGCAGTACCTGTTGCGCCACCAGTACGATCCCGTGGGCAAATATCAGAACGATCCTAATTCCCTGATGGCAGTAGTGCAATCCATCGCGAGCGGAATCAGCCAGATTCAGGCGCAAAATACGGTGCCGCCGGACCCGGCCAGCATGCCGGAGAGCCTCATCGATCAGACCCTGTCTGGTCTGTTCCCCGCAGCCATTCTGAAGACCCTCTTCACGCAGCTCACGAACGCACAATCCTACACCGTATCGGCAGTCAGCCAGACAGCCCTCATTCTGACGGACCCAACCCAAGCCCCCGAGTTGACGCTAAGCTTTGACAATGTGACCAACACACAAACCCTGAGCTGCAGGGGCTTGCTGCTCGATTGGAGAAAAGCGGAACTGCAGGCGCTGAATAAGAATGCAGCCTTGAACGATGTCTACGGCACGCTTCTGACGGGCGTGCAGCAACAGGCCAGGACCGCGCTCGAAAGCAGCATGGTCAACATTTTGGGTGTCTGGGCCAGTCTGGTGCAGTATGAGGCAGTGGCCACTGGAGTGGCGCCGGCTCAGGTCATCAGCGATCCTCTGGGACAGCTCACGCAGGCGGATCCTTCACTCAGTT
>WNGJ01020456.1_pt1 | contig 12851 bp, 11 predicted proteins | sample 5400611 | NCBI WGS metagenome assembly WNGJ01 (sample SAMN13153375, study PRJNA577476) | soil metagenome | isolation source: 40 cm soil or saprolite under Garry oak tree replicate 1 | place: USA:California | collected 2016-06-15
TCTGTCCCCGGAGCCTGGCTGTAGAGGGTCAGGCGCTCGTCCAGGATCTGGCTGGCTTCCGAAACTTCAGCGCGCTCGAGAAGCTCGAGCACTCGCCGGCGCGTCGCCAGATCGACGATCGGCGCGTTGATGTAGGGGTTGTAGAAGCGGCCGAGCTCCAGCAGGATTCGATCGACTCGACGCAGGTCTCCGAGGTTGGCCTGGGCTTCACGGAAGAGCTCGACCGCGTAATCGTCGCGGCGCCTGAACTTCAGCCCCCGGCGCTGGCGCGCCTCTTCGCCGCCTTCGCCGTCCGCCTCAGCCATCGCCATCCGCCTCAGCCACGAGCCGTCGCCGGTTCGGTGAGCAACAGGCCCTCGCCCGTGTAGAGGTTCAAGCCGTCGGGACGAACATAGCCACACACGGTCACGTTGAGCTGCTCGGCGAGCGCCACCGCCATCTCGGTCGGCGACGTGCGAGACGCAACAATCGGCACGCCCATCCGGGCGGCCTTGAGCAGCATCTCGGAGGAGATCCGCCCCGTCGACAGGAGAATGCGGTCCTCGGTTGGGATTCCGCGAAGCAGCGCCTCGCCCTTCACCTTGTCGACGGCATTGTGTCGTCCCACGTCCTCGGCGATGACGAGAAGACCGTCCGGCTCGGCGAGCGCGGCGCCGTGGATGCCACGCGAGGCCTTGTAGTGAACGGCCGCGGTGAACAGGTCCTTCATGCGTTCTGCCAGCGCCTCCGGGCGAACTCGCCGCCGCGAGCTGAGGCGCGGGAACAGGCGGTGATCGATGCGAAAGGTGATGCCACCGCCGCAGCCCGAGGTCAGGATCCTCTCGGTGGGCAGCGTAACCGGCCGCGTGAGCGTCACGTCAGCGCGGCCATCGACCGGGGAGACGTCGACCTGTTGGACGTCGGCGAGGCCCTCGATGACTTTTTCCATCCACAGGTAGCCGACGATGAGAGCTTCCAGCTTCATGGGTGAGCACAGCAGCGTGAGGAACCGCTGGCCGTTGATGTAGAGGGTCAGCGGCTGTTCGCGGACGACTTCGCCGGTGGCCTCTTCGGCGCGGTCACCACGCACCTTGAAGTACGTTCTCATCGGTAGCCCGATTCTAGCAGTGCTGCCGGCCCAGGAGGCCGGCCATCAGTACAGGACGCGCAGCAGCGTCAGGCCCTGGGCGGGCGCCGTCGGGCCGGCCGTGGTCCGATCCCGACTGGCGAGCACGTCGCCCATCCAGGCCGACGGGCGTGTCCCGCGGCCGATGGCGACCGCGCTGCCCACGATGTTCCGCACCATGTGGTGCAGGTAGCGATCGGCGGACACGACGATGGCCAGGCGCGACCGGTGCTGGACGACGTGCAGCGCGCTCACGTGACACACCGGGCGCTGGCTCCTCCCAGGCGCGGCGCGAAACGCGCTGAAGTCGTGAACGCCGCGCAGCCGGCCAAGTCCGGCCCGCATCGCGCTGACGTCGAGCGAAACCCGAACGTGCCAGGCGTAGCGCCGCAGAAGCGGGCTCGCCACCGCGCCGTTGTCGATGAGGTACGCGTAACGCTTCCGCCTCGCGTGGCGTCGGGCGTCGAACCCCGCGTCCGCGTCGCCGACGCGAAGCACGCGGATATCGGCAGGCAGCATGGCATTCAGTGCGCCCTGCACCGCCGTCGCCGAGAGCGCGCTCTCCGTCGCGACCGAGGCCACCTGCCCGAGCGCGTGGACCCCGGCGTCGGTCCGGCTGGCGCCCACGACGCGCGTCGCCGGTCCCAGCAGCCGTCGAGCCGCATCAGTGAGGTGCCCCTGCACCGTCGGGGCGTCGGGTTGGACCTGCCATCCCGCGTAGGCCGTGCCGTCGTACGCGAGGACGAGGCGCAGGACGCGGACCGTCGAGACGCCGGCGGCTATCGCCGGCGGCGGTCCGTGAGATTGAGCCAGAGTACGATGACGAGCACGAACAGGCCGACGTTGACCACCTGATCGATCGAGAACTGCGGCAGCCCGACCATGCGCCCCTTGGCGTCGAGCCAGCTCGCGCGCGCCGTGTCCTTCGGCTCGTATCCCGTCGGGTCGTAGCCGCCGGCGGCGTGCAGGAAGCGGGTGACGTTGGGCACCACCAGGTAGGCCACGACAACGATGGTGACGATCACGGCGATGTGAAACCGCGTGTGGTAACCGAAGCGCCGGTGATAGAGCCGTCGGAGGCCGATGGCTTACCCTCGGACCAGTAACTCCGCGATCTGGACCGCGTTCGTCGCCGCGCCCTTGCGAAGCTGATCTCCCACGACCCAGAAGTTGAGCGCGCGCGGATGCGACAGGTCCTCGCGGATCCGCCCGACGTAGCAGTCGTCCTGGCCTTCCACCACGATCGGCATGGGATAGCGGTTCTCCGCCGGCTCGTCCCACAGGGTGAGCCCGGGAAAGGCCGCGAACAGCTCACGCGCCCGCGCCACCGAGATCTTCTGGTCCGTCTCGGCATTGACCGCGATCGAGTGACACGTGAAGACGGGCACCCGCACCGTGGTCGGCGCCACCGGCAGGTCCGGGATCTCGAGGATCTTCCGCGTCTCGTTGACGAGCTTCATCTCCTCGCCGGTGTAGCCGTCGCTCCCGAACTTGTCGATGTGCGGAATCAGGTTGAAGGCGAGCTGATGCTGGAAGTGGTGCGGCACCATGGCCTCGCCACGCGCCCACGCCAGCGACTGCTGGCGGAGGTCGTCGAGGCCGTTGACACCCGCCCCGGAGGCGGCCTGGAAGCTCGTCGCCACCACGCGGCGGAGCCGCCCGGCGTCGTGCAACGGCTTGAGCGGCATCACCGTGACGATGGTGGTGCAGTTCGGACAGGCCACGATGCCCTGGTGCCCACGCGCCGCGTGGGGATTGATCTCGGGCACCACCAGCGGCACGTTCGGATCCATCCGGAACGCGTTGGACTTGTCGACGACGATCGCGCCGGCGCGGACGATCATCGGCGCGTATTCCTTGGCCTGCGCCGAGCCCGCCGAGCAGAACGCGATCTCGACGCCCCGGAACGCCTCGGGCTCGACCTTCCGCACGGGCACCGCCTCGTCCAGGAACGTCACGGTCTTTCCGACCGAGCGTTCGGAGGCGAAGCAGCGCAGCTCGCGCACGGGGAACTTGCGCTCCTCGAGAATGCGGAGGGTCGTCTGGCCGGCGGCGCCGGTGGCGCCGACGACGGCCACGCAGAGCCCGGTCGCCATCAGTACTGGCTCTCCACGGCACGCACGATGAGGTCCCCCATCTCCTTCGTTCCGATCACCTTCTCGCCGCGCGCGGCGATGTCGCCGGTCCGGTGTCCTTGCTCGAGCACGCGCAGGACGGCTTGCTCGATACGATCGGCATCCGTTCCCCGGTCCAGCGAGTACCGCAGCAGCATCGCCGCCGACAGGATCGCGGCGATCGGATTCGCCACGCCCTTGCCGGCAATGTCGGGCGCCGTTCCGTGAACCGGCTCGTAGAGGCCGACGGCGCCCCGGCCCGCTCCGGCCGGACCCAGCGACGCCGACGGCAACATCCCCATCGATCCGGCCAGGATCGCCGCCTCGTCAGACAAAATATCACCGAAGGTGTTCTCGGTCACAATCGTGTCGAACTGCGTGGGCTTGTGGACGAGCGCCATGGCGCAGTTGTCGACGAGCACGTGGTCGAGCGTCACGTCGGGATAGTCCTTGGCGACGCGCGTGACCACCTCGCGCCAGAGGGTCGAGACGACGAGCACGTTGGCCTTGTCCACCGAGGTCAGGTGTTTCCGCCGCTTGCGGGCGACGTCGAAGCCGACCCTGGCCACGCGCTCGATCTCCCGCGTCGTGTACACCATCGTGTTGACGGCCCGGGCCCCGTCGGCCGTTCGCTCGACTCCCCGCGGCTCTCCGAAATAGAGCCCACCGGTCAGCTCGCGAATCACCATGATGTCAGTACCGTCGACGACCGAGCGCTTCAGCGGTGAAGCGTCGACCAGCATGGGGAAACAGCGGGCCGGTCGGAGGTTCGCAAAGAGGTCGAGCTCCTTGCGAAGGGCGAGCAGCCCGCGCTCGGCGCGCTGCTCCTGCGGGAGGTGATCCCACTTCGGGCCACCCACGGCGCCGAACAGGATCGCCTGAGCCTTCCGGGCGAGGTCGAGCGTGGTCGCCGGCAGCGGCGTGCCGGCCGCGTCGATCGCGCTGCCCCCGATCAACCCCTGCTCGAACTCGAAGCCGAGGCCGGTGGCCTTCGCCACCGAGTGCAGCACCCGGACGGCTTCGACCGTGACCTCTTGTCCGATGCCATCGCCCGGCAGGACCGCGATCCGAACCGTCGTCATCGCCGGCTGTCCTATGGACCGACTTCTTTGGTCCGCTGCGCAGTGTGCACCATCCGGTTGAGGGCACTGAGGTAGGCGCGCGCACTCGCCTCGATGACGTCGGTCGACGCGCCCTTGCCCGACACGATCGTGCCGTCGAAATCGACCTTGACCGAGACCTCGCCGATCGCGTCCTTGCCCGAGGTGGCCGCGCGGATCGCATAATCGCGGAGCTGGCCCTTCATCCCCGTGATGGCGTCGACGGCGTTGAGCACGGCATCGACCGGACCGTCGCCCACCCCCGAGTCCTGGAAGAGCTCGCCGTCCTTCCGCAGCCGGATGGTGGCCGAGGGCACCACGCCGGTGCCGCTGATGACGTGCAAGTAGTCGAGCTCGTACGCGACGGGAATCTTCGTCGCCTCGTCGGTGACGATGGCGAGCAGATCCTCGTCATAGACCTCTTTCTTGCGGTCGGCGAGGTCCTTGAACGTGCGGAAGGCGCGGTCGAGGTCCGGACCGGCCAGGTCGAATCCGAGATCTTTCAGGCGCGCTGACAGCGCCGCCCGTCCGGAGTGCTTGCCGAGGACCAGCTTGTTGGCGGGCCGGCCGATGTCCTCGGGCCGCATGATCTCGTAGGTGAGCTTCTCCTTCAGCACGCCGTCCTGATGGATCCCCGCCTCGTGGGCGAAGGCGTTCTCACCCACCACGGCCTTGTTGGGCTGGACGTGGACGCCGGTGATGTGCGAAAGCAGGCGCGAGCTCCTGAAGATCTCCTCCGAGCGCACGCGCGTGTCGAGCCCGAAGAAGTCCTTGCGGGTGCGCAGGGCCATGACGATCTCTTCGAGCGACGCGTTGCCCGCGCGCTCGCCGATGCCGTTGATCGTGCACTCGACCTGCCGGGCGCCGTTCATGAGCGCGGTGAGCGAGTTGGCCACGGCCTGGCCGAGATCGTTGTGGCAGTGCACGGACAGGACGACCTTGTCGATGCCCTGGACCTTTTCCCGGATGCGCGCGATGCGCTCACCCCACTCGCGGGGAATCGCATAGCCGACCGTATCGGGGATGTTGATCGTGCGGGCGCCGGCGTCGATGACCGCCGACAGCACGTCACACATGTACTCGAAGTCCGTGCGCGACGCGTCCTCGGGTGAGAACTCCACGTCCTGACAGTATCCCCGGGCGTGGCGGACCGCATCGACGGCGGCCTTCATGATCTCGGCCCGCGACTTGCGCAGCTTGTACATCAGGTGGATGTCGGAGGTGGCCACGAACGTGTGGATGCGCGGCGTGCGGGCGTACTTCACCGCCTCCCAGCAGCGGTCGATATCGGCCAGGCCCACGCGGCTCAGGCCGCAGATCGACGGGGCACCGTCGAGCGTGCCGACCTGGCGGGCCACCGCCCGCGTCGCCTCGAAGTCTTCCTCGGACGAGATGGGAAACCCCGCCTCGATGACATCCACGTTGAGGCGCGCCAGCTGCCGCGCCATCTCCAGCTTCTCCATCGTGTTCATGGAGAACCCGGGCGCCTGCTCGCCGTCGCGAAGCGTCGTGTCGAAGATGATGACCCGATCCATGACTCCCCCCTGACTCAGTGCATATCTCCCGGTCGCGCTTCGGCGGGCCCCGGCACCGCCGCGCGGCCGATGATGAGCCGCCGCAGCGGCCCGGACAGTACGGGCCGGCGCCGAGCGAAATCGATCTCCTTGAAGCTCCAGTAGCGGAACGTCGACACCATCAGCAGCGCCACGATGTAGCTGCCGACGGCGACGGCGACTTCCAGTTCCCGCGTCACCTCGCGGCCGTTCAGGATGAGGACCGTGGAGGCGACGACACCGGCCGCGGCGGGGGTCGACAGGCCCACGAAGAACCGTCGGTCCACCGTGCCCGTCTGCACGTTGAAGCGGGCCAGCCGGAGGGCGCCACAGATGACGAAGAGGAACGCCCCGAACCAGGCCGGGCGCCCGAGGTCGCGCAGGGCGAACGAGTAGAGCAGAAAGCCCGGCGCCACGCAGAACGAGACGATGTCGGCCAGCGAGTCGTACTCCACCCCGAACTGGCTCGTCGCACGCATGAGCCGAGCCACGCGCCCGTCCAGCAGATCCATGACCATCGCCACGAAGATGGTCAGCGCGGCCTCGGCATAACGCTGGTCGAGCGTCAGGACCAGCGCGAAGAAGCCACAGAAGAGGTTGCCGGTGGTGAGCAGGCTGGGCAGGAGGAAGATGCCGCGCCGGCGCTTGTCCCTCAGCTCGTGCCAGCGGCGCTGACGCAAGCCCCGGCCCTGTCGGCGCGGGATCATGGCAGCACCCCCACCACCGTCTCGCCTCCTCGGACGCGATCCCCGACGCGCACGCGAACGTCGGTCTCCCGCGGCATCACGCAGTCGGTCCGCGACCCGAACTTGATCATGCCGAACCGCTCGCCCGCCTCCAGCTTGTCGCCCCGGCCCACCCGGCACACGATCCGGCGGGCGAGGACGCCGGCGATCTGGATCACGGTGATGCGGGCCCGGTCTCCCTCGAGGTGGAGCGTGCAGCGCTCGTTGACCACTCCGGCGTCCGGCTCGAACGCCGGCACGAACCGTCCCGGCGTGCTGACGCGGTCCACCACGCGGCCGGCGATCGGCGAGCGATTCACGTGCACGTCGAGCGGCGAGAGGAAGATGGACACCCGCACCGCCGGCCCCACCCACGCGTCGACGTCATCGACCACCCCGGTCACGCGCCCGTCGGCCGGCGACAGCACCGCCCCGGCCATGACCGGCACCCGGCGCTCGGGGTCGCGGAAGAAGCCGAGCGACGCCAGCGTCGCCGCGGCAAACGGCAGGGCGAGGCGACGCCGGCGGGAGACGAACAGGCCGGCCGCCAGCGCCGCCGGAACGGCGACGAACGGCCAGCCTTCGCGCGCGAGTGGAATCCTCTTCATCGTCACATCCGCGGCGGCTTGATCCAGGACATCATGGCCCGCAGCCGCTGGCCGACTTCTTCGATCTTGTGGTCGGCGTCACGCTTGCGCATGGCCAGGAATTGCGCGCGGTTGGCCTGGTTCTCCAGCACCCACTCGCGGGCGAACTGGCCCGACTGGATCTCGCTCAGGATCTTCTTCATCTCGACCTTGGTCTCCTCGCTCACGACCCGCGGGCCCCGGGTGTAGTCCCCGTACTCCGCGGTGTCTGAGACCGAGTACCGCATGTAGGCGAGACCTCCCTGGTAGAACAGGTCGACGATCAGCTTCATCTCGTGCATGCACTCGAAGTAGGCGATCTCCGGCTGATACCCCGCCTCGACCAGCGTCTCGAAGGCGGCCTTGATCAGGTGCGAGACGCCGCCACAGAGCGTCGTCTGCTCGCCGAAGAGGTCGGTTTCTGTTTCTTCCTTGAACGTGGTTTCGATGACCCCCGCTCTCGTACACCCGACGCCCTTGCCGTAGGCGAGCGCCATGTCGCGCGCCTTGCCGGAGACGTCCTGGTACACCGCGACCAGCGCGGGGACTCCGGGGCCCTGGGTGAAGAGGTCGCGCATGACGTGCCCGGGCGCCTTGGGCGCGATCATCGTCACGTCGACGTCGGGCGGCGGCACGACCTGGTTGAAGTGGATGTTGAAGCCGTGGGCGAACATCAGCATCTTGCCTCGGCCGAGGCCGCCCTTGATCGACTCCTCGAAGACCTGACGCTGAGTCTGATCGGGCAGCAGGATCATGACGACGTCACCGAGCTTGGCGGCGTCGGCCACGGGGGCGACCTTCAGGCCATCCTTCTCGGCCTTGGCCCAGCTCTTCGAGCCCTTGTAGAGCCCGACGACGACGTCCTGGCCGGAGTCGCGAAGGTTCAGCGCGTGGGCGTGGCCCTGGCTACCGTAGCCGATGATGGCGATCTTGAGTCCCTTGAGCAGACCGAGGTCAGCGTCCTGGTCGTAGAAGATTTTCGCGGGCATTCCTGCGTGTCCTTTCTGACGTTAGTCGGCGAATCCGACCACGCGCGGATCCTCGACGCGGCCGCGCTTGGCCGCCGGCGCCGGCTCGACGCGTCGTCGTGTCTTGGGGCCGCGCGCGATGGCCACCTTGCCGGTGCGCACGATTTCCTGGATTCCCATCGGCCGCAGCAGCTCGACCAGCGCTTCCAGCTTGCCTTCCTCGCCGGTCGCCTCGATCGTGAACGACTGCGGCGTCACGTCGACGATCTTGGCCCGGAAGATGTCGGCCGTCCGCATGATCTCGGCCCGGTGCTGCGGCTCGGCGTTGACGCGAATCAGCATCAGCTCGCGCTCGACGTGGTCGTCCTCGGTGAGGTCGCTGACCTTGATGACGTCGATGAGCTTGTGGAGCTGCTTCGTGACCTGCTCGATGACGAACTCGTCGCCGTGGACGACGATGGTCATCCGCGACACCGTGGGATCGAGCGTCTCGCCGACGGACAGGCTCTCGATGTTGTAGCCGCGGGCCGAGAAGAGCCCGGCCACGCGCGAGAGGACGCCGAACTTGTTCTCGACCAGGACGGCGATCGTGTGCTTGCCGGGCTCGCCACCGTTCTGCATCAGAAGCCCGTCTGCGACCGGGAGGCCTTCTCCCGCGCCGCCGTCGTCGGATTCTCGAGGATCATGTCGGTGTTGGCGCCGCCGGCCGGCACCATGGGGAACACGTACTCCCACTTGTCGACGCACATGTCGACCACCACCGGGCCGGGCGTCGAGAACGCCTTCTCCAGCGTCGGGACCACCTCGGACGGGCGGGTCGCCCGCAGGCCGACGCACCCGTACGCCTCGGCCAGCTTCACGAAGTCGGGGCTCCGCTCGAGGTCGATGGAGCAGAAGCGGCCCTTGTAGATGATGGCCTGCCACTGGCGCACCATGCCGTGGCCACCGTTGTTGATGATGATCGTCTTCACCGGCAGGTTGTTCTCGTAGCAGGTGGCCAGCTCCTGGCTGTTCATCGCGAAGGAGCCGTCGCCGTCGATGTTGATGACGAGCTCTCCGGGATGCGCCGCCGCCACGCCCATCGCGGTGGGCAGCCCGTAGCCCATCGTGCCGAGGCCGCCCGACGTGCACCAGCGGCGCGGGTACTTGAACCGGTAGTACTGCGCGGCCCACATCTGGTGCTGGCCGACGCCGGTGATGACATAGGCCTCACCCCGCGTGAGATTCGAGACCTCCTGGATCACGTGTTGCGGCTTGATCAGCTGATCGTCCCAGTCGAACCCGAGCGGATGGCGGGCCCGCCACTCGGCGATCTGGGCCAGCCACTGCTTGCGCGCCTCGTGGGCCAGCGCCGGCACGTCGTTCTTCGATTCCTCGCGCACCGCCTCGACGAGGGCGCGGAGGACGCGGCGGCAGTCGCCCACGATCGGCACGTGCACCTTGATGTTCTTCGAGATCGAGGACGGGTCGATGTCGATGTGGACGATCTCGGCGTCGGGCGCGAAGGCCTCCACCTTGCCGGTGACCCGGTCGTCGAAGCGCGCGCCCACCGCGACGAGCACGTCCGACTTGTGGACGGCCATGTTGGCGTAGTAGGCCCCGTGCATGCCGAGCATGTCGAGCGACAGCGGATGCTCGGAGGGAAACGCGCCCAGGCCCATCAGCGTGGTCGTGACCGGGATCTGGGTCAGCTCGGCGAGCTCGCGCAGCTCCTCGTTGGCGTCGGCCGAGATCACCCCGCCGCCGACGTACAGCACCGGCCGGCGCGCGTGCATCATGAGCCGCGCCGCCTTCTTGATCTGACCGGCGTGGCCCTCGTAGTTCGGGTTGTAGGAGCGGAGGTGGACCTTTTCCGGCCACACCAGCTCGGCCTCCTTGACGAGGATGTCCTTGGGAAGGTCCACGTGGACCGGACCCGGCCGCCCGGTCGCCGCGATGTGGAACGCTTCGCGGATGATCGGACCGAGGTCCTTGCCGTCCTTGACCAGGAAGTTGTGCTTCGTGCACGGCCGCGTAATTCCACAATTGTCGGCTTCTTGAAACGCGTCGTTGCCGATCAGGTGCGTGGGGACCTGACCGGTGAAGGCGACGATCGGGATGGAGTCCATGTACGCGTCCTGGAGCGCCGTGACCAGGTTGGTCGCCGCCGGGCCGGACGTCACCAGGCAGACGCCGACCTTGCCGGTCGTGCGGGCGTATCCCTCGGCCGCGTGACCTGCGGCCGCTTCCTGGCGAACCAGGATGTGACGGAGGCCTTCGAAGTCATAGAGGGCGTCGTAGATGGGGAGGACGGCGCCGCCGGGCAGGCCGAAGATGGTGTCCACTCCCTCACGCTTGAGGCACTCCAGCACGATGCGAGCTCCCGACGTTTTCACAGCGCTCCTCCTAGAGCAGGCCGGCGGTGGCCAGGACTTCCTTGATGTCCTCGATGGCGTCGGCATCCGGCGTCGTCAATGGCGGCCGGCAGGGCCCGCCGTACAAGCCCTGCAGATCGAGCGCGGCCTTGAGGCCGCCGATGCCGTAGCGTCCGGCGACGCCGCGGTCGGCCGACATCATGCGGGCCGCGATCTCCCGCGCTTCGTCCCAGCGCCCGGCCTTGGCCAGGGCGTACACGTCGCACCACTCCCGCGCCGAGATGGTGCCGAGCGCGACGATCGCGCCCGCCGCCCCGATCGTGAGCGCGGGCAGCAGCGCCGACGCCGAGCCGACGTGGACGTGGAAGGTCTTGGGTGTCTGGTGAATGATCTGCGCGCACTGCGGAATGTTGCCCGACGAATCCTTGATCCCGCAGACGTTCGGATGCTGGGCGATGCGCGCCACGGTCTCGGCCTCGAGGTTGACGCCGGTGTTGAGTGGGAAGTTGTACAGCATGATCGGGATCGGAGAGGCATCGGCGACGGCCAGGTAGTGGCGGACCTGGGCCTCCGGCCGTGCGAACGCCTTCGTGAAGTAGTACGGCGTGATCACGATGGCCGCGTCGGCGCCGATCTCGGCCGCCCGCTTCGTCTGCTGGATCGTGTGCAGTGTGGCGTGGCTCCCGGTGCCGGCGATGAAGAGCTTGCTCGTCGGGATCGCCTGGCGCGCCGCCACCAGCACGTGGTCGCGCTCGGCCTCCGACAGCATCGGGAACTCACCGGTCGAGCCCAGCACGACGTAACCGGCGAGCGAGGTCTCGTTGTAGCGGCGCAGGTTGGCGGCCAGCCGATCGGTCGCCACGTCGTCACCGCGGAACGGCGTGGTGACCGGGATGAAGACGCCCTCGAAGCTACGCATACGTGGTGGTCCCCGACGCCGCGCGCTCTCGCAGCCGCGCCTGGGCAGCGGCCAGCCGGGCGATGGGAATCATGAAGGGCGAGCACGACACGTACGTCATCCGCACCTGATGACAGAACTCCACCGACGACGGCTCGCCACCGTGCTCGCCGCAGATGCCCACCTTCAGGTCCGGCCGCGTGCGCCGCCCGCGCTCGATGCCGACGCGGATCAGCTCACCCACGCCGTCCTGGTCGAGCACCGAGAACGGATCGTGAGGCAGGATGCCTTTCTGAAGGTAGTCGGGCAGGAACTTGGCGACGTCGTCGCGGCTGTAGCCGTAGGTGAGCTGCGTGAGATCGTTCGTGCCGAACGAGAAGAACTCCGCGTGCTCGGCGATCTTGTCGGCGATCAGCGCGGCCCGCGGCACCTCGATCATCGTCCCGATCGCGTACTTCACGGGGACGCCCATCTCGGCGAGGACACCGTCCGCGACCTTCTTGGTGTTGTCGTAGGTCAGCTTCATCTCGCCGACCGTGCCGGTCAGCGGGATCATGATCTCGGGCTCGACCTTGACGCCTTGCTCGGCGACGGTACAGGCCGCCTCCATGATGGCGCGCACCTGCATCCCGTAGATTTCCGGCGACGTGATGCCGAGCCGGCAGCCGCGGTGGCCAAGCATGGGGTTGGCCTCGCGGAGCGAATCGACCTTGGCGATCTTCTGCTCGAGCACGGCTTGCCGCTCGGCGTTCATGCCCAGCGCGTCGAGCCGGGCCCGCTCCTCGATCATCTCGCGGAACTCGCGGGGGTTGGCCAGGAACTCGTGGAGCGGCGGATCGAGGAGCCGGATCGTCACCGGCAGGCCGTCCATCGCGCGGAAGATGCCGATGAAGTCGTCGCGCTGGAACGGCAGGAGCTTGGCGACAGACGACCGCCGCGAGGCCGGGTCGCCGGCCATGATCATCTCGCGGACGATCGGGATGCGATCGGCGTGGAAGAACATGTGCTCGGTGCGGACGAGGCCGATGCCTTCGGCGCCGAACTCCCTCGCCTTGCGCGCGTCCTCCGGCGTGTCGGCGTTGGCCCGCACGCCGAGGCCGCCCGGCATCCGATAGCGGTCGGCCCACGCCAGATACGTGCGCACCTCCTCGGGCAACTCACCGCCGATCGTGGGCACGTCGTCGAGGATGACCTCACCGGTGGCGCCGTCCACCGAGACCACCTCGCCCTCGCGAATGATGCGGCCGCGCGCCTCGAAGGCCCGCCGCTCCTCGTCGACCACGACGTCGCTGGCCCCAACGACACAGGGCTTGCCCATGCCGACGGCGACGACCGCCGCGTGAGAGGTGCGCCCGCCCCGCGCGGTGACGATGCCCTGCGCGGCGTACATGCCGGCCACGTCCTCCGG
>WNGJ01021276.1_pt1 | contig 12851 bp, 11 predicted proteins | sample 5400611 | NCBI WGS metagenome assembly WNGJ01 (sample SAMN13153375, study PRJNA577476) | soil metagenome | isolation source: 40 cm soil or saprolite under Garry oak tree replicate 1 | place: USA:California | collected 2016-06-15
GTGGTAGTGCTCGTCATTGCCATCATAGGTTGGAATGTTTATTCATCCAACCGAAATGCAAACGCGCAGAGCCAGCTGGCGGCTGCCATCAACATATTCAACGACACTGCGAACATCAAATCGGACAAAGAGCGTTACGAAAAAGCCTTAGCTGAAGCTCAGAAGACCTACGATAACTATCGCTCGTTGCCCGTGGGTGTCATCGCAGAGTATTTCATTGCCATGAGTCAGGAGGGTCTAGGGGACACCGCCAAGGCTGTTCAAACTCTTCAGGAAGTGATCCAGCGGGGTGATGCAAGCATCAAAGGCGTGGCGCAGTTTGCGCTGGGTGGAATCTACAAGAAGCATGGAGAAACCCAGAAGGCGATCGAGGTTTACAAGCAACTCTTCGACGGTGGCGGCTACTCCAAAGCGGCTATCGCGTTCGAACTGGCTGGCCTTTATGAGGCCAGTAACCAGGCCGATCAAGCCAAGGAGTACTACCAGAAAGTCGTATCCGAGTTCCCGGAGTCTCCTTTCCGCCAGGGGGCGGATGACGCGTTGAAGAGACTTGGAGTGACCACGCCACCCCCGGCCAAGCAGAAGCCCTCATAGCTGGCGCAGCAGTCCGCCAGCCTTAGCTCCCCGAACGTGCGAGAATGAATGCAGAACGAGGAGGGCGGCCATGAACGAGTATTTCGTAGATCTCAAGGATCTGGCCCACGAGAAAATCTCGTTCCAGGGGGCGTTCGAGCCGGGTACCGTTGATTTTTCGTCAGACAACATCCGGCAGACTGGACTACTCGAGTGGTCGGCTTCCGCGGAGCGACCCGGCGGCGAAATCCGGATTAACGGCTCGCTGAAGGCGACGGTGGAGCTGATGTGTTCGCGGTGCCTTGATACTGCTCGTTTGGACATTGCCAAGTCTTTCGATCTTTTCTTCCGCCAGCGCGACGAGCTGATGTTCGACGAAGACGACGAGATCGAACTGGCGGAATGGGATACGCGAACCGCTTTCTTCACGGGTGCGCAACTGGCCATCGGAGAAATCCTGCGCGAGCAGATTCTGTTGGCACTTCCGATGAAGGCGCTTTGCAGGGTAGACTGCAAGGGCCTTTGTCCCACTTGCGGGACAAATTTGAATACCGGTAGCTGTCATTGCCCAAAAGAACAGTTCAGCCCGTATATGGGTACCTTAATGGAACTGAAGCGGCGGCTGGAAGAGCGGAGCTCATAAAATATGCCAAATCCAAAACGACGACATTCAAAGGCGCGGCGCGATCGTCGCCGGGCACACGATCATCTGACCGCGCGATCCTTCGCGGAATGTTCCAATTGTCACGAGTTGCGTATGCCTCATCGGGCCTGTCCTCATTGCGGTTACTACAAGGACCGGGAAGTCATCGAGACTGCTGAGGAGTGACAGAATGATTTTCGGATTGCGGATTTCGGATTTGAAGAACGCTCGATTAGCGCTGATTCCGTAATTCCGCAATCCGAAATCCGAAAAGTTTTCTTGGTTTCGTCATGATCAAGATCGCCGTTGATGCCATGGGCAGCGACCAGGCGCCTGCAGTTGAGGTCGAAGGGGCCGTTCAGGCGGCCGCTCAATACGGAATATCGATCGTGCTGGTGGGGCAGGAGGACCGTGTTCACGAAATCCTGCGAAGCCACGACACGAGCGGTCTTCCTATAGAAGTGGTACATGCCAGTGAAGTCATCACGATGGAAGAGTCGGCGGCAACGGCCGCACGCCGCAAGAAGGATTCCTCGGTCCGTGTGGCGGCGCGGTTAATGCGTGACTCTGGCGTCTTCGGGATCGTCAGCGCCGGCAACACCGGAGCCGTCATGGCGACAGTGAAGATGGTGCTCGGTACGCTTCCGGTGGTCGATCGGCCCGCGCTTTCAACAGTCCTACCCACGCAAAAGGGAAAGCCGGCGATCCTGCTCGACGTGGGCGCCAATGTCGATTGCAAACCGCATCACCTGGAGCAGTTCGCCATCATGGGCGACGTTTATTCTCGGGCAATCTTCGGTATCCGCCGGCCCCGCGTGGGCTTGCTGTCGATTGGCGAAGAGGATTCGAAAGGCAACGAACTGACGAAGGAAGCGTTCAAATCTCTCAAACGGGCTCCCATCAACTTCATCGGTAACGTTGAAGGGCGCGACATCTTTAAGGGTGACGTTGACGTCATCGTCTGCGACGGTTTCACCGGCAACGTCGCTCTCAAATTGAGCGAAGGCCTCATTGAAACATTTACGGCGATGCTCGGCCAGGAACTGCAGAAGACTCTCTCTGCAAAGGTCGGATACATCTTTGCCCAGAAGGCATTCCGCGAGTTCAAGCGGCGCCTGGACTATTCCGAATACGGCGGCGCCCCTCTGCTTGGCTTGAAAGGAATCACCATTGTTTGCCATGGGCGTTCCAACGCCAATGCCATCAAGAATGCCATCCGGGTGGCTAACGAGTTCTGCAAGCACAATGTGAACCGCGTCATCGAAACGGAGTTCACGAAACTGGGCATTAGCCGGACCGCCGGAGTGACGTAGAGGGATCAGGGGTCCGGGATCAGGGGTCCGGATTGATGACCCGCTGAAGCCCTGAGCCCTGAGCCCTGACCCCTTTATGAAAGTCGCATTCATATTTCCAGGCCAGGGCTCTCAATACTCCGGTATGGGCCGCGAGGTTGCTGAAAACTTTCCTGTTGCACAGGCCGCCTTTGATGAGGCTGATGCCGCTCTCAATTTTCCAATTTCCCGGCTATGCTTTGACGGTCTCGACGAAGATCTGAAACGGACCGAGAATACGCAACCGGCAATTCTCGCGGTTTCCACTGCCCTGTTTCGAGTGCTGGCAGAGAAAGGAATTCGGCCGGATTTTGTGGCAGGCCACAGTCTGGGCGAGTATTCGGCGCTTGTCGCTGCTGGCGCCCTGACGCTGGCGGAAGCGGTAGCTCTGGTCCGGCGGCGGGGGGAGTACATGCAGGAGGCGGTTCCGGTTGGCGTCGGCGTAATGGCGGCGCTGTTCGGCCTGGATCTGGCGACGGCTCAGTCTGTCTGCGAGCGAGCCGCTCAAGGCCAGGTCGTCGCGCCTGCGAATTTGAATTCGCCCGGACAGATCGTCATAGCCGGAAACCGCGAGGCGGTCCAGCGAGCGGCGAAGCTTGCTGAGCAGGCTGGAGCGAAGCGAGCGATACTGCTTCAGGTGAGTGCGCCGTTCCACTGCGCGCTGATGAGGTCGGCCGAGGAGCGATTGTCCTCCGATCTCGACCGCTGCGTATTTTCAGATTTGCGTTGTCCGCTCGTTACGAACGTCGATGCGCAGCTAATTCGGACGGGTGCCGAGGCGCGCAGTGCCTTGAAGCGACAAGTATCGCGGCCGGTGCGCTGGCAGGAAACCATTCAGCGATTGCTGGATGAAGGAGTGCGCACTTTTGTTGAGGTCGGACCGGGGAAAGTGCTGCTGGGCCTGGTTCGATCAATGAGCAAGTCGGTTACAATGCTGAACGTCGAAGACGAAAAATCGGTGGAAAATGTTTTTCACGCGCTCCTATAATCACCGGCTTGCGACATAGACGCAGGCGCGGGCTTAACGGCCGCGCTCGCAGAGGAGGGTCTTGAGAATGGCATCTTCAGTTGAAGACAAGGTTAAACAAATTATCGTAGAGCAGTTGGGTGTGGACGAGTCCGAAGTAACACCAACCGCTTCCTTTATCGATGACCTCGGCGCGGATTCGCTGGATACGGTGGAACTCGTGATGGCGCTGGAAGAAGGATTCGGAATGGAGATTCCCGACGAAGACGCGGAGAAGATTACAACGGTCAAGGACGCGATCAACTACATCGAAGGGCATCTGCCGAAATCCTAGACGCGAGCGTGACGCAAGAGAGGTCGCATTTGCACAAAAGACGAGTTGTTGTTACCGGCGTGGGGCTTGTGACGGCACTGGGGACGGGAACCGAAGATTCGTGGAAAGGTCTCTGCGAAGGACGCAGTGGCGTCACGATGATTTCCCGTTTCGATACGACACATTTTCCCACTAAGATTGCCGCGGAGGTCAGCAATTTCGATCCGCTGAAGTGGTTCGATAAGAAAGACCTCAAGAAGATGGACTCGTTTATCCACTACGCAGTCGCCGCCGCGGATTACGCCATCATTCAGGCGGGGCTCACCATTACGCCTGAGCTGTCCGAAAGAACGGGAGTTTTCATCGGATCCGGAATTGGCGGATTTACTGTCATCGAGCGCGAGCATCAGGCTTTCCTGGAAGGTGGCCCGCGCAAGATTTCTCCCTTTTTTATTCCATCGAGCATCATCAATCTGGCTGCCGGGCAGATTTCGATCCGGTTCGGCGCCAGGGGGCCGAATTCCGCTCCCTGTACCGCTTGTTCTTCCGGAGCCCATGCCGTCGGCGATGCATTCCGCGTCATCTCTCGCGGCGATGCCGACGTCATGATTTGCGGAGGATCAGAAGCCGCCGTTACACCGATGGGCGTCGGCGGGTTCGCTGCCATGCGTGCGCTTTCCACGCGCAATGAAGAACCGGCGCGCGCGTCACGGCCTTTTGACCAAGACCGTGACGGATTCGTGGTCGGTGAAGGCGCCGGAGTGCTGGTTCTGGAGGAACTGGAACTGGCGAAGAAACGCGGCGCGACGATTATTGCGGAAGTCGCCGGCTATGGCATGAGCGGCGACGCCTTTCACATCACATTGCCTCCCGATGACGGTCATGGCGCTCATCGGGTCATGCTCAATGCGATCAACGACGCCGGAATCCAACCGGAGCAAGTGGACTATATCAATGCTCATGGCACTTCCACGCCGCCCAATGATCGAATCGAGACACAGGCGATTAAGCGGCTGTTCGGCGATCATGCGCGCAAGCTGGCCATCAGTTCGACCAAGTCGATGATTGGACATCTGCTGGGCGCTGCGGGCGCCGTTGAGGCCGGGATTACGTCGCTCGTCGTTGAACGCGGCATCATTCCGCCAACCATCAACTACGAAACTCCGGATCCAGATTGCGATCTGGATTACGTTCCAAACAAAATGCGTAAAGCCGACGTGCGATACGCCCTCTCCAATTCCTTCGGCTTCGGCGGAACCAACGCCGCACTCTTGTTCAAGCGATACGAACAATAGTCAATCCGCCGCCGGCCCCACCGTGAACTTACGATGAAGGTACGCCTGTTCGTAGAACTTGGTGAAGGCGACGAGTACGGCCAAAATCAGCGGGCCGACAAGCATGCCGATGAAACCGAAGATCTTCAGTCCACCGAGGACTCCGAGAAGGATTAAAACGGGATGGACCTTCGTCCGCCCGCTCATGAGCCGTGGGCGAAGGACGTTATCGATGTTCATCACGATGGTCGAGCCATAGATCAGCAGGCCGACTCCACGAGCAGTTTCTCCATCGAGAATCTGACTGACCGCTGCCGGAACCCAGATGAGCGGGGTTCCAAGTAGGGGCAGAAACGCCATGATGATCATGATCGCGCCCCAGAAGAGCCAATTCGAAATGCCGAAGATGAGCAGACCGATTGCGCCCAGTGTACCCTGGATCAGCGCGGTCATGACCTGCCCATACAGAACGGCCTGAGTGATAGTCCGGACTTCGTAGAACAACGATTCTTTGAGTGCGGGTTCCAGCGGAAGCAGGTCACGTATTCGTTTAATAAAGCCTTCACCATCGCGGAAGCCGTAATACATGACGAAGAACATGATGAAGAGGCCGACCATCAATTCTCCAATCGATCCCAGAATGTCAGGCGCCAAACCTACAATCGAACGGCGTATCTGTTCGATGCCAGAGCTGAGCACTCCTTGAAAATCGATGCGATTGCCCGTGAGCCCACTCAGATAGTCGGCCACGCGCTGGATGTTTTCCGCTTGAAAGTTGCTATATGCGCCGGAAACCTGTTGCACCAGTTCGCTGACGAGGAAAAAAGATGGGAGCACCATCAAAAGAAGCGCCAGCAATATCGACAACGCTGATGCCATCTCCGGCCGGCGCGTATGCCTATTGAAAAAACGGTAGACGGGAAACAACGTGTACGCGAGGATTCCGGCCAAAACGATGTAGGTGAGAAACGGCCACATGATGATCACCGCGAGCACCGCGAGGATCCCAAAGAGTAGTCCGAAGAAGATTCTTTCTGGGCGCATTGGTTTCCTTACTGAAGTGTGGCATATGCTGCATGCGCCGCGAAGACCGCCATCACGTACGCCTTGGTTTCGACAAAACCGATGTCGGCGACGAAAAGATCCGTATCATCCCCAGCGCCAGGCCATTTGTTCTTCCATCTCTGTACATTATCGAGTCCGCCGTTGTACGCGGCCAAAGCCATCTCCGGAGATTTCAGCTTTTCCAGCAACGAAGACCAATACTGGGCGCCTGTTCGTATGTTCACTGCCGGATCGTAGAGCCGGTCCAGCGTCAGTTCCGGCATGCCGATTTCCGATGCAACGGCCTTAGCTGTCTCCGGAATGAGCTGCATCAAACCACGGGCCGAAGCGCCGGACCTGGCGTTCGGGTTGTACTTACTCTCCTGCCAGATGATTGCATGGAGCCATAACGGATCAACTTTGAACATGCCGGCGGCCTCGCACACGGCTTGTCGAAAGCCCACCGGATACAACAAAGCTAACGTGCCTGATTCGCCCTTCGGCAACTGCTGGGCATACATGACCGACCGGTAATATCGTCCTGCGAGAAAAGAGATCTGAGCCGCCAGGCGCGCGTCCCGGCGATAGCCGGGCCGGTCGACCCAAAGAGAAGCTTCATCCCAAAGTCCCAGAAAAATGAGTTCGGAAAGCGCGTCCGCTTTCGAATCGGTCTGCGAGCGGAAGGCATGCCGGAGCTTTGCGAGGCCAGCTTCAATATTTTGCGATGTAGTATCGTGGAGCGCGGTACAGTCCCGCTGTTGGTCCCTCACCACGCGCGCGCCAAGCTTTTCTGCTGCACGCTGGCCGTAGTAAGAAAATCGTTCGCGAGCAAGCCTGTTCCCGGATTTTGACAGGCACAGCGCCTGGAAATACTGCACTTCCTCAGGCGTCGTGCCGCCCGGCGCTGGGCGCAAACGAATTCTTCCGAGATATTCAAAAATCCTGAGTGCGGCCGTATACCGTTTTTGCGTGTAGAGAATCTTCGCTTTGGTAAACAGCAGGACCTGGCGGTTGGTCGTGGAGAGGCGTTTCGCAAGCGTCCGGTCAAGAGACGAAAGAGCTTTTTGGTTTTCGTCAAGAACCCGATAGACGTCGATGAGATTGCGGACGGCGTCGTCCTCATCGTTGCTGGCGTACTTATCGATGTAACTTACATACGCCTTCTCGGAGTTGCGATACTCACCAAGCCGCCAGTAGCAAGCGGCAATCTGATATTCCGAATCTTTCTCCCAATGGGTTCCTGGAAAATCCCTCGCGATGCTCTGGAAGACATCCAGAGCAAGTTTATGGTTCCCCCGCTGGAAATGAGCGCGCGCGATCTGATACCGGGCTGCGGCTGCATAGGAAGGACTCTCTGCGGCGCTCTGAAAGACACGAATTGCATCGTCGAACTGGCGGTGTGTGGCATACACCTCCCCGACCGCCATCTGATCTTGCGGCGCCGACGCGGACGCCGCAACCAGGCGTACGCATTCGAGTGCGACGTCGTCGTCCTTGCGCTCGCGAAGCAGGGACCATAACGCGTCATGATCGCCGAGAAGCTTCGCACGCGCCAGGCGGGCTTCTCTGGTCGGCACGTCCTGGTAAATCTTCAAGGCCAGAGCCTCGCCGGATTCGCGGGCAATTTGTAATTTCAAATCCGCGGGGAAGTCTCTGGGCAGATCGCTGAGAAATACCTCGGCCGCGACATCGTCATGCAGTTGAGCCGAGGCCCTGGCTGCATGCCATACCGCCAGTATATGGAGCGGATTGCCGGGACCAATCTTCTTGAATTCCTCGAGCGCACGCTGCCAGTCGCGCTGATTTTCTGCAACGCGTCCTCGCAAGTAATGAAAATTATTGGCGGAGAAAAGCCCCGGATCTTCGATGTAAGCCTGATCGAGAGCAGACGCGCCGCCTGCCCACTGATTATTACGAAACAGGGTGAATGCACGATCGATCGTGGATTCGAACGCTGTTGAAAGCAGCAGAGAAAGGATTAACACAAGACCCATCGGATTCCCAGTGTATGATGATTTTGGAAATTCGGGACGGAGGAAAAATGGGGACGTAGCCCTGTGTCCCCCTTTTTTGTTTTGGGGACACAGGGCTACGTCCCCATTTTTCCTCCGTCCCGAATTTCCCTCCAAGGTTCTTTTATATGACTGCTGCCTTCATTAACGGAACGAAAATCGCAGAAGACATAAAGATCGAGGTGGCTCGCCAGGTCGAGGACCTGTCCAGGCGCGGCGTGCAGCCAGGACTTGCGGTCGTTCTAGTTGGCGACGACGCGGCGTCATCGGCATATGTGAACCTGAAAGCGAAGACCTGCGAGCAGCTCGGGATATACAGCCGAAAGTTGACAATCCCAAGCACGGTCACGACGGAAGAACTCCTCTGGGAGGTCCGAAAGCTAAATGACGATGACAAGATTGACGGCATTCTCGTTCAGCTTCCACTGCCGAAGCCGGTCAGCAAGCATACGATCCTTGAAGGGGTTGATCCTCAAAAGGATGTCGATGGCTTTCATTCGCACAATTTGGGGTCGCTGTTGCTAGGCCACGAAACCCTGGTGGCATGTACGCCACTCGGCATCATGGAGTTGCTGTATCGCACCGGCGTCGAGATCGAAGGGGCCAATGCCGTCGTTTTGGGACGCAGTGATGATGTAGGCAAACCTCAGGCGGCTTTGCTCATGCATGCAAATGCCACCGTGACCATCTGCCATTCGAAAACGCGCAACCTGCCTAAGGTGACGCGGCAAGCCGACATCCTGGTGGCGGCCATTGGCAAAGTGGCAATGGTGACTCAAGATTTCGTGAAACCGGGCGCCGTCGTGATTGACGTTGGAACCAACAAGGTTGCGGACCGCGCGGACGTCCAGCGCCTCTTCGGAGATGACGAAGTCCGGTGGAAGGATTTCGAAAAGCGCGGCTACGTCTGGGCCGGTGACGTGGACCAGCGCGCTGTGAAGGAAGTCGCATCGATGCTCACTCCCGTGCCAGGCGGGGTCGGGCCGATGACCATCGCAATGCTGATGAAGAACACCGTAAAAGCTGCCCGTATACGACGAGGTCTCTGATGCTCCGGGTCGGGCTCACCGGTGGAATCGCCACAGGCAAGAGCACCGTCGGCCGTATGTTTGTCGAGCTGGGATGCCACTTGATCGACTCGGACAACATCACACATCAACTGTTGGAGCCCGGTCAGGCGGTTCATGTGGCGGTCGTTCAGGCATTCGGCGATGGTATTCTCGCCCCTGACGGAACCATCAATCGCAAGATTCTCGGGGAAATCGTGTTTAACGATCCTCAAGCCCGCAGGAAGCTCAACAGCCTCGTTCACCCCGCCGTCGTCCAGCGCCAGCAGGAATGGCTCATGGAACTCGAAGCTCGAGATCCGCGGGGAATTGCAATCGTGGATGCGGCGCTAATGATCGAAGCGGAGACATACAAAAATTACGACAAAGTAATCGTTGTCGCATGTCCTCCCGAAGAACAGAGGCGCCGGCTGCGGCAGCGCTCCGGCCTATCCGAAGAGCAGATCGAGACACGAATTCGTTCCCAGATGCCCTTGGAAGAGAAAATGAAATACGCCGACTACTTGATCGATACTTCCGGTTCCCTTGAAGCAACAAGACGCGAAGTCGAGCACGTCTACGGCGAGTTGCGGGAGGGAAATTCGGGGACAGGGGGACAGACACCGAATTCTTGAAAGTACAGAATTCGGTGTCTGTCCCCCTGTCCCCGAATTTCCCTTCAATTCCAAAAGCCCGCCAATTTTTCTTATCTGCCCCAGCGAGATGGACCTGCATTGTCCGTTACCCGTTTCAAAAAGATAGACACACATTGAAGAACTGGAGGACGAACGCACATGAGCGGCCCTCTCATCGCGCAATCGGACAAGACGGTGCTCCTCGAGACCGATAACGAAGCGTTCGCGGCGGCGCGGGACGCATTGGGACGGTTTGCGGAGTTGGTGAAGAGTCCGGAGCATTTTCACACGTATCGAATTACACCGCTCTCGTTATGGAACGCGCGTTCCGCCGGCGAAGCCTACGGCCGTTACGCTCCGCCTCACAACGTGGTGAGCGAGATTCGCGATTTCTGCGGCCGCTACGGGCGGTTGAGGCTCCAGGCAACCAGCGACGAATTGTTCCTGGAGAGTGATGACAGGATCCTTCTTACGGAAGTTGCGCGTCACAAGTTTGTGGCGCCGCTTATCCAATCCGCGGATGCCTCCGGCCACGTCCGGGTACGGCCGGGCATGCGCGGCCATGTGAAGCAGGCTCTGTTGAAAGCCGGTTTCCCCGTTGAAGATTTAGCCGGATACCGAACGGGCGACGAACTCGATCTTCATTTAAGGACAGTCACAGCCGCAGGGGCACCCCTCGCACTGCGGCCGTATCAAAAGCAGGCGGTAGATGGGTTTCTGCTCGAGGGCTCACCGGCGGGAGGCAACGGCGTCATCGTGTTGCCCTGCGGCGCGGGCAAGACACTGGTCGGCATGGCGATCATGGAGCGCGTCCGGACCCACACCCTCATCCTGGTCACGAATGTTTCCGCGATTCACCAGTGGAGGCACGAACTGCTCGACAAGACCGATCTTTCTCCGGACAGGATCGGCGAGTATAGCGGCGAGCGTAAAGACATCGCGCCCGTGACGCTGGCCACCTACAACATTCTCACTTACAGAAAACGCGGCGACGCCGATTTCTCACACTTCTCATTATTCGACCAGGCGAATTGGGGCTTGATCGTCTATGACGAGGTGCATTTGCTGCCGGCGCCCATTTTCCGGGCAGCCGCAGAACTGCAAGCACGGCGGCGGCTGGGGCTCACGGCCACACTGCTTCGGGAAGACAAGAAGGAGGATGATGTCTTCAGCCTCATCGGGCCGAAGCGATTTGACGTTCCATGGAAAGTGCTCGAACAACAGAACTGGATCGCCCAGGCCGAGTGCGTCGAAATCCGGGTTCCTATGGCCGCGCATTCGCGCATGGTTTACGCGACTTCAGAGGAAAGCGAAAAGTACCGTCTGGCTTCGATAAATCCGCTGAAAACGGTCTACCTCGAAACGTTGATCGAACGCCACGCGGCTGACTCGGTGCTCGTCATCGGCCATTACCTGGATCAGCTTCAGGAGATCGCGGACCGAACGGGCGCGCCCTTGATCACGGGGCAAACGCCGCAACGCGTGCGCGACTTGCTCTACGACCGGTTCCGCGACGGCGACGTCCGTCTGCTCATTGTTTCGAAGGTCGCCAATTTTTCGATCGATTTGCCGGACGCCAACGTCGCGATCCAGGTTTCCGGAACATTCGGGTCGCGACAGGAAGAAGCGCAACGGCTGGGCCGTATTCTCAGGCCGAAGGCGGTCAATAACAGGGCGCGCTTCTATTCCCTGGTAACACGCGACACCCGCGACGAAGAATTCGCCCGGCACCGGCAGTTGTTCCTCACCGAACAAGGATACCGGTACCGGATCGAACTGCCTGAAATGGAAACCGCAGCGGCCGCCAGCGGTCCCGCGCACGAATCTGAGAGGCTCGTTGCACAGTGCATCATGTAGGAGGGAAGAGCGACGACATGAAGTTCTTAAAAGCCATATCGCGAAAGGACGCCGCACCAGATAGCCCGCTAATGCAGAGGCTGTTAGGAATGAACAAGGGCGACCTCGACGCTGTAGCAAGATGCCGGGGCGCCTCCGCACAATTTCCAACGTGGTACTCGGCGACGCAACTCAGGGATTGGTTGATTCAGCCATGGAGTGTGTCGAGCGCCTTGCGAGACCTATCGCCTACGGAACGCTCGATCCTCGATTTTCTGGTGGTGTCCTCCGGTACGGCTTCCATTGCGGAGATTGCCGCTGAGATGCGCCTCGCGCCAGGCGAGGCGTTGAAGCTGGCAGGAGGACTCCGCGATCGCCTGCTGGTGGGATGGTCGGCGGCTGAAGAAGAAGTATTCCTGTATTCCGAATTCCTCTCGTTGATTCCCGTTTCGGAGGACTACAGGAATCGGCTGCGGTTTTTGCTCAGCCAGCTCACTTCGGACATGCTTCGCAGCGTCGCACAGGTTCTTGGTCTGCAGAAAAGCCAACCGGCAGCAATTATCCGCGAATGCGTGTCTAATTTCGGTCAATACAATAAGCTTCAGTCCGCTCTCGAAGCTCTGCCGGAAGACCTGCGCTCCGTCATCAATGATGTTGCAGTTCAGGGTGGGCGCGCCGTGCTGCCAAGTCAAACGAAACCACAAAAACAGTTGATCGCCCGGATTGCCACAGGCGTTCCATTCGTCTTTTTGTTGAGTAACGGTTCGTCTGGACCACGGGATTACATCGTGGTTGTGCCGCATGAGATTCAAAGAGCGATCCAGTGCGGATTCCAGGACATTCCCCGGGAGCCGGGATCCGCGCTGGCCGCATTTCTGAAGGCGCAGAACTGCGGCGTCCGCCGGTCGGATGAGTATCAGGGCCGTGCGGAATACGATCTGATCCGGCTCGGTTTACACATGGCGCGTGGTGAAGCGCGTTTGACGCAGCAGGAGAGTATCGCAGCGGCGGACGTCAAGAAATTGCAGAAGCGTTTTGCCGGCGCGCGCAACGGCTACGCCAGGTTTCTGCTCGCGCTGGCCAGGACGCGTGGCTGGTACGAGTTCGCCGGTTCTCTTTCCAAAATGACTCCGAAATTCTTAGCCGACGCATCCTCTTACGAATGGAAAGACCTTTG
>WNGJ01016388.1_pt1 | contig 12850 bp, 9 predicted proteins | sample 5400611 | NCBI WGS metagenome assembly WNGJ01 (sample SAMN13153375, study PRJNA577476) | soil metagenome | isolation source: 40 cm soil or saprolite under Garry oak tree replicate 1 | place: USA:California | collected 2016-06-15
GCAACGATGACCGCATGATGATCGTGTACTCACCGATGTAGCCGAGCACGAGCGTCATGCAGGGCAGGAACAGGTGGGAGAGGACATCGAGGACGTTCGCGAGCCCCGTCAGCCCGGTGTTCGACGACATCTGGCCGGCCGGGAACCAATGCAGGGTGCCGACGAAGATGATCAGCAGGATCATGCCGAGCCATCCCTCGGGAGCCGAGTAGAGCACGAGTGACCCGAACAGCGATGTCGTGTCGAACAGGCTCCCCCGTCCCCAGGCGCCCTTGATGCCCGCCCACAGGCCGAAGAAGGTCGAGATCAGGGTGGCACTTCCGACGAGGAGGACCGTTGGCCAGATCGCTCGCGCGATGACGCTGGTCACGGACTCGTTCGTGACGAACGAGATCCCGAACCGTCCGGTGAGGGTGTTCTCGGCGTACACGACGAATTGTTGAGGAAGGGGCCGGTCGAGACCCTGCTCGTGTTCGATCTGCGCGATCCGCTGGGGCGTCATGTGGGTCGCGGCTCCACGGGCGAGCAGGCGGATCGGATCACCCGGCATCACTCGGAACAAGAAGAAGTTGAACGCCACCACGAAGGCCAGGGTGGCGAGCGCATGCAGCGACTTGCGCGCGAGGTACTTCCTCCCCACCCTGGCCTCCCTTGCCTGCTGCCTCCGAACCTAGGGATCCGAGCTCAGGCTTCCTCCTCCGCTCGACGCCGGCGGGAGAGGGCCACGAACGCTATCACCGCGATCGCGACGAGCCCGAGGACGATCCAAAGGACGGTCGGGATCCCTGATGACGAGCCGCTCTCGGCTGCCGCCAAGGGCTGCAGTCCTTGGTACTGGTTCCCCCAACCGAACAAGTAGGTTCCGCCGTTCGTGGGCTCGGGCTTCCAACCCGTGAACCGGTCCGACCGATAGGCCTGGAGGTAGTCGGGGTAGTTCAGCACGATCTCCGGGATCTGGTCGTAGATGAATTGCTGCATCTTCTTGATGTACGCGACCCTCGCAGCGTGGTCCAGCAGGGTTGACTGATGGGCGTACATCTTGTCGTACGTCGGGTTGGAGTAGCACCCGTCGCTCCACCCCAGACACTGACTGGTGATGAAGATCGAGAGGATGAAGTTCGGGTCGGGATCGCCTCCCCAACCCCAGACGTAGGCGTCGAAGTCGCCCGTGTACCAGTTGTTGTTCGTTATCTGCTTGTCACTCATCGACTGGAGCTTCACCCCGATGCCGATCTGTTGCAGCTGGGCGGCGATGAGCTTGCCGGTGTCGACCGAGCCTGTCTCCTCGGGGAGCGTGATGATGTTCAGGACGATCGGTTGCCCGTTCTTGTCCAGTCGGATGCCACTGGAATCCTTGTTCGCGTATCCGCTTTGATCGAGCAAGGTGTTCGCCGCGCTCGGATCGTATGCCTGCGACTGGACATCGGTCGGTGTGTAGAACCATTGCGGCCGCGACGGAAGCGTGACGACCGATCCGACCTCCGCGTCTCCCTGCCAGACCTTGTCGACGATCGACTGCTTGTCGATCCCCATCGCGATCGCCCGACGGATGTTCAGATCCTTCAGGACGGGGTTGTTCGTCGCACTCGATCCCTGACCGCCGAAGTTGAAGGCGAGGTTGGTGAACGTCGACGCGGTGCCCTTCACCGTTCCGATGTTCGGTTGCCCCTGCAGCGAGTTGAAGAGCGTCGGGTTGAGGTTGTCGGCGAAGTCGACCTGGCCAGACTTCAGCGCCTGGACCATGGCCTCCTGGCTGTCGTAGACGATGTAGTGGATCTCGTCGATCGCGGGTGCGCCGCCCCAGTAGTTCTTGTTGGCCTCCATCGTCCACCCCTGGCCCTTGTCCCAGGACGTCAGGACGAACGGCCCGGACCCGACCGCCGGAACGTTGGCGAAGGCCCTCGCGGCCTTCCCGTTCCCTTCGAACTGCTTCCAGATGTGCTCGGGCAGGATGGGGACCCATGGCGGGATCGTGGGAGCGAACGTCGGCTTGGGGCTCTTCCAGATGAGCGTGGTCGCGTTCGGCACGGAGAACGTCGGGTGGTACGGGAGGTAGCTCGTGAACACCTCGTTCTCGTCGGTCGTCTCGATGAATCGGTACGTGAACGCGACGTCTTCGGCCGTGAGCGGCTGGCCGTCACTCCAGGTGACCCCGCTGCGGATCGTGCAGGTCCATGTCTTGTAGTCGGCCGACGGGTCGCACCCGGTCGCGATCCCGGGGATCGGTGACAGGTCGTCAGGGTTGAAGTTGAAGAGCAGGTCGTAGGCGTTGAACAGCGTCTCGTAGTCGTCCCCGTTCGTTGCCAGGAGGGGGTTCGGCGAGATCATGTCGCCCGGGACACCGACCCGGAGCACGATCTTGTTGCTCGTTGGGCTGCTGGTGCCGCTCGACTGCGCGAGCGCCGAGCCGGAGAGCGCGACCCCTCCAACCATCACGAGCGTGACCGCCAGGGCCACCGGACGCCATCTCCGCATCATCTTGGCTCCTTCCACGTCTTCCTCCCTAGTACGGAACCAGCGTCTCCGCGGGTTGCTCGTGGTCCGGGGTCTCACCCAGTGAACTGAGGGCTGGTATAGCACCAGCCCTCGATGCAGTGCTAGAGAACGTCACGCGGGCCGTCATGCCGAGAGCTCCGCGACGTCGATGCCCTCATACTCGTGGTCACACGGGTTGCCCACGGCCACCCACATCCGTTTCGCCCCCAGGTCGGCCACCATCGAGAACATGACCGCCGACGCTTCGTCCCCCTCGGTGGGGTCCGGATGCAGGCAGATCGATTGGGGCGCCGAGCTGTGGTCGCGCATGATCGTCATCAGGTCTTCCGCGGACGACGGTGGATCCTCCTCGACGAGCTCCAGTAGACGATGCAGCCGCGCGCGTGAGCCCTCGGACGGCTCGGGGGCCAGCTCGGCGAGGTCGCTCCGGTAGTGGTTCGTGTGCGGTGCGGCTCCCTCGAGCAGGCGGTGCTCTCGGCCGGTCGTCTCGAGCGTGAAGCAGTCGCCGTCGGTGAAGGCGAAGACGTGACCGTAGCCGCCGGCCCGTCCTGGCATCGCGCCACGGGCGACCGCGTCCCGTCGGTCCCTCGCCTCGAGCGAGCTCCTGGAAACGAGCACTCGCGGGACCCCGATCCCGTCGTCGGAGGCGGTAAGCGAGCCGATCCCCTGTGCGGCGCCGTGCCCGTTGACGCCCACCGCCGGCAAACAGCAGACGACCGTGGGGCTCGCGACCGGAACGCGGCCGTCCGCCGGGTGGTCGACGACGACGGCGACATTGCCGGCGTCGCCCGCGAGCCAGTGCTCGTTGTGCGCCAGCAGCGTCCCCCCGTCCGGTGTTCGGACCGAGATGCTCGAGCAGCGATCGGGGGCCGGGGCGGGTCGCTGCGTATACCCCTCCTTCTTCTGGAGGAACAGGAGCTCGCCCTCGGGAGACTCCAAGAGGGGCTCGAGCTCCTCGAAGGCGTTGATCGCGAAGAGCTCGAGGACCGGAACGAGCGCCGCGACGGACATGCCCTTGAGGACGTTCATCATGTCCGGGTAGGCGGTTTCCGCCGCCACTAGATAGGGCGTGAGGAGGTCCTGGAGCTGCTCGGACGACACGCCACGCCGGTCGAGGTACCGGTGGTAGAAGGCGATCGAGCTCTGGATCAGGTCCTGGAGCTCCGCGCCGACCTGCATCCCGCGGGAGAACCCGTCGCCGCGAGCGTGGACGACCCTGATCTCGCTCACCGCCCCGCAGCCCCGTCGCGCACGTTGCGGGCGAGCGTACCCCTCGGTCGGGTCACGGGCTCGATCGTCGCGGCCGGGCCCCGCCGCGAGCGATCCGGCTTCCACCGGAGATCATCCGCCAGCGAGCGCGCTCGACCGTAGATCCCTGCCCTCCCGTGCCGCGGGACCGTGATCCGTCCGGACCGCCGCCCCTGCGATGGCGGGATTATCCAGGTATCGGGCCGAACTGACTAGTCCTCCCTCCGCCCCTCAGACGGTCCTGGAGGCCGTCGCGAGCGCCTGGGCCTCGATCGCGCGGATGAACCCGGTCTTCCCGTCCGTGTAGGTATGGACGTCGTTCGGGTGCGTGGCCGCGAGGCGCCGTTTGAGGTCTCCGTAGCCGGCGGCGTCCATCGGGTGCGTTCGGAGCCAGTCGCGGAAGGCGAGATGCCTCCGTTCGAACGGGCTCCCGGCCAGGCAGAGATGCACGTTGAAACGCCGCTCGCCGTCCAGGTCGCGACTGGCGAACTCGTGATCGGGGTCGGTGGGATCCAGCACCGTTCGATACCCCAGATCGACCAACGTGGGGACGTACGCGCTCCTCGGTTCCATCGAGGCGAGCCCGAGCGAGATGTCGACCACCGGCTTGGCCGCGAGCCCCGGGACCGAGGTCGAGCCGATGTGTTCGATCCGAACGACCTGAGCTCCCAGGGCGGCCCGGAGTCGGCCGGCTTCTTCCTCGAACCGATCGGGCCACGCCGGGTCCGGTTCCACGATCGCGTACGTGGGTGATCGGCCGATGCCGTGATGCTCGGCCTTCGAGCCTCGGACCCTCGCCAGGAGCGCGAGCCAGTCGAAGAGAGCTTGCTGCGCGGGGTCGTCGCTCGCCGTGTCCTCCGGGTGCCACTGCACGCCGACCATCCACCGATCGAAGTCGACAGCCGGATCATGGTCGCGTTCGATCGCTTCCACGAGTCCGTCGGAGGTCCGGCCGGACACGAGCAATCCTTCCCCGACGCGGTCCACCCCCTGGTGATGGTGCGAGGCCGCCGCGAGCGTCGAGACCTTGGTGGTCGCGAACAGGCGGCTGCCGTGCTCGACCTCCACGTCGTGGAGCGACTGCGTGTCGAGGACCGGGACCCCGTGCTCGAGCATGCCCGGCACGTCCGGGAGGTTGGGGTGGAGCGTGCCGCCGAACGCGACGTTCATGACCTGCATCCCGCGACAGATGCAGAGGGCCGGCAGGCGCATCCGGTCCGCCGCCAGGACCAGCTGGATCTCCAGCTCGTCTCGATCGGGTTCCACCCCGTAGAGGCGGCCGTCGCGGGCATCGCCGCCGTATCGCATCGAAGGGTTCGAGGAGCTCCTCGGGAGTGCCGTCCTCGCCGGGTGAGACGATCGCCGTCCTGGCTCCGGCGCGGCGCAGGCGATCGAGGTAGGGACCCGGGACGCCGTATCCGCCGTGGGGCCAGCGGGCGACCCGATCGTCGCCCAGGTGGTAGGCGACGACCGCGACGAGCGGGCGGTAGCTCATGACCGGCGCCGCGCGACCTCGACGAACCGACGGAACGTCTCACGACCGCGACGCTCATGCCCGGCCATGTGGAGTCCGATCTCTTCGCGCACCCGCGCCGGGGACTTGCCCCACGTCTGTTCCAGGTCCTGTTCGGCGCTCGCTTCCGTGATCCACATCTCGGCCTCGGTGGCGTCGACCTCGAGGTGGAACTGGGTCGCCCACGCGGTCTCGCCGACCCGGTAGGCCTGGTTCGGCACCCGGTCGCTCGTGGCCAGGAGCGTCGCGCCCTCGGGGAGCTCGAACGTGTCTTCGTGCCAATGGAACACCGGGTCGCCGTCGCCGTAGTGGCTGAGCACGGGGTCGTCGGCCGCTGCCGGGAGCGCGCGGATCGGTTCGAAGCCGAGCTCGCGGACCCGAGCCTTCATCACGTCCGCGCCGTGCGCCCACGCGAGGATCTGCGCGCCGAAGCACAGGCCGAGGAACGGCACGCCGCGTTCGACCGCCTCGTGGGTCAGGTCCGCCACCTCCTTGATGAACGGTCGTTCGTCGGCGTGCTCCACGTTGGAGGTGCTTCCGAAGACGACGACGCCCGATGCATCGGCGAGGTCGGGTCGTTCCGCGGCGGGATCCACCGTGTCCCAGATCCGGGTCGTGGCGCCGGCCGCCGCGAGGGCGGCAGGGGCAACGCCGTAGGTCTCGAACGCGTCGCAACGCACGAGGAGGATCGGTTCCATCCGGGCGAGTCTAATGCGGGTCAGTCGCCCGGCTCGGCGAGCGTGGACTCGGCGAGCAGGGTCGCGACATCCGCCACGCGGACGGCGGATCCCTTCGCTTTGGCGGCGTCGTCGAGCATGACGAAGCAGTACGGACACGCAGTCGCGACCGTGTCTGCGCCTGTCGCCTCGGCCTCGGCGAAGCGGGTGTCGTTGATGCGCGTGCCCTCCGTCTCCTCCATCCACATCCGAGCGCCGCCGGCGCCGCAGCAGAACGAGCGCTCATGGTTCCGGGGCATCTCGACCGCTGCGGCGCCGGCGGCGCGGAGCACGTCACGGGGGGCGTCGTAGCGCCCGTTGTGCCGGCCCAGGTAGCACGCGTCGTGGTACGTGACGGATGCTCGCCCGCCGGCCGGGTCCGGACGGAGCCGACCCTCGGCGACCAACGCCGACAGCAGCTCGGTGTGATGCACGACCTCGTACGTTCCGCCGTAGTCGGGGTACTCGTTCGCGAGCGTGTTGAAGCAGTGGGCGCAGCTCGCGACGATCTTGGTCACGCCCGAGCCGTTCAGGGTCTGGACGTTCGCCTCCGCCAACGTCTGGAAGAGGTACTCGTGGCCCATCCGGCGTGCCGGGTCGCCGGTGCACCGCTCGCGCGGCCCGAGGATCGCGAAGTCGATGCCGGCCGCGGCGAGAAGCCGGGCGATGCTCCTGGTGGTCTTCTGGGCCCGCTCGTCGAAGGCACCCGCGCACCCCACCCAGAACAGGACTTCGGGCGGCGGATCACCGGGTTGCAGGACGCGGATGTTCTCGACGGAGGCGGTCCAGTCCGTGCGAGCACTCGCCGGCTGACCCCACGGGTTCTCGCTCGTCTCGACCCCGCGGAGCATCGCCTCGGCCTCGCGTGGGAAGCGCGACTCCGCCATCACGAGGTTCCGACGCAGATCGATGATCGTGTCGACGTGCTCGATGTCGACCGGACATTCGCGAACGCAGGCGCCGCAGGTCACGCAGTCCCAGACCACCTGATCGGCGACCGCGTTCGGGACGAGCGGCTGCAGCTCGACGATCCCCGCGGCGCCGGCCGTGATGAGTGGGGCCTCGTTCGCCAACTGGTCGCGGAGGTCCATGATCAGCAGCTTCGGCGACAGCGCCTTGCCGGTGTTCCACGCGGGGCAGACCTCCTGGCAACGGCCGCATTCCGTGCACGAGAACAGATCCAGCACCTGTTTGCGCGAGAGATCGGTCGCGACCGCCGCACCGAGTCGCACGTCCGCGTCCGCCGTCTCCAGGTCGATCCGGAGCGGCTCGAGGTAGCCGCGTGGGTGGTTCGTTGCCAGGTAGACGTTGGGGGCCGCCGTGATGATGTGCAGATGCTTCGACCGCGGCAGGTAGGTGAGGAACCCCAGGACGAGCAGCAGGTGCGACCACACCAGCACGCGCTCGGCCACCTCCGTCCCCCGGCCGGCTCCGAACAGCCCGGACAGCGCATCGGCGACCGGTGCCGCGGCGGGATGCTCCGCGATCCCGAGCGCGATCCGGCTCGCGTTCCACAGCAACAACGTCGTGACGATCCCGAGGATCGTGAGGAGGATCCGGTCCGCCTCCTCCATGTGCGAGCCCCGGAACCGGTCGGGCCGTTGGATCTTCCGGATCGCGAACGCGATCGCGACCCCGACCACCACGAGGGTCGCGAAGAGATCTTGGAGGAAGGCGAACCAGGCCACGTGCCCGAGGTAGGGGAGCGTCCAGTCGCGGTCGATCGCCGCGAGCATCGCCTCGACGATCGTCGGCAACAGGACCAGGAACCCCCAGAAGATGAACGCGTGCATCACGCCCGGGGCAGGCTTCTGGAAGAGCTTGCGCTGCCCCAGCACGTGGGAGAGTTCCCGGCGCGCCCGCGCCCCCGGCTGATCCGAACGCGAGGAAGGCCGCGCCGCGCGCAGGACCTTGAGCCGCGCGCGGGCGCGCTTCCAGAACAGGGTGACCGCCACGGTCAGGACGACCGCGAGGGCGAGGGCGTTCAGGAGCCTTTGCGTCGGCGGATCTCCTCCGTGAGGGCGGGGAGCACCTGGAACAGATCGCCCACCACGCCCAGGTCGGCCATCGCGAGGAGCGGAGCGTCCGCGTCCTTGTTGATCGCGACGATCCGCTTGGCGCCCTTCATCCCCACGATGTGCTGCAGTGCGCCGCTGATCCCGGCGGCGAGGTAGACCTCGGGCTTCACGGTCTTGCCGGTCTGTCCGATCTGATAGCTGTACGGGACCCACCCGGCGTCGACGGCCGCGCGGGAGGCGCCGATGGCCGCGCCGCCGATCTCGTTCGCCAGCTCGTCCAGGATCGCGAACGCGTCCGGACCACCCAGCCCTCGCCCCCCGGCCAGCACGACCTTCGCGTCTTCGAGCCGGGGCCCGCTCGCCGCCTCCTCGTGGCGCTCGACGATCCGCGCGCCCCGGACGTCCTCGGGCACGTCGGCTTCCAGCGGCACGACGCGTGCGGTTCCGCCGGTCGGTTCGGCGGCGATGCTCTTCGGTCGAAGGAGGATCAACGTCGGAGCCGGTCCCCCGAGCTCAACGTCGACGAGCTTCGTGCCGCCGAAGATCTCCGCGCGCGCGTGGCGCGGATCCGTGATGCTCGTGGCGTTGCCCATCAGGGCCGACCCGATGCGGCCCTGGAGCCGGCCGGCGACGTCCCGCGAGTCGTAGGTCTGCGCGAACAGCACGACATCCGGCGGCTCCGCTTCGATCAGACCCGCCAGCACGTGGGCGGCCGGCCGCCCCGGATGCTCGGTGAAGACCGGGTCGTCGGACGCGTACACGGTGGCGGCGCCGTACGCTCCGAGCTCGGTCGCCGCAGCGGTCGCGCCGGGACCCAGTGCGATCGCCGACGGCGCTCCGTCGAACGAACGGGCGTGGGTCAGCAGCTCAAGCGCAGCCGGGTGCGGGCCATCGGGCGTGACCTCGGCGAAGACCCAGGCCGCGGTCACGTCAGATCACCTTCGCCTCGGCGAGGAGGTCGGCGATGCGGCCGACGGCCTCGTCGCCCTGCACGATCTCGCCGCCGGCCTTGGTCGGCGCGTCCGTGACCGCGGTGATCGTCTGCGTCGCCGTCGTGTCCGACAGACCGAGGTCCCGGAGACTGGGCCGGTCGACCGGTTTCTGCTTCGCCTGCATGATGCCCTTCAGGCTCGGGTAGCGCGGCTCGACGGCGCCGGCGGTGACGGTCACGACTGCCGGCAGCGGGCACTCGTAGACGTCGTAGCCCCGCTCGGTCATCCGCTCGATACGGGCGCCCGTGTCCGAGGGCTCGAGGCGCCGGACGGCGGTGACGCTCGCGACCCCCAGGATCTCGGCGAGGGTCACCGGCACGGTCCCGGTGTATCCATCGGTCGACTCGACGCCGGCGACGACGAGATCGAACGGGGCCGTCGCGATCGCGGCGGCGAGGACGCGGGCGGTGACCAGCGCGTCGGCGCCGCGGAGCGATGGATCGCTCACGAGCACACCACGGCTCGCACCCATGGCGAGCGCCCGCTGGACGGCTTGCCCGGCCTCGTCGGGTCCCATCGAAACGACCGTCACGTCGCCTCCGTGCTGCTCCGTGAGCTGCAGCGCGAGCTCTAGGCCGTACTCGTCGCCAGGGTCGAGCGTCGCGTCGACGCCGCTCCGGACCACGAGGTGGTCCGGACCAAGGGTCGGTGTCCCGGTGGGCACGAGCTTCGCGCACACGACGACGTTCATCGTGGGGCAGCCTACCGGGCAGGCTCCGTGGACGAGCGCGCGGATACAGTCTGGGTCGTGCCTGACGACGTGCGGCAACCAGGCTCGCTCGACGGCGTCCTCGTCGCCGACTTCTCCCGTGTCCTGGCCGGCCCGCTCGCCACGATGATCCTCGGCGACCTGGGCGCCGACGTCGTCAAGGTCGAGCACCCCGACGGCGGCGACGACACGCGCGCGTGGGGCCCGCCCTGGTCACCGGACGGCGGGTCCAGCTACTACCTGGGGCTGAATCGGAACAAGCGGAGCGTGACCCTCGACCTCAAGGATCCGACGGATCTTGACGCCGCCAAGGAGCTCGCCCGGCGTGCCGACGTCGTGATCGAGAACTTCCGGCCCGGCGTGATGCGGCGATACGGCCTGGACGAGCCCGCGGTCCGGGCCACGAACCCGGCCGTCGTGTACTGCAGCATCCTCGGGATCGGCCGTGGCGAGGTCGCCGGCTACGACTTCCTCGCGCAGGCGGTCGGAGGTCTGATGAGCGTCACCGGCGATCCCGAGGGCGAGCCCCGGAAGGTTGGCGTGGCGCTCGTGGACGTGATGGCCGGTCTGCACGCGACGATCGGGATCGTGGCAGCGCTCCGCCACCGTGAGCGGACCGGCGAGGGTCAGCTGGTCGAGATCGATCTGCTGTCGACCACCCTGTTCTCGCTCGTCAACCAGGCGAGCGGGTATCTGACCGCGGGCGTCGTCCCCCGTCGCATGGGGAACCGGCACCCGAGCATCGCCCCGTACGAGACGCTCTCGGCTTCCGACGGACCGATCGTGATCGCGGTGGGCAACGACGGACAGTTCCGGACGCTCTGCCGGTCGCTCGGGGACGAGGGGCTCGCGGACGAGGCGAGGTTCGTGACGAACGGCGACCGGGTGACGAACCGCGACGCGCTCGTGGGCGCGTTGGAGGCGCGGCTGCGCTCGGCGTCCGCGGCGTCATGGGTGGACCGTTTGCGGCGCGACGGCATCCCCTGCGGCGTCGTGCACGACGTGGCCGAGGCCTTCGCCTACGCCCGGACCGTCGACCTCGATCCCGTCGCGACGCTTCAGCGTCGCGACGGGATCGAGGTCGATACCGTGGCCAACCCGCTCCGGATGTCGCTGACGCCCATCCGGTACGACCTGCCGCCGCCGGCCCTGGGGGAGCACACCGGGGAGATCCTCGGTCGCGCGGGCACGAAGGAGGCGCCTCGTGGGACCATCAGGGAGGACCCCGGGAACGCCAAGGAGGAGGCATGAGCGACCTCAAGCCATCGGACCTGCTGGACCTGGATGCCCTGCTATCCGACGAGGAGCGGCAGATCCGGGACCTCGCGCGCGAGTGGGTGCACGACCGGATCCTGCCGGAGGTCGACGACTGGTACGAGCGGGGCGAGTTCCCCGCGCGCGAGCTGGCGAAGGAGCTCGGCGAGCTGGGGTTCTTCGGGATGCAGCTGCCGGGGATCGGGGACCTGGGTGCGGTCGCCTACGGCCTGGTCGAGCTGGAGCTCGAGGCCGGCGACTCGGGGCTCCGTTCGTTCGTCTCCGTCCAGAGCGCGCTCGCGATGTACGCGATCCATGCGTTCGGCTCCGACGAGCAGAAGGCGCACTGGTTGCCGCGGATGGCGAGCGGCGACGCGATCGGTTGCTTCGGTCTGTCGGAGCCCGACAGCGGGAGCGACCCGAGCTCCATGCGGACGACCGCCCGCCGCGACGGCGCCGATTGGATCGTGAACGGCACGAAGATGTGGATCACGAACGGCGGGGTGTCCGATGTGGCCGTCGTGTGGGCGAACACGGACGACGGGATCCGCGGCTTCCTGGTGCCGTGTGACCTGCCCGGGTTCACAGCGCCCGACATCCACCGGAAGATGTCGCTCCGCGCGTCGGTGACGTCGGAGCTGGTGATGGACGACGTGCGGCTGCCCACCGACGCGATCCTTCCCGGCGTCGAAGGGTTGCGCGGCCCGTTGAGCTGTCTCAACGAGGCGCGGTACGGGATCGTGTGGGGGGTGATGGGCGCCGCGCGCACGTGCTTCGAGACCGCGCTCGCCTACGCGAAAGAGCGCGTGCAGTTCGACAGACCGATCGCGTCGTTCCAGCTGACGCAGAAGAAGCTGGCAGACATGGCGGTCGAGCTGACGAAGGGCACGCTCCTCGCCTATCACCTCGGCAGGATGAAGGAGGAGGGTCGGCTCCGCGCCGAGCAGGTGTCGCTCGGGAAGCTCAACAACACGCGTGAAGCCATCGCGATCGCCCGGATGTCCCGCGGGATCCTGGGGGCGAACGGCATCACGCTCGAGTACCCGATCATGCGCCACATGACGAATCTCGAATCCGTCCTCACCTACGAGGGGACCGAGGAGATCCACACCCTCGTCATCGGGCAGGTCCTGACGGGGATCCGGGCGTTCACGTAGCGCGCGCCGATCGCTAGACCGATCGGTCGTAGCGCCCGCGCTCCCAGTCCGTGACCGTCTCGCGCCACGCCTTGAGCTCCCACCGTCGGGACGTCGCGTAGTAGTCGCTGAAATCCTTCCCCAATGCCTCTCGCAACACGTGGTCGGTCTCGAACGCGTGGAGGGCCGATTCGAGGGAAGACGGCAGTTCCGGGAGCGCGGCGGCGTACGCGTCCCCCACGACGGGCTCCGGCGGGCCGGCCCCGTTCCGGATCCCGTGCGCGGCCGAGGCGCCGATCGCGGCGAGCGCCAGGTACGGGTTGGCATCGGCGCCCGGACGTCTGCACTCGAAGCGCCAGAGGTTCGGTCGGTCCGAGCGGATCGCGCGCACCGCACAGGAGCGGTTGTCGTAGCCCCAGGTGGCGTTGATCGGCGCGAACCATCCGGGAACGAGGCGCTTGTAGGAGTTGATCGTGGGGTTCAGTAGGAGCGACGCCGCCGGCAGATGCTCGAGCACGCCCGCGATTGCCGACGCGAACACGGGGGGCAGGGGAGCCTCGCGGCCCTCGGCCGCGAACGCGTTGGTCGGCCCCTGCCAGCACGACAGGTGGACGTGACCGCTGGACCCCTCCTCCCCGGGAGCCGTCTTCGCGAGGAAGCTGGCCCGCAGACCCAGCGATGCGGCCAGCCGCTTGACGCCGAACTTCAGCAGGGCGGCGTCGTCGGCCGCAGCCAGTCCCCGGGCCGCGCCCAGGTTGAGCTCGAGCA
>WNGJ01010085.1_pt1 | contig 12849 bp, 10 predicted proteins | sample 5400611 | NCBI WGS metagenome assembly WNGJ01 (sample SAMN13153375, study PRJNA577476) | soil metagenome | isolation source: 40 cm soil or saprolite under Garry oak tree replicate 1 | place: USA:California | collected 2016-06-15
GGCGCGGGAAACCTGGGCCGCGCGCTGGCCAACTACGGCGGCTTCGCCTCCCGCGGGTTCCGGGTAGCCGCGCTGCTCGACTCAGATCCCGCGGTGATCGGCAGCGTGATAGCCGGGCATCCCGTGCGGGCGGCGGACGAGATCGAGCGCGTCGTCGCCGAGGCCGGCGTCATGATCGGCGCGATCACCGTGCCTGCCGTGGCGGCGCAGGGGATCTGTGACCGGCTCGTCGCGGCCGGAGTCACCAGCATCCTGAACTTCGCGCCTGTCGTCCTCAGCGTGCCTGACGGCGTGGATGTGCGTAAAGTCGACCTGTCGATCGAGTTGCAGATTCTCGCGTTTCACGCTCAGCGCCGGTCCGTGGTCCGGGTCTTGCGTCGCGGCGAGCGCGACCATGGGATCCCGGCCCGCAACGGCAGCTCAGGCGGCGCGGGGAAGACGCTGACATTGGATGGTGACGGTCAAGTGGCGGCCGAGGCGGTTGGTACATGAGCGTCCTGGTAGTCGGCCTGAGTCACGCCAGCGCGCCCGTGAGCACGCTGGAGCGCGTGGTCGTCTCCGGTGACGCCGAGGTCAAGCTGCTGCAGGATGTCTTCGGATCCGAGCACGTCGCCGGCTCCCTGGTCCTCAGCACCTGCAACAGGGTCGAGGTCTACGCCGATGTCGACAGGTTCCACGGCGGCGTCGACGCCATTACCGAGCTGCTCGCCCGCCATTCCGGGATTCCGGTCAGCGAGCTGACCGCGTCGGCCTACCTGCACTACGAGGACAGGGCGCTCCAGCACCTGCTGACCGTCGCCTGCGGGCTCGAGTCGATGGTGGTCGGCGAGAGCCAGATACTCGGCCAGGTCAGGCAGGCCGTCAAGACAGCCAAGCAGCACGGGACGCTGAGCCACGAGCTGTCCGACGTCAGCAGGCTCGCGCTGCGCGCCGGGCGGCGCGCGCACGCCGAGACCGGCATTGATGCCGCCGGCCAGAGCCTGGTTAGTCTCGGCCTGGAGCTGGCCGGCGCGGAGTACGGCAGCCGCGCCGGGCTGGCCGGTCGCCGCGTTCTGGTCATCGGCGCCGGGTCGATGAGCTCGCTGGCCGTCGCGACCGCGGTGCGACAGGGCGCGAGCCAGGTCGTCATCGCCAACCGGACCCCTGGCCGTGCCGAGCGGCTGGCCGCCACGTACAGCGCGAGCGCCGCGGGCCTCACCGAGCTGCCGGAAGCGATGGCGAGCGCTGACCTCGTCGTCGCCTGCACAGGCGCGACCGGGCACGTGCTGAGCGCGGCCGCCGTCAGCCAGGCGCTGCGGCTGCGCGCACAACGGAAGGCCGGGAACGCGAGCCCAGCGGCCGGCCCGCTCGTGCTGCTCGACCTCGCGCTGCCGCGTGACGTCGAGACCGAGGCAGGCGCCCTGCCCGGGGTGCGGCTGATCGACCTGGAGACGATCGGCGCGGCGAGTGAGTGGCAGGCGCCGGAGGGGACTGGCGTCCCGGGGCCTGCCAGCGAGGCCGATATCACCGCTGTCCGGCGGATCGTGGCGCACGAACTGGCCAGCTACCTGAAGGCGCAGCGGGCGGAGAGCGTCGCGCCGACGGTCGTCGCCCTGCGCGCGAAGGCGGAAACGGTGGTGGAGTCGGAGCTGGCCAGGCTGGACCGCCGCCTCGGCGACCTGGATGCCAGGACGCGCAGCGAGATCGCGCAGACGATGGGCAGGATCGCGGACAAGCTGCTGCACGGCCCGACGGTGCGGGTGAAGGAGCTGGCTGGATCACCAGGCGGCGACGCGTACGAGACAGCGCTGCGGGTGCTGTTCGAGCTCGACCCTGAGGCGGTGCAGGCGGTCAGGCGGCCCGACGATGACATGCTGGCCTCGCTGCGGGAGGTGACCGAGTGAACGCCGCGCCGTCCCCCCGGCGAGCACCGAGCGGGGGGTTCGGGGGGTCGTCCCCCCGGCGAGCACTGCGCCTCGGCACGAGGCGCAGCCCGATGGCGATGGCGCAGTCGGCGCAGGTCGCACGGTTGCTATCGGCCAGGACCGGCTGCCTGGTCGACCTGGTCGGCTACACCACCTTCGGTGACGTCAGCAAGGCAGAGCTGGCCCAGATCGGCGGCACGGGAGTGTTCGTCAGCGAGCTGCGCAAGCGGCTCATGAGCGGCGACATCGACTTCGCCGTGCACTCGCTCAAGGACCTGCCGACCTGGCAGGACAGCGCCCTGATCCTGGCCGCGGTGCCGCCAAGGGAAGACCCGCGGGACGCTCTGATCGCCAGGAACGGCGTCAAGCTGGCGGATCTGCCGGCCGGGGCGCGGATCGGAACAGGATCGCCGCGCCGGGCGGCGCAGCTGCTGCTGCTCAGGCCCGACGTGCAGCCGGTGCCGATCCGCGGCAACGCGGGAACCAGGCTTGGCAAGATCGATTCAGGAGAGGTCGACGCCGTCGTGCTCGCCTACGCGGGGCTGGCCAGGATCGGCCGGCTCGAGTCGGTCAGCCAGGTCTTCGAGCCGGACGAGATGATGCCGGCCCCCGGCCAGGGAGCGCTCGCGGTGGAGTGCCCGGCGAGCCGGCCGGAGCTGGCCGACCTGCTGGGCCAGATCGACGACGAGGGGAGCCGCGCGGCGACGGACGCCGAACGCGGCCTGCTCGCCGCGCTGCAGGCGGGCTGCTCGGCGCCGATCGGCGCGTATGCTGCCGGAACGAGCGTGCTGCGGCTGGACGCGGTGGTCGCGGCGGCCGACGGGGGAGAGGCGTTGCGGGCCAGCGCGGCAGGGCCGGCCGGCCAGGCGGCGCAGATCGGCCGGCAGCTCGCCGCCGAGCTGCTCAGCCGCGGCGCCGGAAGGTATACGGATGTGTCCGATGGAGACCGCACTAACGGGGACGATGCGAAGTGAACCCCACGCCGGAGAAGAAGGCGCCGGAGAAGAAGGCAGCAGCGAAGGCCGGTCAGCCGGACGGATCAAGGACCGGCGAGGGCCTGGTCGCCCAGGTCGCGCTCCGCCTGTTCAGCGGCGATCCGTTCCTGTTCTGCACGGCAGCCGCCGACGCCGCGGCCTGCGCGAAGGCCAAGGTCGCCTTCGAGGTCGTCCCCGGCGTGTCCGCCGCCACCGCGGTTCCCGCGTACGCCGGGATACCGCTGACCCAGGACGTCACCGGCGACGTCAGGATCATCCACGCCGCCGAGGTCAGCCGGATGACGGCCGGACCCGGCACGCTGGTGATACTCGGCGCTGAGACCGGCATCGCCGACATCGCGAAGATGCTCATCGCAGCCGGCTGGCCCGACGGCACCCCGTTCGCGATCACCTGGAACGGGACAACGACCGATCAGCACACCGTCCTCAGCACCCTCAGCACGGTCACCGCGGACCTCAAGGCCGCTGGCGTCAGCCTGCTCACCGCCCACGGCCGCGCGGTCGCCGTCGCGGGCGACGTCGTCAAGGCGCAGCAGCAGCTGTCCTGGTTCGAGACCAGGCCGCTGTTCGGCTGGCGGGTGCTGGTGCCCAGGACGAAGGAGCAGGCCGCCAGCGTCTGTGACCAGCTGCGCGGCTACGGGGCGGTGCCCGAGCAGGTGCCGACCATCGCCGTCGAGCCGCCGCGCACGCCGCAGCAGATGGAACGGGCCGTCCGCGGCCTGGTCACCGGCCGGTACCAGTGGGTCGGCTTCACCTCAGCGAACGCGGTCCGCGCGGTGAGGGAGAAGTTCGAAGAGTACGGCCTGGACGCGAGGGCGTTCGCCGGGGTCAAGGTCGCGGCGGTCGGCGAGCAGACGGCGGCGTCGCTGCGCGCCTTCGGTATCGCCCCTGACCTGATGCCCGACGGCGAGCAGTCGGCCGATGGGCTGGCGCAGGCCTGGCCCGCGTACGACGACCTGCTCGACCCCATCAACAGGGTGCTGCTGCCCCGCGCGGACATCGCGACGGAGGGCCTGGTGGCCAGGCTGACGGAGCTTGGCTGGGAGGCCGAGAACGTGACGGCCTACCGGACCGTCCGGGCGGCGCCGCCGCCCGCGGCGATCAGGGAGGCGATCAAGGGCGGTGGCTTCGACGCCGTGCTCTTCACCTCCTCATCAACGGTCAGGAACCTGATCGGGATCGCCGGCAAGCCGCACGCGGTCACGGTGATCGCCGTCATCGGCCCGGAGACCGCGAAGACCGCGGCCGAGTTCGGCCTGCGGGTTGACGTGGTCGCGGACAAGCCGTCCACGGCGCTGCTGGTCGAGGCTCTCGCTGCGCACGGCGCGTCGATCAGGGACGCCGCCGTGCAGGCGGGCGAGCCGGTGCGGCGCCCCAGCGAGCGCCGCCGCGGCGCCCGGCGCCGGCTCAGGTAGGCGAGCAAGGAGTTTCCATGGCAGCCGGATTCCCGCAGGCCAGACCCCGCAGGCTGCGCAGGACGCAGGCCATGCGGCGGCTGGTGGCACGGACCAGCGTGCGCGCGGCCGACCTGGTCCAGCCCTTGTTCGTCAAGGAAGGGATCAGCGAGCCTCTGCCGGTTCGGTCGATGCCCGGCGTGCTGCAGCACACCAGGGACAGCCTGCGCAAGGCGGCAGCGGAAGGGGTCGAGGCCGGTGTCGGCGGCCTGATCCTGTTCGGCATCCCCGCGGTCAAGGACGCGCGCGGATCGGCCGCTGACGACCCGGCGGGCATCGTCCAGCTCGCGCTCGCGGACCTGACAGCGGACCTGGGCACGGACACGGTGCTGATGGCCGACCTGTGCCTGGACGAGTACACCGACCACGGGCACTGCGGCATCCTGACCCCGGCCGGCGAGGTGGATAACGACGCCACCCTGGATCGCTACGCGGCGATCGCGCTGGCTCAGGCGAGGGCAGGCGCGCAGGTGGTCGCGCCGAGCGGAATGATGGACGGCCAGGTGGCGGCGATCCGCTCAGCCCTGGACGCGAACGGCTTCGCCGAGGTGGCTATCTGCTCCTACGCCGCGAAGTACGCCTCAGCGTTCTACGGCCCGTTCAGGGACGCGGCCGAGTGCGCGCCTCAGTTCGGGGACCGGGCCTCCTACCAGCAGGACCACGGCAGCCCTGACGAGGCGCTCCGTGAGGTGCTGCTCGACGTCAGCGAGGGCGCCGACATCGTCATGATCAAGCCCGCGCTGGCCTACCTGGACATCATCAGCCTCGTCGCTCGCTCGGTGCAGCTCCCCGTGGCCGCCTATCAGGTCAGCGGTGAGTACGCGATGATCGAGGCCGCCGCGGCCAACGGCTGGCTGGACAGGGACCGGGTGATCGGCGAGTCGCTGACGGCGATCAGGCGGGCAGGGGCCGGGATCATCCTGACCTACTGGGCCACCGAATGGGCCGGGCGCCTTCGCTAGGAGACACCCCTAGCTTCGCTAGGAGACGCCCCGATCTAGGGTGGGTGTGTCCCGCGGGACGCCGTGAGTTGTTGCGGACAGCAGACCCGCGGGGAGGTTGGCACATGGTCGAGGCGGTGCTGCGGCCCAGGCGCCGCAGGGCCAGCGAGAAGATGGCCATCGCGGCCCAGGGCTACGCCGCGCTCGGCTGGCCGGTGTGCCAGGGCGCCCGCCTGCGCGGGCGGTCACGGGGCGACGTCCCGACTGGCCAGGACCGCAGGTCCCCGGCCGCTGGCCGCGCCTGCACCTGCGACCGGATCGGCTGCCCGGCTCCCGGTGCCCATCCGCTCTCGCCCGGGTGGAAGCGTGAGGCAAGCTCCGACCCCGCCGTGGTCGCGCGCTGGTGGAGCACGGTACCCCGGTCGAGCATCCTGCTGGTCACGGGGCGTATCTTCGACGTGCTCGACGTCCCGGCCGGCGCCGGATCGGCGGTGCTCGCCAGGCTCGGCCAGGCCGGGATCCGCCCGGGTCCTGTCGCGGCGGGGGCCGGCGGCCGCGCGCTCTTCTTCGTCGCCAGCCGGGCCGCCGCCACCGGCGAAGACGAGTGGTGGAGCTGCCACCTGGACTGCGAGCCGGAGACGGTGCCGGCCATCGCCGGCCTGCGCTGGCACTGCCTGGATAGCTACGTGCTGGCTCCGCCGTCGGCGCTGGGCGGCGGGGCCGAGGCGCGGTGGCTGGTCAAGCCGGACGCGACGCCGCTGCCTGACGCGCTGCGGCTGCTCGAATTCCTAGCCGACGCATGCGAGGAGATCGGTCAATGACAGCGGGAACGGACGGCATGACGCACCTGGACGCGGGCAGTGCCGCCGGGCTGTACGAGCGCGCCTGCGCCGTGCTGCCGGGCGGCGTGAACTCGCCGGTCAGGGCGTTCGGAGCGGTCGGCGGGACCCCGGTGTTCATGGCGTCGGGCAACGGCGCCTACCTGACCGACACCGAGGGCACGAGCTACGTCGACCTGGTCTGCTCGTGGGGACCGATGATCCTCGGGCACGCGCACCCCGCCGTGACGAGCGCGCTCGCCGCCGCGATCGGGCGCGGCACGTCGTTCGGCACCGTCACGCCCGGCGAGGTCGACCTGGCTGAGGAGATCATCTCGCGAGCCCCCGTTGAGAAAATCAGGCTCGTCAACTCGGGCACCGAGGCCACCATGACGGCGCTGCGGCTTGCCCGCGGCTATACCGGCCGGCGGCTCGTGGTGAAGTTCGCCGGCTGCTACCACGGGCACGTGGACGCGCTGCTCGCCGCGGCCGGATCCGGGCTCGCCACCTTCGCGCTGCCCGACTCCCCTGGCGTCACCGGCACCGTCACCTCCGACACGATCGTGCTGCCGTACAACGACCCTGAGGCCGTGCGGCAGGCGTTCGCCGAGCACGGCGGCGAGATCGCCTGCGTGATCACCGAGGCGTGCCCGGCGAACATGGGCATCGTGCCACCCGCGGCGGGGTTCAACGAGCTGCTCGCCGCGCTCTGCGCCGAGTACAGCGCGCTGCTGATCATGGACGAGGTGCTCACCGGGTTCCGGGTGACCCGCTCGGGTTGGTACGGCCGGGAGGCCGTGGCCGGCGACCTGATGACGTTCGGCAAGGTCATGGGCGGCGGGCTGCCCGCCGCAGCTTTCGGCGGCAGGGCGGAGATCATGGACCTGCTCGCGCCGGCCGGACCGGTGTACCAGGCTGGCACGCTGGCGGGCAACCCGCTGGCCACCGCGGCCGGGCTGGCGACGCTGCGCGCGTGCACGCCCGAGGTGTACCAGAAGGTCGACGCCGCGGCCGCCGAGATCGCCAGGCTCGCCGCGACGGCGCTCACGCAGGCTGGCGTGCCGTTCCGGCTGCAGGAGGCCGGCAACCTGTTCTCGTTCTTTCTCGGCGTGACGGGACCCGTCAGGGACTTCAGGCAGGCCAAGTCCCAGTCCGGCCCTGCCTACGCGGCGTTCTTCCACGCGATGCTGGACCGCGGGGTGTACCTGCCCCCGTCGCCGTTCGAGGCGTGGTTCGTGTCCGCCGCGCACGACGAGCAGGCCGTCGCCAGGGTCGCGGCGGCCTTGCCGGCGGCGGCCGCCGCTGCCGCTGCCGCCCTCGGCTAGGGGGTGTCCCCCTAGGTGCTCGCCCTGCCGGTCGCTGAGCGGCGATCGCCAGCGGTTCATCGAGATCTCCTGAGCGTTCCGGCCAGGACAGTCGTGGGCGCCTCGCTGCCGCGGCGGCAGCAAGGCGCCCACGGTGCCTCAGCTAACTGACGCGGCCAGACCTGTCGCGCAGGTGCACCGAGATGTGCGAGAAGTGCACGTGCTGACCGGCCGGGTTCGGGATGATCCGGTGGAAGCCGCACTCGAGAACAGCGTGCGTCCCGACCCGGTTCGGGCGGCCGCGGGAGTCACCGAACTGGACCTTGGGGCTGTTGCGGAAGCAGATCAGGTTCCCCTCGACCCTGTTGGTCACGACCTCCATCGCGTCCGGGTCCTTCATCTTGTTGTGGCTGACGTTCGCGCTGTGGTCAATCACGTTCCTGATCACGCCGAGCCAGCACGAGTGCACGTGCTTGACCCACACGCTGCCGCCGATCCAGTTGTCCTCGTACGTGCTGTACGCGGGGCTGTGGAAGTGGCGGAACGGACCCTCGGGCCGGCAGGTGATGCCGCCGCCGCCGCCGGTCTGCCTGACGTTGTGGCCGATCCAGTCGTTGTGCACCACCACGCCAAGGGCGGCCGTCGCGATGATGCTGTGACCTACCCGGTCCGCGCTCACCAGCGACGGCCGCCTCGGATGCGGGTCGTCCAGGCACGGGAATGACTTCGGGTTGCACCCGAGAATCAAGGTTCCGCCCTTGTGGACGAATATGCTACCCGCCACGCTAATGCGCGTGTGATGGCGGCCGAACGCCGCGATAAGCGACGAGTGCCGGGTAATGATAATGTTCCGGGATACAGCCACCGGGCCGAGCCGGACAAGGCAAATGCCCCGCACGATGACGTCCAGGTTCAGGCCCGTGAGCTCGCCTGGATGCCGGCTGGTCCCGTGACAGATGTGCGTACGCCAGGTCGGCGCCGCAACCGCGGTTGTCGCTGGTCCGAGCGCGAGCATGCCGAGCATCATCCCGGCAGCGGCGATTGTGACGGGCACGCCTTTATAACGACGTAGCATTAAGCATCCCCTTTTCTTTGCCCCCGTGGGGGAGTGCATTTTGGTGTACGTTAACAGTGATTGGCATCTCAGGGTAGGCAGAATGCTCAGCTTCTTGGATCGTTTCTCGCCTAAGCAGGCTGGCGGCTCAGGCGAGAAATAACATCTCCGGACCGCGGGCAGATTGCGGCAGGCGTTCTGATTAGCATTAAATGCCTGGGCCGGAGCCTTTACGCGATGGCGATCGCGATGATGCCCGCCACGATCGCCGCGGCCGCTGTGAGCCGCCTGGCCAGGCTGCCTTCACCGAGCAGCCGCCTGCCGAGCAGGACGCCGAAGAGCACGCTCACCTCGCGGGCAGGCGCGATGGCGCTCACCGCGGTGAAGCTGAGCGCGATGAGCACCAGGATGTAGGCCAGCGGCGACAGCACGGCGGCGCCGAGCACCTGCGGCCGGAACGAGTGCCAGACCTTCGCCAGCAGCTCCCGGTCGCGCAGCACGAACGGCGTGAAGACGGCGGCCATGACGGGAAGGCCCGCGTAGCCGTGCAGGACCGGCTCCGTGTGCAGGGTCGCCACCGCGTACTTGTCCCAGATCGTGTAGCAGCCGATGAACAGGCCGGTCGCGAGCGCGAATCCGACCGCCCCGGCGGCGCCGGTTCGTGCGGCGGCCAGGCCTGCTCGCGCGCTGGTGCGGTCGGGCAGGCCGATGACCACGACGCCGGCCACGATCGCGAGGATGCCCGCGTAGCCGATCAGCGCTGGCCGCTCGCCGAGCAGCACGACTCCAGCCAGTGCGGCGAGCAGCGCGCCGGTGCCGCGCCCGATCGGATAGGCCAGGGACAGGTCGCCCAGCCGGTAGCCGAGCTGCAGGAACAGGAAGTAGCCGCCGTGCAGCAGCCCGGTCCCCGCCAGGAACAGCCAGTTCATGCCCATCAGGTGCGGGCGCGCGACGATCGCGGTCACGGCGACGACCGGCAGGTAGATCGCGCCGGCACAGACCGCGAGCAGCCAGACGAAATACGCCGCGCCGGTCTCAGCGGCCTGCTTGGCGAAGAGGTTCCAGCTCGCGTGCGCTACCGCGGCAGCAAGGACGAGCGCGATGGCCGTGGGACTCACGCGGGACACCTGCTGGTCGGGGATCGTTAGCTTTGCGCCACTTTATCCGGGCTGGCGCTGGCCGGCGCCGGCCGGCTGCGCTGATCAGCGGGAGCGGATGGTGATGCGGGTAGGCTGAGCGCGCCATGAGTGAGAATGCGGAATCCGCGGCGGCTGGCGAGACCAGCCGCGTGGCGAAGACCGTCGTGCATCTCGTGCGGCACGGCGAGGTGGCCAACCCCGATGGCATCCTGTATGGCCGGCTGCCCGGCTTCAGGCTGTCCGAGGACGGCCAGATGATGGCCAAGGCGGCCGCCGACTTCCTGGCCGGGCGCGACATTACCGTGCTGCGTTCGTCGCCGCTGGAGCGTGCCATCGAGACGGCCGGGCCGATCGCCGAGCAACTCGGGCTGCCGATCGAGGTCGACGATCGGCTGATCGAGCCGTGGAATCACTTCGAGGGCCTCAACGTCGGGGTCGGCGACGGCTCGCTGCGCGCGCCGCGGCACTGGATCTACTTGCGCAACCCGTTCCGGCCGTCCTGGGGCGAGCCGTACCAGGAGGTGGCAGCGCGGGCGCTTGCGGCCGCGCGCGACGCGGCCAGGGTCGCGCGCGGGCACGAGGCGGTCTGCGTCAGCCATCAGCTGCCAATCTGGGTCACGCGGCGCGCGGTGCAGGGCCGCCAGCTCTGGCACGATCCGCGCCGGCGGCAGTGCGCCCTCGGCAGCGTCACCAGCCTGGAGTTCACCGGCGATCAGGCGGCCTTCGCCGGTTACCACGAGCCCTCCGGTTCGGCAGGATCCCGGGCAGCCGGCGCGTAGGGTGTAGTCGCTCGACCCGTTCCCGGCAGGCCAGAGCCGGCGCGATGCGGCGGGTCCTGCACAATGGGTTGCGTACTACTGTCTGTAGGAGACTTCCTTGTGACCCGCCCGCATCGTTCCGCTCGCCGCCCCGCGATGGCCACGGTCGTCAGCGGGCTGCTGGCTGGCGCTGCGATGCTCGGCCTAGCCGCCTGCACGGGCGGCCCGATCGCGGCGAACACGCCGGCGAGTAACGAGCAGAGCTTCGTCAGCGGCAGCTACAGCAGCACGTACTACGCCCCTGGCGACCGGCCCGCCGCGCCGGCGGTCAGCGGCACCACGCTGACGGGGACGACGCTCAGCCTCGCCGCGCAGCGGGGCAACCTGGTGGTCCTGAACTTCTGGGGGTCCTGGTGCGCGCCGTGCCGCCGCGAGGCGCCGACGCTGGCCGCCCTGTCCCAGCACTTCAAGAACGCCCAGGTCCGGTTCATCGGCGATGACGTCCAGGACGCGCCCGCCAACGCCGCGGCGTTCGAGCGGACCTTCGACATCGGCTATCCCAGCCTGAACGACCCTGGCGAGCAGGTGGCGCTGGCGTTCCACGGCGCGGTGCCTCCGGTCGGGATCCCCACCACGCTGCTGATCGATAAGAGCGGGCACATCGCGGGCCGCGTCGTCGGCGAAGTGACCTACCGCGGCATGCGCGCTCTGATCACCAAGATCCTGGGCGATCAGTCGTGACCAAGGAGCTGGCGGGACGCAAGGCCGGCGGCGGCCTGGCAGGCGCGCTCGATCCGGCCGGGCCCGCTGACACGGCGGCGCCGGACAGGGCGGGCACGCGGGGTGCGCCTGACGCGACCGCGGAACCCGCGGCGGCCGGGCCCGCGGCGGGTGAGCCCGCGGCCCGGCGGTTCGGGGTGGTGGCCTGGCTGCGGTGGGGCTGGCGTCAGCTCACGTCCATGCGCACGGCGCTCGTGCTGTTGTTCCTGCTCGCGCTCGCCACCATCCCCGGCTCGGTGCTGCCGCAGCAAGGCATCGACCCGGCGGCGGTGAGCCAGTACTACGCCGCGCATCCGGCGCTGGCACCGTTCCTGGCCAGGCTGTCGGGCTTCGACGTCTTCGGCGCGCCGTGGTTCGCGGCGATCTACCTGCTGCTTTTCACGTCGCTGGCCGGCTGCGTGCTGCCCCGCACGTACCGGCTCGCCCGGTCGGCGCGACAGCCACCGCCGAAGGCGCCGCGCCACCTCGGCAGGCTGCCGCAGGCGGCCGGCTTCGCGGCGGACGTGGCACCCGACCAGGCGCTCCGCTCGGCCGCGGCGCTGCTGCACCGGCGGCGCTTCAGGATCAGGGCAGGCGATGGCTGGGTGTCGGCCGAGAAGGGCTACCTGCACGAGCTCGGTAACCTGCTGTTCCACGTGGCGCTGCTCGGCCTGCTGGTCTCCGTCGCGCTCGGCGGGCTGTTCGGCTACAAGACCAACAAGCTGCTGGTCGAGGGCGCGACGTTCGCCAACACCCCGGTCGGGCTCGACGTGTTCCATCCGGGCAGGCTCGTCGCCGCCGGGGACCTGCAGCCGTTCAGCATCACGCTGCGGAAGTTCACGGCCCGGTACATCTCCTCCGGCGTGCAGCGCGGCCAGCCCGCCTCGTTCGCCGCGTCGGTCCGGTACAACTCGGAGTACGGCGGCAAGATGCAGAGCTATGACCTGCGGGTCAATCACCCGCTCATCGTCGACGGGGTACAGGTCTTCCTGATCGGGCACGGCTACGCGCCGGTCTTCAAGGTCACCGACGGGAGCGGCGCCGTGCGGTTCGAGCAGGCCGTACCGTTCATTCCGGTCGAGCAGTCCGGCCTGACCTCCGCCGGGGTGGTCAAGGTTCCAGACGCCCAGCCTCGGCAGCTAGGCTTCGCCGGTGTCTTCCTGCCAACCCAGATCGATGTCGGCGGCCGGCTCGCCTCCGCGTTCCCCGCGCCCGACTACCCCAGGGTCAGCCTGGTTTCCTACGCTGGCAGCCTGGGCTTGAACTCCGGCACGCCGCAGTCGGTCTACAGTCTCGACACGAGCCGGATGCGCCGCCTGGCCGTGAGCCCGCGCCCGCTGGCGCCCGGTCAGTCGATCACGCTACCTGACGGGCTCGGGAAGCTGACGTTCACTGGCTACCGGCAGTGGGCGAGCCTGGCGATCACCTACGACCCTGGACAGCTGCCAGCGCTGGTGTCCGCGCTGACCGCGCTGGCCGGGCTGGTCTTGTCGTTCCTTGTCCGGCGCCGCCGGATCTTCGTCCGCACCCGCGTCCTGGAGCCCGAGGGTGACGCCGCTGCCGCGGGAGCGGGCGCGGCGCGCGCGGTTCGCGCTCCGGCGAGCGCAGCGGTCGAGATCGGCGGCCTCACCAGATCGGACGCGGCCGGCGGCTTCGAGACCGAGTTCGCCGAGCTAGCGAGCGAGATCATGCACGAGGTCCGCGGCGGCGCCGCGGCCGCCGG
>WNGJ01005963.1_pt1 | contig 12848 bp, 11 predicted proteins | sample 5400611 | NCBI WGS metagenome assembly WNGJ01 (sample SAMN13153375, study PRJNA577476) | soil metagenome | isolation source: 40 cm soil or saprolite under Garry oak tree replicate 1 | place: USA:California | collected 2016-06-15
TCCGCGACGAGATGTCTTTCGTCCTCCCGGGATACGAGGAATACGAGAAGCTCGGACTCGTCCGGTACATCGACGCGTACTCGAAATCGATGGGCGCCGAGGCCACGGACTCGAACACGACGTACATCGACGAGGCGACGGACCACCAGTCCATCTTGAAAGCGGTCGAGACGATCGCGACGGAATGGAAGAAAAAGTACCCGACCTACCGCCTCGGGTTCCGGAGCGTGTCCACCCTGATCGCCTACCTCGACCCGACGACGACGTTCAAGTTCCTGCAGCCGTTCGTCGGCCGCCGGAAGCGGGACAAGGCTGTCGCGTTCTACGTGATCGAGAAGGGGATGCACGAGGAGCAGGAGATCCAGATGCTCGGCTCCCTCATGGACGGCAGCATCGAGTTCAAGGTCGAGCAGCTGAAGTCGTTCCTGAGCATCAAGGGGATCTGCGACGTCCAGAGCCGCGGCTGGATCCGCTACACCTACACAAAATCGAGCGTGAGCGTCGGCTCCTTCAGCTTGGACCACATCAAGTGAGAACGACTAGGATTCCAGACCGTCAACCGATTGCTTCGTGCCGGCGTATTTGGATGTTGCCGGTTGTATCGAGTCAAGGGACGGCGAGCGCGGTCTTCCGTTCTAAGCCCGACAATCATTACCGCGAGGCCCACACATAAACGGGCGACAAAAGCGACGGTCAGCAGGGCCCAGGTTCCAGCATTTGAGTCGATGGAGCCACAGTTAGAGGCCGGGGTCGCGCTCGTGCACTGTGTGTTGTGCGCGGACACGAGAAAGCTCGAGCTGTTGTAGGCTTCTACCGTGAAGAGGCCACCGATGAATATCAGACAGAGTCCGAGGCGAAACCAGTTGATTGAAGATTTCATCCTTCCACATACGAGCTATCCCAATCGTCCGCATGAAACTGATGGACAGAAAGGAAATCCGCGTGTACCGGATCCCTGCTGAACGAGTGAAGCTATGCGGTCCCCTCCCTGGACCGATAGCCGAACTCAGGCGATCTCCGGCGAACGCCCTTTTGCCGGCTTGCCGGGCTGCTGCGGGACGTTCACCTGCGGGATCGGGATCGGCGGCGGAAGCCGCAATTCGCGGGCGAGGAGGACGGCCTCCGGGATGCAGTTCGTCATGATCACGGTGTGAATCTCCTGCGCGACATCGGGAGGCATCTGGCCTCCGGACGACCACCCTTTCACGAGACCCTTGGCATCGCCTTCCCAGAGTATGTTCCCCTCGATCTGGATGAGGCCGACGACCGCTTCGGATGCGTGATAGTTCGCGGTGAAGCGGAAGTCGACGGAGGCCTGCCGGTCGCCCAGTTCGCTGATGAGGGTGACCGTGCTGTTATGATCGACCCGCAGGTTCAGCCACCGCTCTGTAGGCTTTACGAATCGGCGACCATCCACACGGGACAATTCGAAGGTTCGAATGGGCATTCGAAAATCTCGGCTGTCGAACCGGGCCGGCGTATTTGAAGATTATCGGACGTCGCCTACGTCGTCGATCGTGAGTCGCTCCGCCTCGACGCTTGCTCCGGGCAGAATTCTCTTCTTATACCGAGGAGTCAATGAAGCCGCATTTGGGCCCCATCGAGGTGAGTGCATGACGAAACTTCAATCCGAGCGAATCGACGAATCTCTTTCGATCCGAAACGGGCACCTCTTCGTCGAGGAGTGCGACGCCAGCGACCTTGCTCATCGGTTCGGCACGCCGCTCTATGTCGTCTCTGAAGATCAACTCCGCCGGAACATTCGCCGGTTTCGTCGAGCCTTTGCCGAACGGTGGCCGGAGGGCCGTGTGAACGTTTTGGCTTCCGCGAAGGCGAACTTCACGCTTGCCCTCCTCGGGATTCTGGCCCAGGAAGGGGCCGGTTGCGACGCATTCGGCCCAGGGGAACTTCACGCCGCGCTGCAAGCGGGAATCCCGGCCGAATCCATCTCGGTAAATGGATCGACTAAATCCCGGGGCTTGATTGATCTGGCTCTCCGTTCGGGGGCTCGGATTACACTGGACAGTCGGGCCGAGACGAACCTCGTACGCGAGGTTGCCCGCTCTCTGGGAGTCCGCGCCAAGGTTCGATTCCGAGTACGCCCGAATTATGAGGGGCTTGAAGGGCCATCCGATTTCTACGAGGAGCCGACGCCTATCCGACTCGCGGCGCAGCACTACAAACCCGGTATCCCAACGGAGGACTTGCTCGGGCTCGGACCAGAAGCCCTCGTAGCCTCTGAACTCGACGTGACCGGCGTCATGGTGCACCTCGGTCGTCACAGTCAGGACCTCGCGGTCTGGCGCGGAATGGTGCACAGTCTCGTCTCTCTTATCGCCGAATTATCCCGTGCCTGGGCGGGGTGGGAACCTCGCGAGATCGATCTCGGCGGAGGATTCGCCGTGCCGCGAGACCCGACAGGTCGTGCGAATGTCCGCGGACAGAATCGCCCTAGGTCCGCCCCTCCTTTGGAGGCCTATGCGGATGTTCTAGTTGACACGGTGCGGCGGGAACTCGATCGATTCGGACTGCATTCCAAGGGGAAGACGCTCGAGGTCGAGCCCGGTCGGAGCCTTTTCGCGGACGCCGGCGTCCACCTCGCAACGGTTCAGGGACTCAAGAGCCAGACGGCGCCGGTCCCGTGGGCCTGGGTCGAAACGGACACGTCGGAGATGTTCCTCCTGGATACCATATTGGAACGGAACCGCTGGCCTCTGGTCGTGGCCCAGAACGCGGATCGGCCGCCTGTTCGGTCGGCAGATGTCGTGGGGATCTCGTGTGGATTCGACGTGATTCACCCTCAAGCGAACTTGCCCGACATCCGAATCGGAGATGTGCTTGCCTTCCTCGACACGGGAGCGTACCAAGAGGCATGCGCGAACAACTTCAATGCGCTTCCACGACCGGCCGTGCTCCTCGTACACGGCGCCGAGGCGGAAATCGTGAAGCGGGCGGAGACCATCGAGGACGTCTTCCGCCGAGACATCGTTCCCGTTCGTCTACGGCCCACGTCATCTCCGGAGGCAACGCGATGACGACGTTGGGCCTCGACCACGTCTCGTTGACCGTTACCGACCTCGATCGGTCCGTGGCGTTCTACAACGGCCTCCTCGGCATTCCGATCCTTGGGCGCGGGGAGGAAAAAGAGGGGGCCGCAACCGCCCTCGTTGGAGGGCGATCGGCTCAGTTCGCGTATGCCGATCTCGATCTGGGGTCGGGACAGATCCTGGAGCTACTCTGTTTCGTCCGACCGAGGAAGGAGTCGAGGTCCGTCAAACGGGATCTGCACAACGGACATTTCGGCCTTCGGGTGGACGACTTGGCTCAGACCCTTACGCGGCTACGGAGGTCGGGATTCGAACCTCGAACGGAGCCGGTCCAACTCGAAGCCCCCGCTTGGTGGCATGGGACGACCTGCGTCTACGTCACGGACCCCGATGGCATCACCGTCGAGCTCGTGGAGCGTCGCCCATGAGTCGCCGTCAAATCCGAGGTAGGGAACAGGCTCGGGGAAGGGTGGCCCTTTTAGTCCGCCGCCGTAGTTCCCTCCGGCACCATGGTCCTCTGGGTCGGCGTTGACGATACGGATAGCCTTCGTGGAATGTGCACCACGTTCCTCGCCACAGAGATCGTCCGTACGGCGACGGAGGATCTTGACCTCATTGGCTATCCGCGCCTCGTGCGTCTGAATCCGAACATCCCATGGAAGACCCGCGGCAACGGGGCGATTGCACTGCGCTTCGGAAAGGGCGTGGGAAGTCCGCGTGCTGTGGGCCGGGTACAAGGCCGTGACATTCAATCGTTCCCCGGGGCCCGAGGTTCGGAGGACCCGGACATTCTCCGCCCCCTCATGGAGTCCCTCGTCGAACGCTGGTCCGTGATGGACGATCCGACAACGAACCCTGGCTTCGCGATCCTCCGGAGGCAGCCGCCACCGGGGTTCTATTGGAAGGCCGTCCAGGATGTCGTGTCCCTGGACCACGCGAAGGAGGTTGCTCGAGGCCTCGGGCTCCTCCGAGGCTACAAGAACGGCCGGGGCGTCATCGGGTCCGTCGCAGCCCTCGCATGGAGCCCGGGGGACCGGACGTACGAGATCCTCGGATTCCGGGATGGATCACGGTGGGGTCTCCCTCGAGAGGTGGTTCCGGCGTCCGTCGTCGCCATGGACCGAGCCTTTTCCTCCACGTTCAACAACTACGACTACGAGAACCGGACGGTCGTGCTCGCCCCGCATTCTCCGTGTCCCGTCCTTTTCGGCATTCGGGGAGACGTCCCCGAGGACTTGCCGATCGCAATGGGACGGCTCCGCGGAGAACCGCCCGAGCGATGGCTCCTCTTCGAAACGAATCAGGGGACGGACGATCATGTGCGGCCGGATGACTGGGCCCTGCGTCCCTACACCGCGACGTCGGTCGAGGGCGTGGTCGTGACGAGACCCTGGACCCGTCGTGGAGGGCACGTGTTGTTTGACCTGGAGGGCCAGGCGCGCGTGACGGTGGCAACGTACGAACCGTCGAAGCGGTTCCGCCGGATCGTGCGTACGCTTCGACCGGGAGACCGAATCCGGGTTTGGGGAAGCGTGCGCGAGACGCCTCGCTCGCTCAACCTCGAGAAGCTCGAAGTCGTCACGCTGGCGCAAGATTACGTGAAGGCGTTCAACCCTCGATGCCCATCCTGCGGCAAGACGATGAAATCGGCGGGTCGTGACGCCGGATTTCGATGTTCAAACGGCCATCCCCGCGTCCGGGCGGACGCCGCCCCGGTATGCCAGATGGAGCGCCTGGTGGCCCCGGGCCGCTACGAACCTCCGGTGTGTGCACGGCGACACCTCATGAAGCCCCTGACGAGGTACCTTCTGCATCAGACACTAGAGGAGGCGGCCGGTGTAGCCGAAACGCCGGCGTGAGGCACTACGCTTCGTCGTCGGCGGGCGGCAACGAAAAGTGCGTTCGATACAGATTGATCTCAAGCCCGATGCTTGCAACGAGCAGAGTCGCCGAGAGTGCGAAACCTATCGGCGGGCCAAGGATCAGGGCGGGCTCCGGCACGACCAAGACATCGAACAGGAGACAGGCCGTGATAAACAGATTTCTTGCCGCTTCCCTTCCGAGTGAAAACGACTTGGCGCGGCGTTGGAACTTTTCTCGTTGGAGTCGCTGGCGACGAATGAACCGGCGGGACAGATCCTCCTGCCGTTCGCGGTTGGACCTCGGCCTCGCATCCTCGTCCGGTTCCCGTTTCACAGACACGATCATTCAGCCCCCGTCGCTTCGGTCGATGGACGGGGGCCGCCGATTTCCCATCGACCGGTGTCGCGGGCCACCGCGAAGCACGCAACGAGCCTCCCGTTACCGGCATCGAAAAGATGGGGCACGACCGTCGGGCATGAGTCGAAGGCCAGCCAACACCGCGGGTGGAACCGGCATCCAGATGGCGGATGAATCGCGCTCGGTACCTCCCCTTCCAGGACGATCCGCTGAACCTTGACGGCCGGATCCGCGGTTGGTGCGGCGGAGATCAGGGCCTGCGTGTAAGGATGGAGCGGATTTCCGAAGAGGTCCTCCGTTCGCCCGATCTCCACGATTTGTCCCGCGTACATTACCGCGACCCGGTCGGCGATATGGTAGACGACGCTGAGGTCGTGCGTGATGAAGACGTACGTAAGGCCGAGCCGCCGCTGCAGTTCCATCAGGAGGTTCAAGATCTGGGCTTGGACGGAGACGTCGAGGGCCGAGGTAGGCTCGTCCAGGATGATGACGTCCGGATGAAGGGCGAGCGCCCTCGCGATGTTGATTCGCTGTCGCTGACCTCCGCTGAATTCGTGAGGGAAACGATTCAAGTGCTCTTTCTTGAGTCCGACGAGATCGAGGAGTTCGAGGACTCGGGCCGTAATCTCCTTTCCGCTCAGGAACCGAGTCCGGACCGCGAAGAGACCGACGAGGATTCCGGCGGCGGCTACGAATCCCGGAAGGCTCGTCAGCGCAACCCAGGAGAGGAGGTTCGCAATCGCGAGGACGAAAAGGGTCCACCACGCCCACGTGCGGAGAGTCCAGAAACCCCAGGCCGCACTCATCGCGGCGGCTCCGTAGCCCACGAAGACGAGGCCCAAAAGGGTCGATGGCTCGGCGAGGAAGAGCAAGCCGACGTATCCGATCAGGAGCGCATGCAGGATGAGGGAGAGTCCGAGGAGGAAGGTTCCGAACCCGCCGATGCCCGCAAGGATGGCGAGGGCCATGACTGCCGGTGGACGATCGCTGGGTTGCTCGTGGACGACGAGCGGTTCTGCCACGATGGCCTTCACGGTCATCCGGGGATCGAGCGACGACATCGGGTCCTGGAACACCATCTGCAGATGTTTCCGAAGCTCGCGGACGACTCGGTGCGACTGGGAGGCCAGGTCCCGGCCCATGAAAGAGACCCGGCCTTCGGTCGGCTCGAGGAGCCGCAGGAGGACCCGTGCGAGGGTGGTCTTCCCCGATCCCGATTCCCCGACGACCGCGAGCGTCTCTCCTCTCCGGATTCGCATCGACACGCCGTCGACCGCGTGAACATGCCCGCGGACCGACCCGAGGAGGCCGCCCCGCAGGGGGAAGTGCACCTTGAGGTCCTCGGCCGCCAGCAAACCATCCTCCTCCGGAGGCACGCCGCTCCCGGACTTCGTCGGTTTCATCCTAGCGTCCCTCCCCGAGGGATGGGGTTGTGGCACGCGGCGAGATGCCCTCCATCCATGGGCTCCAGCGCCGGGACGACGGTGGCGCAAATGTCCAACGCTCGCGGGCATCGAGGATGGAACCGGCATCCGGACGGCGGATGGAGAAGGTTCGGGACGGTTCCGCGGATGATGTACAGCTCTCGCTTCCGTTCCGTGGCCACCTGGCCCAAGAATCGTGGGATCGAGCGCATGAGCCCGTCCGTGTAGGGATGCAGCGTGCGGTGGAAGATTTCGTCCGCCGTGCCGAATTCGACCACGTTCCCAGCATACATGACTCCGACTTTGTCGCACACCTCCGCGACCACGCCCAAGTCGTGGGTAATCAGCAAGATCGCCATGTTCGTACGCGTCTGGAGTTCTTTCATGAGTTTCAGGATTTGAGCCTCGACGGTGACGTCGAGCGCCGTCGTGGGCTCGTCCGCGATGAGGAGGTTGGGCGAACACGCCATCATCATCGCGATCATGGCGCGCTGCCGCATCCCGCCGCTCAACTCGAACGGGTATTGCCCTGCAATCCGCTCGGGCTCCGCGATCTTCACGTCCCTCAGCCGCTCGACTGCGAGCCGAACTCCTTCGTCCCAGAGGCGGCTCCTCACGAGGCGGCGGACGATCCGCACGGAATCGAGGAAGTCGACCAGCTCATCCTGAGGATTCGCGAGCATCCGTTCGTACAATCGTCTCTCCAATCGCATGATCCTCGACCGAATCGGGGAGAGAAGGTCGAATTCAAGTCGCGTCCCGCACGAAGGACACCACGCCCAGATGGAAGCCGTAAGAGCGAGACATGCGCTGCAGACTTCCTGGTCGGGCCGCATCAAATGGAGCGCATCGAATCCGACACGCTCGGAGCGAGGGAGATTTTCCGGCGAACGGCCGTGCGAAATCTGTTCCCGGGCCTCCTGAGCCGACAACCGACGAGCTCGCCGCCTTTTCCCTCGGGCTTCCAGCTGCCGATCGATTGTTTGGAGGACGCCTCGAATCAAGTCGCCCTTCTTGTGGAGGATCAGCGTCTCCGCGATCTGCGTGCCGACCGTAAAGACGGGATTGAGGGCGGTCATCGGCTCCTGAAAGATCATCGCCACGGCGTTCCCACGGATTCCGCGGACCTCCTCCTCGGTTTTCATGAGGACGTCGTACGCCGACGTCGCGGCCGCGAGGCGGCGACTGGCTTCCGCCTTCTTGGTCTCGGATGTCGCATTCATGGCCTGCGTTCTCAGATATTCAATTTCCGGTCCGAGTAATTCCTTCACCTCCGCGCTTGAGGTGATGGCCTCTTTCCCTCGCTTTCGAAGTCTTTCGAGGGCGATGGCTTCGTACTCGCGGCGGAGTTCGTGGACTTCCGGAGGTTCGTTCACGAACACGCGGCCCGCTTCGATCTTTCCGGGTGGAGTCGGTACGAGTCGGAGGATCGACAGGGCCGTTACGGACTTGCCAGATCCCGTTTCGCCCACCAGACCCACCGTCTCCCCCGCCCGGACGACGAGATCAATTCCTTCCACGGCTTTCACGACGCCTTCGTACGTGTGGAAGTACGTACGCAGGCCTTCGACGCGGAGCACGGCCGGCGATTCCGTCGAATCACCTGCGGAGGCGCGGGTCGAGGATGTCGCGGAGGCCATCGCCGAGGAGGTTGAATCCGAGGACCGCCAGGACAATGGCGAGGCCCGGGAACGTAGCCATCCACGGGGCCTGAAAGAGGTAGTTAAGGCCCTCGAAGATCATGACCCCCCATTCCGCGGTCCCGGGGGGCGCGCCGAGGCCGAGAAAGCCGAGGCCGGCCGCGGTGAGGATCACGTAGCCGAAGTCCATGGATCCCTGAACGATGATCGGCGAGGCGGAATTCGGGAGGATGTGGCGAAGCATCAACCGGGCCGGGCTGGCCCCGATGCTCCGAGCCGATTCGACGAACTGCCGCTCCTTGATTGAGAGAACCTGCCCTCGGACGATCCGGGTGTACCAGGGCCACCAGGTGATGATGAGGGCATACACGACGTGGACGATGCTTCGGCCCAGGACCGCCGTGATCGCGATGGCCAGGACCAAGCCCGGAACCGAGAGGAAAATGTCCGTGATGCGCATGACGATCTCCTCCACGAGGCCGCCTTTGTATCCCGCGATTAGGCCGAGGAGAGAGCCCAGGAGGGACGCGGGGATCACGACGAGGAGTCCCACCTGAAGGGCCGTTCCCGCCCCGAAGAGGACCTTGCTGTACCAGTCCACCCCCAGGTTGTCCGTGCCGAACGGATGGGCGGAGGAAGGCGAGAGGAACGTCGCCCCGAGGTTCTGAGCCCACCGTTGCTCTTCTTCTCCATTGATCAGCACGTACGACGGCTGTTGGAGCGCGAGAAACGGCGCTAGGAAGGCGAGGGCCACCGTCGCGAGCAACAGGATGAGGCCGACCACCGCAAGCCGGTTCTTTCGAAACAGGAAGAGGGAATACTTCAGCTCGGCGATGCGGGCCGCATGTTCCTCGAGGAAACGCCGGACGAGGTTCTCGGTTTCCGTTTCGACGACGACCGCTCGAGCCATTTCACGAACCTCCCAGGCGGACCTGCGGGTCCAAGGTCGCGTAGAGGACGTCCACAATCAGGTTCGCGGCCACGTAGAACACCGTGATCAAGAGCACGTATCCGAGGAGGTCGGTGAATCCGCCCGCGGTTGCTGCCTGGAAGAAATATTGGCCGATCCCATTCCAACGAAAAATCGTCTCGACATACACGTCTCCGGCGAGGGCGGAGCCAACCGTGAGGCCGGAAACGGTCAGTGTGGCCGACGTCGCGTTCCGAAACGCATGTGTGAAAACGACGTCCTTCTCCGGGACGCCCTTGGCTCGCGCCGTCCGCACGTAATCCTGGCCGAGGACCTCGAGCATCCCCGATCGGGTCATCCGCAGGATGATTGCGAGTTGTGCGAAGCCTAACGCGAAGGCCGGAAGGATGAGGTGAGCGAGGGCCGCGACAAACGTCCCGGGATCGAGGTGGAGGATCGCATCGAGCGTGTAGAATCCCGTGATGGCCGAGGTCGGGGCCGAGTCCAGGCGGCCATCGAGGGGAAGGACATCCAGGTGGATCGTTGCGAGGCCCTCATGGAAAAAGATCTTGAGCATGATCCCGAGCCAATACACCGGGATGGCGACGCCCAGGATGGCGACGAATCGGGATGCATGGTCGGTCCAGCGGTTGCGACTCGTCGCGGAACGGATTCCGAGATAGATTCCGACCGGGATCGCGAATGCCATCGCATAGAACGTGAGTTCGAGCGTCGCGGGAATGCGTGCGAACAGAACGTCTCTGACGGGGATCTTGTACACGAAGGAGACGCCGAGGTCGCCTCGCAACAGGTTACCCATGTAATACAAGTACTGGTTAGGCAGAGGGTCATCCAGGTGCCACAATCGGTGATACTGATCGACGAGGCTCTGAGGGGCCTTCGGCCCGAGGAACGCGCGCGCCGGGTCGACGGGAATTGCCTTCCAGAGGATGAACGTGATGAGGGTGACGCCAATGAGGACCGGGATCAACGCGAGGAGACGGCGAACAACGTACTCCCAAAGTCTCATTCCTGCCGTGTCCTCCCGCCCCGCATGACCCCTTCTCCTTGGCATCCCCGGCCATCGGGGACGCATGGACTCTGATTCGTTGACGGGTAATTGGCTATTCGGCGCTTAAAGGAAAATGGAAAAGAGGGGGCATACCGCCCCTTGATCGCCCTCACGTCTTCTGGTAGAAGTAGAAGTTATACCACGTTACGGGGTTGAAGAAGAAGCCGTGGATATAGCCTTGGTAGATGGGGACGTAATCCTGTTGGCAGAACCAAATCATGTTCGGATTGTCCATCGCAGCGGCCCACACCTTGGCGTAGTCCGGGGACCGTGCCGCCGCGGAGTCCGAGCGTGCCAAATTGCCGTAGTAGTTCATCGTGAAGTTGTCGAACCCGGTGTGCCAGTAATCGCCGCCGTTCGTTGCATTCATCACCATGGGGGTCACGTAGTCATCCGCGTCCAAGTAGTCCAGGACCCAGTGAGCCACGAAAAAGTCATACGCGCCGGTTGTTCGGGCGGCGTCCCAGAGGGCCGTGGTCGCTTTGATGTCCAGAGTCGACTTGACGCCCAGCGTACCCAACGTGTTCCGGAAGATCTGGGCTGCTTGCGCTTCCTCGACCTGGGTCCCGTCCGCTACGATATGGAACGCGTACCCTCCAAACCGGTAGCCCGCATTCGGGCCCGATGCAGCGATTGTGTAGCCGGACTGGTTCAGAAGGGCGGAGGCCTTCACGAGATTATGATAATACACTTGCGTTTGAACGTTGAAGTAGTCCATCCCAAAGGGGATCGGACCGGGTAGGAGCCGAGCAAATCCGGCGTAGGCGGCACTGATGGTCCCATTATAGTCGAAGGCCCAGGAGAACGCCTGACGCACGAGTCGACCCGACGCGTTGTCCGCCATGAACGCATTCGTCGTGTTCATCGTGACGATCTCACTCTTCACCGTGTTGTTCGCCTTGGCGACCACGCCCGTCACGCTGGACACATCCTTCACGCTGGTCAGGGGCAGGTCAGCGACATCCGCCACGCCGGTTCGGACGGCCTCCACCCGGGACGATGCGTCGCTCGTGAACTTGAGGACGATCTTGTTAGCGTGGCCCCCGCTCCAGCTCCGCCAGTAATTGTCGTTTCGCACGAGCGTCATCTCGCTTCCGCGTGTCCAAGACGCTTGGTTCAGGACGTAGGGTCCCGTCCCCATCGTGTTGTTCGTGATGTACGAATTATCTTGACCCGGCACGATGCCTCCCGGGTAGGACGAGTCGCCGTGGGCTTTGATCCAGTTGGCGCTCATGATCGCCGAGGGCTCGACCGTGGCGAGGGTCTGCAGGAAACCGGAATACGGGATTGTCAGGTTCATCTGGATGGTCGAGAGATCTTTCACCCAAAGCGAGTTCGACGGGGTCGCTGCGTCGAGGTCCTGGGACAAGATCCAGTTAACCCCGGTCGTAGGCGCCGCCACCTTGAGGACCCGGTAGAACGACCAATAGACGTCCCAAGCGGTGAAATTGCTACCATCCGCGAACTTCACGCCCTGCCGGAGGTGGAACACGTAGTGCTGTGCGTCGAGGACGTCCCAGGAGGTTGCCAGGTTTGGCGTGAGCGTCAAGGAATCCCCGGTATACCCGACCAGCGTGTCATAGGTGTTCTGGATCGCGATGAACGACCAGAGATCGTAGGCGTCGGCGGAGTCGAAGGTCAACGGCTCCGACTGCATGTAGTACGTGATCGTGGCCGTGTCCCGCTTGGGACCGCCCGAGGTCGTCAGATAATACGCGACTCCGGCAATCACAACGATGACGACAATCAGGATTGCAACCCACACCCTCCAACCCATCCGCCGCTTCGCGGGCTGGGGCGGGGTCGTCATGCCTCCCCCTTCGGCCATGATGGGTGAATGAGCTTGCCCTATTTGAATTCAACATCCGACCGGTGACCCGCTGCCTTGGGTTCCCTAGGACAATGCACGAATCAGGGAGGTTGTCAATTCGCGGCTCGCCGGAAGCAGCCGTCGAGAACGTCGAAGCCCGCGTCGAGTACGTCCCTGGGGATGTTCAGGGCCGGGATGTACCGAAGGGCTGACTCTCCGCACGGCAACAGGATCAGTCCGTGTTTGTACGCGTCCTCCTCGATCGCGTCGCGAATCTTCGGATCCGCTTTCTTCGACTGTCTCGACACAACGAACTCCGTCGCCTGCATCATCCCCAGGCCGCGGCGGTCGCCGATGAACTCGTACCGTTCCTTCATCTCGTCCAGACGCTTGGCCATGTAGTCCCCCGTCTTCGCACTCCGTGCGACGAGGTCGTCCTGCTCCATCACATCGAGGGTGGCCAGGGAGGCGGCGCATGCGACCGGATTCCCGCCGAACGTGTTCGAGTGCTTCCCGCTCTCCGGGTAGTCCAGGTCGGCCCGATACACGGCCGCGCCCATCGGGAGGCCGGATGCGATCGACTTCGCTGTCGTCAGGATATCAGGCACGGCCTTCGAGTGCTCGATGCCCCACATCTTCCCCGTCCGGCCGAGGCCTGATTGGACCTCGTCGTCGATGAGCAGGAAGTCATGGTCCTTCGCGATCTTCGCGATCCGGTCCATCCA
>WNGJ01005967.1_pt1 | contig 12844 bp, 16 predicted proteins | sample 5400611 | NCBI WGS metagenome assembly WNGJ01 (sample SAMN13153375, study PRJNA577476) | soil metagenome | isolation source: 40 cm soil or saprolite under Garry oak tree replicate 1 | place: USA:California | collected 2016-06-15
CGGCATACCAGGATTGAAACATGAAGGACCCGGTTGGAGTAGGGTCAAGACGGTACATGATTAGCTTCGGGTCCAGCTCCCCAGCCTAGGTCCGAAGTTCAGCCTGGCCCCCTGCCCTAGCCTACTCGTTGTGATGACTTGGACCGTTGAGCCTGTAGGGTGGATCGCGAAGCGCTACGAAGAAAAAGGTGGGAGTTTTCACGGATAGCCAAGGTTTCTCTAGGCTCCCGTGAGAGGCACTATCAGCACTCGTACGCACGTCGTGCTAGACGAGAGGATGCCAGAGCCAACCAGGCTTACGCTGACCGTTGTGGGGCTACTCCATCCCACAGAGACCGTGTTGCTTCCGCTGAGTCCTGGCGCAACAACGACTAATGTCGCTGCCGGTGTGCTTCCGGTTCCGGTGTAGGAGAGAGTCACCGTAAGGTGGCTGCTGTCCACGATGCTGAAGCTGGTAACGCTGACGTTGGCGATGGTGCTCGCGGCTCGGAAGGACGTGAAGGTCCCGTTGCGGTCATGCCAGGCTAGCGGCCCGGGCCCCCTCCAGCCGAGCCACTGTCCATTGTATGTTGCCAGATTGTTCTGCGATTGATTTGGGGTCAATGCCGAAGCGGTGGCGAAGGCATAGGCCGCCGCGCCTGCGCCGAGACCGACGATGAGTAGGAGTAGTACGACTGAGCGCGTTGCGATTCCTCGTTTGACGGTTGGTTGAGTTTCTGTCTGAGACATTTTTCTCGTTCTATGGGATAGAGCGGGTGGACATGGCTGTTGTCCTAGGAATCTGCTTAAATCCTCAAAAACCCACGATCAAGCACGGTCTCCCTCATGGGGAGACCGAGCATAAACCATGGCTTCTGTTGAAGATCCTCTTCTGAAGGAACTACTCGCCGCGCTGAAGGAGGACACTCAACGAATGGCGGCGGACCTCCTGAGCATCATCACGACCAATGCTCTCATCGCGGTCTTCGCCCTCTTCCTTGCTGTTGCCTCGCTCGTGAGAATAATCCTCTTCCCGCCAAGGATTGGCCCCGGGCCAGTACCAGGTCTCTTCGAGACATCTCTAACCTTCGTCCTGTTCGCACTCTCGGTAGTCTCCATCTACAACCTACTGAAACTACGCGAGAGATACGCCAGACTCCAGGCTCTAGCAGAAAAACTCGGCCGATAGCCGTTGCCGCTATCCCCAGACTCCAAGAGAGAGGCAGAGAAGAGACTAACAGTAATGAAGATGATAGAGGTCTTTGCCGACAAGTGTGCAAAGAGCACGTTGCTCAATGGACCGTTCGGCGGCGACGATAGGGCCTTCGACAGGCTGCTGGGACCCGCCGGAATATTGACGAGAACGTCTCTCGTAACAGCCACGATGGACGGCAGGGTCACTTATTACGGCCGAACCGAGGCAGGAAGAGTCTACCAGCAGGTCCTGGACATGCAGCTGAACTTTCTGGATCCCTATACTGGCGGCGAGGTCTGGAAGAAATAATCGAGTAAGCCCTGTCGAATCACGTGAGGTACAGTTTTAAGAAAGGGGGAGTTTGTAGAGGACCAGTGCTTCTACTCTAACTTGACGTTAGAGTGCAATTATGAGCCGCATTGGCTGTGCTCGATGTAATTGCTGTGCTCTGTTGAGACGTACCAGTTGTAGCAGAACCGTTGCTGGCTGCAAAGGCCGAGCCGACAGCGTAGGCGGTGGCACCTGCGCCGACACCGACTAGGAGCACTAGGAGAAGCATTGAACGTAAGGAGAATCCCCGCTTGGTTGCGGGTTGCATTTCTTGCTGGGACATTTTTCATCTCTCACCTCCGATGCCCTCAGCTAAACGTCCCGTGATCTTGACCATTCTCCTAGGAATCCGTTTAAATGAAGAAGGCTCAGTGGTGGACCAGCAAACCGCTTTCCATCGCCGCTTGACAGAGACGGACTGGACGGCCTCCGTCCATAGTTCCATAGGTCGGTGTTGCTTAGTAGGCTCCTTCTCTAAGGTTGATTCCGTGTTCGAGGTATGCCTTCAAGCAGCACAGCATCTCCGTCCATCCTTCGCAGTTTCCGTAAGAATTTTCGAGATCTTTCTGGTTCTCTCGCCAGACGCCCTCGGAGATCTTGACAAGAGTTGACGATGGTCCCAAGGATTCGAAGACCATCTCCACTCGCGTCTTGAGATCTTCCATAACCTCCCATTCGAAGACTATGAGTTTGTTTTCAACGACCTTTATCACATGGACAGGGAACGGGGCGACAGCAGGCTCTTTGAAACTCCAGTTTACAGTCGCTCCCTCTTTCAGAGGTCCGCTCGCTCCGCCAGTCGTGAAGTATTTGCTCAACTTGGCCGGGTTGCGTACACCGTCGAATACCTCGCCTATCGGCTTTCCGATCTTGGTATGAACCTGGAACCTGAATTTTATGATTGCCTAGCTACCTGCCGAGTCGGCTAGACAGGGGCGTATTTATATGTTATAGTTTTATAACATATCAGCAATGAGGAAAGACGCCGGACAGGAGCTTGTATTCAAGGCACTAGCGGATCATCGAAGACGCGACATGTTGGACCTGCTGAAAGAGCAGCCCCGGACGACGGGAGAATTGTGCGCGCGCTTCAAAGGCCTTGACCGTTGCACGGTCATGCAGCATCTCCGGGTGCTTGAGAAGGCTGACCTAATTATCGTCAAGAGAGAAGGGAGACTGCGGTGGAACTACCTCAACGCTGTTCCGATAAAGAAGATCTTCGACAGGTGGATTGGACAGTATGCCTCCCAAGCCGTTGAGCTGCTAGCTAGGATGAAGAGTGAGATAGAGGGGACGAAGTGAGGATCGTTTCTCGATGTGGGGGTGCCTAGTTCGGGATCAAGATGTTGCGGAGTTCGCGGGCATAGGGTTCAATGGTTTTAGGACCGAAATCGAATGGAACACCGGCTGTTTGGAAGAGCACCGGCAACGGCTTGGACCCTCCCAGAGCCAGAGCGTCCAGGTATGCTTTGACGCCTTTCGCGGTATCCTTCCTGAAATTGTACCAGACGCCAAACGCTCCGAGCATCGAGATGCCGTATTCAATGTAGTAGAAAGGGTAGAGGTACAAGTGTAGCTGTCGCTGCCACCGGGACCTCCAGTATTGCTCGTAGTCTTCCCAGCTGTCGCCTCCGCCGAAGCGTTCCTTCAGCTTGACCCAGTAGTTTTCCCGGTCGGCGACTGAATGTCCAGGGTGTGTGTAGACCCAGTGCTGAAACGCGTCAATAGTCGCGACCCAAGGTAGCAGTCTTACCAGGCTTGTCAAATGCTCGCGTTTCGAGCGGACAGCGTCTGCATGGTTGTAGAAGACGCCTTCCAGGTGCTCTCCCGCGAGAAGCTCCATCGCCTGCGACGCGACCTCGGCGAACTCTGAAGGAATGTTTTCGCCTCGTAGCTGGAAGTGGAGGTTGCGGTCTCTGGTTGCGAATACGTGAAATGCGTGGCCTGATTCGTGGAGTAGTGTTCGCATGTCGCCCTCTCGGCCGACGCTGTTCATGAAGATGAACGGCAACCGGACCTCCGTCAGCTCATAGTTGTAGCCTCCGGGCGCCTTTCCCTTCCTGCTGTCCAAGTCTAACAGATTGAGCCGGGTCATGCGGCGGAAGTTCTTCCCGAGCTCCGGGTGTAGCTTGTCAAAGACACTTGCTGACCTTTCCAGAAGGTCATGGCTGTCCTTGAACGGTCGTAATGGAGGTAGACTGTCAGGGTCCACTTGCATATCCCAGGGACGGAGAACTTCGACTCCGAGCTTTCGCTTCCTTTCTTCGTCTATCTCTCGGGCGAGCGGGACGATGTGTTTTTCGACGGCTTCGTGAAACCGGACACATTCCTCGGGTGTATAGTCGAACCGGTTTAGTTTTCGAAACATGAAGTCGCGATAGTTGTTGAAGCCTGCGTTCTTCGCGATCTGAGCCCGGATATGCAGTAACTGATCATGGATCTGGTTCAGCGCATCATGATCCTTGAAACGACGCTCTTCAGCGAGTAGCCAAGTCTTCTCCCGGACCCCTCGGTCGGGCTCTTCTAGGAACTTGGCCATCTGTTGCATCGTCCGGTCTTCTCCGTTGTAGAAGACGCTCATCGCTCCGATAACTTTCTGATACTTCTGACCAATCTTCGCGTCCTCCTTCTCCAAAACGACGTTCTCTTCGCGAAAGATTGAGACGCCATTCTCCTTTCGACGGTCGAGAACAGAAAACCGGTCGGGCTCCAATTCCTCCCGTCCAGGAGACGCCAGGTATTTCCGGTCCAGCTGGAAAGATCGGAGCTTTACCTCGGGCTCTACATGCTCGATAAAGTCAAGGTGAGCCTTCTCCCGGACCGGATCGTCAGTCTGACAGGTCATACGAATGTAGCGTAGAGTCTGTTCCTCATTGATGGCCGAGAGGAGTTCTGATTCGTGGTCGAGCCATTTCTCAAGCTCCACTCGAGACTTCGCAGGTTTTCGTTCGAGCTGGTCAAATAGTTGTTTCAGCTGAACGGAGTCAGCTGGGTCTACTGTTGCGGGAAGATACTGGCGGGGATAGTCTCGCGGCAGGGAGGAATGGTCGAACGACAATCTTACCGAAGCTCGATCATCACAGCTGGGACGCTAAAAGATTGTCGCCTTGGGAAACGATTCAGAGGCTCATTACAAGCCTGCGCTGCGAACAGTCTGGAGAGAGGAATTCAGTGGCCAAAGTCTTCTTAGCGTCCTTCGAGGAGACTACAAGGATCTACGGTGAGGACCCTGGTGTGAAGGCTGGTATCGTCAGGTACGAGGTTCATCAGACACGTAGGCTTTCCCGGCGACGCTCTATAGAAGTGATCTCTTAGTTCGTCTACTCTTTGATGCAGTAGACGGTCTCCGAGCCCCACGCACAGGAGATCCACTTACCATTCTGCTTCGCTTCTACTTCGACCTCGCACAACGAGAGAGTCCTCCCTAGTCTCCGGACTCTGCCTCTTCCTCGAAGCACGTCGCCAACGGCCGGTCGGGTAAAGTTCAGTTTGAACTCGACAGCGAGGACTCTAGAACCGGGAGGCAGAGTCGAGAGCGTGGCATAGCCAGCCGCGTTATCTGCAAGAGTCGCCATGATGCCTGCGTGGACAAAACCGTCCTGCTGGCTGAAGGCGGGACGGTTGTTAGCAGTGATTTCCACGAGGCCATGACTGAGTCGTGATATTCGCCCGCCGAGGAGTTTCATGACGCCTTGCTTCTGAAAACTCTTCGTGACTTGCGCAAGTCGGGGATTCTTGGAGGATAGGCCGGTACTTTTCCGGCGGGTCGCATTCAAGCCTACTCTACTCGGTTGGAGACCCTTTCATCTAGAGTCTGAATGTGCGGTGAGCGCTCAGCGAGTTAAGACTTGCTGGAAAGACGATCCCAGTCTGTCTAGTTATTTTCGGCTCGTTTCTTCCAGATGAGATGGCTATCGCCAAACTCGTGCCAGAGATAACGATGTCCGATGGCTTCCGCGTAGGCCTTCTTTACTCTTTCAATCCCGGCGAGAGCGCTTAGCATTGCAAGACGGCTCGTGACCAGATCGTGCAGTCCGGAAAGAAGCTCATCAACAACTTTTACGCCAACACCGGGATGAACGTAGAGGCTCGTGCTTCCAGCACACGCTCGAACCATATTTCCAGTCCAGGCCGTTTCGAGAGCTCGCACTACCGTTGTCCCAACCGCGACGACTCAGCCTTCCCGAGCGTGCGGGTTTACAATGTTTCGAATTCAACAGGAGTAGCCGACCGCTTGGGCGGGAGCAGAAGTCGTACTCCCGCGAGGAGATGGTCATCCGCAACTATGTCGTTATGATGTACGGATTCTTCGAGAGAATATACGCGCTCTACCGGCGAAAATGGATCGATGAAGAGACTTGGAAGCAGTGGGCCGCATTTCTCGAAGTCGCCGCTGCACATCCAGTCTTCATGGAAGTTCATCAGTCGTCTAGGGAAATGTGGGACACCCTTCGTAGACTACGTCGGCACCATTCTGAAACGAAAGACCTGAAGATACCACGAAGCAGAATGGGGTGACGACAAGCCGCGCACAGAGGCCTACTCGACAACCACTATTCGGAATTGGGCCATTTCGAGAAATGATTTTGCACTCATCTTGCCTTCTCTATTGCGAGGAGCGTTCTTGCAAGAATATATTGCGGGACAGCCAATATCCCTTCCAGAGGTTTGGCCTTGAGCCGTAGAATCTGCACGGTATTCTTCATCGGGTCAATACTCTTCTCACTGGTCACCGTCCACGCTGCCGCGGCGTCGTCACCGAGCTACTCAGCCGGAGTTAGAGTGGGTGACTGGTGGAACTATGGAAGTTTCGAAGGAGACTGTCGAGCGGCCTGTCCCCCCGGCTTCTTAGCCGAGCTCAACATCACGGAAGCTACCGCGATGGTTGTCGGACAGGGAAACGCGACCTCCGTCACCATAAGGAATACAATCGCGTTCAACAATCAAACCGTCAGAACCTACACAACCCTCGGAGACCTCTCCAGCGGGATCGGTAATCTCTCACTCGTCTCCTCCACCCTCATAGCAGGCGGACTCACCCAAGGAGAACCGATTTCGAAAGCGATCGGAGCACCGGTCGTCAATGGCACAGCCATCGGACTATACGCTGGGGCCAATCGTACGCTCAACATCCTCGACGATACTGCTAACCAACGCCTCTACCGATGGGATCAGGTGACCGGCGTCTTAATGTCCTTCAACCTAAACCAATCATCCGCCCATCTGTACTACAGATTGACAGGCACAAGCCTCTGGCATTACAACATAGCCATCTATGACGGGAACTGCCAGCCAATCCTACCGGTCTCATGCGGCTACACGCCGCTACAGGCAACAATCATCGCGGGAACAACCGTCGCCTACAACAACACCGGAACACTCATCCACTCCGTATACTCCTGCACACCCGACAATAACCCACCACCCTCCCCCGAAGCATGTTCCTTCTACAACTCCCCATCCACAGCCCCGTCATTCGCGTCACCAGGCATCCTCCCCGGCAAAATCTGGAACCTCACATTCCCAGTACCAGGCCAGTTCTACTACTACGACAATTCCAATCCCAACATGAAAGGAGTAGTCACCGTCCTCGGCAACGCAACCAATCCCACAGACTTCACAATACACGCCAACCCCAACCCAGTCATTGTCCCACAAGGATTGACCATCGCCGTAACACTCTCCGCGAGCGCGACAGGCGGCTACACCGGCCCAGTCTCGTTCAGCGACGTTTTCCCAACAGGACCAGACTATCCCACCACCAATGGACCCATTGATACAACCGGATACTTCTACGGAGGCTCTGGTGGCTTTGGAGTCATCTTCGCAGTCATCGCCAGCTTCAACACCCCTCAGGGCGTCTACAGTGCCACGTTGACAGGTACAGGAAACAATCTGACCAGAAGCATCACACTCTCAATAATCGTCGTCGCTCCTGCACCAAGCTTCTACCTAACACCCTACGGCAACTCATCCACGACCATAGCTGCGGGACACGCGACGAGTCTCGCGATCACGGTCCACAGCGTCGCCGGCTTCTCGGGTCCCGTTAGCCTCACAAGCTACTCCTACTCGTCAGGCTATCTCTCTGCTACCATAGATCCTGGAAACGTGACGCTTCAGCCCAACGGTTCAGCCAACGCAACCCTCACCCTTAACGGAGGCTACCCGGGCAACTTCACCGTCACAGTCTGGGCCAACTGCCAGAACGCGACTCTCAATCAGAGAATATACCTGAACGTCAACGTCCAACAACCCTTGGGACTTCTCCTCTACCAGCTATTCTATATCGGCATCCTACAACCCGGGAGCAACCTACTGCTCGTAAACAGCTTCACGAACCTCGGAAACATTCCAGACCAAGTGCTCTACGGGACCATAGCAATAGACTTCGGAACCTACTCGTTCACAATCGTCCCGATCATAATCCTCCAGCCCAACCAGACAGCAACCTACAACCTTACTATCACAATCCCGGCCAACACCAAACCTGGAAACCATCCTGTAACTGCCACGCTCACATGGGAAGCCCAACTGAGTGTTTTCTGGACCCGAGCACCACCCCTGATTCTTCAGGGCCAACTGCCAGTGGTGGCCGCGCCTCAACCCATTGTCCCGGGAAACAATCCTGTCTCGACTTTGATCACAATGCTAGCATCTCTAGCAATTGCCACCAAGGACTACTGGCTCTGGGCCTTGGCAATCTACATCCCGTCAGTTACCATTCTCACCAGCGTCGTCATGATGCGCGAACGAAAAAGGCGCCGAGCTACCTGACGAAACCTCACGGATGCACGTTGCAAGAAATTATCGACGCCACATGCACTTGTCTGGACGCCGAGACGATGTCTCATCCGCTTCGCCCGGATCAACGGACTTGGATACACCCCTCGACGAGCTGCTGGGCACTATGCGAAGGCACAATGTTGGGCAGGATCACGACTTGGAGGATGTAGGGTCCTCCAAGGACCCGATTTCCCTATGACTGCAGCGCTTGAGACGATGAATGCGCAGCCCAGTGCTACGTAGAACAGAGTGTCGAGAGCGAAGAAACTCCAATTGTACACTGGCCCAAGCTCCAGAATGCAGACGCTCAAGATGGGACCCCCGGGGCAGTTCCATGCTCCGAGGACCAGAGTCCTCCAAGGAAGGGGAAAGCCGTACTCCATGGAAGATGTCTCGATGAAGCCGGATAGCCACGCTGCCGTAGCCGCGAGAACGGGAACCAGAGCGGCGACGAAAACCCGCCAGCGGTACCCTTCACTCGCCACAATAGACACTGTTCACAAGCAATACTCCCGCCCAGGCTCTTAACGCCACGGGTTAGAACAGGGTGTTCCGAAACCGTACGATTCGCGTAAATTACTCTTCAATCCATTGTGAATCAGAATTTAGACGATGTCTATTTGTATGCTGAGAGTGACCTCGCTGTACTGGTCCATGCAGATCCCCATGACACGGGATATGCAGGCGGAGTCTCCATCGATCACGAGGGCCAGCGGAAGCTCAAACGCTCCTCCGTACCGGTCCTTGGTCTCGGGTGCCTTGGAATCCCAGCCGCTGCCTATCTCGCGTTTGCAGGAGTAGGCCAGAGGAAGAGGTCACTACATTTTCTGTGTGATTAGTCTGCTCCGGAGGATCGGCGGGTTTTCCACATTCAGGAAATCGCGGATCCCGGGCTTATGTATGACACTCCGTTCGGGAGGACCCTTCTGCTTCGATGGTCCCAACGGGTCTGTGGCGGCTCTCTTCTCGAGGCGATCGCAGGACAAGTAGCCACGTGTCTGCTATCCGGTTCAACATTCCTGGCACTACGTCCCTGACCCTAACAGCTGGAGAGTTTTCTCTCCACAATCCTGACAGACCAGTACTTTACCGACAAACGTGTTGTCGGACCGGTATCGGATCTCGTGATAGGTGGGTTCCTGGCATTGCTGGGAGAAGATTCGTTATTCTAAGCTCTGCATGGGACCCGCTAGTGGTGTCCCGAAGGAGATGTGTTAGAGAGTAATCCCGACAAGTAGGTGCCTGTTAGCCCCCTTGAAAACCCCTTAGAAACGGCCTAGGAGATTTCTGTGGCTTCAAACCATCAAACAGATGTTAGGTTCTACAAGGACCCGATATCTAGCCCGAGGCCGAGAATTGAGCTGAACCTGCTAAAATCCTGAAAAAAAGGGTATAGCATCTGTCTTCGCGTCACAGAACCGGCGAATCCAGAAGATCCAAGAAATCTTGCTCTTCTTTGCAATCTTTCTTTTCTTGCTAACCATTCTTTTTCTGCTCTCTTTTCTCGACCCCGGGGGGGGCATACCAATACTCCAGAAACCCTTCACAATCTGCGCAAAGCCCTGCCGAACGGGACGTACCAATACTATCTTTAGCGGACCGTCTAGACCCATTTCTACGATTATGGTCCGTATCCGTCGATCCGGCCAGTGCGGCACATGGAGACCAATGCCAACCGGCCACACTGCGCCGGCTCCAACCATTGAGCAGTTACATGACCCGTAAGCCCGCAGTCAGCCTAGCAGCCTGTAGGAGAATGCGGGAACAATGTCATACACCAATCTCCTCCATCTCAAGCCTCTCCTGATGGTTCTAACAGCCGCCGCAGGAACAATCACCGGCGGCGTAATGGTCAATTCCTTCACAAACCTCGCACCCGGTAAAGATCCGGCATCGTTTCTCGTCTCATTGAACCCATCATCGTTATTCGTCGTAGAGAACGCTTCAGCAACGTCCACCATCTCGGTCATGAGTATCGACAGCTTCTCGGGAACCGTCTCATTATCGTTGTTCTTCCCGGGTCAGACGGTGACCGCATCGATCAGCCCTACGAGCGTAACCGTTTCGGCTAATGGCGTGGCTAGGTCCACGTTGACTGTGACGGCACCGAACGTTGTTGGAAGTTATACCATCGTGGTCGTTGGAGTTGCAACAAATCATGGAAAGACTAGCTATTCCTCGTCTATGCTGACAGTCAAGGTTGTGTCTAGCCAAGACTTCACAATAACTAGCTCGCCAAGCAGCATCATCGCTACAACGGGAGCCACTAACACCACAACAATCACTGTAACAAGCGTGAACGGCTATACGGGAACCGTGAGTCTGACAGTCACCGCGCCCTTCGGCTACATCAGCGTGACCGGCGGGCAGAACCCGCTAAAAATAGTAGCAGGCGGCGTTGCCAGCAGCACTCTTGACATAACCACTGGCAACAATTCGGCTCCAGGGTTCTACGCCATAATCGTCACTGGAACCGATGGCTTGCAGTCTCACTCGACCACGATTACTCTCCAAGTCGCAGACCCCATTCCTCCACCAGTCATTATCGAATCGCTGGTTCTCAACAGCTATCATTTCAATAACAGCACGAGCCTCACACTCTTCCTCCAGAACACGGGCAACGGAACAATCACACTGCCGTCCTACGTCATACGAGACTCCTCGGGAAACGCGTGGAGTCTCACAAGCTGGACCGGACCCACCATCGAAGTCAACGGAGTCGGCTCAGCTAATATTCTGATCGGTTCTAGCTGCCCTGGCTGCATATACAGCGGAATAGCCGGACTATTCCTACAGTTCCAACAGGGGCAAACCTACACAGTCACGGTGACGACTTCCAGAGACAACCAGTTTACGTTCACCGTCACAGACTAGACAGTAGCCGGGTCTTGAAGAGCGAGATTCATCCTGCCAACGGTTTCGAGTGTCGCTCGTCGGGGCATATCCAGACAATCTCGCCGCCAAACGTCCGGCCTCGATAACACTGTCTGCCGTGTGTGACGCAGAACATTCGACCTCTGAGAATCTCCGGCAGCATCGCCTCCGGCAAGCCCGTAGCTTCTGGGGAGTCGGCGGATTCAGAGTCCGGGTCTGGCTCAGCAAGCGGGTTGTCCAGAGGCCTACTCATTGGCGAACTGTGAAGAGATTTCTGTGATCGTCCCATTAAGCGTAGCTTCGCATCTTCAACCCGGCTATACCAGGATACGGACCGTTTATGCCTGCGGATTTCTGGGGAATGCTTCGGGTCGGCCAAAAATTGGGCAAAGCCGTTCATGCGGGCGAAACTAGCCTGTGCCCTACCAGTCGCTGATCAGCGGCCACATACGTCCTGTCGCAAGCAGACCACTGTTATCTCAGACTCGCCTCGTGCGAGAACCGGTTCAAATCGTCGTACGGGCTGAATTGAGCCTATTTTCGGCTTCTATTGACCGAACTTCTTTTATGGTGATGCCTGCGCGGGCGAGTGCGGAGAGTTACCATGCCTAAGAAATCCAAGAAGTCCAAGAAGGCTAAGAAGTCGAAACCTAAGAAAGCGAAGATTGATCCGATTCCGAAAGGCTTCGGGACAGTAACCCCCTATCTATCGCTTGATCGGGCGGCCGAAGCACTTGAATGGTACAAGAAAGCGTTCGGCGCCAAGGAGCTTGACAGAGAAACCGTGCCCGGTGGTAAGGTCATGCATGCCAGAATTCGAATCGGCGATTCGATAATAATGCTGAGCGACGTCTTTCCTGGGGCGGACACGCAGGCACCGAGTGTTCTGGGAAACACGACAACGACGATGCACGTCTACACGAAGAATGTTGACAAGCTCTGGCAGCAAGCTGTTGACGCTGGAGCAAAAGTCAGTATGCCCTTGGACAACCAGTTCTGGGGCGAGCGCTACGGGAAGTTGAAAGACCCGTTCGGCCACAACTGGTCCCTTTCACAGTGTATCCCGATGACCAAGGCGGAGATGAAGGAGAAGCAAGAGCAGGCTATGGCCATGTTCTCCCAGGGCCAGCATCCAGGGGCAGAAGAACAGGCTCCGATGGCCCAACAGTAGCGGAAACTAGGGACACTCATCTCATCGGGTCGGAAAACAAGCGATTCGATCCTAGGTTCGTTAGGTAGGAGAGTTGTTTCTCCGAACGCCAAACCCCAGTCTCATTCTTTAGCGCTTGCGTGATCGGAGATATTTGTCCCGTGACTGCGAAGAATGGATGCTACGCTGTCGGTTAGATAGAAAAGGAGAAGTTTGGAGTTTGGCTCTTCGGGTCTGTTACTTCTTGGCGTAGATTTTGCCGTGGCTTTCGCCGGTGGCCATGTTGCCTTGGCCTTCGGCCCAGCCGGTCGAGTTGTTGAGCCATGATAGTTTGGGTGATTGTGTCATGAAGTGTAGTTCGCCTTCCCAGTTGCCTGTGGTAGGACCGCTCATGCGGCCTTTTCCGCTTCCCCAGACTACTACCATGTCTCCGTCCTTGGTGTTCATGATCGACTTGAGCTGCCATTCGTTGGTCCCGTCGGTCTTCTGGTTGACAGTGACCGTGTCGATGTGGTTGCCGTGGAGTTTGC
>WNGJ01007434.1_pt1 | contig 12844 bp, 13 predicted proteins | sample 5400611 | NCBI WGS metagenome assembly WNGJ01 (sample SAMN13153375, study PRJNA577476) | soil metagenome | isolation source: 40 cm soil or saprolite under Garry oak tree replicate 1 | place: USA:California | collected 2016-06-15
TCGATCACGTCGGGCCGCTCGCGCGCAGCGCGCGCGACCTCGCGCTCGCCTATGACCCCATGCAGGGCCACGATCCCGACGATCCGGTGTGCGCGCGCCGGCCGGTCGAGCCGGCGCTGCCGGCGCTGACCCGCGGCATCGCCGGCCTGCGCATCGCCGTCGCGGCCGGCTACTTCCGCCGCGGCGCGTCGCCCGAGTCGCTCGCCGCGGTGGAGCGCGTGGCGCAGGCGCTCGGCGCGGCACGTGAGATCGAGCTACCGGAAGCGGGCCGCGCCCGCGCGGCGGCCTTCGTTATCACCACCGCGGAAGGCGCGAGCCTGCATCTCGAACGCCTGCGCACGCGCGCCAACGACTACGATCCGGCGGTGCGCGATCGTCTGATCTCGGGCGCGCTGGTGCCGGCGGCGCTGGTGCAGCGCGCGCAGAAATTCCGCCGCTGGTATCGCGCGCGCGTGCTCGACTTGTTCGGCGAGGTCGACGTGATCCTCGCGCCGGCGACGCCCAGTCCCGCGCCGGCGATCGGCCAGCAGACCTTCGTCCTCGACGGCGTCACCACGCCGGTGCGCGCCAATCTCGGGATTTTCACCCAGCCGATCTCGTTCATCGGCCTGCCGGTCGTCGCCGTGCCGGTGCCGCTCGACCCGCTGCCGGTCGGCGTGCAGATCATCGCCGCGCCCTGGCGCGAGGACGTGGCCCTCGCGGTCGCGGCGACGCTCGAGCAAATGGGCGTCGCGAAAGCGCCGAGACCGCGAATAGCGAATGGCGAATAGCGAATAGTGAAGCGCACTTCTCTTTTCTTTCTATTCGCTATTCGCTACTCGCTATTCGCCCATCCGGAGCCCAGCATGCAAATAGACCTGCCTGAGGTGAAGGCCGAAGTGACCGCGGCGTTCCAACGCTACGAGCGCGCCCTGATGGCGAACGACGTTACGACGCTCAACCAAATTTTCCGCGACGACCCGCGCACCATCCGCTACGGCATCGGGGAGAACCTCTATGGCCACGTCGAGATCGCCGGTTTCCGCGCGGCACGCCCGCCGGTCGGCCTCGCGCGCACGCTCTCGCGCACGGTGATCACCACCTACGACCGCGACGTGGGCGTCGCCTCGACATTATTCCACCGTACGCCCGGCAAGATCGGGCGCCAGATGCAGACCTGGGCGCGCTTTCCCGACGGCTGGCACGTGGTCGCCGCCCACGTAAGCGTGATCGACGAGCCTTCGTAGGGCGCAATAGCCGAAGGCGTATTGCGCCGAATGGCAGCGGCGCATTACGCGGCTTCGCCGGCCACCGGCACGCTCGCGATCAGCGCCGCGCCCATCAGCTCGCCCCAATAGAAAATGTCGCCGCGGATGAGATCGGTCGCGACCCCCAAGGTCACCGGCTTCTCGTCCGAGGAGGAGATGAAGGTGAGCGCGTAGACGAACTCCTGCATGGTGAGCGTGAAGGCGAAGATCACGACGGTGAGGATGCCGGGCACCGAGAGCGGCAGCACCGTCTTCACGAAGGCGCCCAAGACGGTGCAGCCATCGACGATCGCCGCCTCCTCGATTTCGCGCGGCACCGATTTGAAGAATCCCATGAACAGCCAGGTGCAGAACGGGATGGTGAAGGTCGGATAGACCAGCACCAGCGACCACAGCGAGTCCTGCAGCCCGAACGAGGCGACGACGCGCGAGAGCGGCAGGAATAGAAGCGTCGGCGGCACCAGGTAGGTGAGGAAAATGCCGATGCCGAGGCTCTCGGCGGTGCGGCCCGGCATGCGCGCCAGGCTGTAGCCGGCCGGCAGGGCGATGAGCAGCGTGATCGCGACCACGCACACGCCGATCAGCGCTGTGTTCCAGATCCACTGCAGGAACAGCGTCTCCTCGAACAGATATTTGATGTGCTCGAGGGTAGGCGCGGCGTTGAACCAGTAGGGATTGGACTTGAGATTGTAGAGGTCGCCGTCAGTCTTGAAGGTCGTGATCAGCATCCAATAGAACGGGAACGCCGCGAACGTCACCAGCACGGCGACAGCGCCGTAGAACGAGCCCTCGCTCAGTAGCTTCTTGGCGAGGCGCACGTCAGATCTCCCGGCGCCGCAGGACGCGCAGCATGAACACCACGCCGATCAGCAGGAACGGAAACAGGAACAGGCAAATGGCTGCGCCATGCGCGACGTCGCCCGAGAGTATGCCGACCTGGAAGGCCAGCGACCCCAGCACCTGCGTGCTGTTGATCGGTCCGCCCTTGGTGAGGAGATAAACCACGCTCAGGTCGGTGAAGGTGAACACGGTCCCGAAGATCAGCGCGATCACCACGATCGGCATGATGATCGGCAGGATGATCTGATAGTTGCGCCGCCAGAAACCGGCACCGTCGACGGTCGCCGCGTCGAGCACGTCCTTCGGCACCGAGGTGAACCCGGCGATGAAGATCACCACCCCGAACGGAAACAGCCGCCACGCGTGCACCACGGTGACGGCGATCATCGCCAGATCTTCCTGGCCCAGCCATTGCGGCCGGTTCATCGGGTCGATCAGGCCGAATAAGGCGAGCGTCCAGTTGATCACGCTATAGAGCGAATCGAACATCCACAGCCAGGCGAGCGTAGCAAGCGACACCGGCACCGCCCATGGCAGCACGACGAGCGCGCGCGCGAAGCCGCGACCGCGAAACTCCCGCATCAGCAGCATGGCGGCGAACTTGCCGAGCAACAGTCCGATCACCTGGGCGCCGATGGTGAAGATGAAGGTGTTGGCGAGCGTGCGCCGGAACACCTCGCTTTGGAGAATGTCGAGAAAATTCTTGGCTCCGACGAAACGATAGCTCGTATCGAAGATCGTGAACGCGCTGATGCTGTAATAGACCGCCAGCACGAACGGCAGCCCCACCAGCACGACGACGTAGAGGATTGCCGGCGCGATGAACAAGGGCCCGAGCAGCTCGGAGCGGTCGAACAGATATCGGTGTCTCGGCCGGGTAGAAAATTCTGCGATCGCAGTCATCTGTGTCTCTACCGGTTACGAGCATGATCCCGAAAAGTGGATACCGGTTTTCGGACAAGATCATGCTCCATGAATTAACATTAGAGCGGGATGACGATTCGAAGAAAGTCATCACGCTCTAATGGTCTGGCGGCCCTCGCTGTCGAAGTAGCGCAGCTCGCGCTCCCGTACCGCGAACGGATGCCAGGCGCCGGCGCTGATGCCCTCGAGCGGCACGTGCGCCGGCAGTTTCGAGGTCACTTCCCGCTTCGCCGAGCGGCCGTCGAGCGCGCCGTAGAGGATGCGCTCGGAGCCGAGATACTCCATGCGGTCGACCCGGAAGTTGAACTCCTGCACCCTGGAGCCGTTGAGCAGCTCTTTGGGCAGGAATGCTTCGGGCCGGAAGCCCATGGTGCCCCCATCGCGCTCGATCAGGTTCATCGGCGGGGTGCCGAGGAAGGTCGCCACGAACTCGTCGGCCGGATGCTCGTAGATTTCCGTCGGGGTGCCGACCTGCTTGAGGTTGCCGTGATCCATCACCGCGATGCGGTCGCCCATGCCCATGGCCTCGACCTGGTCGTGGGTTACGTAGATGGTCGCGGTTTTCACCGTGAGCTGGAACTGCTTGAGCTCGCTGCGCGCGCTCGCGCGCAGTTTGGCGTCGAGGTTCGACAGCGGCTCGTCGAGCAGGAACACGGTCGGCTCGCGCACCAGCGCGCGCGCGAGCGCCACCCGCTGGCGTTCGCCGCCCGAGAGCTGGCGCGGCCGGCGTTGGGCCAAGCGCTCAATGCCGAGCAGACGCGAGGCCCACTCGACCTTGCGCTTGATCTCCTCGCGCGAGGTGCCCTGGGTCTTGAGCGGAAAGGCGATGTTGTTCCACACGGAGAGATGCGGATAGAGGCCGTAGCTCTGGAACACCATGGCGATGCCGCGGGCGCGCGGCGGCATGTCGTTGACCACGTGGCCGCCGATCAGGATGTCGCCGGAGGTCTGTTTCTCCAGCCCGGCGATGATGCGCAGCAAGGTGGTCTTGCCGCAGCCGGACGGGCCGAGCAGGACCATGAACTCGCCGTCGCGCGTTTCCAGGCTGACGCCGTTGACCGCCGTGACCTCGTCGAATTGTTTTTTGATTTCCCTGGCGGCAACTGCGGCCATCTCAACTACCTCGATGCCTGAGCGGAAACGTGGGAACGCTTAAGCCAACCGGCGGTGCGCGCCATGATACAGGAACGCACGCACCGGTGTGCTTATCGCGGCCGGCGCGCGTTGCCCCGCGCGACGGCTAGTGTCCCGATTCCGAAGTTCGCCCAACCTTGCAGCACGACCGATGCGAACTTCGGAATCGAAGGACACTGCAACTCTATGATTCTAGTGCCACTTTGAACCCGAAGTTCGCAACCGGACTCGCGGCAGTTGTAGTGCGAACTTCGAGTTCGCGGCACTAGCGTGCAGCCGAACCCGGCGGAATGCGGGCGCCCGATCGGCGCGCCCGCCCGTCGCCCGGACTTACGCGGCCGTCCACTTCTTGTAGATCAGCTCGACCTCTTTGGTGGCCCACGCCACCGCTTCCTCCGGCGTCGCCTTGTCGGTCGCGGCCTTCGCCATCATGTCGCAGATGATGAAGTTCCCGACCACTTCGTCGGAGGCCGGTCCCGCCGGTCCCGGATACCCGAACGTGGCCATCCAATCGTCGGCGGTTTGCAGGATGCTCAGCTTGTCCGGCGGGTGCGAGCTCGGATCGTTCGACAGGATCGGCATCGGCCTCGGCACCATGTTGGCGAACAGCGGGTGATTGTAGCCGGTGCTCGCCTCCATGGACTCCCTGCCATGGTCGGCGTAGTGACGCAGGAACTCGACCGCCGCCTCCTTGTTTCGCGCGAACCGCCAGATCGCGTAGGAATTGGGCGAACCGCAGGCGAGCCGGCGCACCGGACCGGTCGGCGTTGTCCAGACGTTGATCTTGTCGGCCAACTCGGGGTTGGACTTCTGGATCGACCGGTACGCCGAGATCGGATTGTGGATCCATGACGCTCGCCCGGATGCCAGGTAGCGATTGTTGCTGGCGTCGTCCCACGACAGGACTTCCGGCTCCATCGCCTCTTTATAGAGGGCGCGGACGAACTTCACGACTTCGAGCGTCTGCTTGGAATCGAGTATGACGCGCTTGCCGGTTTCGTCGCATTCGGAGGCGCCGTAGCTCCACAGGATGCTGCGGTAAGAGAGGTTCGGGTCGACCGAGTGCCCGAGCGAGATGCCGACCGGGTTCCCCTTCGCCTTGAGCTTGGCGCCGCCGACGCGGATGTCTTCCCAAGTATCGGGTTTCATGCCGATCTCGTCCCACAAATCCTTGCGGTAGAGGCCCGGGAAGTCGATGTAGAAATCGGGGAACGCGCTCCAGGTCTTGGTGCTTTCGTTGTAAGCGATCTGGCGGCCGATCTGCGTGACCTTGCCGTGCTTCTTCTCAAGCTCGCCGATGAGGTCGGTGAGATCGACCAAATGCTTCTCGTACAGGTGCGGACCGCCGGTGCCGGCGAAGTGGAACAGGTCGTGTCCTGCCCCGGCCGACACCTCCGCCGCGGCGCGCGCCGGCACCTCGAGGTGCGGAATATGGTCGACCGTGACGGTGACGCCGTTCTTCTTGCCCCAGTCTTTGGCGAAGCCATCGAACCAGGTGTCGTACTGAGGCACGAAATGGCTCCACTGGATGATCCTCAGCGTCTTGGTCTGCGCGAGGGCCGTCGACACGAACGGCGCCGCCACGGCGGGCGCCAAGCCGGCGGCACCGGCGATCGCGCTCGTGGTCTTGAGGAAGTCGCGTCGCGACCAGCCTCGTTTATTTCCTCCGATTCCCATCGCAGGGCTCCCTAGTTGATGACGTTTGTCGTTGATCCCGCGGCGCTCACCGCGACGAACGGAGCGAGGAAGTCGTGTGGAGAGGGGGCGCTTCGCGCATTCCGGTCGTCAAGCACTCGAGGTGGGCGGGGGTCCACCTATTCGCTTACCGCATTATGGATATGCACCACACGTATGACAAGCGTCAATCTGTCGCCGGACGTTGGTCTCGTTAATGCCGGCGGGAACGTGGGACGCATGCGTAAAAAGCAAGGAAATTCCGGCGTTTCGCGGGACTGCGTCCCGTCCTCGGAGGGGCGCGCCCCGCCGAATGCGCGAGACCGGGAGGTTCTAAGGTAGGCCGGATCACGCGGCAGCCGGATATTACCGGGCGCGGTCCGGACGCTGTGCGCAGGCCGGGCGCGCCTCCGCGTGGATGAACGCGTCTCCCCTGACGTTAGGGCATCGCGACCAAAGAAAAGCCAGCATCGGCGCCGACCGCCGCCACATTTGTTTGGTCGATGCGCGGCTTTGTGACGCGCGCCGCACGATCGTACCATCCGAATCTAACAATATTGTTTTGGAACGCGGTGCGCGCGGCTACGTTGACCTGTCTTAATATTGCCCTCTCCCTCAACTCACAGGAAGGTATCCAATGGCTCAAAACCGCCAAGCGGAGAAAGACATGGCCGAAGCCGGTCACGAGACGACACGACGCGCGGCCGGACACGCGGCGCAAACCGCCCGCACCATGAGCGACGCGGCCGAGCGCACGGCGCGCACCGGCGCCGACGTGCTCCAGCGCAATTCCGAGCAGGTGCGCCAGACCTTCGAAATGGGAAGCGACGCGGCGGCGCGCATCGCCGAGCGCGCGTTCGGCCAGTTCACCCGGGTGTTCGGCGTCGTCACCGGCGACCACGCCCAGCAGGCGACGCAGCAATCGGCGCGCAACGTCGAGGCGATCCTGCACTCGAGCGCGATCATCGCCGACGGCGTTCAGACGATCTCGCGCGAATGGCTGACGTTCGTGCAGAACCGCGCCGAGCGCAACATGGAGCGGCTCGAGACGCTCGCCAACTGCCGCTCGGTGCAGGACTGCATCGCCGCCCACACCGAGCTGGTGCGCGACCAGCTGCAGGACCTGCTGCAGACCACCAAACGCGTCGCCGAGGTCTCCACCCGCATGGCCGACGAAGCGGTGCAGACCGGCGACAGCACCTTGGCGCCGCGGTGACGTAGGGCGCATTAGGCCGGAGGCCGTAATGCGCCGGCTGCCGATGTGACGGCGCAATTCGCTTCGCTATTGCGCCCTACGACACGCCCCCGGTTCGCGCCGGGGGCTTTTTTCTGCTCCCCGCCCGTGTGAGCATCGCCGACGAAGCAGCAGGGGAGCGCGGCGATGGCGAAGGTGCGCGTGGGGCTGATCGGGTGCGGGTTCGTCGCCGAACTGCACATGTACGCCTATGCGCGCGTGCATGGCGTCGAGGCGCAGGTGACGGCGGCATGCGCGCGCGGCGACCACGTGGTCGAGTTCGCCAAGAAGCACCGCATCCCGGCGACGCATCGCGATTTCCGCGCGCTCCTCGCCGACAAGGACATTGACGTCGTCGACATCTGCACGCCGCCGGCGCTGCACGCGGAGATGATCGTTGCGGCCGTGCAGGCGGGAAAGCACGTCATCTGCGAGAAGCCGTTCACCGGCTACTTCGGCCGCGCCGACGACAAGACGCCGATCGGCCGCAACGTGCCGAAGGCGCTGATGTATCAGCGCGTGATGGAGGAGATGGAGCGCACCTGCGCGGCGATAAAGAAGAGCGGACGCCTGTTCATGTATGCGGAGGATTGGATCTACGCGCCGGCGGTCGCCAAGACCGTCGAAATCCTGCGCGCCACCAAGGACAAAATCCTATTCATGAAGGGCGACGAGAGCCACAGCGGCTCGCACGCGGCGCACGCGGCGCAATGGGCGATGACCGGCGGCGGCTCGCTCGTGCGCATGGGCTGCCATCCGCTCTCGGCGGCGCTTTATCTCAAACAGGTCGAGGCGCAGGCGCGCGGCTAGCGCGTCACGGTCGCGGCGGTGAGCGCCGACGTCGGCAACGTCGCGGCGTCGCTCTCGCCCGCCGAGCGCACCCACATCAAGGCCAACCCGGTCGACGTGGAGGACTGGGGCGTGCTCACCGTGACCTTCTCGGACGGCACCAAGGCGACCATCTTCGCCGGCGACATGATTATGGGCGGCGTGCGCAACCTGATCGAGACCTACACCAGCGGCGGCGCGCTGTTCGCCAACATCACCCCCAACAACCACATGATGAGCTACCTCACCGACGAGGAGAAGCTCGCCAACGTCTACATCACCGAAAAGGTCGACCGCAAAACCGGCTGGCAGTTCATCTGCCTGGAAGAGGAATGGACGCGCGGCTACCTCCAGGAGATCCAGGACTTCATGGAATGCGTCGCCTTAAGCCGCGAGCCTCTTGGGGGCCTCGCGCTCGCCTACGAAACCACGAAAGTGAATTACGCCGGCTACTGGTCGGCCGAGGAGGGGCGGCGGATAACTTTGTAGGATGGGTTGAGCCGCGGTCCGCGCGGCAAAAACCCATCGCGTGCCTCGTCATTGCGAGCGACCCGCCTCCGTTCGTTACACGAACTACGGCGGGTTTGCCGAAGCGCGGAGCGCTAAGGCGGAAGCGAAGCAATCCACGGCAGCGCGCGCGGCTTCTGGTTTGCCTCCTCGCCCTTCGGGCTCCTCGCAATGACGGGACCGTTTGACCCTACCCAATTTGGGGTCTAAACTCCCCAAATTGGGAAGGAATGCGAATGGAAGCTGTAAGCATATCCAACGCTCTATTTTCGAAAGTACAGCAGCGGGTGCTGGCGCTTATCTTTGGCCACCCGGAGCGCAGCTTCTACACCTCGGAAATCGTAAGAAGCGTCGACTCCGGCACGGGCGCCGTCGAACGCGAACTGTCGCGGTTACAGCGAAGTGGACTTGTTTCTGTCGAGCGGGTCGGTAATCAAAAGCATTATCGGGCAAATCGGCAGTCTCCGGTTTTCAAAGAACTGCAAGGCCTCGTTCTTAAAACCGTGGCTCTGGCAGAGTCCCTCAAGAAGTCGCTTGAGCCCCACTCCGATACGATCAAGACTGCATTCGTATATGGGTCGGTAGCGAAAGGCACCGACACGGCGCAAAGTGACATCGACGTTATGGTCATCGGAGATGAACTGAACCTCACAGAACTTTATACGGCGTTGCAAAACGCGGAGAGCAAGTTGCGGCGCAAGGTAAGTCCGATCTTTCTGTCTCCCAGAGAATGGCGGCGTAAAAAATCCGAAAGTAGCTCTTTCATCAGCAAGATCAACACTCGCCCGAAAATCTTTATCTTTGGCTCGGAAAGCGACCTTCGCGCATGAGCAAACAGGAACTCGAGAATCTCGTCAAAATCAACAAGCTTAAGGCTGAACCGGCAAGCCGAGCCGAGTTTGATGGGATGATGCGCTCGGCTCGAACGCGTTTGGCCGATGCGCAGAACGAAAGCATCGATACCGATAGTCAGTTCGATCTCGCATACGGGGCGGCGCACAGGTTGGCAAGCGCGGCATTGCGACAGCACGGTTATCGTTCAGAAGATCGAATCACGGTTTTTCAAACAATCGTTCATACGGCCGGATCGGGTAATGCTGACGTGCAAGTATTTCTCAAGGCACACAACGAGCGTAATTTGGCGGAATACGAAGGCCGCACGAAAATTGACAAGCAGCTCTTGGCCGATCTGATCCGCTGCACAAAGAGACTCGAAGCGGCGGTTGCCAAGGTGAAGCCGCCGAGCAAGGAGTAAGCTCCTAATCTGGATGAGCGCGCAACGGGAAATCCACCGCCTCCATCTCCGCCACATAGGCGCGCCAGCCGCCGAACCGGGTGATGTCGCGCGCGCCGGCGGTGGCGGCGGCTTCGACCAGGAAGCCTTTGGCCTCGCGGCCGTCGGCGAGCCGCAGGGTGCCGATCGAGAGCGGCGGCGGCACCGCGGCGACGAAGTGGCCGAAGGCGGCGGCCGATAGCGCCCACAGCTCGACCTCGACCGCCCCCCCTTCGTCAGGCGCAACGCGCAACAAGCCGGGCTTCGCCGGCTTGATGCCGGCGAGCGCGAACAGGCGATAGTCCGGCGCGGTCGCGGTCGCCTGCAAGAACCGTGCGCCCAGCGCCTTGAGCTCGCCGTTGAGCGGCATGCTGGAGAGATGCGCGCCGACGACCGCGAGCGCGATCTCGTCGCGCCGCGGCGCAGGCGAGACCGGCGCGAGCGGCGGCTGCGCCTCGCCGGTCGCGCCCAACGCAAGGCCGGTGTCGGCGTGGAACAGGCGTCCGATCGACGCAACCTCGGCGTCCCGGCCACCCGGCGCCACCAACGTAATCCCGAACGGCGCGCCATCCGCGCGCAGTGACGCCGGCACCGCCAGCCCGCACAGGCCGAGCAGATTGACAAAATTCGTGTAGGTGCCGAGCCGGCTGTTGAGCGCGATCGGGTCGGCGAGCACCTGGCGCACGGTGTAGACCGTCGGCATGGTCGGCAGCGCGAGCGCGTCGACGGTGCGGAAGGTCGCGTCGGCGGTGCGGCGCAGTTCCTCGAGCTGATGGAACGCCGCGAACGCGTCGGCCGCGGTCGGCCGCGCTCCGCCGAGGATGATCTCGCGCGTCACCGGATGCATGGCGTCGGGCGCCGAGGCAATCAGCGCGCGCGCGGTGAGGTAGCGCTCCGCGAGCCACGGCCCCTCGTAGAGCAGCCGCGCGGTCTCGTAGAACGGCTCGATGTCGATTTCCGCGATCACGATCCCGAGACGCGCGAGCCGCGCGAGCGCCGCCTCGTAGGCGGCGGCCGAGACGTCGTCGCCGAAGAACAGGCGCTGGCCCGCGAGCGGCACGCCGACCTTCGTGCCGGGCGCGATGGCGCCGAGCGTGCCCACCGGCTGCGCGCGCGAATAGGCATCGGCCGGGTCGGGCCCGGCGAGCGCGGAGAGCGCCGCGAAGGCATCGTCGACGGTCAAAGCAAAGATCGCCACGCAATCGAGCGAGCGGCACGCCGGCACCACGCCGGTGTTGGGCACGAGGCCGGGACTCGGCTTGAGCCCGACGATGTTGTTGAAGCCGGCGGGCACGCGGCCCGAGCCTGCGGTGTCGGTGCCGAGCGCGAGCGGCACGAGGCCGGCCGCGACCGCGACCGCGGAGCCCGAACTCGAGCCGCCCGGAATGAGGTCGTCCCGCAGCGTGTTGCGCGGAATGCCGTGGGGCGAGCGCACGCCGACGAGGCCGGTCGCGAACTGATCGAGGTTGGTCTTGCCGATGACGAGCGCGCCCGCGCGTTTGAGCCGCGCGACGACGGTCGCGTCCTTGCCCGGCTTGTAGGCGAACGCCGGACAGCTGGCGGTGGTCGGCATCCCGACCGCGTCGATGTTGTCCTTGACCGCGACCGGCACGCCGAGCAGGGGACGCGTGCCGTCGCGCGCGAGCGCGCGCGCCTCCGCCCGCACCTCTTCCTCCGCGCGCAGCGTGATGAACACCGCCGGATCGTTGTGCCGGCGAATGCGCGCGTAACAGCTCTCGACCGTCTGTTCCGGGCTCTGCGCGCCCGCGCCGTGGGCGGCGACGAGCGAAGCGATCGTCGGCAATGCGCGCTCCCTCCCGGCAGGCGCTCATGGCTTAGGGGGCAGGCGCGAGGTTGTCCAACGATTTCAGAAGGCTATCAGGTGGACCGGCCCCGATTATCGAAAAGGTTGTAAAATTTTTATATCCAATGTATAATGTGCTGGTTCTGTTATCTACATCCAGGGAGGGAGTAATGCCATCGATCGTGACTTTGGACATCTTTTCCGGACGGGAGAACCCGTCATGGGTCGTCGACGACGACAAGGTTGCCGACTTGCAGCGCGTTGCCGGTGCCGCGGCCGGGACCAGACTCGGTCCGCTGCCGATCCTCGGGTATCGCGGGTTCCACGTGCGGCCGGTCGACTCCGAGCACGCCGCCGCCGCGCGCTTGGAAGGGCTGCCGGAAAGCGCCGCGGGGGCGGGAGACGCCGTGATCGCCGGCCAGCGGGAAGCCGAGGAGTACCTGCTTTCGACCGCGGCCGAGCATATCGACGAGCAGCTGCGCGCCCATGTGCGTGACGCGATCGCGCGCGGTCCGGACATGGCTGCGATCCAAGCCGCCGAGGCAGCCGCGGCGGTCAGATGTCCGCCCTGCCATGCTCACGACGCGCCAGCCTACAATCCGAACTTCTGGAATACGCCACAGCGGCAGCCCAAAAAACAACTGCTACAACTACGCCAACGACCAGGCGACCGACACCTTCGCCCAGCCCGGCCGCGCGACCGGCCACATGTACACCGCGCTCAACTGCCCGTCGGTCCGGGCCGGCGCGACGAGCGATGGCTTGCACGCGTGTCCGAATTTCGCCGGAACGCTCGGTCCGGGTCACGGGTGGTATGTCGCCCTGGTGATCTGGCCGAACGTCGATTACCATTGGTACCGGCAGGACAAGGTCGGCTGCTGGTCGCACAAGCCCGGCGGCACGAAAGCGCGCAATACCGACAACTCGGGCCGGCCGATCACCGACCCGAGAATCTGTAACCGCGGCAATTATACCGTCTTCTGCACCTACATGATCACCACGCGTCACGTACGCATCAGGTAGCTGGATATCGCCAGGTTGAACACATGCCGGCGACCGTCATTGTCGATGTTTTTTCTGGGTTACCGAATCCACAGTGGACGATCGCCGGCGATGTTCTGGTCCAGCTCAAGATGATGCTGGCCCATCTGGCGCAATTTCACGGGACCGTCCCGGAGCCGCCGGGGCTGGGCTATCGCGGCCTCATTCTCGAGTTCTCGCCGAACGAAGGGATCGAGGGGCCGCTCCGGGTGTTCAGCGGTTATGTGGCGGGCCCGCATGAGACGTGGGCCGATGCCGGCCACGCCCTCGAGCGCTGGCTGTTGGAGCACAGCATCCGCGCGGTCCCACAGCACGCCGACGTCCTCAGGCAATTGCTC
>WNGJ01016349.1_pt1 | contig 12840 bp, 13 predicted proteins | sample 5400611 | NCBI WGS metagenome assembly WNGJ01 (sample SAMN13153375, study PRJNA577476) | soil metagenome | isolation source: 40 cm soil or saprolite under Garry oak tree replicate 1 | place: USA:California | collected 2016-06-15
ATGCTACTCAAGCAGGCACGCGAGGAACGCGGATGGTCTCAAAAAGATGTCGCGGAGAAGATTGGCACCGACCCGAAGACCGTGAGTCGCTGGGAACGGAGGGTCGCATACCCCTCTCCGTATTTTCGCCAAAAGCTCGGCGAGCTTTTCAAGAAAAGTCTTCGCGAACTGGATCTGCTCAACTCCGGTGAAAGTGAGGTAGCAGATGGTGACTCTCCCATCTCAAAGCTTCCAGCAGGGTTGTTCGAGGGTGCTGAGAAACCTCCAGACTGGCGTGTCGATGAGATCGGCCAGCGGACAGACCATCCTCTCGCAGCAACCGTGCCGTCCGGTCAGCACACACGCACTACGGCTTTGCACCAGCAGAACCGGAGTCGGATGCTTGGGCGTCTGCGCCACGCCTATGGTGAATTGCTGGAGTACTCGCTCCAGGAAATCGTCTGGATCGAGCTGGGTCTTGCTGGGATGCCCGATGCCGTACAAAATGCCACGAACCGGCTGGTGCGTCTGTCTGGGCAGGATGCCCAGACGCTCCCTCCAGGCACCTCGATCCTGGAGGTCTACGAGACGTCCGAGCGCGAATTGCTCATCCTGGGAGAACCAGGAGCCGGCAAATCCACGCTGCTGCTGCACCTTGCCCAGACGTTGGTGCAACGAGCAGAGCAGGAAGAAGCACATCCCCTACCGCTCATACTGCGCCTCTCAACTTGGGCCGAACACCAAAAAGCACTGGAAGACTGGATGAGCGACCAACTGGCCTTGACCTATGATGTCTCACAGCAACTGAGTACCCAGTGGGTGCGCAACGAACACATCCTCCCGCTGCTAGATGGTCTGGATGAGATGGATGCCGCATCCCGCTCGGCTTGTATTGCCGCCATCAATGCCTATCATCGTGAGCATCTGCTTGTTCCGTTCGTCATCTGTTCCCGTCGGACAGAATATGAAGACGCGGCCAGGCACCAGAAGCTGGCACTCCAGCGTGCCGTACTCATCCAACCACTGACCTTTGAACAGGTCTCTGCTTCTCTTGACCAGATCGGTCAACCACTGGATCCCTTACGGCAGACCCTCCGGATCAACCTGGCATTGCGGGAACTGACCACCACGCCTCTGATGTTGAGTATTTTGATGCTGACCTACTCGAGAACTCCGCTGCCAACGCTCTCCCACGAGATAGCTACGCTACAAAGGCAGGTGTGGACCGACTATGTGGCACACATGACCGAGCAGAAAGGAGACGCCAGGCACTATTCACTCCAACAGACCTGCTTGTGGCTGAGCTGGCTGGCACGCAACCTGCAGAAACACTACCAGACCGTGTTCTACCTGGAGCATGTGCAATCCGACTGGCTGCCAGACAGCCTACGACAGCACGCTTTCCGGCTGACTATGCGCTTGCCTCTCATTCTACTCGGAATGCTATCCAGCTTCGTGATTGGCTTGTTTTTGCAGACGGTTTTTGATCTTACAACTGGCATCCAGGCCGCGATCCTTGGGTGCTTGCTGGGGGGCTGCTTTAGCCAATCGGCCAGCACCAGCACAGAGGTTGGCACTCTTGGCACGACTCAGATGAGGCCGCGTAGACGCAATCTGGGAAGAGGACTGATCAGTGCTGGAACAGGACTTGTGATTGGGTTGAGTTTCGGATTTGAGTTGGGGCCAGGGTACGGATTGGGTGATTGGTTGCGGGATGGCTGGATCTACGGAAGCATCATCGGACTCATGTGCTGGTTGCTCCTGATCTTGCTCCCACGTGTATCTTCTCAGCGCAGTTCCCCTCGCGTTCCGCAGGCACCAGCGCACCTGCGTCACTTGCTCTCCCCGCTTCATCTCTGGCGGACGCTACTGGTTGCGACCGGGCTCGGGCTTGGCTACGGGCTGAGTACCGGACTGTGCTACGGGCTGAGCTACGGGCCGAGTACCGGACTCAACATTGGGCTGAGCTACGCATGCGTTACGTTTCTCATCAGTTTGATCGTTGAGAAGTACAGAGGAGATCTTCGCCTGACCGAGCGGTTGCGCTGGACCTGGAGCAGTTTCTTTCACGGTTTGCGCTCTTTCCAACACTGTGTGATCAGTGGAGCACTGGCTCTTGGTGTTCTGCTGATCGTCGGGCTGAGCTACGGACTCACCACTGGGCAGGGCTACCAGTTGAGCACTGAGCTGGGCTTCCGGTTGAGCTACGGGCTGAGTGATGGACTCAGCCCCGGACTCAGCACCGGGCCAGGCATCGGGCTCGCCTATGGGCTGATGATGGGGCTGATCGTTGGGGTGGGCACCGGGCTGGGATACTGGCTAGCGTTGGGACTCTTTCAGAGTATTGCACAGGAACAAATTGAAGATCAGGATCGCCAGCGTCTCAATCAAGGCGTGCGTCGATCTGCACTGAATAGTACCATCATCGGCCTTCTCAGTGGAGGAATCATCGCAGGCATCGGGTTTCTGGGCTATTGGCTGAGCTACGGGCTGAATGAGGGACTGAGCAAAGGGCTGAGCTATGGACTGGACGAGGGACTGAGCAAAGGGCTGGGCTCTGCGCTCAGTGTCGTGTGGCTCTTTGCCATTGGTGGCGGATTATTCGGCTGGGCTGTCAGTGGTGGATGGGCGGTGCTGCGGCATGTTGTCTTGCGCTGGGTACTCCACAGGAGACAGGTCTTTCCCTGGCATGCGCAGGTATTCCTCAATGATGCAACAGCTCGTATTCTCTTACGGCGCGTTGGGGGTGGGTACAGTTTCATCCATCGCCTCTTGTTGGAGTATTTCGCACATCTCGATGATGGGAATGCTCCTGGAAGGGGGCAGCATAGCGAAACGTGAAAAGTGTACGCTACACAGGGAAATGGGCCTGTAGGGCTGTGCCGACTACTTAGTACGTCCGTTCTCAAGAGAAATAGTTTATATCTACTATTGCTCTCTTCAAGACCCCTCGTCGAGCAACATGCAAAGAAAAAGAAGTGCAGGAAAACAAGTACGGTTTGGCCCAATATTTATGATGATAAGTATGGTTTAGCCCAATATTTGTGAGAAAAGTCGCCCAATATTTATGAAATAGGGAGGAGAGGTAAGCTCATTTATGCTTGAACTAATGCCCAATATTTGTGAGAAATTACAGCTGTTGATCAATACCATCCCCAGGGCTGACTGCGGTCCACGCCCGGGTCTCCGGTCCATGTAAAGAGCGTGTCATACAGATGCCCATTGTGTAGATACCAGCCTGCCATCGCACCAATTTCATCGGAGTATTGTGTCATCGCGTGCTGGTCCGTCGTATCGATATAGCCGGTGTTGTAGCCCATCAGCGCATGCCTGAGTAGCTCTGAACCACGATAACCTTCCGCTTTTGCCAGCCTGGAGAAATGGATCAGGTGGCGAATACCCATGTAAGTAGCGATGCCCGGATCATAAAAATTCTGCGGTGTAAAAGCATACTGTGTCATCTCGGGCACATCATGCTCGGGTGTGTAGCTGGGATTGGCGTTCGCGTAAGCCGTCTCAGCAGCCTGGATGGGACCATAGGAATGGCCAGCGCCGCTGCCCATCTCCAATCCGGCATTGAGCGTCGACTCCCGCGAAGCCATACCCAGGAAGAAGGCATATGCTTTCTGCTTCGTACTGAAGCCCAGCGCGCTCTGCACCACGCCCCAGCTGTTATCGATCTCCTTTTCTAGCAGCGCCTTCACCAGCTGCTTCGGCAACGCGCTGGCTTCTGCCTGCATAACGCTCACCGCCGTCCCCACCGCAAAATAGCGCAAGTCTGCTCCTGTACTACCATTTCCAGTTGTACCGCCTTGGCCACATTGCACGCTTGTAGCTGTCGCCGCCGGTGTACCCGTTGGTTGTGAGTTTGGCACGATGGCCAGCGTGTGCAAATCTATGGCCAGACTGACCTTTTCGCTAACGATGAACAACAAAAAAACCGCCCCAATCAGGAGCGTGATGCGCGCCTTCTTCGTTTGTAATAGCTGATGCATAAACGGTTCCTTTCAAGGGTTCATACAGAGCAGGTTGATAGTTGACCCGGTATGCAACTTTTTCTCGCAAAGCTGCCTGGCAAGCAGAGTAACATGCTTGCATGGTTCTTTTGGATGCTTTCAGGCCGGTTTCATATGCGCAACGGGGAAAAGTTGTACACAAAGGGAGTGATCTTATCTCTTTCTAGGGAATGAATGGTGAAGCGCAGAGAGAAATACTCTGCCGTATATAATCTGTAGATATCGTACCAGAGATTCTGTCTTTTCTCGGGCTAAGCTGCATTGGCTCACATGAAAGTACTATTTTGTGGTTGAGAATTCTCAACCTCGAGCCATTTTCTATGGTCAATAGGTCCTATATGGGCCGGAATTTGTAGACAAAGAGGGATATTGTACTGTATTGGCTACTTAGGATATCCGTTCTAAAAATGAGGATCAATGATGACTCTACCTATTCCTTTTCTTTGCACTTACACTAGCAGATGGGTGGCGATAACGTTTCCTATGTGGCTGTTTCTATTCTGGTTTTGGAATAGATACCCTGAAGTGCCGGTAGAGGGGGGGTGAGGTAGCAGGGAGAAAGTTTCTTTCAAGCACTTCAAAAACACGATGACGCCAGGTATACGTTCTTTCCAGGTATTTTGCTTTTCTGTTGACGTGCTCAAGCCACTCTTTTGTATTCGTGGTGTAATCCACCTAAGACCGGAACCGAGATGATGCAATCATCTCGTTGATCTAGCGGAACGGAGTGAACTTCTCCTTTGCCAAGACAATGAGCGAGCAGAGCATAATAGCATGGCACTGCTTTCTGATTGTACACGCATGTCACGCTTTCTCGCAAACATGCTGTGATAATTGTTCCCAACAGGCCTATTTTCCGAACCGATGTCCCAAGTAGCCATTACAAGAGGGCCGAACGGGTTCCACCTTGTCGTGAAAGGAAAAATCGCGGTAAGCGTTCTAATCTGCTTCTGCCCAGCACGCAGCGGCTGGTCACCTGGATCGTCCCGCTCCCCCAGTTGCATGCGCGCCTCCCCCGTTACATGCCCGTGCCGCTCAGCGGGAGCGCAGCGGGCACGACGATCACGAACGCGCCGTAGAGGACCAGGGCCAGGGCTGCGCATTGGGCGATGCGCAGCCCCAGTGGGAAGCATTTTTCTGCGAGGATCAGGGCGGTGAGGAGCGCCATCGCCGTGATGTTCATCATGCCCAGGGGGAAAAGAAGCACGAAGAGCAGCCAGTTACATCCCAGGCAATAGATGCCATGCTCCAGACCCATGCGAAAGGAGCCAGGGTAACCCTCACGCCAGGAAGGGAGGATGAAATCCAGGGGCGTGCGGCATTTCGCCAGGCAGACACGTTTGAGCGGGGTGAGCTGGTAGATCCCGGCCAGCACGAGGATGCCACCGCCGATGCGGGCCGCGTTCAGCATGAGCCAGGGCACCTGTTGGGCCAGTCCCGAGGCGGCGTTCGCGCCGAGATACGAAAGCCCCCCGAAGAATGTCCAGATTAGCAGGTACGCGCCAATGAAGACCCACGTGGGCCCAAACGCGCGTCCGAAGCTTGCCCGTTCACGCTGGACCCGCGCGAAGACCAGGATCATCGGGGCAGCCGTGGGAAACATCATCGCGATCATCATCACGACCCAGATTGCCAGGAACACCGCGGCTCCCATGCCCATAGTCAGACCCATGCCCATCCCGCTTGCTGTCCTGGACTGCCAGACCAGAATCACCCACGACGCGGCGGCCAGGATCAGCAGCAGCGCCAGGATAAGGATACGTTCTCGTCGCAAACTCATAGTACCCCTCTCAGTGTGACGGAGCCGCGCCCCCTCTCGCGCGGTAGCTCCCAAATCTGTGTCCATGCGCTCAGTACAGGTATCGGTCGTGATACCGGACCCAGGCCTGCGGGTCTTCCAGACCCTGCTCATCCCGTCCCTTGGGAACCAGGTCGAGGTACTGGTAGGTGGCATTCATCATATCGATGCCCCGCGCGTAGCACGAGTAGGTGTGAAAAATCGCGCCGCTCTCGTCTTGATAGAAGACGCTGATGCCCTCACGGTCCATCATGCCGGGGTCCATTCGTGCATAGTTGAAGAACGCCGTTCCACTCTTGACTTCCTCCGGGGTAAAGGAGGCCTGATAGTCAAAGTTGAAATCGCTCTGGAACGAGGAGACCCACTTGAAGCCCCATCCCATGCGCTGTTTGAACAGCTCGATCTTGGAAAGCGGGGCCCGAGAAATGGCCACAAAGCTCACATCACGATGCGGGAGGTGAACGCTGCTCCCGTTGAACGAGTCGGCCCAGAACGAGCAGTGCGGACACCCTTCGTCATCCTCGGGTGGGAACATAAAGTGATAAACGATGAGCTGGCTCCTTTGTTCGAAGAGCTCGGCCAACGTCTCCTTGCCGTTGGGTCCATCGAAGACGTACGGCTTGTCCACTCTCACCCATGGGAGCTCGCGCCGCTGCCGGCTCAGTTCGTCTCGAAGTCGCGTGAATTCCTTTTCCTTCGCAAGAAACGCCGTGCGCGCGGAGAGCCACTCCGCGCGCGAAACCACCTGGTGGTCCTTGATACTGCTGCCGTTGTTTGTCATACACTCACCTCCCCTTGCAATGTGCGCAATAGTGGTAGGAGACAACCATGAACACTCTTGAATGGATGTTCCGTCCCTCTACGGGCAGAGGAGGGATCATTTCCAACAGGAGCGCACATGTGGTGTACCTCCTTTGTTCTTCAGTCCATGATATTCAACCAATAGGTGGAATATACCTGATCTCAGACCATTTGTCAAGCTGCCACACTACAGGGCTTCTCAAACGTCGCTCTGATTGGCAGCAAGCCCCCCCACCCCAGATGAATCAAGAGCGTGCTGCCGGTTGGGAGCTACCGCGCCCAACCGGCAGCACGCTCTTTTCCTCTTTTTTGGGGCGGGGAGGGGAAGAGGAAAAAGACGTTTGAGAAGCCCTGTGCCACACTATGACGGGACTTGACAAAGGGCTCAGTATCAAGTATATTCCACTCAATGGTTGAATATACTGACACTTTGGACAAAACCTTTCACGCGCTGGCCCATCCCATTCGCCGGGAAATGCTCGCGCACTTAACACACAAACGCTTCACCGTTCTAGAGATGGCTCAATTGTTCGATCTCTCGCTCAATGGCGTCTCCAAACACTTGAAAGTGTTGGAGCAAGCTGGGTTGCTTCATCGGGAAATCCAGGGACGGACCCATTACTGTTCCCTGGAGGCCGAGCGGCTGCGCGAGGCAGCAGAGTGGCTCGACTACTACCGTCGCTATTGGGAAGGGCGATTGGATGCGCTCGAAAGTTTTCTGGATAAGAAAAAGAACGAAAAAACGCCGTAGTTGAAGGAAATGCTATGTTTCATGCTCAAAGGGATCCTCGGCATACGCTGAAAATGAGCAGGATCATTCCTGCTTCTCGAAAGGAGGTGTTTGAAGCCTGGACGACTGCCGAAAGTCTGAAGCAGTGGATATGCCCCGAAGACTCATCTGTTTCGTTCATTGAACTCGATGTGCGGGTAGGTGGAACGTTTCGGATCGAAATGCAGCACGCTGACGAGGGAGAGATGGTTCTGACTGGGATCTACCGCGAAATTCGCCCCCCGGAGAAACTGGTCTTTACCTGGGTTTCCAAGCATACCCATTTCCGAGACTCCCTCGCAACGCTCGACTTTATTGCCCGTGGCGAGGCCACAGAACTGATTTTACTCCAGACGCAATTGCCCGATGAGGAAGCCGTAGAGCAGCATATTGCTGGCTGGACGCACCTGTTGGAATGTCTGACGGCTTCTCTGCAGAAGAGCGACCGGAGGCGGCGGTAGTCGAACCTGACGGCCAGAGTGTCTGAGAGCGATGATGGTTATTGCTACATGTGATTGTCGCTTGTTTAAGAAAACGTGGTTGTTCAGCGTCCAGGTCACACTGCCTGGCTGTTTTTGAGCGGCGGGTCGTAGACCTGTGGTACAGCATTCAAGCTGAGATCCCTGCTATAATGTGAAAGGAAATTCCGTTTCATATTAGGTGATTCCCTGTTATGAAGAGAGAAGAGAATGGAGTATTTGGGATTACCGATAAAACGTGCTGATGCCGTAAGCAACCGGGCACGTATTATCGAGGTTGCGCTGGCTGTTTTCGCCGAGCGCGGGCTAGATATGGAGATAGGGGAGATCGCGTCGCGTGCTGACCTTGGCATCGGCACACTGTATCGCCACTTCGCCAATCGCGAGGATCTCCTCCGTGCCATTCTGGTACATACCCTTGATGATACGCTCAAGCAGTTCCAGACGGCTGTCGCAGCGACGGTTGACGATCCTCGCGCCGCGCTGCTGGCATTGGTGTCAGTGGGACTGCGCGTCCAGCAACAATATGGCCCGCTCTTTGCAGTCATACGTGACCCAAAGCTGATGAGAATCTTTGATCGAACCCAGGCTCAGACCTTTCGTGACCAATTCATCGGGGTTGTTCTGGGAATGCTCGAAGATGGTATTAAGGCCAAAATATTCCGTAGCGACCTCGATCAGGAGATTGTGGCAGCCACCATCATGGGATCGATCATGGGTGTACATGATCTGTTTGAAACACGCTGGTCAGTTGAAGAGTTGGCTCAAAAGCTCTTTCTTCTTCATCTGGCGATGTTAACAAGTAATGTAAATGGTTAGTCCTTAGCATTGTCGTATTTCGTTGCTCATTTCCTGCGCTCAGGAAGTGAGCGTATTCAAGCTCATTTCTGGTGAAGTGAGTGGTTACACAAAGGAGACCCACATGCGTTTTGATAACCAGGTTGCTCTGGTCACTGGTGCCGCGTCTGGCATCGGTCGGGCACTCGTCCAACAGTTTGTGGCAGAAGGTGCTGCCGTTGTCGCCGTCGATATCGCCGAAGAAGCTCTTCACCAGTTTGTAACAGGATTGCAAGCACAAGGTGGAAAAGCGACTGGTTGCGTTGCGAATATCTCTTCTGACGCAGATGTAGAACACATGCTTGGTACGGCTACCTCCACATACGGGCGCCTGGATATTCTCTGCAATAATGCTGGGATTATGGACCTGATGACGCCTGCGGCTGATGTCCCGCTGGCATTATGGGAGCGCGTGCTTGCTGTCAACTTGACAGGGCCCTTCCTGGCTTGCCGTCGGGCAATCCCAATCATGCTGGAACAAGGCGGGGGTCGGATCGTCAACACCGCCTCTGAGGCCGGTCTGCGTGGAGGAACTGCTGGCACCCCTTATACGGTCTCAAAGCACGGAGTCATTGGTTTAACGAAGAGTATTGCCTTCCATTACGGCGATCAGGGTATCCGTTGCAATGCAGTTTGCCCTGGCGGTGTTGAGACGGCGATTGGGCTGGGGGGTTCAATGCCCCACGAGGCCGGACTACAGAAGGTGTTTGCAATGGTGCAGGGCTCGGCGTCAGGTGGGTTGGCCAAGCCAGAACAAATAGCATCGGCCATCGCCTTTCTGGCCTCCGATGACTCCAGCAACGTTAATGGGGCAATCCTGGCTGTTGACAATGGCTGGTCTGCTGCATAGATGCTCATCTCTGATAAAAAGAAAGAAAAGATGTTTTACGGGGACACCCCAAAGACGGTATCTCCTATCACCCAGGCGACAGGAAGACCTGTATCCAAGTTTCCTTTGCTGTTCTTGTGTCTTTTTAGAGGAAGAAATGTTTGTAGATTTCATGAGAGGTGAAGAGGGGCAATGCATCACCTGTCTCCCAAGGAGCTCAGTGGATCACACCGCCGAGCTCCTTGGGAGACAGTGCGCACTCCTGTCAGACCCGAACGGCTGGCCTGCCCACAGCCAGCAGATAGGCTTCTTCCAGGCTGGGGGAAACTTCGACGGCCGCCTCGTGCGGGCGCGTGGCGCTGACGATGCGCAGCGTGATGCCGTGCATCTGGTTGACCATCGTGCTGACTTGATAGCTCGCTTGTAACTGCAAGGCGGTGGTCTGATCGGTGGTCACACTCCAGACCGATCCTGCGGTCTGTGCCAGCAACGCCTCCGGCGTCGTATCGGCAAGCACGCGCCCCTCCTGCAAGATTATTAAGCGGTTGGCCACGGCCTCCACATCGCTGATGATATGGGTACTCAGCAGAATGATCCGGTTGCGGGTCAGGCTGGCAAGCAGCGTGCGAAACCGCACGCGCTCGGCGGGGTCGAGTCCTGCGGTCGGCTCATCGACAATCAAGAGTTCGGGATCATTGAGCAGGGCCTGTGCAATGCCGATGCGCTGCTTCATCCCGCCGGAATAGGTGGGCAGCTTGCGGTCGGCCTCCTGCTCCAGATTCACAATCGAGAGCACTTCATCGACGCGCCGATTGACGAGCGAGGTGGGCAACCCTTTCATCGCAGCCAGGTAGCGCAGAAACTGTCGTCCGGTGAACTCCGGGTAGATGCCAAAATCTTGCGGCAGATAGCCCAACACCTGCCGCAGCGCCTGGCCATGCGTGCGAATGTCCTGCCCATTCCAGTGGATGATCCCCTCAGTGGGCTCCAGCAGGGTCGCGATCATGCGCATCAAGCTCGTCTTGCCCGCGCCGTTGGGTCCCACCAGCCCCAGCAGGCCCGGCTCGCAGCGCAGCGACAGCTCACGCAGCGCCCAATGTTGCCCATAGCGCTTGCTCAGGCGTTCAATCGTCAATTCCATCTCTGTTCTCTCTTTCTTTTTTGAGCGCTCATATACGAGCATATTAGCTGAGCATTTCGCGGGACCGCTTGAAGGCGAGGGCCGCGACCAGCACCAGTCCCAGGCTGAGCCCGGCCAGCAGCAGGTGTGGCGCGAACCAGCCTGCGAGGTCGGGCATCTTGTTCTCAACGGTGAGAATGAACTGCTGAAACTGCGCCTCGCTCGTTATCGAGGGGCCGGGGTTAATGGCATACGAAGGAAGGAGCCCAAGCGCGGTGATCCCGCTGGTCGGGTCCCAATTGACGTACCAGCTAGGAGGGGGAGTGGTATTGCCGCCTAGCCCGAGGGGGATCACCAGCGCCCCTACGATCCACGCCACCATGATCACGACCTTGACCAGTGTGGAGAGGCGCGGGAGCAAAGTGCTCATGGCGAAGCCGAAGCTGCTGACCAGGATCGTCGCCGATACCATCATGCTAACCCAGAGGAGTAGCACGGTACCGATCTCTGGCGCCGGATAGTCGGTGACGGTCAGATGCAGCAGCCAGCCCATCCCCAGGATGGAGGCCAGCAACAGCAGTGCCAGTCCCAGGCTCATCACCAGGCCCGCCAGGTAGCGTCCCCAGACATAGGCCCAGCTCGGCAGCGCGGTCGTCATCAGCAATTCGTGGGTGCGCCGGGAGAGATCCCGCGTCACGCCATCAGCCGTGACAAAAGGCAGAAGGAGCGCCAGTACCACCAGAACGGTTGGCAGGGTACGAAGAAGTCCTCCCGCGCTGGTTCCGGCAACGAAGCCATTGAGCGACACGCCGCCCCCGCCGACACTCACGCCCGCACCAATTTGGTCTGGCGCGTGCAGGGCCCACGTCATGAGAAGCAAGAAACCGAAGAGGCCGAGAGCCTGAAACCAGAAGAGACGGGAGGCTCGGAAGCGACGCAGCTCCCAGGCTATCACGCGAGCCAATGGATGCGGGCGCTTGATAGTTTGGGTTTGCTGACCAGTGCCGGTCAGTGCAGTAATAGTCATGATATTCTCCTTTTATGTATTCGAGTTTTTAGTGCAGCGTGTGGTTGCACGTCCCCTCTTACGAGCCACCCTCCAAAAAGGTTCGCAAACTTTAAGGATGGGGGAGCAGGCGGTGCATGTCTGCGTGGAGGCACAGCAGCCCGATGGAAAGCCCCGCCAGGCCGATGCAGCCCGGCAGCACGAGCAGCGCAGGCGCGAGCAGGAGAGATTGGAGATTGGAAATGGTGCTGATGGTCAGAAGGGCGAGCCAGCTCCCATAGGCCAGAGAAGCTGCTACCTGGATCGAGAGACGCAATGAGAGCAGTAGAGCCAGTCCCGCCACCAGGAGCAGGGGCGTGAACCAGGAGAGCGTCAGCGCCAATACTTGACTAGAGCCGCCTGCCCAGAGCAACAGACTCAGTGCGAGGCTCAGGCCAACATCATAGCCCAGCACAATCACCAGCCGGGCTATGGCCAGTTGTAGCGGCGAAGGCAGGCAGACCAGTTCCAATTCCAGCACCCGCGCTCCTCTCCCGCGAAAGGCGACGATGGTTCCCAGGAAGGCCAGCAGTGGCCCGCTGATGCGCAATACCAATGCTTGCAATACCAATGCTTGATCTGGAACCACGTTGCGCAACACGACCACTGCGCCTACGCCTACCAGAGTGATGAGCGCGCTCACCAGCCAGAAGCCCAGGCCGAAGAGGCTCACCTGCGCGCGGGCCGTTGCCAGCAAAAAGGCCACGCGATGCTGCCGGTGTTCGCGGATGGCCTGGCGCACGGGTGAGGGCGCAGGCAGCTCAGGTGTTAGACGGGCGAGCAGGCGCCGGGTGTCTGCGGGTTCCGGCTGCGGTGCCTGCCACTCGGACAGACGACGCACAGCCGGGAGCAGATCTGCGCACTCTTCTGGCGAGGCTCCCTGCTCGCGCAGTGCGTCAGCCAACTGCTCTGGTCGCTCAAACGGCCAGGATGATTGGGGATGAAACATCTAGTCCACTCCTTTCTGGACTGGGGCCAGCACGGTGCGCAAGCGGTGAACGCCCACCGAGAGCCGCGATTTGACCGTCCCCAGCGGGATTTGAAGCGTCTCAGCGATTTCTTGTAAGCTGAATCCTTGATAAAAACGGAGCACCACCACGACGCGATATTCCTCACGAAGCTGAGCGAGCGCTGCCCGCACCTCGCTGCCCTGCTCTGCCACCAGGG
>WNGJ01016769.1_pt1 | contig 12839 bp, 13 predicted proteins | sample 5400611 | NCBI WGS metagenome assembly WNGJ01 (sample SAMN13153375, study PRJNA577476) | soil metagenome | isolation source: 40 cm soil or saprolite under Garry oak tree replicate 1 | place: USA:California | collected 2016-06-15
CGGCGTCGACGCGCTGGCTCCGGTGGTGCTGGCGGTACCGGGGGCCGCGCCGGTGATTCCGGCCGGGCGCTTCCCCACCTTCCTGGTCCTTGGACTCGCCGGGGTTCGCCTGGCCCGCGGCTCAGGGGCCGGTTGAGATGCGGCGTGCCCTTGTGACCGGCGCGGCCTGAGATGTCGGCCGCGCCTCCTCCAGCGCGGCGAGATGCTCGGCGTCGAACTGGACGCGCATGGCCCCGGGCAGCTCCGCGCGGATCGCGGCCGGGTGCGCTCAGGCGGCTCGACGCGCCAGGATTCGCGGGGCTGGGGGTACCCCCGAGCCCGAGGTCTGCCCTCACGCTCTACGCCCGGCTCCAGCCCGGCTCGCGTCAGCGGCGGGCACTGAGGGTCCGCGAGACTCGACGCCGATGAGCCGCAGGGCGACCAGGCGCACGCAGGGGCCGCCGAACTGGCCGGCCGGACACAAGCCCGCGCCACCAACCGAGGCGATGGACGGCGCCGTCACTGCGGCAGATCGCACGGACCTCGCCTGTCCGCCCACGGCGAGGCACGGCCGCCATGCGTCCTCCCGCGTGTGCGCCAAACCCTCCTGTCCGGCTGACCCTCCGGCTGTCCCTGCGATACAGGGTCAGGGGCAAGCGTTGCCGCCTTACCGGGGACCGGCAGCTCAGGGTGGAAGCGTGGCAAGCGCCATGGAAATGAGTCTGCTGCTCGGCGGATCTAAGGCAACAGCCCGAGGTGGGTCTGTCCGTCTTAGACCTATCGTGATGTCAGTGAAGACAGCGAAGGGGGACACCATGGCCACGATGCTCTTGGACTACAGCACCACTCTGGCGAAGCTGCACATCGAGGATCTGCGCCGCGAGGCCGAGGCCGCCCGCAAGGTGCAAGCCGCCCGGGCGGCTCGGCGCCAGAGGGGAGTCTGACATGATAGCGCTGCTGTTCCTGGTCGCCGTTGTGGTGCTCGCCGTCGTTGCTGGTTCTGCCGGCGCCGACTCTCGTGACGGGAACGACTGGTCGCATAGCCTGCGGCCGTGATCATGAGGGATTTGCGGAGTTACGGGCGAGATTTCCGGTGGCCCGCTTAGCCTACGCGGACGCTCGTTTTCGGACGGCCAGGGCCGCCCCTTTGTCTTCCTTCGCAGTCGGCACAGGCGTACCGTCGCCGCCATGGACGAGACCGATCCGATTGCGCGTGCCCAGCATCAGCTCCGAGACGACCTCGAGCTGGTGCAGCGCTACGGCCCTCAGGAAGCGCCCGAGCAGTTCGGCGGCTGCTACTGGGACAACGAGCCGCCCATCACCATCGTCGCGCTGTTCACGGCCGAGGTCGACCGGTACCAGACCGTGTTGCGCGGGCGTCTCACGCACCCGGATCGTCTCGTGATCCGGGCCGCGCGGCAGCCGTGGCGGCAGGTCGAGGCCGACAATCGCCAGGTCGCCGACACGCTCATGCCAAGGACCGACCTGGGCGTCCACGGGGTGGGCATCGGTCTCCACGAAGAGCGCTTCATGGTCTGTGTGCACATCGAGCCGTACACCGTTGAGCTGGCCGCCCGGATCGCCGCCCTGGTGGCTCCGCGCGAGGTCCTGGTGCAGCAGGGTGGCCCGTACCGTATTCCCTAGCGCTGCCACGCGCGAGTAGCAGCCAATTTCTCTATGACCTCAAGGCCGGCCCTGCGGGCGGCCGCCCGCGGCGGACCGCCGGGCAGCGTATGGAGGAGGGTAAAGTCTCCCTAAGTGCTCAACCGCCGCTGACGGCCAAGGGGCGTTCAGCCATGTCAGAGATGCGGCCGGTCACCGACAAAGAGGCGCGCAACGCCGCAGAGCGCCTGCGCCAGATGAAGGCAGCCGAGGACGCCACAGATGTCGCAGGGGTCGCAGCTGGATACGAGCTAGGCGTGAGATGGGCCTGCGAGATCGCGGCCTACGCCGAGCTGAAGTCATATGTCGAGGATGACGCCAGCAAGACACCTAGCTGGATCAGCACCGAGGTGCTCAATCAAAGCCTCCCAAACAGCGCCTGGGCCGGGACACGGATGGGTGCCAAAGCCGTGTGGGAACGAGTGGCGGGAGAACTGGAAGAACAAGGGCCGCGGTGACCTACCGCCGGGCGTCCATGGGCGTTTGCCAACGAGGCATTGAGTCACCGAGCAGAGTCTCAACCCTTGGCGGGGCGAAAGCCTGGGGTCCTGGCTGGTGATGGTTGCCAGGCCGTTCGCCGATTACGTCCACGACGATCCCCCACTCGCCGAACGCCAGCATGCGCTACTCGGGCGGGTCGCCGGGCCGATAGGGCGTGCCCTGCCAGGGGTCGTTGCGGAGCTGCTCGACCGCATCGGCGAGGGCTGCGCGGGCGGCCTGCTGCTGGGCCTGCGGCTGAACCTGACCCGGTATCAACGTGTTGCTCAAGGCGGTCTGTGCAGGGCCGCCACGAGGCCTCGTGGGCCGTGGTAGGCCTGCTGATCCTACTGCGGATCTAGCGGCTGCTGCGCGACGCGGTCGACGTGCTGCTCGAGGCGACCCCGAAGAGCGTCGACCTGGCCGAGGTGCGCCGCCAGATCGTCAGGGCTCCGGGGTCCGCGACTGCCATGACCTGCACGTGTGGGCCGTCACCAGCAGCATGAACGTGGTCTTGGCCTACGTCATGCGCCAGGCCGGCGCCGCCGCGCCCCGAGGTGCTCGACCGGCTGTGTGACTGCCTGGGCGGCGCACTTCGACATCGAGCACTCGACCTTCCAGCTCGAGCAGCCCGAGCACCGCCCAACCAGCGGACCATCCACCAGTGACCCTTTGGCGACCGCGGACTATGCCGCGGCCCCACCCGCCTGGCGCAGGTGGTGGCCGCCGACGTTGGGCAACAAGAACACCACCAGGAAGCTCAGGCCGTAGACGGCCACCTCGTACCACAGGGTGCCCTTGATGGAGGCGACGAAGTCGCGCTTGCGCGCGTCGACGCCGGCGGACTGGAGCACCTGGCTGATCGCCTGGCCGCCCTGGCCCTGCGCCTGGACCGGGGAGGTGGCCTGCCGGCAGCTCGGCGGGGTGGCCGAGGGGTCCTTGGCGCTGGCCCGGTCGTGGAAGCAGGTGGAAAAGCCGGCGATCACCTGGTCGGCGACCGGCGCGGGCAGGTGGGCCGCCTGGAGCTGGCTGCGCAGGCGCGGGACGACCGCCGCGATCGTGGGCTTGGCCTGGCTGGCCAGCAGCCCGAAGAAGATCACACCGATGATCGCCACGCCAAGGGCACCGCCGACCTGCTGGGTGGTCGAGAGCACACCGGAGGCCGAACCGGCGTTGCGGCCGCTGATGCCGGCCAGGATCACATTGAGCAGCGGCGGGATCGTGCAGCCAAGGCCGAGGCCACACACCACCAGGGCGGGCAGGAGCTGCCAGGAATGGATGCCTTCGCCGTAGCGGCTGACCGTTGCCATCACCGCGAGCATGCCGGCGACCAGCAGCAGACAGCCAAGGCTCAGGATCGCACGGCCCAGCCGCGGCGCCAGCCGCACCGACACCGCTGAGCCGATCGCCGTCCCGAACGAGAACGGGATCGTGGTCAGCCCGGAGTGCAGGGCGGTGAAGCCGAGCCCGATCTGCAGAAACAGCGAGAAGGTCAGGAAGAACGCGGCCACCCCGGAGAAGAACACCAGGTTGAGCAGCAGGCCGCTCACAAACGCCCGCTCACCGAACAGGCCGAGCACCACCAGCGGCGAGTTGTCCTTGCGGGTCTTGCGTCGCTCGTACAGCACAAACAGCGCGAACACCGGCACCGACGCGGCCATGAGCACGAACGTCCAGACCGGCCAGCCAAGGTCGCGGCCCTCCACCAGCGGATAGATCAGCATCAGCAGCGCGGCGCTGACGATCGCCACCCCGCCCGGGTCCAGGCGCAGCGCGCCCTCGGCCCTGGACTCGCGCAGCAGCACCACCGCCGCGACCACCGCCAGCACGCCCAGCGGCAGGTTGACCAGGAAGATCGGCCGCCAGTCCAGGCCGAACAGATTACCGGCGATCAGCAGCCCCCCGAGCAACGGGCCGGAGATGGTGGCAAGGCCGATGACCGCGCCGGTGATGCCGAAGGCGGCGCCGCGCTCCCGCTGCGGGAACTCGACCTGTGTGACCGACAGGGCCTGGGGGAACATCAGCGCACCCATCGCGCCCTGGAAGATCCGCGAGCCGACCAGCATGACCGGGCTCTGCGCAAAGCCACACAGCGCCGAGGCGACGGTGAAGCCGCTCACGCCGATCAGGAACAGCCGCTTGCGCCCATAAATGTCGCCGAGCCGCCCGCCGGTGATCAGCACCACCGCGAAGGCGAGCTGGTAGCCGGCCAGCACCCACTGCACCTGCGAGTAGCTGGCATCCAGGTCACGCTGGATAGACGGGATCGCCACGTTGACAATGCTGATGTCCATCAGCTGCATGAACACCGCGATCAGCACGACCCCCAGCGCCAGCCAGCGACGCGGGTCGAGCTGCTCGGCGGTGGCGGCCGCCGCTGTTCCGGCTGGTCGCATGCTCATAAGCAGGGCTCCGTCATCGGTCAGACCCGCAGGTCGGTGCGCTCAGGTGGCTGTGGGAGGCCTGCTTCTCGCGCTCACGCGGGCCCGGCTTGTCCGTCATAGCCGCGAGGGTAAGAAATCCTGCGGAGCCATGGGCTGATCCTACCCGCGCCGGACCGCTCCGGCAGTGGCCCGACCCGTTGGCTGCGGGTCATTTGGCATCCGACTGATGGTCGCCGGGACCCGGCCGATGGCCAGGTGTGGACGTTCTGCGTCCTCGGCACCCTGGCCGCCGCCCGAGCGGCCGCAGCCTTGCTGCCCGGCCCCTTGGTCATCCGGGTTCTGGCCCGCACCGGGGAGAAGGTGCTCTCGATGGTTATCTTGGGTCGACCGTGGCGAAAGGTCGCTGACCAGTACGGATGCGATGTGAGCGGCGTCCTCCAGGCAGCAGCGCAGCGGTCGTGGAACGACGAACTGACGGCCAGGGTGTTGGTATCGGACTGCTGTGGGTCAACGGCGCTCAACTCTTGTCGTTGCACCCAGCACCGAAATGCGCCGCTGGGTGCTCACCCGCGTCGCTCCAGCGCTTCGTCAGCTTCACGGAGCGCCGCCCCGCAGCAACCCCACGACCATGCGCTCGGCCAGGGCCTCGTCGTGTGGCGTGCGTCCTGCGTCCCGGAGCGGCGCCCACGGACGACGAGCCGCTCGACGCGCTGGCGCAGCGCCGCCGCGATCTTCCAGACGGCGTCTCCCACCGGGTGCTCGCGTTCGGCGAACTCGACGCGAAGCGTCATCATGACGCGCGCCCGTCCGTCTCGGCAGTAGGCAACGTGACCGCGCGCCAAGGCGACCAGCGCCTGAAAAGGCTCATCGTGCGCCTCCGCCAGGGGCGTGACCTGCTGTTGCCAGGTCTCCCAGACCCAGGCCACGACGGCGAGTGCCAGATCCTCCTTGTCGTCGAAGAGGTGATAGAGGGCCCCCCGCGTGTACCCGGCCTCCGCGGCGACCTCGGCCAGATTCAGATTGCCGTAGCCGTAGCGGGAGAGGCCCCGGGCCGCGGCCGCCAGTAGCGCCGCGTGGGTCTCCGCCCGGCGGTCGGCCTGTGCGCGAGGGGGGCGCCGCGTCTCAGCTGGCATCAGGCGTCACATCCGTGCACGGGGGCGTGTGGCGTTCTCGAGCGCACTTGTGGCTTCGGGGAGCGCGGCGACCTACGTCGCCCAGCGTGTCGTTGACGGCCAATAAATACATACACGTATGTATACTACTACCGGGACCGATGGGGCCATCCCTCTGGGACTACGGCCCGCGCCCACCAGCTCTCCGTCTGCATGCAGGAGGTACGTGATGCACCCGTTCCGTGCCGCGATCGAGGCGAACGACGCCGAGGCGGCCGCTGCAGTGCTCGCCGACGGCGTCGTCTTTCGTAGCCCGATCGTCTTCAAGCCCTACGCCGGGAAGACCGTCACCGCTGCCGTCGTCAGTGCGGCGCTCCGGGTCTTCGAGGACTTCGTCTACGAGACGGAGTTGGCGTCAGAGGATGGCCATGACCACGCGCTGATGTTCCGCGCTCGCGTCGGCGACAAGCAGATCCAGGGCTGCGACTTCTTGCACCACGACCAGGACGGGCTCGTCGACCAGCTCACCGTGATGGTCAGGCCGCTGTCTGCCGCCTTGGGTTTGCGCGAGCGTATGGCCACTGAGTTGGAGGCTCTTGGCGCCTCCCGATCGGTTGGTCAGACAGCCGATGGACGTGGAACCGTGCGCGTGAGCGACCCGTACGGACGTCCGCGAATGAGGGTGCCCAGCACCGCCCACACCTCGCGGCCCTGGCGGATCCACGAGCTCGTCGATCCCCGAAGCCTATGGCTGTCGGGCTGAGCAGGGGGATGGGGGCCCGACCCACATAGCGTCAGCTCAGCGGGGGTGGCTTCCGAGCCGCGGCCGCTCCGCCGGTCTGATCCCCAAAGGTCGGGTTTCAGCAAATCCGTGACGGGGCCGGGCGCTGGGCGCCGCCTTGCCACGTGGGCCTCGGAGCTTTGTGCCGTACGTGTCGGAGCAGGAGCCAAAGATGGAGTGTTCCTCGAACCCGCTGGCCCCCGATGCCGTGGCTGAATCGATTTGAGAGCCAGCACCCTTGGTGCATTGCTGTCGTCGGAAGGATTCGGGTTGAGAGGAGAGCGGGCCGGTGGCTGTCATCCGTATGGCGGGTGCTGGGGTCGGTGCCTGGTCGGTGCTGGGATGGTCGGCGCCTGGGAGCTGGCGTGAAGCGGTGCGCTGGTTGGTTGTCAGGCTGGGTCTGGTGTGGGGTTGGGGAGCCAGCGGGTGAGGTAGCGGCCGAGCCCGTCCAGGTCCGTGCCGGCAGCGCGGTAGCCGATGTGCCCGTCGGGTCGGATGAGGTAGTGCGCGGTGTCGTTGACACCAAGCTGCGCCAGCGCCTGCCCGTCGACGTCGTGCAGGGCGCCGGGCGTGGCCTGGCGGGTGAGATGGTGCACGGCCAGCGCGCCGGGGTAGCGCCCGCGCATCGCGGCGAGTTGGCTTGCGTCCCAGCCGCCGGGGCGGCCGCAGAGCAGCAGGTGCAAGCGCGGCGCGGCCAGCGCCTCGCCGAGCCAGCACCTCTGCCCGTCTCTGGCGATGCGCGCGTCGGGCAGCCGGTCGCCAGCCTTCGGCCCTCGCCGTGGCGCCGGGCGTCCTTCCTGGACGGCGGGGCTGTGCCGATAGCTGATGCCGAGCTGGGAGATCGTCCGAAACCCGTACGCCAGTGCTCGGTCGAGGCGCAGCGCAAGGGGCAGCACCCGCGGGACCACCCGGGTGCGGAGCGCGCGGATCAGCGGGTTGGTGAAGGTGGAGATGGCAAAGGCGCGGTCGGTGAAGCGGACCACGAAGCTGCCGACTGGGCGGCGTTCGGCGTCGTAGGAGTCCAGCAGCGCCTCCTCGGCCACCCCGCGGGTGGCCAGCGCGAGCTTCCAGCCAAGGTTCCAGGCGTCCTGGATGCCGGTGTTCATGCCCTGGGCACCGGCCGGGCTGTGGACGTGGGCGGCATCGCCGGCCAGGAAGACGCGCCCGGCCCGGTAGCGGGTGGCGTGGCGGTGCTGGAGCCGGAAGTAGGTCAGCCAGACGGGGTCGTGCAACCGCAAGCGGCCGCCGGTGAAGGCGTCCACAAGCGCCTGCAGCTCCTCCAGCGAGGGCCGCTCCGGCTCCTGGCGTCCCTGGAGGGTCGGGTGCATGCCCAGCAGCCGCCAGCTGGCGGGCCGGCCCAGCGGGAAGAAGAACAAGATGCCCTCTTGGCCGAGGAAGGCGTAGCCGGTGTCGGCATCCAGGCCGCCGTCGACCTCCAGGTCAGCCAGCACGAAGGTCTGCGGGTACCCACCGCCTTTGAACGGGATCCGGGCGCCGTGGCGGACGGTGCTGTGGGCGCCGTCGCAGCCGACCAGGTAGCGGGTGCGCGCCTGCTCGGTTCGCCCGTCGCCGTGGCGCAGGGTGCAGGTCAGGCCGTCGGGGTCGGCTTGGAAGCCGACCAGCTCCACGGCCCGCTCCACGCGGACGCCGCGGGCGGCCAGATGGTCGAGTAGCACCTGCTCGGTCTCGGCCTGGGAGACGAACAGCAGGAAGGGGTAGGCGGTGTCGGCCAGGCCGAGGCCGAACAGCCGGATCCGGACGGTGCGGTCGCCGGCGTGGAGCTGGACCCAGACCGCGTCGTTGCCGCGCGCAACCAGCTCCTGCGTCACGCTCAGCCCGCGCAGCACCTCCAGGGTGCGCGGTTGGACGGCCAGCGCGCGCGACTCGTGGACGCGGTCGAGCTGCCGGTCGACGATGCGAACGGTGGCACCAAATGCCTGCAGCTGGGCGGCCAGGGTGAGGCCGGTCGGCCCGGCGCCGACGACCAGGATGTCAAGCTGCTCGCCGGGCGAAGTCATCACGTGAGTGCGGCTCGAATGGCCAGGCAGCGGCGGGCCGCCCATCCGGCGAGCCCGGCAGGGATGTGCACGCCGAGCAGTAGGTGAAGCACCGTCGAGCCGGCGTGGATCAGCTCCGCTCCGGCTCCGGCGCCGTCTGCAGTCGTCGAGGCTTGGCTCACGAGCCCGGTCACGTGGCTTCTCCTTGGTTGTCGGTGTCCGGCGTTTGCTGGTTGCTGGATTATCGGGGCTGGATGGGGTGGGGCCGGTCGCTTCGAGTCGGCGCCGAAGCGAAATTGGGTTCAGGCTCGGGTTGGTCGCGTGCCGGCGACGGTGGGACCCGCAGCAGGCGCGCGGCCCAGACGGGCAGCCACCAGTTCCAACGGCCAAACAGCGACACCAAGGCGGGCACCAGCAGCGCGCGGACGACGGTGGCGTCCAGCAGGATCCCCGCGCCAAGCGCGGTGGCGGCGACCTTGATGTCGGTCTCGGGGCCGGCGCCAAGGGACGCGAAGGCCAGGAACAGGATCAGGGCGGCGCTGGTGACCAGCCGGCCGGTGCGGCCGATGCCTTCGGTGATCGCGGTGGTGGTCGAGCCGGTGCGGTCGTGGGCTTCGCGCATGCGGACGAGGATGAAGACCTCGTAGTCCATGCTCAAGCCGTATAGGAACGCGAAGGTGATGAGGGGGACCCAGTTGGTGATCGCGCCGGTGGCGGGGATGTTCCAGATGAGCTTGGAGCCGTGGCCGTGTTGCCAGACCAGCACCAGCACGCCGTAGGTGGCGCCGACGGAGGCGAGGTTGAGCAGGACGGCTTTGAGGGGGAGCAGCAGGGAGCGGAATGCTCTGGCCAGCAACACGAAGGTGATCGCTGCGATCGCGGCGAGCATGAGCGGGAAGCGGCTGTAGAAGGCGTGGGTCTCGTCGACCAGGTTGGCGCCGGCACCACCCACCATGACGCTCAGGCGGCGGGGTGCGGGCGCTGCGTTGATCGTGTCGCGTACGCGGGTCAGGGTCGCCCGGCCGGCGGCGGTGCTGGTCTCGGCGGCCGGGAGGGCCTCGACCAAGGCGGTGTCGCCGCGGCGCCAGGCCGGGCCGATGGGAGCGAGAACGGTGTGGATGCCTGGCACGGTGGCCAGTCGAGCGGCAACCTGCGCGGGGTCGACGCCAGTATCAGTACCAGTGCCGGGGCCGGTGCTGATGAGGACCTCGATGGGGGTGAGCACCCCGGTGGGTATCTCGGCATGTTGCAGAGCGCGTAGCCCCTCGATCGACGGGCTGGAGCTTGCGGTGGAGCCCGCCAACGAGGTGGCGGCGGGTTCGCCGATCTGGATACCCAGCGCCGCCACCCCAAGCGCGACCAGGACCCCAAGGGCACCGAGCGCGGCCAGCCAGCGGTGCCTGACGACCGCTTGGGCCCAAGCGGTCCAGCCGCGGCTGGCATGGGCCTCTCGGCGCAGCCGCGGCCAGTCAAGACGGCGCCCGACCGAGGCAAGCAGCACCGGCAGCAGCGTCAAGGTGACCAGCACGCCGACCACCGGGATGAGCATGCCGCCGTAGCCCATGGAGCGTAGGAACGGCACCGGGACCAGTACCAGGGCGAACAGACCGACGGCCACGGTGAGGCCGCTGAAGACGATCGCCCGGCCGGCGGTCGCCATGGCCGCATGGACGGCCTCGTCGCCACGGTGACCGCGGGCGAGTTCCTCGCGCCAGCGGGTCACCAGCAGCAGCGAGTAGTCGATCGACACGCCAAGGCCGATCAGGGCGACCAGGAACTGCACGATGAAGCTGATCTGGGTGAGCTCGGTGAGGCCGAGGATGACCAGGAAGGTCGCAAGGATCGCGACTGCGGCAACCAGCAGGGGGACCAGGGCGAGCAGCGACCCGAACACAAACGCCAGCACCCCGAGCGCGCCCAGACCGCCGAGCAGGGTCTCGGCGAGCACGCCGGGGCCTTGGCCGCTGCTGCCGCCGGCGGCCAGGGCGTCAAGGCCGGTGACCTGGACGGTGGTGCCGGCTGGCAGGGCGCGCTGGAGTGTCGTGGTGATTTGGGGGGCGAGGTTGGTGGCTTGGAGCTCGCCGTGGTGGGGGGTGAAGATCAGCCCGATGGTGGTGCGCCCGTCGGCGGAGACCAGCCGGCGATCCCCGCTGCCACCGCCGCTACCGGGGCCGGGGTCGGCGTAGGAGACGACCCGCAGCCGCACCCGCGGGTCGGCCGTAACCCGAGCGAACGCCCGGCCCAATGCCTGCCGGACGCCGGGGGTGTCGACGGTGGCGCCGGGTGGCAGGGTGATCACGGCGACCTCGGGGTAGCCGTCGGCCCCGGTGCCGTAGGTCGCCAGGATCTGCTGGTTGACCCTGTAGCTTGGGGCGCTTGGCACCGAGAACTCCTGCGACAGCCGGCCAGACACCTTGCCGGCGGTCGCCACCCCGGCCGCCAGGACGGCCAGCCACACCAGGGCGACCGTCAGCCGATGGCGGAGCACGAACCTCGACAGTCGCTCGATCACCATCACCCGGGCCTCCTCGCCGCACCGTCGGCAACCCACTGCGTGCTGCCTGGCGTCTGCTGCCCGACGCAGCCAAATCAGTATCAGTAGCGTTGCTATACCATAGCATCACTATCTATCATGCGTCACTACTACCATGGTGCTGACGCACGCCACAACCTGGGCCACTGGCCCATAGGCCGAAATGGGGAGTAGGATCACTACGTATTTGCTGGAGGTGTCGACGGCATGAAGGCAGAAGTCCTCAAAGGCCACCTGGATGCGCTGCTGCTGGCAGCCCTGGAAGCCGGCCCCGCCCACGGCTACGCCATCATCCACGCCCTGCGCGAGAGCTCTGGTGGCCGCATCGACCTGCCGACCGGCACCGTCTACCCGGTCCTGCACCGCCTGGAGCGGGCCGGGCTGATCTCGGGCAGCTGGTCCACCGCCGAGGGGCGACCGCGCCGGGTCTACAAGCTGACCGCCGCCGGCCGCCGCGCGCTGGACAGCGAACGCAGCGCCTGGCGCGAGTTCGCCGACACCCTCTCGGCCCTGCTGGAGGGAAAGGGACGCCCATGGCCCACCCCCGCCCCGGCAACCGCATAGCCGACCACAGAGTCGCTCGCATAGCCGGTCGTCTGGCTGGCCGCACAGCCGCCGACGCAACCGTCGCCAGCCACCCTGGACCCACGCTGGAAACGCTGGAGACGTCGCTGCCGGAGCCAGCCGGCCCTCAGCGCCTCGACGCCCAGATCGAAGTTGAGATCCAAGCCTACCTTGCCGCGATCGCCACCCGCCTCACCAGCCTTGACCTCGCGGGCCCACGCCAAGCCCGCCAGGCAATCATCGCTGAACTGCGCGACGGCCTCCTTGAGGCCACCACCGCCAACCTGGAGCAGGGACTACGCCCAGAGCAGGCCGCCCAGGCCGCGCTGGAGGAGTTCGGCCACCCCACCACGGTCGCCGCCGCTTTCGCCCCTGAGCTGGCCGGCATCCACGCCCGCCGCACCGCGCTCACCCTCACCCGCACCGGCCCCCTGGTCGGCCTGCTGTGGATCGCCGCCTTCACCGCCACCCACGCACTCCCCATCCGGCACGAGCTGACCGGGGTGTGGCTGGGGTTGCCGCTGATCGGCCTTGGCATCGCCACCGCCGCGCTGGCCACCATGCTCACCGTCGCCACCACCGGCCGACCCAGCCGCTGGCTGGCCCCCCGCCCGCGGCGTGCGCCGATGGCCGCCGCGATCGTGGCGATCGCCGCCATCGTCGTCGACCTCACCCTGCTGGGCATGCTCGCCGGCCAAGTGATCACCACCCCCGGCACGCTTACGCCCCCATCCGGGTCCAGGTCTGGGTCCGGCGTTGCCGCGGCAGCGGTCGCCCTCGCAGCGGCGGCCAGCATCATTCGGCTGGCGCTCAGCGGCCGGGCGACACGGCGCAGCCTGGCCGCCCGCGCCAGTCTTGCATGATCGTCGCCTCACCTTCGCCCCTCGTGGCGCGTTTCGAACCAGCGCGTCCGGAGTCTAGCCGGACAGCAAGGGCGCTCAGGGCGTGTGAGTTGCCGACTAGGTCAGCAGCAACCTGGCTGACTCGCTAACGGGAGCTCCGCCCTGCGGGTCTCGGCGATCGCGGTGGTTGAGCCGCTTGGCTTGGTGGCCTTGATGATGGCCGAGTGCAGCCCGTCGGCGATCTGGTGGGTGAAGCTCATCGACACCCCCGTGAAGCCGGCCACGGCCAGTTCGGTGTGGTACTCGGTTCGGGAGAGGGCGCCGGCGATGCAGCCGACGTAGCTGCCTCGCTCGGCTCGCTGCGCGGGGGTGTCAAGGATCGCGGAATTTCCCTGCTGTCGATCATCGAAATTCCCCATGTCGCCCGGCACCCCGATGGTGGGCTGACTACCGCGTGGTCGTTGGCGTCACCTCCTCGGCGATGAGGTCGGCGACCGCCACCGGCTCG
>WNGJ01008925.1_pt1 | contig 12838 bp, 12 predicted proteins | sample 5400611 | NCBI WGS metagenome assembly WNGJ01 (sample SAMN13153375, study PRJNA577476) | soil metagenome | isolation source: 40 cm soil or saprolite under Garry oak tree replicate 1 | place: USA:California | collected 2016-06-15
GAGTCAATCGACAAAAGTCCGTATCAAGCAACACCGGGCGCGAGTCCCGCAGACGGCCGAAACCATGCCGACGCGATCACCTCGCGGACTGTTCGGCTCCCGTGCGCTGCGCTTCGGACTCGCGATACGGCCAAGAGTATCCGTACCCCCACCGCCACGGAAAAGGCCACCATCGGCTTCCTCCTATCCGCACACCGAGGTACATCAACAGTGCATTCACGCCGCTGCTTCGGTCCTTCGCGCACGAGCGCAGGCGAAGATCCGCCTTGCGTCGCGCTTCATCGGGCCCGCCGCACCAATACGCCATGTCGTGCGCGACACAGCACTGCTCCCAGCTTCCCTGTGGCCACAGGCTGCATCCATCAGTCGTGAATTCGTGCGGTGGGGCCCCGCCAGTTTCCCTTGCGCACTGGGACTCGGCGTACTGCTGCAGCCCGCGCTCGTCGTACACGACTCCTCCGATGAGATAGGGCGGTCGGAGGGTGCTACGAACCGGCGTACACGCCACACATGCCAGCGGCAATACGCACACCAGAACGCGGAGGCACGCCGACTTCATCAGAGTCGATTCATGTCATACTGCATAAGCTGACCTGCGCCCCGCTGCGCAGGCCCCCAGCTTTCCACTACCCCCACTCGACGCTCCATGTCCACGTCGGCAGCGTGGATGAGCTGCTCCACCACTTCACCGCGAAAGTCCGTCAGGAGCGGCCAACCTCCGCCGTCCGCAGTCGGGTAGATCGAGACCACGAGCATATTCTTGGTGCTCAGGATGTCTTCGATCTGGGATCGATCCCACAGATAGGGCACGAGCTTAGGCAGATTGCAAGCGAGCTCTCCCACTCGGAATATCGGGGCCTGACAGCGAGCGCTGCGCCTCCCGGCTTGGAGCGGCGAGGAATTGATGACCAGCACTTTAGTTGCGCCGAGCACTCTCGCTGCATCGAGTGGGCGGTTGTGCGCAAAGCCACCGTCGATGAGATGTTCCGGTGTCCGTAGCACTTTCGCCTTCACATCATGTGCCGAAAACACGGGGAACGGGGAGCCCGAAGCGAAGGCCGTGTTGAGCAGATCATCGGAAGCGGCATTGCGCAGCACGAACCAGCGGGAGTCGCTCGCAATGTTGGACCACGCCTCATCTTTCAGTTGTTTGTCGACCTCGACATCTCCACCTTGTCCAGCGAGAAACAGGAAGTAGAGCTCGCGTTCCTTTTCAAGAGAGGTTGCGGTGATCGCGAAGGGAACTGCGAGCGGGTAAACGCCGTTGTGTTTGAGCACCGTGGCATCTCCGAAACGCGTGAATGCGGCCTTGAAGTAGTCCAGCGCGTTTTTGTTGCCGTAGAGACCGGGTGCGGCCAGCAGATTCCACCAGATCCAGGCAGCGAACGCCGCGGCAACCAGCCGTGCGTAGCGCCGCGCCTTCGACGAGTGCGTCCAGGAACGGTATTCGCCGAAGAGATATTCAAACGTCGAACGCAACCAGATTTGGAAGCGTAGGTCTGAGCGCACGTCGCCAAGTACTACAGCCACGGCAGAGAGCAAAGCCACGGCGCTCAGAAACCAGAGCCAGAAACTACCGGTTACTTCCAGCAGCGAGGCGCGCTTTGCTAACGTGGCGAATCCCACCGCAGCGTAGCTCAGCACGACGATGCTGACGACGGTCAGAAACGCACGCAGGATCGGCCAGCGCGGCTCTTTATCGAAAAGGTTCTTCTGAGATGCAAGGAAGAGGTAGAGCGCAATGGCTAACGCCATGACACCCAGACAACCGGCGGTCGCGGCGGCCGGGTCCAGTTGTCCGAGCGCGGGCTGAACGTCAAACATTCGAAAGTGCGTGAGCGCCAGAAAGATGGCAGCGAGCGCTGCTGCGGCAATCACTAATGCCAGCCACACCATCGGCGAGGTCTGAAGTGCCCCCGCGGTGAGCCGTGCCTTGCGCTTCAGCCGCACGTCGGAGTAGATCGCGATCAGGATCATGACCGCATATACGATTCCCGTGATCGCCGGGACGTGCTCGGTGCCGCCTGGGCTGCTCGACTTGATGACGATGAGCGGCGAGAGGATGAGCAACGCGTACCACAAAACGCTCTCCGCCCGTCGGCCGGGACCAATTGGCTCGCCGCTCTGCACGCTGGGACTGACGCTTGGGTGGCTCGTCACCCGAACGTGAACCGCCTTCGCCAGCCGGGCTGCGAGCATCAGCACCAGGAATGCGACCAGAACCGTTGCATAGCGTGGCATGTCGAGGAACGGAAACACGTCGCCAGGGCACCGCCAGAGGTTCCGATGACCAGGTTTACCGGCTGCGTGCCGGAAGGATGCCCGGCCGCACTCGACTTAGGGTCGTTGATAAGCCGAGCGCCGCCATAGAGATGATCGATCATCCGCGTTTGGTACGCGGCCTTCACGCCGCCGCCCGTAAGCACGAGGGCGAGACCGGCACGGTTATCGGCGCGCGAATTCTCTACTCGTGAGCCTTCGTGTTGCAGGATCGACCAGAGCTCTTCGATGCGGAACCTGAAGTACCGCTGCGGCAGATTCCCAACCTGGTAGCGCCGATAGTGCGCATCGCGAAAGGCAGCAATCGTCGAGCCCACCTGCTTCTCGGCGTCCAGCGAACGCGCAAACAGCGCCATTTCCGCGCTTGATGAGCCTGTGACTTTGGGCAGCGGCGGCATGTACGCATGTAGCTGCTCAACACGGTCGAGCAGCCGCCGGCGCACCACCAGACGATCCATGCTCGCACATGGAAGAGGGTTGGTTTCAACATCGCACGGGGGCGGCATCGACGCTTCGATGGTTACCAGCGACTCCGCCAATTCGAGCGCTGCCGCCTGCGCGCCAATTGGGACAGCGTCGCCATAGAGTCGGAAGCGAATCGAATTGACGACCGCCCCAAGGAACGGGTCACGCTCTCGGCCGCTGAGCTTTTGCTGTCGTGACCAATTCACGGCGCGTGTGAGGAGCACCGGCACCGCCGGGGAGAGGTGGTCGGGAAGCAGGATCGTCGCAGCCGCTGCGGATTTTCGCAGTGAGGCGAAGAATGCGTCCAGACGGCTCGGGGCAACCTCCGCTCCCGTCCCGTTCTTGAGCACGATCTTCCGCGCTATTCGTGGAAGGCCTGTGAATACCGCTGGTGAGAAGTCGACATACTCCTCCGCGTAGGCGGTCGCATCATCGGAGCGCATCACCTGGGCGGCAAATTGCGAAATGATCGCGCCCTGTATGTCTCCGAGTTCGAGCCAGTTGAGCACAGCATAAGGCGACCCCCTGACGATGCTTGCGCACACCTCGCCCAGTCCGGGACCGGACGTGCGACTCTGGGACGCCGCGACAATCCCGGTCAGCTCGTAGCCAACAGGAAGGCCGAGTGTCATTTGCACGTGCGGCCCATTGGCGCATCGCGCGTGCGTGGGCGCGATCTCGGCCGACGGCTCCTGCGGCGCTGCCGGCATGGCAACCGCGAACAACAGGAACGACAGGCTCGACGCATGAATCCATGTTCTCGATTTGGTGCACATTCTCCCTCGCTTGTGCTGATTCTCGCCGCTCTTTAGTTCTCTGCTCGCTGCGTCGTCGATCTCTCATTCGTCCAGGCGGCGATCTGTTGCCGAAACCGCATTGCGGCCGGCTGGGCTTCATTGTGAACCTCGTGACGAAGTCCGGGGTAGACCAGCAGTTGCTTATCCGCGGACCCCAATCGCTCAACCAGGGCTTTTGAGCCTTGTGGAGGCGCAATGGTGTCTTCACCGCCGTGGAGCGCAAGCCACGGCGTGCGTATCGCAGGTGCCTCGCGCAGCGCGTATGTGGAAGCGCGCCCCAGCTCGACGAGAAGTCTGATGCTCGCTTTCTTCTGAACCAACGGATCGCGGAGGTAGTCCTGCTGAACCGTCACCACATGTGTCAGCGCTTCGACGCGAAGACCGGGCCGAACGCGTATAGTCGGAAGTGCGCCGGCCACGATCCGCACCAGCTGCCACACTGGCAAAGGAAACGGCGGCATTGCGCAAGTCGGGCATCCGGTCGTGATGGCTCCCGTGAGCGCATTGGATGGGTCGAGGGCCGCGAGAATCACCACGATTGCGCCGAGGCTATGGCCCCATGCGAAGGTCGGCAGCCCCGGATATCGATGCGCGATTCCCGCGCGAATCGTGCGAAAGTCATCTGCGAATTCGGAAAACCGTTGGATGTCGCCTCGGCGTCCCGGCGAGCGCCCGTGGCCGCGCTGGTCGTAGGCAAAACACGCGATGCCGGAAACCGCGAGGCTCTCCATCGTGGATGCGTAGCGGCCGCAGTGCTCGGCGAGGCCATGGAGAACGAGAAGGCAGGACGTCGGAGCGTTGGGAACCCGTTCGATCCCCACAAGCGGCGTTTCAAAGAACGGCACGATAAGTCCAGGCCTCAGGGAGTCGAGCTCGACCGATGTGCCTCGCGGGCAGTCAATGAATTCAGAGCGGCGCCCTCCAGGTAAGTCCGGGAAAGCGCGCATAGTCTCGGTCGGTGGTGATCCAATCGCAGCCAGACTCTATCGCCAGGGCGGCGAACCATGCGTCCTGGGCGAGATTGCCTGTTGCCTTCGAAGTGCGGCAGAGATCTTCGAATATCAGCCAGTGTCGGGCGCCGGGCGCCGTAACAGTTGCGTTCGGTTGTTCCAGCAGGACTCTGCAAAACGCAAACGTGTCGGACTGCGAACTCGGGCGCGCAAAGATGCGAGGGTGGGTGCAGATTCGCACGACGCTCGCGAGCACCTGTGGTGCGATCCCGTATGCGGCGGAGCCGTTGATGACGGACTCGAGCCACTCTTTGTATTTCTGGTGGTCCTCGGAGTCCGCTCGAAACGCGTAGATCAGGACGTTGACGTCCGGGAGGATCAATCCCGATCGTCCATGCGATCCAACAGGCTGGCGCTGTCATTGAGGTCGACGCCTGGTAGTGTCCCGCCTCCAGCCTGACATTCCGGGAGCGAGACTGGTCGACGCTCCGCACGCCTCAGGGGTCGCCGCAGCACGAGTTCCAGGCCCTGCTCAATGAGCGAGGTGAGGGTAGTCTTGCGCTTGGCTGCCTCTTCGCGGGCACGCGCAAGCAGAGCTTCGTCCAAGCGTACCGTGGTTCTCATGTGTCAGAGCATACGTATAATATGTCAGTATGTCAATGATGGCATGGGGTGCCCGAAAGACCTATCGATCGGCGAATTCAATATTTGCGGACTACAACGGAACGCCTCCGTAGGAACCGGCGACATGCTCGAATAGCGACTCCAAGTCGTTACCACGATCCATGTCGACAGGGAAAACAGAAAAAGGGCTTGCTTGCCCGATCAATCCCAACACACCGTTTCTCGCCGTCAGTGACGCGCAAGTACCTGCGGCGCGTTCTCGTGTGGCGAGCGGTCCCTTCGATCCCAGTCCAGGTTGCGGAACAAAGATGTAGCTCCGATCAGACGTGCGCGCTCGTCACTTACTCGATTGCAGCGCGTGCAGGGCCGCGTGGCTCTGGGCCATCGGTGGCGGAATATCACTCTTCAACATCAGCCACAGAATTCGGTTATAGGCCTGGTCGTCCGCGCGATCCGGTGCGCTGAGATCCAAACTCTCCGACAAATGTGCTGCTGCAGTATTCTGCGGATTCTTTTCATTCAAGTCTTGCGCGGGGATGATTGCATCATAAGGCGTCAGGTTCGGTTCCGGCGCGAAGATATCCGTCAGGGGTCGGCTGAAGTAATCGAACTTAGAGAGCCGCCCCATACCGAGAATGTCTTCGATCGCGGCGATTACATCGGTCGTGTTGATGAACCGATGGGCGGTGCCCGGCCGGTTGTAGGCCGAGATGGCGTAGAACGGGGCGCGATGCGAATCGGTGTGGTCGGGCCCCGCCTGCGCGTCGTCTTCAACCACGAAGATCACGGTGTCGTTCCAATACGGGCTGCGCGAAAGCGCCTGCACGATTCGTCCGAGTGCGAGGTCGTTGTCGGCCATGCACGCGCGCGGCGTGCACTTGCCCGGGCGCCCAGCGGCCAGGTGGTCCATCGGTAGCCACATGACTTCAAGTTGCGGCATGTTGCTGTCACGCACGTAGCGCTGGAGTTCGCTGATCCATACATCAGCCCGCTTCTGATCGGGCGTTACAAAATCCATCGGAACGTAATCGGGATTCACGTTGGCGCCCAAGTCGCGTTGCGTCACAGGCCAACCGGGATTCCCCTTGACCATTTCCCCGTAGTCGCGGAAAGAGACGCCCTCTCGCTTTGCAAGCGTCCACAGGAAGCCTCGTTCCGGCTCATCGCTTTCTTCGCCATCCATGTCGGCATGCTTGCCGGCGTAACCGGAGGGCACAATCTTCTCACCGTAGTTCGTGACGTAGGCGGCGGTGGACCAGATGTGTCCTTGCGAGCTCACTTCGGCATTTGCGAAGAAGCGATCGAACAAACCGAAGCGCCGCGCCAGTGCATGGTGGTTTGGGGTGACGGTGATGTCAGGGAAATACACCAGGCTCGCGTCTCCGTCGCCTTCCTTCATGTCTCCGAGTACCTGATCATAGGTGCGGTTTTCTTTGATGACATAGACGACGTGGCGGAATGGTGGATAGTGTCGTGCCACGCGTCTTCGCTGCCAGTTATTAGCAGCGACGACGCGCCCAGTTAAGTTCGCCAGTCGCGGCGGCGCCAGCGATGCGGGAAGCACGCGCAGTGTGCCATTCAACTGTCCGAGCGTGTACGCCGTCGGCTTCCCGTCCGGCCAGTTCGTGAGCGGTACGGGGCCGTCTGGGTTGGCATGGGTGCCGTGTCCTTTTCCGGAAAGGGTGAGGAGTTGACCGCCCGCTTCGGCGATCGCGGTGGGATACCAGTCGGTCGGAACGCGGCCGAGCAACTTCCCGGTGCCCAGGTCGAAGACGGCAACGGCATTGTTGTCGGCCTCCGCTATCAGCAAACGCCTGCCATCGGAAGTAATCGCCACGGCGTTGGGTGTACTACCCTCCGGTGGGGCACCGGGCGCCGCATCGTGCAGATAGCGCGCGACCTTGCGTAGCTTCGTGTCGACGACGGCAATCCGATCGCTACCCGCGAGCGTGACGTATAGGCTGGTTCCCGACGCTGCGAGCGCCGACGGATGCGGACCGACCTCAATGCGGTCGAGATACGCAAGCGTTCCGTCCGTCAAAACGCGGAACTGCGAAACGGTGCGGCCACCCCAAGCGGAGACGAACGCTAGATCATCCGCCGTGAGCGCGACGGCATACGGATAGTGATCGGTAGAAAACCGTTGCGTGATTTCGCCGGTCGCGGCGTTCACGACCGCGAGTCGGTCGCCGACGTCCTCGGCGACATAAATGAATTTGCCGTTTGGCGAGAATGCCAATCCCGCTGGATAGCTTGTGCCCATGCCGTCCTCAGTTTTTGCCTTCGCCAGTTCGAACTTGCTTTCGAGGGTGGCGGCGCCGTCTCTCCATGTGTAGACAAAAAGTACGTCTGTGTTGCCGCCGGAGACACAGAGGCGATGACCGTCGGGCGAGAAGGACGCGCCGTAGAATGCGCCGTCCTGGAGCAGTGTCTGCGTCACCTTCCGCGTCTTCAGATCGACGACCTGAACACCCTGCTCGCGCCAGCCGCTAAGCACGACCACGGCTCTATCCTTTTCCGGGGCGAGCACGAGATTGATCGGCAGGCTACCGAGATCAACCGCTTCGCCGGCGGGATCGAGTCGCACACCGGTCGGAAGCGGCGAAGTGAAGAGTGAAGTCTCTTGGGCTAACGCCGAGGCGCACAGGAGAGCGGCAAGCGAGAGAGCGAGTCCGCAGATACGGAAAAAATTCATGTCAGGTGTCTCTCCCAGACTAGTAAGCACCGATCGTCAACACGCTCGGCGAGGCCGTACGCGAAAAACACAAACCAACGCTCGCGATTAAGACGGGTAGTGCGGATGCGTATATCCAGCTCTCGCGCCAGGGACTCCCGCGAGGAGGAATATCGCCAGTGAGGTTCGCGTGACGGGATCGATTCTCCGCGGCTTGATACCGCGTTCGACATGCAGGGCGAGTTGTCGACGCAAAATGAGTTCCCCGCCTTGAGTGATTGCGTTGAGCGACACGTGAGCCGCAACCAGCGAAGCGTGTCGCCGGTCAGTTGGACCAGGATGCCGGAGAACCCAAACATCCTCCGGTGGGCGTCAGTCCCACGACGTCGCTCCCGCGCAACTTGAAATGCATCGTCCAGACGTCCCGTCGTGGATGGAACAGCGGGGCGATTTCGCGCGTGCTGGCATCGATTCCGGTGAGATTGGGTCCCTTGTGGCGGTTACATCGATCGCACGCCCACTCGAGGTTGTCGAGGTTCGTCTCGCCACCATGTTGGCGGGCGACGATATGCTCCAAGTGGAAAGGCTCGATCGGAGGTAACAATCTGGGGGGCGGCAGTATTCGCAGCGCCTTCCAGCGCGCTCACGAACCTGCTGGCGCAGCGCCTCGGTCACCTCATCCGCGCGCGAACTGCAGCTGGCGCTCGGCCTTTAGGCGTAGTGTGGCAATGATGTCGCCTAGTTCGATGAACCGGTCGTATTCGCGCGCCTCTTCCGCCGCGAGCTGTCCCTCGTTGGCCTTGTTGGCCAGCAGCTCGAGCCGCGACTTTGCCGCGCCCGTGAGCTCAAGGGTGCCCAGGGCACGCACGCTTTCGGCATCAAGGCACTTTGCCGCCGATTCAAGGAGGCTATCGTCGACGCCCAGATCTTTTTTAGTCATGGGGCCAAGATAAAGCATTCCTCGGCTGAATTCGAGGAACCGACGGGTGGCGGATCGTCCCTGTGCCGGGAATGTGACGAGCTCAGATTGGGTGTGCCATGAATGTGCCTGGGTGTGGCTGGGGAGAGGGCTGGCAAGCGCTGCAAGTGATTGATTGTTAAGCCCCTAGAACGTCCGACAACGGTCTGAAAATCCGCGTGTCGGCAGTTCGATTCTGTCCCTGGCCACCATTTATCAAGGCTTATGGCTGTTTGAATACTGACCCTGTCTAATATTCGGGGCTCTGCGGGTGCTGTCTAATATTTTGCGGCGGACTCGCCCGAGAGTCCGACTTCACTCTCCAACCGGTGCACGGACTGGAGGTTCAAATGAATCAATGGGCTTTGATCCTCACAGCCGCAATTCTGGGCTCGGGGGCAGCGATCGCCCGAGCGAGTGAACCTGAGGCCGCATCCCCTGCGGAGTCGAATGTACGAGGCGCTCCCAGCCCCAACATCGGAGCGGACCGCACCATCCACTTCTCGCTGAAGGCACCCGAGGCGAACAGCGTGCAGGTCGCCGGCGGTGACGGTCTGGGTGCCGGACCATTTCCAATGACCAAGGGAGCCGACGGCGTCTGGAGTGTGACAACACCACCTGCTGTGCCAGGCTTCCATTATTACTGGTTCGTCCTGGATGGGGTGTCGGTGAATGACCCAGCGAGCCAGACGTACTTCGGATATGGCAAGGAGACTAGCGGAATTGAAGTGCCCGAAGCGGGTGCGGACTTCTACGCAATACGCGACGTTCCCCATGGCGAGGTGCGCGCAAAGTGGTACTTCTCAAGAATGACCGGCGCCTGGCGACGCGCCTTGGTATATACCCCTCCGGACTATGAGAAGAACCCGAAGGGCCGGTACCCGGTACTCATCCTCCAACACGGGGCGGGAGAGGACGAAACCGGCTGGACGCGGCAGGGGCGAGCGAACTTCATTCTTGACAATCTTATGGCCGCGGGTGAAGCGGTATCAATGATCGTCGTAATGGACTGTGGTTATGCGAATAAGGCAGGCACTGCGCCGCTCGCGATTGGGCCCGGCGTATCCCGAGAGACCATCAGGATCGCTTTCCGCACCTTCGAGGACGTGATTGTTCACGAACTGATCCCGATGATCGATGCCGCATACAGAACGATGCCGGACAGGGACCATCGCGCAATGGCCGGTCTGTCCATGGGCGGGATGCAAACTCTGTTCGTTACGCTGCATCACCTGGACAGGTTCTCGTACATTGGCTCCTTCAGCGGACCCGTGATTCCGGGCATCAACACGGGCAGGGAACCGCAAGGGAATACGCCGGAGGAGTTTGATTCTAAGACGGCGTATGAGGGGGCTTTCGCCGATCCGAGAGCATTCAACAAGCGCGTGAAGCTGCTTTGGCTCGGCGTCGGAACCGCGGAGTCGCCCATGTTTCGTAGCAGTATCAGTGGCGCCGCGACCGCATTGCAGAGAGCCGGAGTGGACGTAGTGTATTTCGAATCGCCGGGTACTGCACACGAGTGGCAGAGTTGGCGCCGAGACCTCAACGAATTCGCAGCGCGTTTGTTCCACTGATCGTGCGGGGCCCATAATGTCTTCCGGAGTTACCCCGTCCGTCGCCCCGCCAATTGCGCTCTCATATTTGTCCCACTGTTCGGCTGCAGTGCGCTTTTCAGTTGGTTGGGAGCTAGTAGAGTTGTCGCAGGCGCAGTACGCTCCCCGAAGTTCTTAAGCGGAGAGAGGTCAATGGCGATTAAACGTCCGACCAAGAGCCGGGGTACACCAACCCGTAGGCCGGTGGCTTCAGTTGCGCCGCGCCATGTCGACCTCAGGTCGAAGTCGCAGATGGTTCCAGGGAATCGCTACGTCGGGTGGTTGTGTAAGAACCGGTCATGCGGAGTTGTCATTGCCATTGCACCCCCACCGACAGAAAGCAAGGCGGCTGTGCCCGAATTCGACGATCAACTGACGGCGATCAAATGCCCCCATTGTGGGGATGAAGACCTGTATCGCTGGAGCGCTCGGAGCGAACACGAATACATTCCGAAAAGCGCGGGAACCTAGACTTGGCCACGCAACGGAGCCACGACCAGAAACCACAAGAAACCTGGCGGCTCTGGGTCGACAGCGGCACTCCACTCCGAGAGGCCGAGTCCGGCCAGACGCCTAGCATTTCTGGCGGCCACGGCTGTCGTAAGCCTGCTTCAGATATTCTTCTTCGCGGCGTTCCCTGAGCCCCTTGGGGTCAGGATCGGGGAGTCCGTCGCGATGCTTGCGGTGTTCGGGATTTGGACACGATGGTGGTATGCGCAGCGCAGCGCATTCACTCATTCACTCTCTCAAGGATGAGTCTACGTTGGCACATTGCCGTCCAAGGCGCCTGAACGACGCCGGACGCTCCGCCAAGTCTCAGAAAGTGGAAACCCAAAACCGAATAGCTGTTTTTGATGGTCTGTGCAACCTCTGTAGCGGCGGGGCGCGGTGGCTACAGCATCACCACGGTGAGGCCCCGTTTCACCTGGTTCCGATGCAAAGCGATCTGGGTCGGACGCTGTTGGCTCAACATGGCTATGATCCGGATGACCCGCTGACGTTCCTGGTCCTGGATGGCGAGCGGTGCCTGACCCAGTCTGACGCGTGGATACATCTGGTCGCTGCCGCCGGAGGAGGGTGGCGAGTGATTCACGCGGCGCGAGTAATTCCCAGAGCGTTGCGCGACTCGGTTTATCGCCTCATCGCGCGAAACCGATACCGCTGGTTCGGGCGGCGGAAGACTTGTTACCTCGCTCAGCCTTCGGTTGAGTCGGATCCGCCATCGAAGCCTCTGGAAAGGAGCGGTCCTTGAGCGTCGCAGAGGGCAGTGGGATCTGATGCGCACGGTCCTCGTGTTAGGTGGCTATGGATTTTTTGGTCAACGCATCTCCGCCGCACTTGCTTCGACCGGGTCAGTGCGAGTCTTGGTGGGTGGCCGGGATCTCGAGCGGGCGAGTGCCGCTACGCGCGCCATGGGCCTGCCCGTTGAACACGCGGTGGCGCTTGACGCTCACGATAGCCACCTAGCCAGTGTCCTTCGACGTTTGCGGGTCGACGCCCTGATTCACACGGCAGGGCCGTTTCAAGGCCAGGACTACTCCGTGGCACGCGCGGCGATTGAGGCTCGGTGTCACTACATCGATCTGGCCGACGGCCGCCAGTTTGTCGCTGGCATGAGCTCCCTTAGCACCCTCGCTTCTGCGGCCGGTGTGACGGTCATGAGCGGCGCGAGTTCCGTTCCGGCTCTTTCGTCGGCTGTGATCGATCGGTACTTGCCAAGATTTAGGCGACTTGAGGCCATCCGAATTGGAATCAGCTCCGGAGCCCGCGCGCCCGGATTGGCCACAGTGAGGGGTGTTTTCAGCTACGGCGGCAAGCGAATCCGATCTTGGCAGGACGGGGCATGGGTCGACGCCTATGGCTGGCTGAACCTCAGCAGACACCAATTCCCGCCGCCGCTCGGCAAGAGATGGCTCGGGAGCTGCGATGTTCCCGACCTCGAGCTCTTCCCCGAGCGATATCGAACGGTCCGGACCGTTACCTTTCAGGCGGGATTTGCGAGCGACCTGGGCCACTTCGTGGTCTGGGGTCTGGCCGGTCTCGTGAAGGCTGGCATTCTGACCGACATGAACACGTTCGCGAGCCCACTCAATCGCCTCAGCCGATGGATGGAACCCATCGTGAGCGACAAGGGCGGAATGTTCGTGACGCTTGAGGGAGAGGGAGCCGACGGCGCGCCACTGCGAATCGACTGGAATCTGATTGCCGAGAAGAATCACGGCCCGCACATCCCGTGTGGGGCGGCCATCGCTCTGGCCAGGAAGATTGGCTCCGACGCATCTCTCCCGAGGGGTGCGATGCCCTGCATGGGCCTATTGACGGTTGACGAGTTTCTTGAACCGCTGCGTGATCTCAATATCAGCGAGAGAGTGGCGTGAGCTCCTATTTCATTCTCAAGGCGATCCACATCACCAGCGCAGCGGTGCTGTTCGGCTGTCGGCGCTAATGCAGGTCGCGCCAGATACCGCTGCGGTCAACTGGCTGGATCGTCAGCCGGC
>WNGJ01010572.1_pt1 | contig 12838 bp, 16 predicted proteins | sample 5400611 | NCBI WGS metagenome assembly WNGJ01 (sample SAMN13153375, study PRJNA577476) | soil metagenome | isolation source: 40 cm soil or saprolite under Garry oak tree replicate 1 | place: USA:California | collected 2016-06-15
CCCAGCGGACCACCGTCGCCGAGCACGCCGTGGAGCCGGTTATGGATCCGCTTCGTGATCGTGAAGAACTCGGGGTCACCGTCGATCACGATCCAGCGCGTGTCGATCCCATCGTCCACGAGGTATCCCAAGCAAGACCGGAGCAGTTCCGCGACCCCGCCGCCCGCGGACGTCGAATTGACGTGCCAGACGGACCGGCCCTGGAGGATCTCACGAGCGGCGGCGAGACGTCGTTCGTAGTGATCGCCGGCATCCGGCCCCGCGATCGTACGGAGGCTCGCTGCAGCCCGAGGGTGGACGGTGACCGTCTGCATCAGGAACGGAGCTCAGGACCTCAGTGCTCGTGTCCGGATCGAACGGATTCGATCCGGACACGAGCATCGACGACCACCGCCCCGCGTTGGAGGACCTTCACGGGGTTGCAGTCCATCTCCACGATCTCCGGATGCATCTCCGCCATCGCGCTCACCCGGAGGACCAGCTCCTCGAGCGCGGGCACATCCGCTTTCGGAGCGCCGCGGTAGCCGTCCAGCCGCGGATACGTCGCGAGCGAGTGGATCATCTCTCCGGCATCGAGGTCCGTGAGGGGCGACACGCGAACGGAAACATCGTTCAGCAGCTCCGCCTCGATCCCTCCCGCGCCGCAGGCGATGACCGGACCGAACCGCGGATCGACCGCAACGCCGACGAGCATCTCGACGCCTCCCTCGACCTCCTCCTGGACGAGGAACCCTTCCGGGCGCTCACCCGCCTCATCCAACCGTCGCGCCATGGCCGCGGCCTCGGCCGTCACCTCGTCGGCTCCGGACAGGTGCAGCCGCACCCCTCCCACGTCCGTCTTGTGCACCGGGCCGATCGCCTTGAGGACGACCCGCCCTCCCAGGTGGCGGGCCGCCTCCCCCGCCTCCGCGGGGGAGGCGGCCCGCTCCGCCGCCGGGGTCCGGATCCCGTAACAGCGCAGCAGACGCTCGACCTCCTCGGGTTCCAACCACGCGCCACCTCTCCCGAGAGCGGCCGAGAGGATGCCCGCGGCCTCGTCGGCACGAACGTCCTCGAACGCCACGACCGTTCCCTCGGGTCGGTTCCTCCATCGCCCGTAGACCGCGGTATGCGCGAGCGCGATCGCCGCTTGCTCCGGGAAGGCGAACGAGGGGATGCCGACCGACCCGGCCCGAAGTTCATCCGGCACGCCGCGTGCGCTCATGAACGCGGTGATGACCGGGATCGTGCCGCCGAGCGAACCGACGGCCTCCGCGATGTGCCGGGCGACGTCGGGGGCCTGCGATGCCATCGGTGGGATGTAGATGACGACGAGAGCGTCGACCTCGCCCGAGCGCGCCACGACCCGGATCGCTTCCGCGTACTCGTCCCCGCCGGCCGAGGCGATCATGTCGACCGGGTCCTCCGTGGACGCTTCGGGGGGAAGTGCCCGAGCCAGCTCCGCCGAGGTCTCCTCGGAGAAGCGCGGGACCGTCAGCCCACGAGCCTCGGCCGCGTCGGCGCATTGCACCGCGAGACCGCCGGCGTTCGTGATGATGCCCACCCGGTTCCCCGTGGGGGCGGGCTGGTGCGCGAGGATCGCCGCGACGTCGAGCATCTCCTCCAGCGTGTCCGTGCGGATCACACCGTTCTGCCGGAACAGCGCGTCCAGGGCCGTGTCCGATGCGACGATCGCGGCGGTATGCGAGGCGGCGGCTCGGATACCGGCGGGACTCCGCCCGCTCTTGACCGCGACGATCGGTTTCCGGGAGCCGATCCGCCGCGCCAGACGCGCGAACCGTTTCGGATTCCCGAAGGACTCGAGGTAGAGCAGGATCACGTCGGTTCGTCGGTCGTCGGCCCAGTAGCTCAGGATGTCGTTCCCGGAGATATCGGCCTTGTTGCCGACGGAAACGAACTGGGAGAGCCCGAGGCCGAGCCGAGCCGTCTGATCCATCACGGCGAGCCCGACGGCTCCGCTCTGCGAGAGGAACCCCACGCGCCCCCCCACGGGAACCGTCGTCGCGAAGGTGCCGTTCAGCCCCACGCCGGGATCCGTGTTCACGATGCCCATGCAGTTCGGACCGATCAGACGCATCCCCGAGGCGCGACACACCTCGAGGAGCTCCCGCTCGCGCCGCGGCCCTTCTCCTCCGATCTCCGCGAAGCCGGCGGAGATCACGACGAGGGCGCGCACCTCCTTCTCGGCGCACTCGCGTGCCACGGCGACCACGTGAGCGGCCGGCACCGCGATGAACGCGAGGTCGACCGGGGCCGGAACGTCCCGGACGCTCGGGAACGCGGCAACCCCCTGTACCGCTGTGGCGCGCGGGTTGACCGGGAAGACGACTCCATGGAACCTGCCTTCGAGGAGGTTCAAGAAGAGCCGTCCGCCGATCGCGCCCGGGTCGCGCGAAGCGCCGATCACGACGATCACGTCGGGAGCCAGGAACGACCTGACCGCGTTCGCGGCGGCCTCGATATCCCGATCCTCGAAGTGACGAGTTGCGTCCTGGGTGAGCGTGGTCGGGATCGTGACCTCGATCGAGCCGGGGAGCGCGCGGATCCGTGGTGAGAACCCGCTCGCGCGGAACACCGCGATCATCGGATGGTTCTCGGGAAGCACTTCCGCGAGGAGCGTCGTGATCCCGTTGTCGCGGGCTGCCTCTGCGAGCTGGCCGATCAGCAGGGATCCGAGCCCGCGACGTTGGACGTGATCGCTGACGCTGACGCTGATCTCCGCGCGCGTGTCGTCGATACGGAAGTACTGCGCGCCACCGATCACCGTTCCCTCATCCCCGCCCGTCAGCGCGAGCAGCGTGAGGTGGGTAGGTCGATCGACGTCGACGGCCTGTGCGGCGATCTCCCCGACGTCGATCACGGGCGATCGGAAGCGCGAACGCCGGCTCTCCGGCGACAGCTCGATCAGGTACCGCTCGACCCGAAGCCGATCCTCGGGAGTCGCCGGACGGATCCGCACCGTCGAGCCATCACGCAGAACGCGGTCGACCGATGCGATCGGAGCCGATGTGCTACGCACGGAGACATCCTACGCAGCGCGCTCGTGGGACCCGAAGTCAGCGACTGAGGGGCTCAGCGCTCGGGCCCAGCGAGCCCGAGAACTCGATCCGGTCTCGTCCGGCGAGCTTCGCCCGATACATGGCGGCGTCTGCTTCGCGGATCACGTCCTCCGGCCGGGCGTTCCCGTCGGCGCAGCTCGCGACGCCGAGGCTCGCGGTCGCGCTGACCTGCCCGCCGGCGATCATGAAAGGTTCCTTCAGCACCCCCGCCAACCGCTCGGCGAAGAGCCGAGCATCTCCGGGCTTCGAGACGTCTCCAACGAAGATCACGACGAACTCATCGCCGCCGTAGCGGGCGACGGTGTCGGTCGGCCGAACGGCGGCCGACAGTCGCTCCGCGACCTGGATCAAGAGCTCGTCCCCCGCTCCGTGGCCGAACGAGTCGTTCACATCCTTGAAGTCATCGAGGTCCAGGAAGACCAGCGTCGCTCCCACCTCGGGTTCGCGAGCCGTCCGAGCGAGCGCCATGGCCAGCCGATCCAACAACAGCTGCCGGTTGGGCAGTCCGGTCAGGACATCATGCACGGCTCGATGCAGCAGCTCGTCCTCGACGAGCTTCCGGGCGCTGAAGTCCTCGAGCATCCCCATGGCGTAGACCGGCACGAGGTCCGGTCCCCGGACCAACGTGACCACGGTGCGGCACCACAGGAACGATCCGTCTTTGCGGCGGAAGCGATGCTCCGCCCGGCAGCGGTCCCGATGGCCCGCTCGCAGCTCGGCGAGCTCATCGAGGATCTCCTCGTCGTCCGGATCCACCAGATCCGCGAGTGGGATACCGCTCAGCTCCCCTTCCTCGTACCGGCCCAGCCATTCGATCGTCGCGTTCGCTTCGGTGATCCGCCCGTCAAGCGCCAGCGTGAACACGCCGATCGCGGCCGCGTCGAAGAGGGTGCGGAACTTGAGCTCGCTGGCGGCCATCGCCTCTTCGGCTCGCTTGCGCTTCGTGATGTCGACCATGACCCCCTGCCAGTAGAGCGTTCCGGTCGAAACGTCCGGGACGACCGCCGACTTCTCGCTCACCCACACGACGTGGCCGTCCCGGTGGAGCAGCCGGTACTCCTCGCTCAGGGCCTGCAGGTTCTTGCGTGCGCTCTCGTCCGCGGCGACGAGCCGATCACGATCCTCGGGGTGCAGGATCCGCAACCAGAGCTCGCTCTCGTCGAGCCACTCGCTGAGCGGGTAGCCGAGCATCTGTTCGACCTGCGGGCTGATGTAGAGCGGGATCGAGTGGCCCGGATCGTCCGCGATCAAGCGGTCGAGGTACGTCGCGACGCCCGGGATGTTCTCGGCGAGCGTGCGGAAGTGCTCCTCGCGCTCGTCCACCGGATGGGCATCCTCGGTCTTCCCCACCGAGGAGCCATCGTGCTGGTCGGTCGTCTGCATGGGCGTCGGCGCCGAGCGGACCCACGCCGCGGTCGGCACTCCCCCAGAGTCATCGGTCGGGATCGGGCAACCCTGAGATGCTGGAGGGACGAACCCAGCGGATCGGGAGGAGGCGGCATGAACCTGAACAGCATCTTGATCGGGTCCGAAGCACCGGAGACCCTGGCGGACTACTACACGAAGCTCTTCGGCAAGCCCGGCTGGGAGGATGGTGGATACACGGGTTGGCAGATCGGGACCGGTGGGATCACCGTCGGGCCGCATGACCAGGTCATGGGGCGGAACACCCAACCGGGCCGGCTGATCTGGAACATCGAGAGCGCCGACGTCAAAGGGGACTTCGAGACGCTCAAGGCCGCCGGCGCGACCGTGATCCAAGAGCCGTACCACCCGGGTGACGATGACACCGAGGTCTGGATCGCGACGTTCTCCGACCCGGACTCGAACTACTTCCAGCTGGTCAGCCCCATGTAGCGACCGTCGGATCCATCTGGTCCCATCTGCCCTTCGCAACGGTCGGATGAACGAGGAGGAGTCATGTCAGCACACGAGGACGCGGAGCTGGTTCGAAGGGGATACGAGGCGTTCATCGCCGGTGACATGGAGTGGCTGAACGAGCACCTGCACGAGAACGTCGTGTGGCATGTCCCCGGTCACAACGTGACGTCGGGCGACTATCGGGGTCGCGAGGACGTGTTGGGCTACTTCGCCAAGGCCGTCCAGCTCGCACTGCCGGAGTTCGAGATGCACGACATCGTCGCGTCCGATGACCACGTGATCGCGCTGACGACCATCCGCTGGCGTCGCAACGACAACGGCGAGACCTTCGAAGACCGGATCGGTCAGGTCTTCCATCTCCTCGACGGCCAAGTGGTGGAGGTCTGGACGATGGGCGAGGACCTGGCCGGCTACGACCGGTTCCTCGAGGGCGCTTCGGCGTAGACGGCCCGGGGATCCCGGGTACGCCTCATCCGTCTTCGCCGGCGGAGCTCACCCGGTGCGAGGTCAGGTCGATGAAGACCTCCGCGATCTCGGGAAGCTCCCGTCGCAACGTGTGGTCGATGTCATCGAGCGCGCTCGCAAGCTCGTCGGCCGTCTTCCCCGGGGCGGGATGAACCTTCGCGGCCACGATCACCTCCTGTGGCGCACCGTAGACGGCTTGCACACTGAGGACCTCGTCGATGCTGGGCGACCCCTCGATGATCGCGTACACCCGCTCGAACCGGGCCGGAAGCATCGATCGACCGATCAGGAGGTCCGCGAGCGGACGGGCCAGACCGAAAGCGGTCCCCGCGAGGAGAAGGCCGATCAACAGGGCGGCGATCGCGTCCGCGTTCGCCAGGTCGGCGAACTCGTGCAGCAAGAGCCCGCCCGCGGCGAATGCCAGACCGATCAAAGCAGCGCCGTCCTCGACGACGATCGCGCGAAGCGTGGGCTCGCTCGTGTGCCGCAGGAAGTCCGTGGTCGACTCGTCCCAGAGCACGGCTTCCCGTCGCGTCTGGGCGAGGCTCTGCAGCAGGGAGGTCCCATCGGCGGCGAATGCGACCGCCAGCACGACCCACGCCACGAGATACCGTTCGACCGCTGTTCCGACGAGCAGCTCGCGGACGGCGAGCGCGATCGAGAGGCAGCCGCCGATCAGGAACGAGGCGATCGCGGCCATGAACGCCCACAGGAACCGCGCGCCACCGTGCCCGAGCGGATGCAACGCGTCGGAGGGCCGGCGTCCACGCTTCAACGAGAGTCCGAGCAGGAGCTCGTTGACCGAATCCGCCGTGGAGTGAGCGGCTTCCGCGAGCAGCGCGACCGAGCCGGTCGTCAGGCCGGCGACCAACTTCGCAGCGGCGACGACCAGGTTCGCGAGCAGCGCGACCGCGATGCTCCGTTGGTTGCGGCCGCTCTCGCCGGCTCGGAGCGCCGCGACCGAGTGGCGGAGTGGGATGGCTCGTCGGGCTGGAGGTACGTCGATCTGAGGTCGGATCGGTTCCATCTCCTCCGGTAGCGGCAAGGGTTCACGTTACCTCCCAGAGCGAAGGCAACGGTCGGGAGGGAGCGCCCCCGGTCGTACGCTCCAGCGAGACCGTCCGAAAGGATCTCGGGCTGGACCTAAACGAACCTCGCCTCGAGGGCATCCATGGGCGCGTGCAGGCCGAGGGGAAGGTCGTCGAGCTGGGCGGGGAGCGCGAGGTACCCGCGGGTTCGCCGAGCTTCGACGAGCTCTTCCTCGAAGTGCACGACCGCCTGTACCGAGCGCTGTACTTCATCACGGGGAGCTCGGCCGACGCGAAGGAACTCATGCAGGATGCGTTCCTCAAGCTGTGGGAGCGATGGGACCGGCTCGACACGATCGAGGATCCTGTCGCGTACCTGTTCCGCGTCGCACTGAACGGGGTTCGGATGCGCGAACGCCGTGCGCGAGTGGCCGCGAGGAAGATCCTCCCGGCTGCCGCGGCCCGAGATCCGTTCGATGACGTCCACGTCCGGGACGACGTTCGCCGGATGCTCCGAGGCATCTCTCCTCGTCAGCGGACCGCGATCGTGCTCATCGAGATCTTCGGATACAGCTCGGAAGAGGCCGCTCGGATCATGGGTGTCCAGCCGACCACCGTGCGAGTGCTCGCGTCGCAAGGGCGCGCGGCGCTCAGGGAGAGCTAGGAGGCGAGGATGCCGGACGTGAGGGAGGTCTACGAGATGGTCACGAAGCAGAAGCAACCCGAGCCTGGCGCCCTCGAGCGTCAGCAGAAGAGGCAGGTTCGTTCTGCGCGGAACAAGAAGGTCGCCGCGTTCGCCGTGGCGGCGGCGATCGGCGTGCTGGCGATCGTGCTGATCCTGAGGACGCATCCGGGGTTGCACACCACGACGCCGGCCACCGGGTCCACGTCGCTCAACCCGGTGGGGACAGCGGAAGAGGTCGCGACGGGTTTCCTCGAGGCCTTCGGGGCTTTCAACGCGGAGCAAGCGACCACTTTCCTGGCCGCCGACGCCGACCTCACGGGATTCATCGGCTCGGGGTACAGCGAGGGGCCCGAGGGATTGCCACGGTTCATCTCCTTCCTCCGAGCCGAGGGGTACGAACAGACGATCACCTCCTGCGACGGGTCAACCGTCGGCCCTGATGTCAGCGTCGTTTGCGGGTTCGATTTCACGCCATCAAATCCGATGAGATCGGGCGAGGCCCCTTCACCGGCAGCAGCTTCACGCTCACCGTTCGTGACGGAAAGATCGTCCGAGCGTCGCAGTACTTCGAGATCGACAAGTTCTCGCCGCAGATGTGGGAGCCCTTCGCGCACTGGGTCTCAACGACGTATCCGAAGGACGCCGCCGTCATGTACGAGGACGGGACGCTCACCAACTACCGCCTGACCGAGAAGTCGATCCGGCTCTGGGAGCAACACACCCGAGAGTACGTGAAGGTGGTGCGAGCAACCCAAGGACAGTGACACGCCAACCAACGGACCGATCCCGGTTCATCCCTCCTCGAGCGCGCGGATCATCACGGTGAGGTCCTGGTCGCCGAGCCCGTCATCCACGGCCTGCTGCCACTCGTCGGCCAGGGAAGCAAGGGTGGCGAACCGGCCGTCGTCGGCCGCCTGCAGCGCGAGGTGCACATCCTTCAGCGCGAGCGACAGCGCGAACTGTGGCGAGTACTCGCCTGCCGCGATCCGCTGCAGCTTCGCTGCTTGCCAGCTGGACACGAGCGTGCTGCCGTCAAGGGCGTCCACCACCTTCTCGGTCTCAAGCCCCAATCGGCGAGCAAGGGCCAGTGACGCGGCAACCGCTTCCGTCGTGAACGCGAGCCACGTGTTGTTCACGAGCTTCAGTCGCGACCCAGCCCCGACCGCACCGACCCAGATCGTGCGCTGGCCGAGCGCATCGAAGAGAGGGCCGACGCGCGAGCGGGCTTCATCCGGCCCTGACGCGAAGATCGTCAGCTGGCCTTGCTCGGCAGGAACCTTGCTTCCCGACACCGGCGCGTCGAGGAGGATCACGTCGGGACGCTCGGCATCCACCAGGGCCGCGACGCGCTCGATCCCTGCGACACCGATCGTGCTCATCTGCGCCCAGATCGCGTTCGGAGCGAGAGCGCCGAGCATGCCCTGGTCGCGGGCGATCGAGACGACGGCATCCGCGTCGGTCACCATCGTGACGACGATCGCCGCTCGCCGCGCGGCGTCGGCCGCGGTCTCGGCGACGTCCGCGCCGAGCTCGGCCAGGTCTCTGGTTGCCTCTGGGTCGCGGTTCCAGACGATCGTCGGGATGCCGGCGCGCAAAGCACTCGTCGCCATCCCGTGACCCATCGAGCCGATCCCGAGGAAGGCGGTGTCGGTCAATCCGCACCTCCTTCCTGCGTCGGCATACCCTCGGGGTGAGGCCCCCACACCGGTGTCGCGTCGGCGAGCGCGGCCTCGATGGCCGCGAGATCGTCCGGGACGAGCTCGATGCCCGCTGCGGCGGCCGACTCCTCGAGGTGGACCGGTCGCCGCGCCCCGACGATGGTCACATGCACCGCCGGATGCGCGAGCGTCCATGCCACCGCGAGCTGCGGCAGCGTGATGCCGCGTTGCTGGGCGACCGTCTTCAGTCGCTCGACCACGGCGAGGTTGCGACGGAAGGTCTCGCCGGTGAAGTCCGGACTGCTCGCGCGCCAATCGTCCTGGCTGAACCTCGTCTCGGGGGTCATGGTTCCCGTGAGCAGGCCGTGCGCGATCGCCCCGTAGACGAGCACGCCGATGTCGTGATCCATGGCGTAGGGCAGGATCTCGTCCTCGATCTCGCGACGGAACAGGTGATAGGGGGGTTGCGACGTCTCGACCGTGCCGAAGCGAGCGAGATCCTCCATCTGCTTCACGTCGTAGTTCGAGACACCGACGTGACGGATCTTGCCCTCCCGGACGAGGTCCTCGAGCGCCCCGGCGGTCTCCTCGGCGGGTGTGTGCTCATCGGGCCAGTGGATCTGGAACAGGTCGATGTAGTCAGTACCCAGGTTCCGAAGGCTCGCTTCGACACCCTCCCGCAACCAAGGGCCGCTCGCATCTCGGAGGAGCCGGTCTCCCTCCATCCGGAGGCCGCCCTTCGTCGCAACGAGCACGTCCTCCCGCCGGACCCGCGTCCAAAGAGCGCCACCGAGGAGGCGTTCGGCCGCCCCGAAGCCGTAGCCCTGCGCAGTGTCGAAGAGCGTGATCCCGAGCTCGAGCGCCCGGCCGATCGTTGCCGTTGCCTCGTCCGTGTCGAACCGACCCCAATCCCCGCCGAACGACCAAGTCCCGAAGGCGATCCGTGAAACCTGGAGCTCGGTCTTGCCCAGACGTACCCGCTCCATCGTCGGGTCCCCCTCCCTCGCGAACGGTCGTTTCACGTCCTGGGTGTCCGTTCTACCCCCATCTCCGGGATCACGCTCGGCCGCGCGAGGCCCTCATAGAGGTCGTCCCCGTGGCGGACGACCCAGATCGTCACGGGGTTCCGCAGCGTGCCGTCGCGTCTGACGGACGCGAGGTCCAGCTCATCCGCCCCTTCGATGCTGCTGAGCTCGTCGCTCCTCCACGCGGTCATCCGCGCCCTCCTTCGTCAGAGCTCGATCATGACCTTGATCGCGTCCCGTTCGTTCATCGCTCGGTACCCATCGGGCACCTCGTCCAGACCGGAGCGGACGCGAGTGGGGTGGGAGCCACAGCGCTAGGCTACTTCGGTGGGACGTGGCGCGATCTCGGAGGTGACTAACAGACCCGCCGCGGCGCAGCACTTGCGCGACCTCGCGCAGCTGCGCCGCGTTCGCGACCGGATCGACCGCGAGTACGCGCAGCCACTCGACGTCGAGGCGCTCGCCAGCGGCGCGCACATGTCGGCCGGGCACCTCAGCCGCCAGTTCCGGCTCGCGTTCGGCGAATCGCCGTATAGCTACCTGATGACGCGGCGAATCGAGCGCGCGATGGCACTGCTGCGGCGAGGCGACCTCAGCGTCACCGAGGTCTGCTTCGCGGTCGGCTGCTCGTCGCTGGGCACTTTCAGCACGAGGTTCACCGAGCTGGTCGGCGTGCCGCCCAGCGTGTACCGGCGCGAGGCGACGGGCGAGATGGCCGGGATGCCACCGTGCGTCGCGAAACAGGTGACCAGACCGGTCAGGAATCGAGAAGCGAAGGTCGGCGAGCCGCAGCTAGCCTGAGCGTCATGAACGACATCACGATCCACGCCAGCTTCCTCCCCCACGACGACCCGGACGCATCCGTCGCCTTCTACCGCGACACACTCGGCTTCGAGGTCCGCATGGACGTCGAATACGGTGGGATGCACTGGCTCACCGTCGGCCCCGCCGACCAGCCGGGCACGTCGATCGTGCTGTACCCGCCGGCCGCCACGCCCGGCATCACCGAGGACGAGCGCCGCACCGTGGCCGAGATGATGGCGAAGGGCACCTTCGCCTCGATCCTGCTCGCCACCAAGGATGTTGACGGCACGTTCGAGCGGGTGCAGGCCGGCGACGTCGAGGTGGTCCAGGAGCCGACCGATCAGCCCTACGGGGTCCGCGACTGCGCCTTCCGCGATCCCGCGGGCAACATGGTCCGCATCCAAGAGCTGGGCTAATAGGAGGAGGAGCGAGCGATGGCCGAGAAGAAGACCGCGAAGAAGAGCACGACGTCCGCCAAGCGCACGGCCGCGACCCACGATACGTCCGATTCGTTCTCGGCAGAGGAACGAGCCGCGATGAAGGCGCGCGCCCGAGAGCTCAAGGACAAGACGGACGGGGAGAGCGCGGTGCTCGCGGCGATCGCCGAGATGCCGCCACGTGATCGCGCCCTCGGCAAGCAGGTCCACGCGATCGTCAAGGCCAGCGCGCCAGATCTCTCTCCGAAGACCTGGTACGGGATGCCCGCGTACGCCAGGGACGGCAAGGTCGTCGTCTTCTTCCGCAGCGCGGACAAGTTCAAAGAGAGGTACGCGATGCTCGGCTTCCAGGACACGGCGAACCTCGACAACGGCGCGATGTGGCCGGTCGCGTTCGCGTTGAAGGAATTAACCGCCGCCGACGAGTCGAAGATCCGTGCGCTCGTGAAGAAGGCGGTGAGCTGAGGACTGCCCGGAGGGGATCTAACTCGAGAGGGATTCGATCAGCGACAGCCCCTTCGCGACCCACGTGCCTTTGACTCGAGACGGCGCTGAACCTCGCTCCGCTCTCCGCTGATCCGAACGCGCTCAGCCGCCTCATCTCCACTACCTCGGCGAAGTGGCGAAAGGTTCTCGTATGAGCTGAAGCCTAGCTCCGGGGGTGGGACTCGAACCCACAACCTACGGATTAACAGTCCGCCGCTCTGCCAGTTGAGCTACCCCGGATCGGAGTGTCGCGAGTCTAGCAGCGGCCTTCCCCGCGACGGCGCTAGGCTAGGCTCTCGCATCATCACGGGGGGGATACGTATGAAGCTCCGATCGCTCATCCTGTTCGGCGCCGGGATCATGACCGGCCTCGCGATCGCTCGGAAGGTGAGCGAAGACGAACCGGAGGTGCTGCACGGACCCACGCGCGTCACCGCACCGGCCAATCCCGCTCTGCGCGCCGTGACGTCGCAGGCACAGCGGATGGCCGATCGCGCCACCGTCGCAAGCCTCGAGGCGATCAAGCGAGCCCGTGGCGCGATCCGCGAGCGCCTCGCCGAAGAGCCGTACGACGACGTCAACTGGAACTGAGCGTTACCAGCCCGTCTGCCAAGAGACGGAGCCGTTGTTCGCGGCGTAGCAATCCGCCGAGGTTCCGCCGGTGACCGAACCGTACCGCGTGTCGTTGGGCGGATCGTCGAGCATGAAGAAGCACGTCCCGGATTGCGAGAACGCCGCGAGTACAGCACGCCGGTCGTCGTGTCCTTGCTCACGGTGGTCGGGTTCGTGCTCGCGGTGGTCTCGTCGATCCAGGTGATCGAGCTCTCCACCCCCTGCAGCTCGGGGATCGTCGCGTCCAGGTAACGGCCGTTGGGATCACGGGCGGAGGAGGTCGCGTAGATCACCCGCCCGGCGGTGAGCGCCACGCGCAGCGAGGACTTCGCCGCCGCCTCTTCGGCGCGGGTGCGAGCGCCGATGAACGTCGGCAGCGCGATCGCGAGCAGGATCCCGAGGATCAGCACGACGACCATGAGCTCGATCAGCGTGAAGGCGCGCTCGTCCCTCCTCAGGGCAGCCCAACGGCGCCTGAGGGGGATCCACGTGGGACGGACCATGCTTCAGCACCGGCACCGGTCGAGGTCGGGTTGATACCCGTCACCCGGTCGGCCGACAGGTCTATTCGAGGTAATCGCGCAGCTTCTGCGACCGGGAGGGGTGGCGCAACTTCGAGAGGGTCTTGCTCTCGATCTGACGGATCCGCTCTCGGGTGACGCCGAACTCCTTGCCCACCTCTTCGAGCGTTCGTGGGT
>WNGJ01018541.1_pt1 | contig 12838 bp, 12 predicted proteins | sample 5400611 | NCBI WGS metagenome assembly WNGJ01 (sample SAMN13153375, study PRJNA577476) | soil metagenome | isolation source: 40 cm soil or saprolite under Garry oak tree replicate 1 | place: USA:California | collected 2016-06-15
CTCGCCATTGCCGTACTGCACCGCGGTGTCGAAGTAGTTCACGCCGGCGTCGATCGCCCGCGCGATGGTACGCTCCTGCTCGGCAGGATCGCCACGCACCATAAATCCGCCCACCGCGCCGCAACCGAAGCCCAGCACCGAGAGCTGCATTCCCGTAAGCCCAAAGACCCGCATTTGCATCGCTGTTGCTCCGAACTGCCTGCAGCGGCCGGTCAAACCGTCGCCGCGCCACCCAACAACTTGATGAATATCCGTCGTCGTTGATTTTGCGACTTATTTTTGATATCAAAAAGATATCGCAAAGTCGTTCAGGGAGATTACGCCATGTCTACCACCTCTGCGTTAGCCTCGCCCCGCCGCAGCACGTTCGCCGACAAGGAACTCCAGGCTCTCAGTGGATATATCATGATAGCGATCGGCTTGGTCTTGATCGTGGTTTGCTCGTGGCTCACGTACATCGGATTCGACGCTCTTCCCGGGCTCTGGTTTACCACGCCGGCGATCGTTATCGCCGTCGCAGTTGCAAAGGGCCTCGTCATCCTCCAGCCGAACGAGAGCCTAGTCTGCCTGCTGTTCGGAAGCTATGTCGGCACTGAGCACCGGCCTGGGCTTTGGTGGGTCAACCCGTTCAATTCGAAGAACAAGATTTCGCGCCGGCTTGAAACATTGGAGTCCGGCCCGCTCAAGGTCAACGATGCGGCCGGCAACCCGGTCGATATTGGCGCGGTGATCGTCTGGCGCGTGGAGGACGCCGCAAAGGCACTCCTGGAGGTCGGTTCCTACGCAAACTACGTCAAAGCCCAGAGCGAAACCGCCCTGCGACGGATGGCGAGCGTACACCCCTACGACCAGGTCGAAGCCGAGGAAGCGGTCGCGCAAGGCGAAAGGCCGGCGACCGGAACACACCGGCTGGACGGCGGACAGATGCCGATGTCCACGGTCACGTTGCGCGACGGTGGCGACGCGATCATTGAAGCGCTGCTGGAGGAGATCCGGACAAGGATGGAGCCGATCGGTGTCTCGGTCGTCGAAGCGCGAATCTCGCATCTCGCCTATTCGTCCGAGATCGCGGGAGCCATGCTGCGCAAGCAGGCGGCCAGCGCGGTGGTCGCAGCCAGGCGCATGGTTGTGAGGGGCGCCGTCAGCATCGTCGAAGACGCCCTCAAAGAACTCGACACAAAGAAACTTGCTGACGCCCTCGATCCGGAGCGCAAAGCCGCAATGATCTCGAATCTGCTTGTTGTTCTGGTGGGCGACCGCGAGGTCACCCCGGTGATCAATACCGGCACCCTCTATTCGTGACCGGTTATGGCCCAACGAGGACGGCCCCCAGGCCCGGAACGCGTTCCCTTCCCGCTGCGGGCGGAAAAAGCGATTCTTGACGCGGTGAAGCGGTGCGCCGTGGCCGACCTGCGGAGCGTCAACGCCGAAATCGAGGTGCTTCTCCGAGAGGCGCTGGCGCGCCGTGGAATCCGGATCAAGCCGACGAAGGAAGGCGGCGAAGGCAACACCAATGAATGACTGGAGGCGGGTTACGCCGGAGCCTGTCATCGGGCCGCGCGTCGCGCGGACCCGGTGGGCCTACGGACTGACCAAATCCCGTATTCGTTCATATTCGTCGGCAAGGCTGGCGCCAGGCTACCGGGCTCACCTTACTTTACACATGTGATCGTTACTTCGACGGATTCGCGTCAGGTTCCTTTAAAGTAACGGCACCACTGACCGTCCGTGGATCAACCCGAATTTCCTTCAGCTTGGCCGCGACGTCGGCCGGAACATCCTCCTGGTAACGGCCGCCGAGATACTTTGCCAGAAAGGATTCCGCTGCCGACACCATTGCAAGATTGTTGATGGGTCGTGCATAGCCGTGGCCCTCGTCGGGGGCGACGAGATACTCGACGGGCTTTCCATTGTCGCGCACTGCGGCGACGATCTGATTGCTCTCCCGAATGTTGACGCGCGGATCGTTCTTGCCCTGGACGACCATCAACGGAGTGACGATGGCATTTGCCCGCGTAAGCGGCGATTCGGCAATCAAGAGAGCTTTGCCTTCCTCGGTCTTGGGATCGGCGACCCGGGTGTACATCGCTTTCTTGCCGGCTTCCCAGTATGCCGGCAACAGGTTGAGCTCCGTGACAAGGTTGGACGGTCCGACAATGTCCACGGCCACGGCGTAAAGGTCGGGCGTGAACGCCACGCCGGCGAGCGTCGCATAGCCGCCGTACGAGACACCCACGATGCCGACACGCTTTGGGTCCACCGTTCCATCGGCCACCAATGCCTTCACGCCCCAGGTCAAATCGTCCTGCATTTTTCGGCCCCACTCGCCGTTTCCGGCATTGAGGAACGCCTTGCCGTAACCAGTGGAACCTCGGAAGTTCGGCTGCAGCACGGCGTAGCCGCGGTTGGCGAGGAACTGGGCAAAGCCGTTGTAGCCGAACATGTCCTGCGCCCAGGGACCGCCGTGCGGATTGACGATCAAGGGCAAATTCGCCGCCGGCAAGCCCTTCGGCAGCGTCAGATAGGCCGGGATATCAAGCCCGTCCGACGATTTGTAGCGGTAGGGCCGGCGTTCCGAAAGCGCGGCACGCGGCAATTCCTCGCGGACGCGGTATTGTAGCGCCAAAGTCTGCGCCTTGGGATTCCAGACATAAATGTCGCCCGGATCCGTGTCGCTGTGCGCGCTGACGATCCACAGGCTCTCGTCCGTCGTTCGCGTGCCAAGGCCCACTTCCTTGCCTGGAAATTGGGACTCCAGCCAGCGGAATTGCGCCTCGAATGTATGGTCCTTGAAGTAGCGCCGAACGCCGTCGTCCTGGTATTGTGTGAAAAGAACGCGATCGTCTGCGACGGAGAGGATGACACCCCCGAAGTCGACATGCTTTTGCGGATCGCCTTCGACTGGCGTCGTGGCGCCGGTCACGGGATCCAACATATCCAATTCCGTGAGATTCAGCGGCCCCTTGTTGGTCACCAGGTAAACCAGCTTGTTCTGCGCGTCGAAACCCGCCTGGCCACAGCCTTCCAGCACATCGCAACTGTAGATCACCTTGAATCCGTCCGGATCGACGCGCAAGAGTTCCTTGTCGCCCGCCTCGGTCAGGCGCACTGCCAGCCGCAGCGTGGCGTCGTGATCGAACACCCAATTGGTGATGCGCTCCGTATTCTTGCGCAGCAGCGTCTTCTCACCGGTCGCGAGATGCAGTTCATACAGGTCATGCCAGCGCGGATCGCGGTCGTTCAGGCCGATGTAGATGATGTCCGGCTTGGTTCTGGGCACGGAATAGATCACGGTTCGAACGCCCTGCAGATTGGTCAGCGCGCGCGTCGGTGGCACACCTGTGACCGGATCCGCTGCAAGCGTCGGGTCGATCGCATAGACGTTGAAGTTCTCATCGCCGCCGGCATCCTGAACATAGAGGATGAACTTCGCATCATGGCTCCAGAAATATCCACTCACCGGCCGTTTGGCCTCCGCGCTGACGGGATGCGCGGCGCTGAACGGTTCGCTGATCTTTTTCACCCAGATGTTGCGTGTGCCCTTATAGGGCTTCAGAAACGCAATGAACTGTCCATCCGGCGAAATCCTCTCGCCGCTTATTTCCACCTCACCGAAGAATGAATTCCGGTCGATGATCGGCGGCTGTTCTGCTCGAACGGTGAGCGGTGCGACAAGAATAGCAAGCGCTGACGCAAAGAGAACGAGTCTCTTCATATTCCGCTCCCGTACAGCAACGGCAATCCTCTTGATAACTGATATGCCGAGCTGCGCATATCAAATTGCCACGTGTCGTTGGGCGGACACTGACGCGCGAGGATCCAAGACAACCGAAGGGAGAGAACATGTACTCCGCCGATCCCGACACATCAAGGAGATCGTCACCCTGATCGAAGACAGAGCCGGCAGCCGCGCCCTGGTCGTGCGCCTGCGTGAGCTTGAAACACGAGAAGATGAGTTGAACGTCCGCCTCGGACTTGCCCGACATCCACCCCAATATCGCCGAGCTTTACGCCCGGGCTATTCGGAACATTGGCCCCTTCGAGGTCCTGGCGTCGCGGCATTGAACCAGAACGTTGCATTGAAAAGATCCGCGTTGGCCTGATCCGGCGATGCCGATGGCGTCACCTTGTGATCCACGACGAGCAAATGCGATCCGGCCTTGACGATCGGTACAGATGCAATGCCTTCGTCGTCCGTCTTGAAGCGAGGAATATCCTTCTCCGCTACGACGGTGACTCCATCGCCGCGCTCGACTTCCGCGCCGGAAAGCGGTTTGCCTCGAAACAGGACCTTGAGGCGCAAGGTCTGCCCGGGCGCTGCCCCGCCGGGGTCTGACAGTGGAATCAGTTCCAGCTCATGACCAAGCTGTTGTTGCCATGGCGCGCCGGGACCCGTCACCGCCTTCGCGAATTTGACCGACCACATGCTATCGGCAGCGTTCGCAACAAGCCGGCGCGTGGCGTTGCGATAGAGGCCATCGGCGGTCTTGACCCAGAAGCCATTATCGTAGCGTGCTGCGAGGAGCGAGCGTCCATCATCGGCAAACGGTTTGGTGCGAACGACGGAAACGCCTTTTTCGGTGACCGGTTCAATTCCGTCCAGCAACGACACGCGACCGCCTGCGGTATACGCGAAGATGTCGACCACCTTGTCTGCGAACGGCGGCGGCCGATCATCGGGATGTCCGTAATTGACGTTCGCGCGACAATTGGGTCCGTCGCCGGTGAAGGTCAGCCACACGTCATGCGCGGTCGCGCCGCCAACCGACGCCAGCAAGATCGCCGTCGCGATCGTAGCCCTCTGGATTCGAAGTCGATTCATTCTCATTTGGTAACAACCGCTGGAGCCGCGGATGCGACCGCCGTCGGAAAACGATAGGTGAGACCGGCAAGCACGACAAGGGTCGGTTGAGCGCTGACGAAGATGTCGGACGAACTGGCGCCTGTCGGAGGACCAAAATTGACTGCGATTTCGCTCAAGCGATCCCCCGGATACCAGGTCGCTTGGGTAAATGCGGTCCAGCCCTCCGGCCAGGAATAGGCCAGTTTGCCCGTCACGCGAGAGAACGGTGAGGTCGTGATCAAGCCGTCCTGCGTCAGGTTCTTCTTGCCGACAAACGTCACATAGGCCGTGCCCGATAGCGCCTGCCCGTTGACGGTGCCGACATTGAAATCGACACCGAGATTTGCGACATAGTTCGGCACGTTCGGAACATAGAAGGATGGCGCCGCATCGAGCAGCCGCGCCCGGACGCCGCCATAATTCGCGAAAAGCGAGACGTTGGTGACGGGGTCCTTGATCACATAAAAGCGGCCATCGAGATCAAACCCGTCGCGTCGCGCCTTGCCGAGAAAAGTCACGGGCAATCCCGGCGCGGCCTGGAAAGATTCGTTTTGAGAATCGGTGGTCCAGTAATCCGCGAGCAACCTGAAACGGTCGGACGTGAACTGAACGCCGCCTTCTTGGCTGACGATCTTGAACGGCTGAATGCCGGGGTTGCCGATCAACTCCAACGGCACGTCGATACTGCGAAAGCCCTGTCCGTAGTTTGCAAACAGCTCCAGCCATGTCGCGTCACCGTTCGTGCCGTGGTCGGCGCCTGAAACGCATTGATGACATCCGTGCGCCAGTTGCTTCCGACCAACACCTGTACGGGAATGTCGTCGCCGACTGCCCCGGTCCAGACCTTGCTGACGCGGCCACCGACCATGGTGCGGTCGTCATGCTGCCAGCGTTGACCACCGCCGAAATCGGCATAGCGGTTGAAGTAGTCGTGACTAACGAACAACGCGCCCTTCAGCTCCTGATCTGTGGCACCCGACGAATAATTGGTGACGAAGTTTTCGAGCTGCTTGTTGCCGCCGTCGGTCGGGTTGGTCGCAGAACGCTCCGATATCAGTCCTGCCTCGATCGCGTTGCGGTTGGCGTATCCGGGAGCGCCGAATTCCGTGCCATAGGCCTGCGCACGAAAAGAGACGGTCGCGCCATCCGGAAGCGTCGTACTGATCTTGTTGAACGAGTTGTACCGATCGATGAAGCTGTTATCGCGGTAGCCATCCGTATGATAGCCTTCCAGCGCCAGATACGGCAGCCACGCGCCCTGCGTCGTGCTGTAGGTGCCGACACCGCGCACCGTGGCCTGGGTCCCGCCGGACACGCCGACACTGCTGAAAGGCTCGGAGTCCTTGGTGGTAATGTTGACTGAACCGCCCAGATTAGAGTCGCCGTACTCGACCGCAAACGGGCCGCGAATCACTTCGATGCTCTTGATCGTTTCGGGCAGCAGGATATTGAGGTCCGCATAGTTGGGGGTATGCAGCGACGAGATTTCGTTCACCGGCACGCCGTCGATGAAATAGGCGATGTCGCGTCCATGCTCCGCCTCGGTATAGCCGCGCAGCGAAAGTCCGTAGCCGATAGCCCCCTGTCCGAAGTTCGAGACGTTGAAGCCGGGCAGTGAACGGAACAGATCGCCATAGCTTGCCACCGGCAGACGGCTGATCGCGGGAGCATTCAACACAGTCGTCGCAGCGGGCAACGCAGTCACCGCGCTCGACACATCGCCGCGGCCGGGGCTCGCAGCCGCGAAGCCAGCAGAAAGGCCGGAAGGGGCCAACTGCTGGCCGGTGGGCGGCGTTGTCTGCGCGCGGCGGACACGTTGTGCGCGCTGGGCCCGCTCCGCGCGTTGCGCGCGCTTCTTGGCGGCCTGTTCGGGAGATGTAATTGTGACGGGCGGGAGCTGGCCAGCGACGGATTCCGTCCTGGCCGTCTGCGCGTATGTCGGATGTGCCGAGACGAAAGCAGACGTACTCGCCAACATTAGGCGCCAATAAACGCTACGCAATGGCATGCCCCCGCATGATAACTGCTACAACTGCTTCCCGTCCGCGCCGGGTCGACTTGACCCGGCAGCCAAGGCTACCAGCCTAGTATGATATTACAACGAAAATATCATACTACCGGAGCAGCGGCCTAACCAACGGAAGTTTCAATGCAACGGATCACGATCACCATCGAAGACGACCTGCTCGCGGAAATTGACGCCGCCGCGGATGCACGCGGCTATCAGAACCGCTCCGAGATCATCCGCGATCTCGCCCGCGCCGGCCTGCAGCAGAGTGCAGAAGAGGCCGCGCCTTCAGGGCAATGCGTGGCAGCGCTGGTTTATGTGTACGATCACGCCGCGCGAGACCTGTCAAAGCGGTTGGTGCAGAATTTTCACGGCCATCACGATCTGTCGCTGGCGACGCTGCACGTCCATCTCGACGACGACAGTTGCATGGAGGTGACGGCGCTCAAGGGTTCTGGTGGTGAGGTCCGGCACTTTGCCGACCACATCATCGCCGAACGCGGCGTGCGCTATGGCCGAGTGGTGATGATCCCGACTTCGACGGGAAAGAAACATCGTCTAGTTAAGAGACCTAGGAGCTAGAGAAGCAACGTAGAGGGACGAACATGTCCGCTTCGTGCGATCAGCAGACGTGAGCGATGAAGTTACTCGAAAGAAAATAGCACGGCGAGACAAGGAGACACGCCGAAGCGGTGAGCGAACTCAAATCGTCCGGCCTTAAGCGGCCCTTCAATGCCCATCGTCGCGCGCCGCGCCCGTGCCCGACGAGGCTGAGCATCGACGGGCAAATCACGCGCTGTCCCATTTTTCCGCTGAGCCCCCGCGCAAAAATATTCCGCTTCGCTGACGACCCAATCAAACTTATAAGCTTCGCCGTCTCATCCCTCACGCGGGGGAAACCGTCAAAACCACTACGCAGGGAAGGCCGGATTGATCCGCCCTCACCTCGCACGTCAGTTGGCCATGATGACGGTGTAATCGGAAAAATACATATGGCTGTCGGCCTTGGACCACAGGCCGATGCGCCCCGAGACTGGCTGCGCAAGCGTGTGCTCCAGATAGAGCTTGCCATCGAGGTAGCCTTCAACCTTGGTGCCACTGATGCGAACCTTGAGGTCGTGCCATTGCCGCGTCGCGGTCGGCGTATTTCGCACCCATTTGACCGATGAGCGCTTGCCATTTTCGAACTTCCACAGCACGAGGTTGTCTTCGAGACAATTGGCGCGGATCGTGAGGTAATCGCCGTTCGGTTTGAGGTTGAACAGGATGCCGGCTCCCTGATCGATGCGTCCGGATAGGCCTTCGAAACGCACCGTGATCTCGCCGTCTGTAAAGTTCTGGACATCGGGCGCGACGACGTAAGGGAAGTAGGCGTAGACCTGAACCCGATCGAGAAATTCCGCATAGCGTTCGCCGTACAGTGCACGTGCCTTGTCGGCGATGCCGGCCGAAGATTGCCCTTCCTTCCACTGCCGACCGTCGACCGCGAGAACTTTTTTTCCGCTATCGTTTTCGATCCGCCAGAAACCGACGACCGGCACCAGCGATTTCGGCTCAGCGCCGACGGTTTCGCCCGAGAGGTCGATCGTCGCTGGCTGCGCAGCGAGCCCCGGCAAAGCCATTGCGGCGAGACCAAGCGCTGCGGCGATCGTCAGTCCGATGCTCTTGCTTGTGACCATGATTGACCTCCTTCAGACACAGAACAGAATTTGACACGCGGCGAATGTCGGCTCCGCCACCAGCTGAGCGCGATCAAGAGCGGCAGTGCGCCGAGGAACCAGAACCAGGCCGCGTCTGCGCTGGCGATGAGGGGATAACCGGGATACTCGGCTCCCGGCGCGGGCGCGGGAGGCGAAGTGCCCGCCAGCGCATAGAGCAGCGGCAGGATCTCGCGGGGGCTGGTCGAGCGGCTGACGTCGGACCGAGTGCCGTAGGCATATTCAATCTCGCCGTAGGCGTCCTGGCGTGAATTGCTTGCGAAGTCCTTCCGGTTTCCAGCGAGAACGACGGAGACATTCGGCATCGCGCGATCGAGTTTCTCGAGCACATTGCGCTTCAGATCGACATAGCGCGGGTCCTCGGGGATCAAATGTACGGTAATGACCAACGGAAGCCTGAGCGTCGCGAGCAACTGCTGGTCCGCGGCAGCGAAGGAATTTCGCCGATCTTCCGTGACATCCACCGATCGCCCGATCTGTGTCGCAGCGCCGAGCACGGCGATCGTCACGAACACGCATGGCACCGAACGCATGAGCTTGCTTCGCAGGGAAGTTCCAGGCGGCAGCCACACGCTGGCGAGCGCCGAGAGACCGCAGACTACGCCGACAATGCCAAGCACGAGTCCGGCAGATAGCAGCCCCTGCTCGAAGGTACGCAGGGTCTGGGTTAGCGATAATTGCGCAATCCAAGCCGACAGACCCGAACGGCCGGCGAGCGTGAAATCCAGCACCCACGATCCAATGGTTACAGCAAGCGTGATAATGGCGGCGGTGGCTGAACTCTCGGAGACCGTCGCCGCAAACAGCGCGATCGCACCGATCAACAGGCCGTAAAGCAAATGGCCGAACAGGAGATTCAGTGTCTCAGGTAGCGCCAGGTGTCCGCCCAGGAGGGTCCAGATCGCAAGCGCGGAAATCGCTGGAATGCTCACCAAAGCCCACGCCGCAAGCACCGCACAAAGCTTTATGAGAATGAGTGTGGAGCACCGATAAGGTAATTGGACCAGCAGACGCAAAGCGCCTGACTCCTTCTCTTGCCCAAGCACGCGGATCGCTACGAAGGGAAACAATAACGTGACGGCGACGTAGAACGAGCCGAATGCCGGGACCAGGATCCCATCGAGTGGCGAAAGGCTTGTCGCCAGCACCGGCGATTGCAACGCCGCGGTACTGGCGTCGCCATAAAGCGATACCGCCTGAACGAAGCTGTATCCGACCAGTGGACAGACCAGTAGCAACATTGTCCACAGCGTGCGGCCGCTGACAATCTCCGCCAGCTCCTTTGCGAGCAGCGGATGCAGCGGGGCTGCATATGCCCTGTGTGCCCTAGGTGAGCGCAAGAAAAAGCTCCTCCAATGATCCAGCTGGCTTCCCGCTTTGCGCACGCAACTCGTTGAGCGTGCCGATCGCCCGCACCTGCCCGCCTGCGAAGAGAATGAAGCGGTCGCAAACCCGCTCCGCATCGGTCAGTTGGTGAATGGCAAGGATGAACGTGCGCCCCCTGGCGGCCTCGTTGCGGACCACTTCAATGATGCTGCGGGTTTGCCGAAGATCGAAACCATCGAACGGCTCGTCCATAAGCAGCACATCCTGCGGCGTTAAGAGACCAACCGCTAAAAGCAGCCGGCGGTTGTAGCCCTTTGACAGCGCATGCACGCGTTTTCGAAGAACGGGCTCTAGTCCGACGGAGGATATGATGGCCGCCACTTCTGCCTCGGATCGACGGTAGATGCCTGCAAAACAGCTCACGACTTCGGCCGCGAAGCGATCCTGATAAGGTCTTACGCCATCGGGCAGGTAGAATAGCGCTTGTTTCCTGCGCGGCGCCGGCAATTCCTCGCCGCGCCAGAAAACGTTTCCCGAATCCGCGGCAAGCAGACCAGCAAGGAGTTCCAATAATGTTGTCTTGCCCGCGCCATTCGGCCCTACAATGCCAAGCACTTCGCCTTCGGTGACGGCGAATGCCACGCGCGAAACAGCCTGCTCTCGGCCGTAATGTTTGGTGAGATCGGCGACGCGTAGAACCTGCGCTGAACTTCCGCCGCCACCGGAATCCAAAGCCGCCATTGATCAACTCCGATTCCGAACGGTGTCAATGACGGCGTTCACGGTATTGGAGCTGCCGCTTTGTTCGTGACAGGTCCGCCAAGCTTCGGCTTTGTTCTCTCTGGCATCAGTAGCCATTCCGCCTATGTCGGCAACGCGCGCGCATGCGGCGAAACCCAACAGCAGCGAAGGTTGCCAGCCTAGACAGGAAACCTGCACGCGGAAGCGCCGCTCGCACGGGCAACGCCTGTCAGGAAAAATGCAGGTAAAGATGCAGGTGATGGCGGGCATGCTGCGTCCTTTCGAAAACCGGACGCGATTCTTGGGCATGACGCCTCACGGGGAGATCGCTTCCCCGTGGCCGCGAATACTGCAAAGAAGTTCCGACTTGTCAATCGGACGCCGGTTCCACCCGGTTTCCGGCGCGCTCGATTTCACCCGCAGAAAGCAACGCGATGTGTCTGATATACTGAGCAGTTTGGAAAGTGTCCTGAACGGGTTCCGCTAGACGATCACGAACAATTCAAAGGGAGATGGTGAAACGCGGCAAGCCCGCCGGCCAGTTTGCCAGCCGATTTAACCGTCCGGGAATTGCGCATGAACGAGAGCCGTCTCGTTGCTGGCGACAAGTCCGGATGCGGGAACGCTTACATTGTTCGACGGCGCCGACTGGCACCCAAGACGTGCGGCGGCACCGCGAGCCCCTAGGCTCGACTGCGATCGTGGTGTTGGACTGCGCCACGAACTCGTCAACGTAGACGTCTTGACAGCAACGGGTTGCCGCGACGAGAGAACCAGTCTCTAGTGCCGCTCTTGGATTTGGCCGCTACTGTCGACGACGAGGTACACTTCCTTGCCGTTTTTCATCGCCTTGACGGCCGTACCTTCGGCGGTGGATTTGATTTCTCGGATTTGCGAATAACCCGCGGACTCAAGCTTGGCTACAAGCTCCTGCTGGGTCATGGCATGGACCGGTCCGAAGACGCCAACCATCACAATAGAACAAAGGACCGCGTGAAAGACTGATCGAGCCGACATGATCTGTGCTCCATGGCTTGTGCGAACCGCGAAAGCATGCATCGAGACCTCAACGCCTATTCGGCACCGCGGTTCCGCCCAAGTGAGGTAGGCCGTGCCGCGGCTCGTTAGGGTACGCATGAGACCTAACGTTCCCTATGGATTTGTGGATGACCGTTCCCGGGGGCATTCGCGCAAGTCGATGCTGGCTAAATGCAAGATCCGCTCTTCTTCCACGAACTGACACCGCTTGCTAATCCGCAAGGGGCGAGGAGCGAACATCACCGGTGCCACTCCGAAGAAAATAGCCCTCCAAAAAGCAGATACACCAGAGCGGTGAGCGACCTCAGATCGTCCCGGCCTTAAGCGGCCCTTCCATGCCCATCCTCGCGCGCGCGCCCGCGCCTGACGGGCAAATCAGTCGCTGTCCCATTTTTCTGTCGAGTCCTCGCGCGAAAAATAAATCGTTTCGCGCCAGACCCAAATCAAACTTATAAGTTCCGCCGTCTCATCCCTCACGAGGGGCGTATCGCGATCGTCACGGACGTTGGGATGGGATGCGGTGGACGCGACAGCGTCGTGCGCGCGGACGTGATCGCAGGGCGGGTCGCAAGATCCGTGAGCGATCTTCGAGCGCGCGAGACGAGCGGCGTTGTTGCGGACGGCGAAGTCGTGTGGTCCTGACACCCGTTGCTGGTGTCAAGTCTCGCGGAGGTTTTGTCGGCCCAACCGGGCGCGTGAAGCCATCCAATTCGCGGGGCGACGGTGACAAAAAGGAACTCGTCGCCGGGGAGATCACGAAGGAAACCGTTAAAACCATTGCGCAGGGAAGGCCGGATGATCCGCCTACACCTGTGGTGACGACCGTGTGCTTTCTACCTTTGCACACGGGCCATGGGTGCGGCGGGCACCCGGCCTTCCCTGCGCCCTCGTTGTTTCGAGGGACACGACTACAGCATCAGCTCGGGCGCATTGCGCCGCGAGCACGAAGGCATATCGACCGTCATTCCGGGGCGATGCGAAAGCATCGAACCCGGAATCTCGAGATTCCCCGATGCGCAATTGCGCATCTGAGGTCTGGTCCTTCGGACCATCCCGGAATGACAGTCTCAACATCTGCGCGCATCGCCTTTTGAAATTTCGAATTCGTAGCAATTCATTGAATGAAGAATGTGCCACATTCCCTGCCGTCATCGCCCGCCACCG
>WNGJ01005973.1_pt1 | contig 12837 bp, 10 predicted proteins | sample 5400611 | NCBI WGS metagenome assembly WNGJ01 (sample SAMN13153375, study PRJNA577476) | soil metagenome | isolation source: 40 cm soil or saprolite under Garry oak tree replicate 1 | place: USA:California | collected 2016-06-15
AGGAAGGCGCCGGAATCCTTGAAGGGGGCAAAGTCCCCCAAAGAGCGCTGCGAAAGGTCGCGCGAAGTCGTTCGTTCGCCACTGGTCGCGAAAGAAATGTTCATCGAGTTAAAAGACCATGCAACCAAGAAGGAAGGCACCAACGAAAAGAGCGTTGATCTAGGCCAACCTTACCGTGTCCGTGCTATTCCGGGGTGTGCCACCCGCCTACGTCCGTGGTTAAACGGTCCGCCTCATGAGGTCCCCACGACCCAGGTTCATATGAATGTAGAGCGCTGCCACTATCTAGGATCGGCTCAACGATGGCCCAAGCCGCCTCTACTGCGTCCTCCCGTACGAACAGCATGCCATCCCCGTGCATGGCATCTCCCAGAAGTCGCTCGTAGGCATCCACCTCGTCCGCAGTTTGTGTTTCGACGGCCGTGAGTTTTGCCGGCATTGGGACCAGTTCTTCGCCGGGCCGCTTTATTTGAGCAGACAGGCTCAGCGAGACATGACCCGGCCCTAAGCGGAAGCGGAAATAATTGCTGGTGTCGCCGGCCAAAGTGTCGAGTGGAGGCTTTCTGAGTTTGACCAGTACTTCGGTCGCCGTAACCGGAAGGCACTTTCCCGCACGGATCAGGAACGGCACGCCCGACCAACGCCAAGATCGAATTTCGAGGCGCACAGCAGCGAACGTCTCGACGGCGGAGTCCCGTGCCACTCCCTCTTCGTTTTTATATCCCTTGAATTGCCCTCGAACAAGATGTTTCGGGTCCAACGGCGGAATGGTGCGAAACACCTTAACCTGTTCATCTCGGATCGAATCACAATACAGGCCGGTGGGAGCCTCCATCGTGAGGAAAGCCACGACCTGAAGCATGTGGTTCTCCACCACATCCCGGATCGCGCCGGTGTCATCGTAGAACTTTCCCCGGCCCTCGATGCCGAACTTTTCTGCCATGGTGATCTGCACGCTCTCGATGTAATTCCGGTTCCAAATCGGTTCCAGAAAGCTGTTGGCAAAGCGAAAGAATAGAAGATTGAGGACTGCCTCCTTGCCCAGGTAATGGTCGATACGAAAGATTCTCGATTCCGGAAGCGCTGCGTGAAGGGCCGCATTCAACCGCTGTGCTGAGGCGAGATCGTGTCCAAAAGGCTTTTCAACAATCACCCGCGCATTTTTCATGCAGTTCGATTTTGCGAGAGATTCCACCACACTCATAAGAAGATCGGGTGGAATCGCCAGATAATGAGCAGGATGGGTGGCTGCGCCGAGGGTTTTCTTCAATAAGTCGAAGGTCGCAGGTTCCTGATAGTCACCACCGACGTAGCGAAGCAACTTCAGAAGCTTAGCCAAGGCTTCTTGGTCGACGTCTTCGCCTTGCTGCTGGACGCTGTCGCGCACGCGCTCTTTGAGATGTTCGTCCGTGCGCCCGGCTCTGGCGATGCCAATCACGGGTACATCCAGATGACCACGTCGAACCATGTGATAAAGAGCGGGAAAAATCTTCTTGTGGGCCAAGTCTCCCATCGCTCCGAATAGAACCAGAGCATCGCATGGTGCGGTGTCTTCCGAGGGCTTACCAGTCGTGCATCCTTGTCTAAGATCCGGCATTGAACTCCTCCTAAATGCTTTATCAAAAGACCCGTGTTGTTCAAACCTGGCTTCCCAACATCCGGTCCAAATTGAATGCGGCGCTGATCAACGCCAGATGTGTAAAGGCCTGCGGGAAATTACCCAGCGCCTCGCCTTGCGAGCCTGTTTGTTCTGCATAAAGCCCGAGATGATTGGCATAACCCAACACACGTTCAAACAGCAGCCGGGCATGATCCAACTTGTCGGCATCTGCCAGACCTGCGCGCGTCAACGCCTCCACCAGCCAAAAAGAGCACATGTTGAAAGTGCCTTCCTCTCCCGGAAGTCCATCAATGCGGGGTTGCGGCGGATAGCGATACACAAGGCTGTCGCTGAGGAGACCTCCATCTCGCGGATTCTTGAGGATGGCGTTTATTGTGCTGATCATCCGCGGATCGGTGGGCGCCATGAAGAAGACGAGCGGCATGATAAGGAGAGACGCATCCAGGTCCTCACTCCCGTAAAACTGCGTAAAGGCGTGGCGTTTCTCGTTCCAGCCTCGGGTCATCACTTCTTCGTAGATACGGTCCCGCTCTCGCGTCCACTTTGTGCGATCGGCTGGAAGCGCACGCTTTTCGGCCAGACGGATGCCGCGATCTAGGGCAACCCAGTTCATGACTTTTGAGTAGACGAAATGTTCCTGGCGATTGCGCATCTCCCAAATACCGGCATCGGGAAGCTGCCAGTTCTCGCAGATCCACTCCAAACGCTCGCGGACCTTTACCCAAACGTCGTAGGCGGTGGGGCTGACGTATTTGTTGGCTAGATAGAACGCATCCATGAGCTCGCCGTAGATGTCTCCCTGGAACTGCGAAACAGCTGCATTGCCGATGCGGACGGGTCGGGATCCGCGATACCCCTCCCAGTGCTCCAACGTCAGCTCGGGAAGCTGGGTATCGCCCTCGATCCTGAAGACGACTGCGCCGGGGGCTTTCGGATTGGCGTGCTTGGACGCGTAATCTTCGATCCAGCCCATGAAGGCAGCAGCCTCGTCTCTGAAGCCGATGCGCAGAAATGCATAGACCGTGAAGGCGGCATCCCGCATCCAGGTGTAACGGTAATCCCAGTTGCGCACCCCTCCGATGACTTCAGGCAAACTCGCGGTTGGCGCGGCAATGATCGCGCCGGTAGGTTCAAAGGTAAGAAGCTTCAGCGCCAAGGCTGATCTTTGCACCTGGTCCCGCCAGCGCCCGTGGTAAGTGCAGGAGGAGAGCCAGTCATGCCAGAATTTCACAGTGCCTCGCAGCAGCTCCTCAGCGCCCTTCTCGGACGGTGGAGAGGGAACGCCGTCGGGGCAGTCGTCCCTAAGAATGAAGACTTGCGATTCTCCTTCTGCGAGCACGAACTCGGCGGATACCCCACCTTGCCCGTCATTGCTGAGGGGTACGCTGGTTGAAAGCGCCAGGCGCACGCTGCCCGACTTGAATGTCGCCCCGTTAGCCTCAATCTGGGTGTCATGGGTCTGTCGTCCATAGTCGAAGGCTGGACGGCAGGAGACCGAAATGCGCACAGCACCCCTGACACAGCGTATAAGGCGACAAATACGATGGTGCCCAGATGAGTCGGAGGGTAAACCCACCGGCATGAAGTCTTCTAGCTCCGCGATTCCATCCGCCAACAGGAAGCGCGTAACCAAGACGTTGGTGGAAGGCCAATAGAACTGCTTGTGCCGGACGCCGCCGGCGCCGGCGGAAATCTGGAATCGCCCACCCTTTTTGTCATCCAAGATCGCTCCGAAAATGCTGGGCGAATCAAACTGTGGGTAGCAGTACCAGTCGATCGAACCGTTCATGCCCACCAGGGCGACCGTGCGCATGTTGCCGATGATTCCGTAATTCTCGATAGGCTGATACGACATCGTTTGTTCCCTCCCTGTGGTCCGAATTGACTTGATTCGGGCCCAACCGTTATTCGTATTCTTCGCGGAACTGACAAGTTTTGCATAGCCGATGTGTGACGAGCAATTCGCAGGTCTAAACTGTGCTGTGAAACGGAAGCCCGGAATCCAAAGCCTCGAAGCCGGGCGCGGCAGGGGTTCAGCTTGCCGGAACAAATGCGAAATGCCTCGAGGGAAACATGACCATAAAATTTGATGTGATCGCAATCGGAACCGGATCAGCAGCCTCCGCGGTGGCGTCGCGCTGTCGCAAAGCAGGATGGCAGGTTGCGGTTGTGGATTCGAGGCCGTTCGGAGGTACCTGTGCTCTCCGGGGATGCGATCCAAAGAAAGTGCTGGTCGGAGCTGCCGAAGCCGTTGACTGGACTCGCCGCATGAAAGGAAAGGGAATTCAGGCCGCGAAGCTTCAGATTGATTGGCCCGAGTTAATGCGTTTCAAGCGTTCTTTCACTGAACCTGTTCCAAGACGTCGCGAAGACGGGTTCGCGGAAGCTGGCATCGCGGCGTTCCATGGTCGGGCCCGCTTCGCCGGTCCAACTACGGTACAAGTAGGGGAAGAGACATTGGAGGGGCGGCACGTCGTTATCGCAGCCGGGGAGGTACCGGCAGACGTGGGGATTCCCGGCGCTGAACACCTTACAACAAGCGATCAATTCATGGAGTTGAATGAGCTCCCGCGGAGGATTCTCTTTATCGGAGGCGGGTATATCGCCTTTGAGTTTGCGCATGTAGCGGCGCTTGCGGGATCGCAGGTCACAGTCCTACACCGTGGCCCGCGTCCTCTTGCCCTTTTTGACCCGGATCTCGTTGACCAGCTGGTTGCGCGAACTCGCGACCTCGGCATCGACGTTCATCTCGGAACCGAAGCCATAGGGATCGAAAAAAGCTCGTCTCAGTTGATTGTCCAGGCATTGGCCGCTGGGGAGACAGCCACATTTCAGTCGGATATGGTTGTGCATTCTGCGGGTCGCGTGCCCGAGATCAACGACCTGAATCTGGATGCTGTGGGGATCGAATGGGCGAAGCGGGGGGTGCGAGTTAATGAATTCTTGCAAAGTGTGTCGATTCCAGCTGTGTACGCAGCGGGAGATGCCGCAGACAGTGGAGGTTCACCGCTGGCTCCTGTGGCGAGCTATGAAGGGTTGATTGTGGCCGCTAACCTCTTGCAGGGAAACCATCAGAGACCAAATTACCTCGGCGTTCCGTCGGTCGTTTTCACGATCCCATCGCTCGCTGCTGTCGGTCTCAGTGAACGCAGGGCAGGTGAGCAAAACCTTAAGTTCAGGGTGAGGAAGGAGATGACCTCGACTTGGTATTCATCCCGGCGGGTGGCGGAAACATATTCCGGCTACAAAGTGCTCGTGGAAGAAGGAACGAACCGCATTCTGGGCGCTCATATTTTGGGCAGCGAGGCCGGTGAAGTCATCAATCTCTTCGCGCTTGCCATCCGTTCCGGGATGCGGGCCACCGATTTAAAGCACGTGCTGTTTGCGTATCCGACGAGTGGCTCAAATATGACGCGCATGCTTTAAATGGCCGCCGTGCCTCGCCGTAGGCGGGTTCACCAGGGTGGATGAATTGGCGTCCGATTTCAAGAAGCCCGGCAAAAAGGACTTGTTCATGGCTGTATCCCTGGAATGCGGCCTGTTTACCGGGACCGTGGCTGATCCGTTTGACGATGCCACAGTCATCGTTCGGGTGATTCGTGGACGACAACTTGACCCGGCCCGGCATCGTGCCCAACTGTGGCTAAACGGCCCACTTACCCGATACCCATGCCGTAAAAGAAAACCTACCAAGAAACTGACGAAATTGCTTGGATAATCGAGAAAGATAGGTTAAGTTGGCCGACATTGGGAATTTGGAATCAGGGGCCAGGATCACAAGCCCGGGAGTCGGCGTGACTCGGTTTCGCGGATGAATGACAATCCCCGCTCTCCGCGACCCACTCCCGGATGAGATCTCGCCGGCTCCGAGAGGAATCCAGCCGTGAAATCCCCTCTTTGCTTCTCCATTCTTATAGTAGCTTCGGTCGTCTCTAGCTGCTGCTTGCCTGCCAACGCCAGGGACTTTGCTGGCGCTGTTTCGAGCCCATCCGAGGGGGCTGCGACCTGGTCTCCACAAGACGGACCGGTCGCGGCCTCGTCGGAGTTCGTGATCGCAGGTCCGCTGCGCTCTTTTCTGCGCATGGCGGGGATCAGTCAAAAGATTGCGCCCGAAGAAGTGCTGCCCTTGCTGAGCCGGAACGTGTTCGCGCAAGGTTATGACGGCTCCGGCCGGCGAACTGAATTTCTCATCCTGCTGAGCCGGTACGTCGTGCAGGCCAGGGAACTGGCAGGCCTCGCCGCAACCGATGGCATGATAATCCGCGTTTCAAATTGTGATGACGCAAGACCACTTCTGCGCATTCTTGGTTATCAGACCCGACCAAACTGCGGAGAGCCGGGCACATCCTTGCAGACGGCGGATCCGGAAAGGGCTTTCCTGACGATCGATTCCGGGTTCCCTCTGCCGGAACTCGAGCAGACGTTGCAAGGAGGCAAACCTTTCGAGTACCCGTTCCCCCCCTCTCCCGTACCGGTCCTGTTCGCCGCAAGCGACTGGACCATGGCGAGCAAGAAGAACTACAAAGAAACCAGCAAGGACTTGATCGACACGATCTTGAGCGACCCGGCCCTCGCACGCCTCTACTGGGGCCTTTCCAAGCTCGATCCCGAAACCAATAGCGTCTTGCAGCGAACGGTTGGGATCAAGAAACTGCTCCCCTATGCCGCAGTCATTGATTTTTACGGGAGCCACATCTGCATCCGCGCGGGGCAGGTCGTCGTTCCGGGAGGGCCGGACGCAGAGTCCGCGTGGAAGGATTTAGTAGGGGCTAGCCCGGCATCACCCGCGGCTTTCATCCAGAGATTGTTGGCTAGGGACAAGGGTTGGCTGACCGCTTATTTTGATGTGCTGTCTCGGGTGACAAGAAGTGAGCAGGCGTATTTCACCGAACCGCATCGGCTGCGGCTTTTCTACGATGCATTGCGGGCTCCGGATCCTTCGGCCAGTGCCACAACCGGTTCGTTCAGACCGGCCCCTGCGCTGCTGCTTTTGGTTACTCGCCTTCACTGGGAGGCCAGCGGCGGACCGCTTGTTCCCGGAAATCTCGAGGTGTGGAAAGACATTCTTCGCCAAAAGAGCGACTCTCACATCGTGCGCGAATGGGGCAGGCGCGGCGCCCGCCTAACCAGTCCGGATCAGCTCATGCAAACAATGTTCGCACTTTCCCGGGGGACGACCGATGATGGGCCGCTGCAGATTTACATGGCGATCAGCGAACTTGAAAGCAGACGATCTCCCGAACATCGCCTTGCCCCTGCGACGGTACACTTGTTGGCACGCAAGTTCGCGGAGTTTGGTAATCAGTATCCGGTTCTTTCCGAGTTTCCAGAGTTGAGTGACGCATCCATTGTGCTGTTCCTGGAAACGGCTGAGTCGCTGAACAACGTTCCCAATCCTGTGCGTGGCAACGCGCTGGGTACGTTTCAGGCAACTATTGGAATCTGGCAAATCCTGGCCCGTCAGGGACAGATCTCGAACCCGCAAATGGATGATTCTTGGCAACAGGTGGTCAAGCCATTCGCCAGAATTCGATCAGCAGCCCAGTTGTATGACGCGGGGCGAGCTTCTCTCGGAGAATTGTTTCGGTTTGCCGCCGGCAAAGGCAACGGCTCTCAGGATGAAATCATCGGGTTGCTCGCGGGACCTCGGCAGACTACTGCGGAAGGGAAGAGGATACACCAGGAGCTAGCCAGCAAAATCCGCTCTGTATTGGACGACCAGCGACTGGTCTCTCTTGACACATTGTTTGCTCTGGGCGACGCCTTGAGCGAAAAGTCTCAAGGGAGAACCGTGAACGAATTCGCGATCCATCTGGCTGGAGAATTACGGGAATTCGAGATGCCGCGACCGATTTTCACTCGCGGCGAGAGATCGGAATGGGCTCCAAAAATCTATAACACCCAGCACACCGATGTGGAGATGCGGACCGACCTGGCAAAGGTGCTCCGGTCCGGCACGGCTTCGCACGCCCAACTCGAAGGGGCTCGCGGGCAGCTCGCTTCTTTCTTGAGAGACGCTCTTGTGGGTCTGAATTATGCCTATTATGAGCCACCCGGCGCCCAGGCTCTGCATAACAATCCGCTCTTCGTGCGCTCCCACGACTTTGCTGCAGAAACAGTCATGGGCATGAAGTCGGTCTGGCAGGCGCCGCAGCTCTTTGGCCAAGGTTCTCCTGCTGGCGGAGGCGCTCGTTTTGTCGGCTCTCTTGCTGATCTCCCATATGTTCTGTCCGAGCTCGAGCAGGACTTCATACAGCCGGAGAGTGTCCAAGCTCTCATTTGGCAGGAATTGACGCCGGTTCTGTTGACTAGTGCGATCTTGCCGCGCTGGTGGGACGTCAGCCAGAACGAGCTGCACGCGGTCGCGCTGTATCAGCGGACTGGGGAAGAACTCATGACCGCTTCCTCAAAGGATGAGGAACTGCGCAGCAAGGTGATGGCCATTCTGTCGGATCGTATGATTCCACAGCGCGCAGAGCAAGTCAGTCAGGGTCTGCGAGCCGGCCACGTATCGGAAATACTCCCTCGAATGACGCCAGCGGATACGTTCTATCTGACGGCGGAGTTTCAGCGCAGGTACCCGAGAGAAATCGGCTCCTGGGGAACGGCGACCCAAGAGCTGCAAGATCTTTTTCGTCAGCATCCCGAACAGGTCAACTGGAGCCGCTTGTCCCGCGATTTTGGTGTACCGCATCCCAGCTTGGCTCAAACGTACGGCCGCGAACTCCTGAACATTGGGCCTATGCCCGCGTTCTCGGGATACTCCAGCCGTCTTCTGGCGGAGTCTTGGGATTCGCCCAATCTGTACTGGGCTCGCTTGGCCGATGAAACCGGGTATTCTGCTGTGACGCTAAACCATCTGGTGCCGGATCTGACCCGACACATGGTCGAGAAGATCTTCGCAACCGACTTCGAAGACTGGCCGGCGCTCCTTCGCGCGATGCACGAAACGGGTGAAGACTTTCGGAAGGGCAAGATGGGTTCGCTCACGAGTGCCGGCGCGTCTAGGCCGTGATCTGCCTGTAGTTGATTTACGGTAACGTAGCGATCCCCAATAGACGGGCTCGCAGAGTAGGAACTTAGGAACTATGGTGAGGACCACCCTTCCGTCTCTTTGGTTTTCCCTCGGTTTATTCTTCGGCTATGGAACTGGAGTGGAAGCTCAGGAGCGCCCCGATCTCCATGTGGTCGTCAATATGGTACAGCTCAACGTCGCAGTGACCGACAAGAAGGGGAACTACGTTACGGGCCTTCGCCCCAAGGATTTTGCCATCATTGAGGATGGGATCACAGAGAAGGTCGCCACATTTGCGGAAGGCAACGAACCGGCGCATAGTCTCGCCGAGTCTGCTGGGCCCGAACGATCCGCGGGCCAGGCCGGTGACTTGACCAAGGGCTCGTCTGTAGGGGACCCGCTTCACAGTCTCGATTCTTTGATGGCCGGCGCCGATGTGTTCGTTCTGTTTGATACCAGCAATTACATGTATCGCGACTTTGTCTTCGCGCAGGATGCGATCGCCGAGTTTGTTCGTTCGCTGGGAAGCGCAGACAAGATCGCATTCTATTCCTACAGCCGAGATATCTCTCGAGCCGCCGTTCTTACCTCCGACCGGTCGCAAGTTCTGCGCGCCGTGCGCTCAAGGGTGGCCGGAGACGAAGCGGCACTCTACAACACCCTGTTGCTGACGCTGAAGGATGCGGCGCAGTACACGGGCAGGAAAGTCGTGGTGGTGTTTTCCAACGGCCCCGACAACTCCAGCGTAGTACCGCCCGAGGATGTCGCCGAATTCGCCCAGTCCGCGGGAGTTTCCATATACATGATCAGTACCCAAGAAGCCAAGTTGGAGCCCGTGTCCACCGCGGTGTTTGAGCGCATGACTGCGGCCACGGGCGGAAAGGCCTACTTCGCCAAGAGCTGGAGAGACGAAAAGCGAGCCTTTGCTTCCATCCGGGACGACTTGGCACACCTTTATTCCCTAAGCTACTACCCCAAGCCCAATCCCAACTCTGGCTGGCGCGCGATCACGGTAAAACTGGTGGGCGACCAGATGAAGAGATACAAGATCCGCACCCGCAACGGGTACCGTCTTCAGCCGTCTCGGTTTTCCAGTGACCGCAAAACTCGCCGGTCGGAGTTTGGTTCCGAGTTGGCGCTCCGTTAGCAATCGCTGGGCACCTCCCCTTCTCGTCTTTTGTGGATGACCATGCCCATAGAAGAGAGCGTATCCATGCTTTGCGCTCGCGAGGTACGCGGAGCCCCGGCGATCTCCTGCTCGAATTCATCTGCTCAAGTTCTTTGCGGAAGCCCGCTATCACCGCATGTTCACAGCAATTGCAGGGATTTCACGTTCATCCCCGCGACTTTCGCATTCGCTGGTAGCCCCGAGCCCGGCCGACTACTTCTGCCGGGGCCTGAATTGGCAGCAGCGGGACGCTCGAACGGCGGCAGGTCTTTCGGATGGACCGCGCCGCGAGACGTCCTGTTCTCACCGCCTCGTGGCGGAGCCGCACGATTGGCAGGCGGGTTGTAAGGCGCTCCGGCCTCTCTTGCGGGCACTGTGGAGTGAAACTCTGCTGGCCGGGCCGTAGCCGCGACCGGCGGCTTGCCGTGGTTGGCAGAGGCCCGCAGTTGCGGGTTGCTGCGCGCAGCTTGGAAATGTTGCGTTTGAACCGCCACAGGCGGGATATGCCGCTCGCGCGCCGCCATCTCGTCTTGCGGACGCGGACGCGCGTTGACGCCGCCTGGTCCACCGTTATAGCTCACGCGATTCACCGTGACGTTGTTCACGACGGTTTCGTTGTAGACGTTACGCACGTTGACCACATTAACGTTCATGACGGCACGGTTGTAGAAGAATCGATCGCCGTCCCAACGTCCGCCGACAAAGTCAAAACCAAAATAGCCGAAGCCGTAAACGATTCCTCCGTAAAAACCCACACGCGGACCCCAGTAGCCCTCATAGAAAACAAAAGCGCCATCGCTCCAGGCCCAATAGGGCGGAGTCCACAGGAAACCGACTTCGGGAGCCAGCACCCACGTGCCCGGCACCCAGTAATAGTCGCCGTCGTCATCGTCCCAGGCCCAGTAACCGGGCGCCCAGAGATAACCGTCGCCCGGACAAAGTGGCTGGTCGTACACAGGCAGTGCGGGCGGACCGAACGTCACCGAGATCCGGATCTGCGCGAACGACGCGCTTGACACGGCCAGCACGACAAGTGCGAACAGGAGAGTACGCAAGGGGGGGATTATACGCATGATGCTTCCTCTCGCCCAATCATCCTACGGTGTACGCGGTGTCGCTCAACAGCCGCGGGCTGCGTGGATTTAACAGGCAGATTTTTCGCGGAAAACTAGAGATCTTCGCAGGGACGTACAAGATGCTATCACCGTACCAAAGATTTCATAAATAGGGCGATGTATGTAGATGTGGTCTAATCCGGGCGGCGGAGCGATGTGGGTCTCCGAGCTCAGGTCGTTGCGGGTGCCCCCACTGTCGCTGCGGTTTCGGAAGCGCTGGAAGAGTTTTTGCGCGTATGGCAACTCAGCGCGCGGGAAATGTAGTGTCAAGCACTAAAAACTGGCACTAAAAACTGGCAGCCCCGTTCCCCTGGAGCGTGCCGAGGTCAATTTGACGGTTGCTGCCACCCCTGTTAGAGATCGTGGGATCGTTTTTAACCCAGGTCACGCGATGAAGCCATGAATTGTTCAGCCCGCAATTTACGTAAATCTGAGCTCTATGGAATGGCCATCTGTTTGTTCGTCATTGCCACTACCAATTCCCTGGCTGCTCAACAGTCCAGCCACGCTCTATTTAATGGGAAGGATCTCGATGGCTGGCAACAAGTCGGTCCAGGCTCGTTTGTTGTAACGGACGGCACGATGAAGACAGAGGGTGGAATGGGCATGCTTTGGTACACACGAGAAAAGGTTGCCCATGCCACCATTCGGGTTGTCTTCAAACTCAGCGCGAAGGAATCCGACTCCGGGGTTTTTATTCGCATACCGGACAAGCCTACTGAGCCGTGGATGCCGGTCAACCGAGGTTACGAGGTCGAAATTGGCGACTGGCCTGACGACTACTCGTGCACCGGCGTGCTTTACACATTTACAAGGGCTTTGGCGCGCCCGATTAAACCGATCGGCGAGTGGAACACGATGGACATAACAATTGATGGGCCGCGCACAATCGTGTACCTCAACTCGATAAAGACCACGGACTTTACAGAGGGACAGCCTGTGCCGGCGAAACCTCCTGGCTCTCATGATCCGGATCGAGGGCCGCGTCCAGACTCCGGTTTCATTGGCCTGCAGAATCATCCGGGGTCCGAGGTTTACTTCAGGGAAGTGTCGGTCGTGCCCTTGCCGTAGTGACCGCTCTCGACGGTATTTTCGCGGACTTGGACAAAGCAACCGCTGCTGAAATACAAATGATTGCAGTCGGTCTATCTGTGGTTTCTGCTCCCAATCCCCCAAGCCTACCGATCCGAAGGGAATCAAAGCAGCTGCAGACAAAAGCTCAACGCGGCATTTGGCGCGGGTTCGGTTGAGGTCCGGTTTTTTTCTTGGCGGGCGCGGTTCGCTCCAGGCGTTTTCATTGCAGCCTCCTGGCCGCAGTCTCATCGATATCCTGCAACTCGCACGTCAGGCACTCGTAGTTGCCGATGTTGTTTTTGCGGTACAGATCGAAGCTGGAGCAGCGCGGGCAGTGCGATGCGCGTGGCCGCGAAAGTGCCGTCTGACACCGCATTCCGCGCCCTACCAGCAGTAATTTGACTTGACACTAGCCGCTTGAGGTGTAGAGTGATCCTGCTCAGCCGTACCCTCCTACCTGTTCTCTCGCAGTGGTTCGACTGAGCCGGCCCTCACGGACTCGAAGAGCTTTCAGGCAAACTCTTCTCAGCAAAAACATGCACGCACTTCGGGAGCGTGCGTCATGGTTACTGCTGATAAGCTGCCTCTACCGAGATTAGCCGAATGAAAAGAGGTCTTGGCAGCCGGGATGCTTGCTGCCGGAGTTAAATCCACGGCAGCACATGCACAAGCGCCTACCGGCACGAACCGGCAAGTCTTTCGGACGCTCGGCAGAACGAAATCTAGCGAGTTCTCGCCTCCAAATGGGGGCCAGAAAGGAGATAACCTTGAAAAGACAAACGATTCTCGCATGCCTATTTTGTGTAAGCATGCTTTTGCCTGTTGCGGAGGCAGCGAACCAAAC
>WNGJ01005974.1_pt1 | contig 12837 bp, 6 predicted proteins | sample 5400611 | NCBI WGS metagenome assembly WNGJ01 (sample SAMN13153375, study PRJNA577476) | soil metagenome | isolation source: 40 cm soil or saprolite under Garry oak tree replicate 1 | place: USA:California | collected 2016-06-15
AGGTCCTCGGTGATCGCCTTGCCGCCGGTCAGGGTCGCGATGTCCTCGAGCATCTCCTTGCGGCGGTCGCCGAAGCCCGGCGCCTTGACGGCGCAGGTGTGCAGCGTGCCGCGGAGCTTGTTGACCACGAGCGTGGCCAACGCCTCGCCCTCGACGTCCTCGGCGATGATCAGGAGCGGCTTACCCGCCCGCGCCACCTGCTCGAGCAGCGGCAGCATGTCCTTCATCACGCTGATCTTCTTCTCGTTGATTAACACCAGCGCGTCCTCCAGCACACACTCCATCCGCTCGGCGTCGGTCACGAAGTAGGGGGAGAGGTAGCCGCGGTCGAACTGCATGCCCTCGACCACGTCCAGGACCGTGTCGGCCGACTTCGACTCCTCGACCGTGATGACCCCGTCCTTCCCGACCTTCTCCATCGCCTCGGCGATCAGGTTGCCGATCGTCTTGTCGTTGTTCGAGGCGACCGTCGCCACCTGGGCGATCTCCTTCTTGTCCTTGGTCGACTTCGATACCTTCTTGAGCTCCTGGGTCACCGCGTCGACCGCCGCCTCGATCCCCCGTTTGAGCCCCATCGGGTTGGCGCCGGCCGTGACGTTCCTGAGCCCTTCCCGATAGATCGCCTGCGCGAGCACGATCGCGGTGGTCGTGCCGTCGCCCGCGACGTCCGAGGTCTTCGAGGCGACCTCCTTCAGCATCTGCGCGCCCATGTTCTCGTTAGGATCCTTGAGCTCGATCTCCTTGGCGACGGTCACGCCGTCCTTGGTGATCGTGGGGCTCCCGAACTTCTTGTCGATGACGATGTTGCGGCCCTTCGGGCCCAGCGTCGCCTTGACGGCCGCGGCCATGATGTTGATGCCCCTGAGCAGGCTCGCCCGGGCTTCCTCGTCGAACTTCAGCTGCTTTGGCATCGCTCACGTCCCTCCTTACTCGAGAATGGCGAGGACGTCTTCCTCGCGCATGATCAGATATTCCTTGTCATCGAGCTTCACCTCGGAGCCGGAGTACTTCCCGAAGAGGATCTTGTCCCCGGCCTTGACGTCCAGCGGGACCTTCTTGCCCTCGTCGGTGACCTTGCCGTTGCCCACGGCGATGACCTTGCCCTCCTGGGGCTTTTCCTTCGCCGTGTCGGGAATGATGATCCCGCCCTTTTTGACTTCCTTCTCCTCGAGCCGCTCCACCAGAAGGCGATCGTGCAACGGACGAATCTTCATCGGCCGGCTCCCTCCTTCGGATTTCGGAATTCGACGAGCCCCCTTCACCATGGCCCTAGACGCCCCTAAAAGACTCCCCATCGACAGCGATGAAGACGATGGCTTGATCCCATGCCGGGCGGTCCACCCAGACCGGCGATGCCACGGATTTCGTGCGCGCTGCCCGCCACACGCCGCCCGCCATTATGGCTTGATGCCAAGGCGGCCGATTCACCCAGGTCGCCGAAGCCACCGATCCCGTACGCGTATCGACACCTTGCCATACGCCGCCGGGCGGCTGCCACTCACGCCGGCTCGTCGTTGTCTGGCGGTCGCATTCTTCGAAGCCATCCTTTGAGAATGCCTTGACGATCTCCTCCGGTGCCGCGACCCATCCGTGCTCCTGTTCGATCCACGTCATCATGCCTCGCTCGCGAAGCTCATTGAGGCCCGTCATCTGTCGCATCGTGTTCTCCCGCTCCTGGTGAGGAAACGTGATCCGGGTTCCGACACCGCCCTCCCTCGCGTTAAGAGGTGCGATCGCCGCGGCTCATCGCTCGCGCCCCCGCTGCCAATAGCCGAGGCGATGGAAGTCGCTCATATGGTCCTGGATGATCTGGTCGCCACCACGTTGTAGGCCGTAACAGCCTCTCCGCGGCGTACCCGAACAGGGATCGGGGAGCTCGGCGGGGAAGAGATGAAACCCTCAGCGTCGACCACCCCGTCCTTGGAAATCGACGGCGCCGGTGCCGACCCCAGGCCGTCCGCCAGCCTAGCTCCGTCAGCGTGCATCCGCAGAGGAAGACACTGGAGAGAAACACACCGTAGCTTGGGGAAATCGATCAGCGCAATCTTGATATGCGACGGTGCGGCCAGTGTAATTTTCCTACGAAGCTCACCCGTACACGCATCCGTCCACCCTTTCAAGTCCTCCTCTTGAATATGTAAGAGTCGGTCGTGAGTGAATCCGAAGCTCGCCTGCCGGAGGATCTCAAACTTCTTCTCGACGAGCGATCGCTGGGCTTCATTCAGAGGCGTGGCTTGTTCTCGCTGTAGCTTTTTAGAAAGGAACATGAACATCCCATCCTCCTGACCGATCATCCGGGCCCAAATCCGTCAACCCGTACGCCCGGGGCACCTATGTCGCGTGCGCTGGCGCGACGCCAGTTGCGAGAACCGACGCCCCGTACATCTCAAAATGCATGACTCGTCCTCGTTGACCGGGTGCTCCGGCCTCGCTCCCCGCGATCTTGCTTGACTTACTAGGTATATCACGATATAAATTATATATCAAGTAAAAATTATATAACAATAGACGGCAGGCGCGGGTGTCCAGTCAGGAGTCAGCTGGGCCGGCAGGAGGTGGTGATGTTCACGAGCAAGACGAAAGTCCTCCTCATTCTCACGCAGGACGTCCTGGACTACGGAGGAGGGGGGAGAGGGCTGACGTTTCCGGATGTGCCCCAACCGAGGGGGGAGATACGGTGAACGGTGAGCAACGGAACCGGCGTGCAGCGGTGCTCTTGATCCTTGCGCCGGCTATAGTGGTGGGCTGAATGGATGCCAGTTTTTGTGACTGCGTTCTTCCTATGGATGATCCTCCACAAACGGCTGGAAGACGATCCTGGCGGAGCCCTTCCTTCGCCGGTCACACAAGCCCCAGGCTTTGCCAGAAGCACCGCCGTCAACGTGTCGGGAAGCGTGAACGAGTTGACTGACGGGATCGTCTGCTCGGTGGACGCCCCCAGGAGAGGCGGAATGGCTCCATATCGGAAATCCCGATTCAGGAGGTCTTGCCAATGAAGCCAGAGACTGCAGCGAAGATGAAGTATGGAGTTTGGGGCCTCATTTGTGGGGCAGTCATCGCAATGATCATCGGCTTTGCGTGGGGTGGCTGGACGACCTCGAGCACGACCCAGACGATGACCAAAGAGGCGGTCTTGGCGAGTCAGGCGGCGATCTGCGTCGCCCAATTTATGAAGCAACCGAACCGTGAAAAGAAACTTAAAGAACTCGGGGACGTAAGTAGCTGGCAGAGAGCTGAAGTCATTGAAAAGGGTGGCTGGGATAAGATGCCCGGGCAAGAAAAGGCTGGCTATGCTGTAGCCCGAGCATGCGCCGATGGGCTTGAACTTCTTTTGAAGAAATGAGATTGGTACGTGCGCTTGAGCTTTGCCGCGCGTCGTCGCGTCGCACCCTGCCCGCCCGAGACGTGTGAGGCAATCGAGCAGGCGCTTCGGCACTTCGGTCTGATTTGACTGGCGAACTAGCCGAGAACGATCCGGATCCGGTGTCTCTTCTGGTCATCGGCGAGCGGGATACTCGCCTGGCCGTCGTACGGCACGCCATCGACCTCCACGGACGACACCCCCCGAGTCACGCCCTGCGGGTTCTCGACAGCGATGTCGTACCGCGCAGAGTGATAGCGGAACGCGATGTTGAAGCCCTGCCACGCACGCGGGATACAAGGATCGACCACGAGCCGCGTGCCACGCAACCGGAATCCGAGAATCCACTCGAGGCCGGCTCGATACATCCATCCGGCGGACCCCGTGTACCACGTCCAGCCCCCGCGGCCGACGTGCGGGGGTTCGGCATAGACGTCCCCGGCGAGGACGTAGGGCTCGACCTTGTAGCGGTGAATGCCAGCTGGCGTGCTGGTGTGGTTGATCGGGTTCAGGATCGCGAAGAGCTCGGCGGCCCTGTCTCCGTCGCCGAGCGTGGCGAAGGCGATGACCGACCAGAGCGCCGCGTGGGTGTACTGGCCGCCGTTCTCTCGGACGCCCGGCAGATACCCTTTGATGTAGCCGGGCTCCAGGAGGGTGCGGTCGAACGGCGGCGCCAGGAGCAACACGAGGCCGGCCTCCCGGCGGACGAGGTATTCCTCGACCGCCGCCATGGCGCGCCGTCCCCGAGCCGCCTCGGCGGCTCCCGAGATCACGCCCCACGATTGCGCGATCGAATCGATGCGGCACACGTCGTTGGCCGCGGATCCGAGCGGCGTGCCGTCGTCGAAGTACGCGCGCCGATACCACTCGCCGTCCCAGGCCTCTCGTTCGAGCGATTCTTTCAGCGCGCCGGCGTGGCAGCGCCACGTCTTCGCGCGCTCCACCGCCCCGCGCGCGTCGGCTAGCTCCGCCCACTCCGTCAGGACCGTCTGAAGGAACCAGCCGAGCCAGACGCTCTCTCCCTTCCCTTCGGCGCCCACGAGGTTCATCCCGTCGTTCCAGTCCCCGGTCCCCATCAACGGGAGACCGTGGCTCCCGACCGACAGGCTGCGGTCGAGCGCGCGGGCGCAGTGCTCGAACAGCGTACCCCGCTCTCCGGACACGCGTGGCTCGAAATACGACTCGGACTGCCCGGCGGCGAGGAGCGGCCCCCCGAGGAACGGAACGATCTCGTCGAGGAGGCCCGCCTCTTCGGTGACCTCGAGATACCGGAGGACCACGTACGGAAGCCAGAGCAGATCGTCGGAGATGCGGGTCCGAACGCCGCGACCCGTTAGCGGGTGCCACCAGTGCTGGACGTCGCCCTCGACGAACTGCCGCGCGGCGGCCCGAAGCACGTGCTGACGCGCGAGGTCTCGCCTGGACACCGTGAGGGCCATCACGTCCTGAAGCTGATCGCGAAAGCCGTAGGCGCCGCTGGCCTGATAGAACGCCGACCGCGCCCAGACGCGACAGGCGAGCGTCTGGTAGAGCAGCCAGCGGTTGAGCAGCATGTCCATGGACCGGTCCGGTGTCGTCACCTGGACCGTGCCGAGCACGTCGTCCCAACGCTCCGCGACAGCCCGCAGGGCCCCATCGAGGTCGGCCGTCCGGTACCGCGCGATCAATCCCCTCGCCTCTTCCCGGGTCGCCGCCTCGCCGAGGAGGAACACGACCTCGGCCCGTCCGCCGGCGGGCAGCTCGACCAGCGCCTGGAGGGCACTGCACGGGTCGAGGCCGGCGCCGACCCGTCCCGAGAGCCGGCCTCCGCGCTCGAGCGCCGCCGGGTGATCGGGTGTGCCGTGACGCCCGAGGAACTCCGTCCGGTCACCCGTCCACGCCGTCTGAACCCCGCCCAGGTCGGCAAACGCCACGCGAGTGCCGAAGTCACTGCTAAAGCCGTTGCGCACGAGCATCGCGCCCGTATCCGGGTCGATCTCGGTGACGGTGAACGGTGCGGCGGCGCTCCGTGACGCGCCGAGAACCCATTCGACATACGCGGTCACGGACAGCCGTCGTGACCGACCCGACTGGTTCTTCAGCGTGAGGCGGGAGACCTTGATCGGGTCGTCGAGCGGCACGAACTGCAGCAGCTCGAGCGAGACACCGTGGGAGACGCGTTCGAACCGACTGTAGCCCTGCCCGTGGCGGGTCACGTAGGCTCCGGTCTCCCCGCGAATCGGGAGCGCCGTCGGGCCCCACAGCTCGCCACTTTCTTCATCCCGGATGTAGATCGTTTCACCCGGCGGGTCGCTCACCGGATCGTTCGACCACGCGGTCAGCTGGTGTTCGTGACTGTTGAGCGACCACGTATAGCTCGAGCCCGACTCGGACACCTGGAAGCCGAAGGCCGGATTCGCGATCACGTTGATCCAGGGCGCCGGCGTCCACTGTCCCTCACCGAGGATGGTCACATACTCCCGTCCATCCGCCGCAAAGCCGCCCAAGCCGTTGAAGGACTCGAGAGCCGGCCGCGGCGGCGGGACGTCGGCGGGCGGCTTCGTCGCGGCGTGGCGCGGCGGGTGAACGACCGCAGCGGTCTCGGGTCGCTCCGCGCGCATGACCTGTTCGGTCAGGGTCCCGCGTCGGCTCCACAGCACCGCGCGCGCGGCGGCCTGGAGGACGTCGCGTTGTGACGCCGTCACGCGGTCACCACGCAAGATGAACACGCTCCCGTGCGGCTCGTGTCCCTCATGGTGCTCCGCCGACTGGCTCGTCCGGACCAGCGCCTCCAGCAGTGCCTGCAGATCTTGCACATAGGACGGCGCCCGCTCGTTCAGGATCACCAGATCGACCGCAAGCTGCTTCATCCGCCAGTATTCGTGGGCGCGGAGCAATTGCCGCACGATTCCCACATCGTCGGGCTCGTCGATCCGGACCAGGGCGATCGGAATGTCACCCGAAATCCCGTGCGCCCACAGGGCGGCGGGACCGCCCGCGTGGCGCGTGAGCACGTCCGTGGAGGGCCGCAGCGTCCGGTCCGAGTAGAGAATGCGGCCGGCGAGGCTCTGAAAGAGGTGGGCCTCATCGGGCCCGACGCCGAGATGGCGGAGCTGAACCTGGGCCTGGGTCCACGCCAGCGTGGCCGCCCGCTCGAAGGTCGCTGGGTCGCGATACTTGTCGGCGAGGTCGACCACCTCCTCGCGCGACGGCGCGACCAGCGTCGAAAAGGTGACGCGGACGCTCGTGCCCGGCGGAAGCCGTACGCGGCGTCGAAGGCTGACGATCGGATCGAGCACCGCGCCGACCGTGTTGGAGAGCGACCGGCCGTCGATTACCGAGGTCGGTGTCCGGATCCCGCGGCCGCGGCCGAGGAACCGACCGCGGTCGGTTTCCCATTGCAAGCCGCCGACCGTCTCGCCTTCGACGACCACCACGTGGGCGAGCCAGATCGTCGACTCGCTGCGCGCCCGTGGCCGGCGCGTCGCCAGGAGAGCGTCCAGCTCGGGCGCACACTCGGTGTGCACGAACAGGTTGGAAAACGCCGGGTGGGCCGCATCGGCCGACGGTGACGCCAGCACGACTTCGGCATACGACGTCAGCTCGATCTCCCGGGTCCGCGTGCCGAGGTTCGTGAGCGAGACGCGCCGAACCTCGGCGTCATCCTCCGGGGACACGATCACTTCGAGGGTGGCCGTGATCGCGCGGTCGCGCCGGGTGATTTCTGCTCGATCCTCAGAGAACGCCACGTGATAACTATCCGGCTCAACTCCGCTCGGCTGGTAACCGACCGACCAGCTCTCGCCACTCCCGACGTCGCGCAGGAACACGTACGTCCCCCCGACGTCGCGCGTGACGTCCTCCCGCCAGCGGGTGATCGCCAGCCCACGCCATCGGCTGTATCCGGAACCCGCGGCCGTGACCATCACCACGTAGCGCCCGTTGGACAGGAGATGCGTGCGCGGCGTTACACTGTGCGGCGAGCTGAAGCGCCGGACGACCGGCGGGACGAACTCGCGGACGTCAGCGGCGGCCTGTACCTCTTCGGCACGAGGCCGGGCGACCGCAACGCCCCGGGGTGTCCGTTCTTGGAGGAGTAGTTCGGTCGCCTGGACGCTCGGCTCGGCGTGAAAGCGGGCGCGCATCACCCCCTCATGGAGGGTATTCGCGAGCGCGACCAGCACCATTCCCTGATGATGCGCCATGTAGCTACGGACGATCGCCACGCCCGTGCCCTCCGGGAGCCGGGAAGCCGTGTAGTCGAGGGCCTCGTAGAACCCGTACGCACCGCACGCGCCGGCTTCCGCCAGGCGCTGGAAGTTCCTGACGGCGGCCGCCGGATCGATCATCGCCGCCAGCGCCGTCGCATAGGGGGCGATGACGACGTCGTCGCTGAGCCCCCGTTGGAGCCCGAGGCCCGGCACACCGAAGTGCGAATACTGGTAGGTCATCGCGAGGTCACGCGCGTTGTAGCCCGACTCCGACACCCCCCACGGCACGCCGCGTTCGGCGCCGTACGCGATCTGACGCCGGACGACGAGCCGGCACGTCTGGTCCAGCAGACTTCCCGCTGGCGCGCGCAACACGAGCGCGGGCATCAGATACTCGAACATCGACCCCGACCAGGACACCAGCACCGAGTCCGGACCTACCGGCGTCAGGGCGCGCCCCAGCCGGAACCAGTGCGAGACGGGGACGTCGCCGTTCGCGATCGCGACAAAGCTCGTGAGACGGGCCTCTGAGGCGAGGAGGTCATAACGCCCGGGGTCGAGACTCCCGTCGGTGACACGGTAGCCGAGCGAGAACAGCTTCCGCATGGGGTCGAAGAGAAAGCCAAAGTCGATGGCGTCGACCATCGTCTCCGCATCCCGGGCGAGGATCGTCAGACGACGGATCAGTGCCCCGGAGGCCGTCGCGGAACGCCCCAGGCTCTGGACGAGGTCGGGCGTGTCGGCCAGCGTCGGAAGGGCGGCGACATGGCCGTCCAGAGGCCTCATGATGTCGAGGTCGCGCGTGTGACTCTCGATGGTCGTGCGCAGGGCGTCCGCCCAGACAAGGACGGTCTGCGCGCCCGGGTCTTCCTCGACCAGAGCTTGCGCGATTGCCGTCACCGTGTGGGCACGGGCTTCGAGCTCCGCGAGCCGCCCGGCCCACGTAGCCGGAGTGCGGGGAAGCGCCGGGACTGCCGCCGTGACGGCGTCGAGCGCCTTGTCGAGGCGTTGTCGCGTCGCCGCCTGCGTCCGCCCGTCGCCCGCCAGGGCGCGCGCCGATTCACGCACGAGGAGCGCCGCGTCCTCGATCCCGGCGAGCGCCGCCGGACCCAGCACCGGGCGGTCGATCATCTCCCGACAGCCGTGCGCGAGCGCGATGAGATGACCCGCGAGATTCCCGCTGTCCACCGACGACACGTACTTTGGGTCGAGCGGACGGCCGTCTTTTGTGTCGTACCAGTTGTAGAAGTGGCCGCGGAAGCGCTCGAGGCCGGTCATCGCCGCGAGCGTCGCTTCGAGTCGCTCGACGACGTCGAGCATCCCAAGCCAGCCGAAATCGTGAGCGGCGACGGTCGACAGCAGATACAGCCCGAGGTTCGTGGGCGAGGTCCGGTGCGCCACGACCGGGTTCGGCTCTTCCTGGAAATTATCGGGAGGTAGGGCGTGCTCGTCGGGGCCGACGAACGTCGCGAAGAACCGCCATGTCCGTCGGGCGATTAATCGCAGGGCTCGCGCATCGCCGGACGACAGCGGTGTGGTCCTTGCGGTGAGCCGGGGGAGGCTGATCCAGCGAGCCACCGCGGGCGACGCCGCCCACAGCAGCAGCAAGGGCAGCGCGACGGACCAGGCCTCCGCGCGCCCCCACGCGACGACGGCCGCCGCAGCCACGGCGAGCGTAACGCCACCACCCATACGTCGGTAGAAGCCGCCGAGATCCAGCCGGAGACCGGCCTTCGCCTGTGCAGCGGTCACCCACTCCAGCAGCTTGCAATGCGTCACGTACACGCGGACGAGCGTCCGCACGATCGCATCGCTCATCAGCCAGGCCTGGTGCGCGAGCATCGTGATCACGAACGCCGTCTGTGATGCGGCCAACCCGAGGTCCCGGCCGATCGCGCGAGTGTAGCTTCGCTTCGAGATGCCACGCCTTCGGGGAATTACCACGGTGAGGATCGGCACGAGCGTGGGGAGCGCGATCGTCGTAAGGACGAACGCGGTCCACACCACGGGCGACGCGGCCGGCAGCGTCCACCCGACCACCAAGGTCAGAAAGGTGGCTGGCGCTGACAGCGTGCGGCGCAGGTTATCCATCATCTTCCACCGCCCGATCAACGGAATCGGCAGGTGGGAGCCGTACCCGACGATCCACGGCAGCAGTTGCCAGTCGCCGCGCGCCCATCGGTGCTGGCGGGCGGCGGCGACCCCGTAATGTGATGGCGCACGCTCGAACAGTTCGATATCGGTGACCAGGCCGGCTCGCGCGAAGAGCCCCTCGAAGAGATCGTGGCTCAACAGCGCGTTCTCTGGCACCCGTCCCGCCAGGGCCGCCTCGAACGCGTCCACGTCGTAGATCCCCTTGCCGGTGTATGAACCCTCCCCGAAGAGGTCCTGATAGACATCGGACACCGCCGCCGCATACGGGTCGATACCGGATGGACCCGACGAAAGGCGCTGGAAGAAGGAGCTCTCGCCACCGGGCAGGGGCGGCGTCACCCGCGGTTGAAGTACGGCGTACCCTTCGACGACGCGCCCGGTGCCGGGATCGAATCTCGGCCGATTGAGGGGATGCGCCATCGTCCCGACCAGCCGATTGACGGCCCCTCTGGGCAGCCGCGTATCGGCGTCGAGGGTGATGACGTACCGGACGTCGGGGGGCGCGACGGGCGCCGCGCCACCCGCCGACAGAAAGCTGGTGTCCGTTGCGCCTCGAAGGAGGCGATTCAGCTCATGGAGCTTCCCGCGCTTTCGCTCCCACCCCATCCACGTCTGCTCGCTCTCATTCCAGAGCCGCCGGCGGTGGAAGAGGAGGAATCGCTGGCCGCCCTCCAGGGCATCGCCATAGTGCGAGTTCAGACGCCCGATCCCCTCGCGCGCCGCTGCCAGAGTCTCCTCGTCACCGGGCACGCTCTCCGTAGGCGCATCCGTCCAGTCGGACAGAAGAGCGAAACGAACATCGCCGTCCGGATTCGCCAGGTAATGCACTTCCAGCCGCTCGATCAGCTCGGCGACCTCGGTGCGATCGGTCAAGAGGGTCGGCACGACAATCATCGTCCGCAGACTCGAGGGCACGCCGTCGCGCAGCTCGAGCCGAGGCAACACCCTCGGCGGGAGCAGCACCGGGACCCAACGATTCAGGAGCGCGATCACGAGGTCCGAGGCGGGAACCGCGGCCAGAAGCCCGAGCAGGATCAGGCTCGCCGGCATCGTCCCCGATGCACCGACAGTGAGGAGAGGCAGCGCGAGCGTGAGCCCACTGAGGACGATGATGGTTCCGAGGTACCCGGCCGTCGCCGACGCGACGTACGCGCGAAACACCCGGCGCGTCGCGGGAGGCCGGAAGCCAATCGCCAGCTCGAGGGCCGTGCGCCCGTCCGCGATGAGGTAGTAGCCGGGGTCATCTCGCCGGGCGTCGTGGGGGTCGTCGGCCCTCCCGGCCCCGAGTCCGGTGCGCGTCGCGAGGAGCACTGCTTCCCGGGCGACGTCGAGTTCGGACCGGCCCGAGCCCCGCGCGAGCTCTTCGATCGCGTGCCGGTAGCGGTCGCGGGTCGAGAAGTCCATCGCGGCATAGGTGGTGCCCACTCGAAGCACCTCGTCGACCAGGCTGACACTCTCGAAGAATTCGGTCCAGTCGAGCGCGGACATCAGACGCATGCTCGTGATGACGTTCCGGACGGTCACGTTCATTGCGGCCTGCCGCTGATGCTCGACCCGGACGATGTCGTCGGGTGTCGTTCCCTGGTCCGCCAAGCGTCCGTCCAGCCAGAGCAGCGCCGGGGTGACCGTCGGGTCCTGATCGCGCAGCCGCTGGACGAGCTGCACCGCAAACGCCGTCACCAACGGTGCATGCTCGAACGCTTGGAGGGCCATCGCCACACGCTTCACGGGTTGGCTGCCGAGTCCGAGGATGTCGTCCGCCAGCGCGTCGGCTTCCTGGCACGCCGCTCGCCCGCGGACGATCGCCTCCGCCAGGCGTCGAAGATTCTCGACGAGCACAACCCTCAGGGTGATCGCGACCGCCCAGAGCTCACCAATGGTCAGGGGCTGTATCCGCTGGTAAGCGCGCACGAACCGACGGAGCGTTTCCGGGTCGAACCGGCTGTCCGTATGCGCGACGAACGCCCAGGCGATTCCGTAGACGCGCGGATAGCCTGCGAGGGGCCCCTCGGTCAGCTTGGGCAGCTGCCAATAGAAGCCGGCCGGCAGGTCATCTCGGATCTCGCGGAGCTGCTCGTCGACGATGTGGAAGTTGTCGACCAACCACTCCGCCGCCGGAGTGATCGCGCGGTCCTCCCGAATGGCCTTGGCGATCGCCCGGTACGCCTCGCGCAGCACGCGTCCGTTGTCCTCGACGCGCGGCAACAGTCGACGGCCCTTCTCTAACTCGCTCATGACAGGCTGGGCCGCAGCCAGGCTCTCGGCGTGCTGTTCGAGGCGCTCGACGCCGAAGAGTTCCGCGCGGATCGGCTCTTCGAATGGCTGTGGTGCAAACTCCGCAGAAGGGTGGGCGCCGGGCATTGCCGTCTCAGAAGCGAAGGAATCTGGTGAACTACTCGCGAGGACGAGAGATTGTAGCGGGAGCGCTAAGGCCCGCCAGCCTCTTCCACGAAGAGAAATCGAGTATACAGGAACGCGCTCGTTGGAGGAGCCATGTCTCGCACTGAGGCCGGCCCGGAGGTCTGAACTTCTCGATCAGTTGCGTCGTCGGCGGGCCTCCGACGACCTCGAACGAGCGCACCCTGTGGACATCGCGGAGGCATTGAACCTCCTCGATCCTCGCGTGGCCGGTCGGGCACTCTCCTCGCTTCCGTTCGATCTCGCGGTCCCCGTGCTGGAGCAGCCGGAGTTCGACCGGCGAGCCACTCCTCCGATCGCACCAAGGCGGTGGCCTTTCCCCGTCAGGTCGCCATGTATCTGGCGCGCCACCTCACCCGCGCCTCTCTCGCCCAGGTCGGCCGGGCCTTCGAGAGGCTAATCCAGGGCGCTCACCTGTGATCCGACTTCGAGGTGACCGTTTCCGATGTTACTCCGCGTGTGTCACCGCGAAGCGATAGTGATGACCAGTGACTACTTTCCGCGGTGGGTGGCGTGCCGATCTCTGCAGTGGTGACGAGCGAGGGCCAGGGCGCGTGCCGGTCGACACCGGCACCGCCTCGGCCCCGGCCGGCCTGATCAGGCGGCCTTGACTTCGATCGTCCTCGGCGTCGCGGCTTGCGGCGCGGGGACCCTCACCTCGAGCATGCCCCTCGCGTACTTCGCCTCCACTTGGGCGGCGTCGACGCCCTCAGG
>WNGJ01005977.1_pt1 | contig 12834 bp, 15 predicted proteins | sample 5400611 | NCBI WGS metagenome assembly WNGJ01 (sample SAMN13153375, study PRJNA577476) | soil metagenome | isolation source: 40 cm soil or saprolite under Garry oak tree replicate 1 | place: USA:California | collected 2016-06-15
ATGCTCGGCTCCCCGTTCGAGGCCGAGGACGCGGTGCAGGAGACGTTCATCCGAGCGTGGCGCGGGCTCGAGAAGTTCGAGGGGCGGGCGGCGCTGCGATCGTGGCTCTACCGCATCGCAACGAACGTCTCGCTGGACATGCTGAGCGGGCGGGAACGGCGCGCCCGCCCGATGGATCTCGGCCCGGCGCGGGAACCCGTCGAGTCGAATCTCAACACGCTGCCCGAGGTGACGTGGATCGAGCCCATTCCGCAGGACTCGCTCTTCGTTCCGGCGGAAGGAGACCCGGCGGAGGTCGCCGTCTCGCGCGAGACGATTCGCCTCGCGTTCGTCGCGGCGCTCCAGCACTTGCCGCCGCGGCAGCGCGCCGTCTTGATCCTTTGCGAAGTGCTGCGCTGGAAGGCGAGCGAGGTCGCGGAGCTGCTCGATACCAGCGTCGCCTCCGTCAACAGCGCGCTCCAACGCGCTCGCGCGACGCTCGAGGAGAGCAACCTCAGCGTCGCGGACACTTCGTCCTCGGTCGACGAGGCGGACGCGGAGCTGCTTGCCCGTTACGTGCGCGCCTTCGAGCAGTACGACATGGACGCGCTCACCTCGCTGATCCAGGAAGACGCGACGCAGTCGATGCCGCCGTTCGATCTCTGGCTGAGCGGCCGTGACGACATTCTGAGCTGGTGGGTCGGCCCCGGCGCCGGCTGTCGGGGCTCGCGCGTGATCCCGACCGTGGCTGCGAACGGCTCACCAGCCTTCGGGCAGTACAAGCCGAGCGATTCCGGAGAGGGCTACGACCCATGGGCTCTTCAGGTGCTCGAGATCTCCGACGGTCGCATCGTCGAGTTCACGTTCTTCCTCGATACGGAAAGAGTGTTTCCACTATTCGGACTGCCGCTGCGGCTCGAGTACTAGCGTCACTCACGCAGGACGTCACGCAGGCCGATGAAGCCGAGCAGCTCGACGAGCTCGGTCGATGCGCCGAGCAACCGCGCCTGGCAGCCGCGCCGTCGAGCGACGAGCTGGAGGCGCGCAAGGGTGTCGACCGACACGGCGTCGGGGTCGATCGTGCTCACGTCGCACAGGGCGACCTCGGCTCCGGTTCTCTCGAGGAGCGCGCCGACCTGCTCAGAGAGCCGCGGCAGGTCGGTCCGGCCGATCGGACCGTCGATTCTGAACACGACTGTTCGGCGCGCTGAGGCAGCCATCCTGGGATGGACCTGAAGAACGGGGAAAACTCATCGGTCTGACAACGATGAGTTCTGCGTCGCGAGGCCGTCTAACCACCATGAGAGACCACGACACGCCGAAAGGAATGCCCACATGACCTTGGATAGCCGCACGCGCTGGCTCGCGCTCTACGTCCTCTGCCTCGGGGATCTGATGATCGTCCTCGACACGACGATCGTGAACGTCGCGCTTCCGTCGATCAGGCAAGATCTTGGCTTCTCGCAGACCTCGCTCGCGTGGGTCGTCAATGCCTACCTGCTGACGTTCGGCGGCTTCCTCCTTCTGGGTGGCCGGCTCGGCGACCTCTTCGGCCACCGCCGGCTGTTCCTGATCGGGATCTCGCTCTTCACCGTGGCCTCGGTCGCGTGCGGCGTTTCCACGACGCAAGGGCTTCTCGTTGCGGCCCGCGCGGTTCAGGGGCTCGGCGGTGCGGTCGTCTCGGCGGTCGCGCTGTCGCTGATGATGAACCTGTTCACTGAGCAGGGGGAGAGGGCGAAGGCGATGGGCATCTTCGGCTTCGTGATGGCGGGCGGGGGCAGCCTCGGCGTCCTCTTGGGCGGGGTCCTCACGGACACGCTCAACTGGCACTGGATCTTCCTCGTCAACGTTCCGATCGGCATCGCAGTCGTCATCCTCACCCTGAGGCTGCTGCCGGGCGCGCCCGGCTCGGCCGCCGGCGGCAGGCTCGACGTGGCCGGCGCCGTCACGGTGACGGCGTCCCTGATGCTGGCCGTCTACGCGATCGTGAACGGCAACAGCACCGGCTGGGCGACCGGCCAGACGCTCGGGCTCCTCGCGGCAGCGGTCGTGCTGTTGGCGTTCTTCATCGGCATCGAAGCGCGCGTTCCCTCGCCGCTCATGCCGCTCGGCCTCTTCCGCCTGCGCAACATCGTCATCTCGAACGTGGTCGGGATCCTGTGGGCGGCTGCCATGTTCGCGTGGTTCTTCGTCTCGGCGCTCTACCTGCAGTTGGTGCTCGGCTACAGCCCCCTCAAGGTCGGACTTGCTTTCCTGCCGGCCAACCTGATCATGGGCGCCTTCTCGATTGGGCTGTCCGCGAAGCTCGTCATGCGGTTCGGTTTCAGGATCCCTCTGGCCGCGGGCCTGTCGGTGGCCGCCGCCGGCCTCGTGCTGTTCGCCCGCGCCCCGGTCGACGGGACTTTCGTCGTCGACGTGCTCCCAAGCATGATCCTGCTCGGAGTAGGAGCGGGAATGGCGTTCAACCCGGTGTTGCTCGCCGCGATGAGCGACGTCGACCCGAGCGAGTCCGGTCTCGCCTCGGGCGTCGTCAACACCGCGTTCATGATGGGCGGTGCGCTCGGCCTCGCGATTCTCGTCAGCCTCGCAGCGTCACGCACCGACAGCCTTCGCGCGTCAGGTGACGGACCGCTCGCGGCGCTGAACGGCGGCTACCACGCAGCATTTCTCGTCGGCGCGCTCTTCGCAGCGGTGGCGGCGGCGGTCGGCGCGGTGTTGCTTCGGACCCGGCAGCAGGTGGGTGCCGGAGTTCCTGCCGACGCGACCGCTGCCTCGTAGGAGGTGCGAACGGCCTAAGCTTCGCGCTATGCACACGGGTGAGGAGATCGTCCTCGCGGTCGTCGCCGTCGTGACCACCCTCCTAGTCCTCGGCTTGTTCGTGTGGGCCGCCGTCAAGGACGGGCAGGAGGACAAAGCGCTGCAGAAGCGTCTGCGGATGCGCCGCCGCACCCGGCTCGGGCGCTAGACGGTTGACACCGTTGCTCCCCCGACCTACAAGGAGCGGGGAGCTCGCAATCGATCGAGGGGGTCGAGGTGTACGAGCCGGGGGAAGGAACCAAGCCCGCCATGCGGGCCGATAACGAGCGGGACTACGTGGAGTTCTGGCCTGCCGGAGTAGCCACCACCGGGTGGTTTCTCTGCGCCGCTTGCGGCAATACGGTGATCGTCCGTCATGTGCTGCCACGGTGCATGCTGTGCGGCGAACGGCTCTGGGAGCGCGCGCGGGCTGCTGGGGTGCCGGCTTCGAGAGCGGTCTGAGAAACGGGCGCGCGAACGACTACGTCACGATCTGGGCGAGGGCATTCGGGCCCCAGAGGCGGAAGCCGCCGGTGAACGCGTTCTCGTTGGCGCCGAGTCGGGCATTCGGCGGCAGGGCATCCAACTTCTTCGCGTTGCCGCCCCCGAGCACGACATAGTCAGGCTCCAATGCCGCGCTCAGCTTGGCGACCGCCCACGTCCAGTCGGCCGCGAGGCTCAGCGCGGCCTCGACCATCTGGGCGGCCGTGAAGTCCGGCCCCGAATCGGCCCGTCGGGATTCGTGTTCGCCCGTGGCGAGCACCTTGACGTGAGAGCCGCCGACGTCGACGACGAGCACCGAGCTCACGATAGAACCGAGCTAACTCGAGCCGAAACCCTTCTTCGCCGCGGCGCGCTTGTCCTGCCGCTTCTCCTTCAGGGACTTCTGGGCTACTTTCTTGCCCAGCTTCTTGGGCTTCGAGGCGCCTTTCATCGTGACCTCCAGGTCGATCTCCGATTTCCGCGCCTAAGCTTACGCGTTCTATCCGCTGTAGTTCGTGGGCGCGAGCGGTTGGGCGTAGACCGTCGGGTTGCTCGGCATCCCGGCCGGCACGGTGCTGATCGTCGGAAACGAGGTGTTCACCGACTGCCCGAGCTTGACGTTGCTGCCGACGATCGGGCCGTCGATCGTTGAGGTCGTCTGGATCTCGACGTCGTTCGTTGCGAAGACGGCCCCCTGGAAGTACGCGCTTGTGAGCTGGACGCTGTCCCCGGAACTGACCTGGGCGTCCGGGGCCAGCGAGCCGTTGCCGTTGCTCACGATGCAGAGCAGTCGCGAATTCGGGTTCCAGTTGACAGTGTCGCAGGCGGTCTTCGCGACATTGAGCTGCGCGCAGAGCGTCGAGTTCTTCAGGAGCACGCTGCCGGACGCGTAGAGGGTCGCCTGACCGTTGTAGGTGTTGATCGCGCCGTTGTTCACGTAAACGCTGCCGTCGATGAAGATCGTGCCGCCGACGGTGAGCGTCTTCGTGGCCGCATTCCAGGAGAGCTCGCCGCCGGCTGTCTGGCACGTGTAGGAGCTCGCCGGGGTGAGGTTGAACGTGCCGGCACTGTCGTTTCGATATGCGAGCTTGGCCGCATCCGCAGCGGTGGGGAGCGCGACGACATTGTCAAACGTCGGCGGAGTGCCGCTCGTGGTCGTGCAGGGGTAGTACGGGCCGGGGCTCGCGTTCAGGTACCAGCTGTCCCAGTAGACGACAGGCGGAGTGATCGGGGAAGGCGTCGAGTCGAGCACGTTCGCCCACACGTTGTCCGCCAGGCCGCCTTGGCAGGGAAGGTGGAAGGCGTTGTTCGCGTACTTGCAGCCGCCGGCGATGTGCGCGTCGCTGATCTTGGTCAACGCCGTGCCGACGGTGTTCTGAGCCTGCGAGAGCGTGAGGCTGCCGCGAACGTCAAGAGGCCCGCTCACGATCGTCGCCGTGTTCTGCAGGCACAGGTTTCCGTTGACGATGAGCGGCGACGCGACCACGACGCTCTGCTGGATCGTCATGTCGCAGACACCCGGCGTCACGGGATGAGTCGAATAGACGTAGTTCCAGGCAGGGTTGTTGAGTGGTTGTGTCAAGGTCGCGATGACGGGGATCTGGGCCGTCATCGTCTTCGTGAGATTCCCGGTGTTCATGCCGTTCTTGTTCGGCAGTGTCGCGGTCGAGGTGATCGTCCACGTCGTGCCCGTGAGATACCCGGAGAACGTGACAGTGCCTCCGCCGAGCGAGACCGTCTGCGAGCAGGGTGGCGTCTGGAGGGTGAGGCAGAAGATGCTCGGATTGAGAGCGTTCTTGCTCGGGAGGCTGAGCAGCGCGGCAGCATCGTTGATCCCGGCGAGTGCGAGTTCCTCGACGGCGTTGCGCGCCACGTGGGTGCTGGCCTCGCGCGTGTTCGAGGTCGCCGAAGAGATGACCGTGACGGCCGACACTGCCAGGACCACCGTGATCCCGAGCGACAGCACGAGCGCCACGCCGCGTTCGTCCGCGAGGCGTCGAAATTGTCCTTCCTTGGGTGCTGCGCTTACTGGATGCTTCGTGTGGGGCGTGGCTGCCTCTGAGCCGCAGGTGCTCGATGCGCCGAAGTTGCCAATCCCAGGAATCGGTCGGAATTGCTGTCTTCTGTAACCCTCGAACGGGGGAGCGGAGCGCCAGGGGTTAGCGCCTCAGTTGCCGTCGAACGTGCTCAGCCGGTCGGCACGGTGCTCGCCTCTCTTCGGCGTGGCGACCTCCTCGCGAACTGCGGGGGTGACCTCGGTCCCGAGGAGCTCGATAGCGCGCATGACCTTTTCGTGCGGCATCGTGCCGACGCTGATCTGCCCGAGGAAGCGGTCGCGGGAGCGGTTCCTGGACCGGCCGCGGATAGACGCCGACATTGTCGAGTGGTGCGCGGTGCTTCCCCGACCATGTGACCCGGACGGAGTCGTGTGCCCGCGCTGGGCGATCGTCGGTCAGTCGCCGCGGAAGCGAAGCGCGCCGAGCTCGAGGAGCTCGCTTATGACGTCGAGGGATTCCTCGCGAAGCGTTCCCACCTCGTCGTCCAGCAAGCCGAGCCGGTCGGCGGTCGAATCGATCACTTCGTTCAGGCGCATGCGGCTGTCGAGGGAAGCAACCACCTCCTGCACATCCGCCGAGGCATCGACTGCATGCTTCGTCCCTTCCGTGAGCTCGACCTTCCCGTCGACGTCGACAGCTCGCCCGCCGGACGGTTCGAGCTCCCGGTCCAGTCGCAGGCTCGAGGCCACGCCGACGCGTGCTTCCAGCAACTCGTTGTCACTGCCGAGCTCGGTGAGCCTGGCTCGCGATTCGAAGGCGCGTAGGATCTGATCTCCCGCGTCGTCCAGCTCGTCCTCATCGAGCTCGTCCACCCGCGCGGCGTGCGCACCGTCGGGACGCTTGTGCAGGACGACCGCGCCTTCGCTGACGAGCTGTACGCCGAGGGAGTCGAAGTACTGCGACCACTCGTCGAGAGCTTCGCCGAGCGCTTCCCCGACGAGGTGTGAGTTCCATTCCGCGGCGTGCGTGAGCGGATCCGAGTTCATCGTGGAGAGAATCCAGCTCTCGCAACCGCTCGCCTCGGTCCACGCGAGGACACGCTCGTCGGGATTGTTCTCGTCGAACGCGAGCCAGCTCACGAGCATCGCTGCGTATCCGCCTTCGGTCAGATGTTCGGCCGCGGCGAGGATCACACGCTCCGAAACTTCGTCCTCGGAGAACTCACTGTCGCGGTAGACCCAGCGACGCTCCGGCGAGACCACGTAGGGCGCATTGCACGTGATCAGGTCGAACTTCTCGCCCGCCACGGGATCGAAGAGGCTGCCCTGCCTGCACTCGATGTTCCGAAGCCCGTTCAGCGCCGCGTTGAGCTCCGTGTACGCGATCGCGCGAGGATTGACGTCGGTCGCGATCACGTGCCGGGCATGTTGCGCCGCGAGTAGCGCATGGATGCCACTTCCCGTCCCGACGTCGACCGCTCGGTCGACCCGAGGACGGGGCGTCAGGGAATCGAGGACACGAGCCGTCGGAGTGTAGGTCGCGACGTAGTCGGCAGGGTCGTCGCCGTCCCGCGAGAAGCCGTCCGAGGCGAGTAGGACCTTGCCGATCGGCAGGATTCGGGCGCGAGGAGCGATCCGGTCGCCGACCTGCGCCAGCCCTGTCACCTCCAATGCGTCCACGCCGTCTCGCCCGAGCGCGGCTTCGGCCTCCTCCGCCGAAACCGGTAGCTGCAAGAAGAGAAGGCGGACGAGCGTCGCGAGCGGGGTCTCGGGCAGGCGGCGCTCCTCGGCGGGCGTATCGCCGCGCTCGCTCGAGTAAGCATCCTCGCCGAGCAGGCCTTGGATTGCGTCCTCTGAATAGCCGGCGCGGCGCAGAGTCGTTCCGAGTCGCTCGGCCGCGACGGTGTCGGCCACGAGATCTTTGTCCATCACCAAAGCCGAATCATCATGCCCGAATCGAACGAACCGCACGCGCGTTTCGAGCTTGATTGACTAGCGCGATGACGAGCCGGACGCGGCAGACATCCTTTGGAACGTCGCTCGACGATCTCCTTTCCCGCGAGCTCGGCCGATTCGAGCGTCAGCACCCGCGGTCGCGCGAGCTCTCCGCGCGGGCCGAGCAGTCATTGCTCGCCGGAGTGCCGATGCCGTGGATGATTCGTTGGGCGGGGGGCTTCCCGGTGTTCGCTGCGGAGGCCCACGGCGCTCGCCTTCGTGACGTGGACGGGCACGAGTACGTGGACTTCTGCCTGGGTGACACGGCGGCGATGACCGGGCACTCGCCGGCGCAGACCGTGCGGGCTGTGGCGGAGCAAGCGGCGCGCGGCATCACGCTCATGCTTCCGAGTGAGGACGCGCTCTGGGTCGGCGAAGAGCTCACCCGCCGCTTCGGGCTGCCAAGCTGGCAGTTCGCGCTCACGGCAACCGACGCCAATCGGTTCGCGATCAGGCTCGCACGCGAGGTCACGGGGAGGCCAAAGGTCCTCGTATTCAACTGGTGTTACCACGGGACCGTCGACGAGACGTTCGCCGCGCTCGACGGCACGTCGGTGGTTTCGCGCGAAGGCAACGTCGGCCCGCCGGTTGCACTCGAGGAGACGACCAGGGTGGTCGAGTGGAACGACGTCGAGGCGCTCGAGCGCGAGCTCGGCTTCGGCGACGTCGCTTGCGTCCTGGCGGAGCCTGCGCTGACGAACATCGGGATCGTCCACCCTGACCCCGGGTTCCACGACGCTCTCCGCGAGGCGACGCGCAAGACGAAGACGCTGTTGATCATCGACGAGACGCACACGCTCTGCGCCGGGCCGGGCGGCTATACGGCTGCCTACGGGCTGGATCCGGATCTGCTGACCGTCGGGAAGGCGATCGCCGCCGGCATTCCGGCCGCCGCCTACGGATTTTCGCGCGAGGTCGCCGATCGACTGGAAGCGCTGCTACCACGGGACGAGCGTGCCGATGTCGGCGGCATCGGCGGCACGGTTGCCGCAAACGTCCTGTCGCTGGCTGCGATGCGAGCCACGCTCGGCGAGGTTCTCACCGACGACGCTTTCGCGCGGATGATCGCCCTCGGCGAGCGGTTCGAGGCTGGTGTCGCCGGTGCGATCGAACGGCACGACCTGCCTTGGCACGTCACCCGTCTCGGCTGCCGTGTCGAGTATCTCTTCCGTCCCGAGCGCCCGCGCAGCGGAAGTGAGGCCGCCGCGGGGGGCAACGCGGAGCTCGACCGGCTGATCCATCTCTACGCGTTGAACCGCGGCATCCTCTTGACGCCCTTCCACAACATGGCGCTCATGTCGCCGGCGACGACCGAAGCTGACGTGGATCTCCATTCGTCTGTCTTCGACGAGGCGGCTCGGGAGCTTGCCGCTGGCTGACCGAGCGCGGAATGCGAAGTCGGACGTCGGCCCCTCGGGCTGAGGCCACGACGTCTGCTTCCCCGCCGTGTGCGGATGCAATTGCGGCGACGATCGCGAGGCCGAGACCTGTTCCTCCTTCGCCTCGGCTCTGCTCGGCGCGGCTGAAGCGCTCGAACGCGTGCGGCGCGAAACCAGCCGGGAAGCCCGGTCCGTCGTCGGCCACATGTAGGTCGAGCATCCCGTCGTCAGCCGTGGCGCTGAGCCGGATCGTTCCGGCTCCGTGCCGCAGGGAGTTCTCGACGAGGTTCCCCAGCGCCTGTTCCAGCCGCAGGCGGTCGACTCGAACGTGGATGTGCGGCACATTCACCTCGAACCGGCGGCGATCGTCTCTTGCGCGCCGATCGAAGCGGGCCGCGACGCCTCCCAACAGTTCGTCGAGGGCGACGTCGTCCAAGCGCAACGGCAGCTTCCCTTTGTCGGAGCGTGCGAGGAGCAGGAGATCAGCAGCGAGCTGCGACAGCCGGTCGGTCTCGATTCCCACCTCGCGCAACGCGGTCTCGAGCTGCCCGCGCGTGCGGGGTGTCTCGAGCGCGAGCTCGACTTCGGCCTGGAGATGGGCGAGCGGCGTTCGGAGCTCGTGACTCGCATCGGCAACGAAGCTCCGTTCGCGTTCCATTGCCGTCTCGAGACGGGTGAGCATCTCGTTGAGCGTGTCGCCGAGTCGGGAGACCTCGTCGTGCGAGCGCGCGACCGGAAGCCGCTCTGAGAGGCGGTTGGCAGAGATCGCGGCGGCACGCGCGCGCATGCGGTCGACGGGACGGAGTGCTGCTGCCGCCAGCAGATAACCGATGACAGAGGCGACGAGGAGCCCGATCGGGCCGCCCACGAGCAACTCGGTGCGCAGCGTCGCCAGTGCCGCATCCCTCGATTCGAGCGGTGTGCCGACGACGACGACGAGACGCCGGTCCTGCGCGGAAACCGGTTGGGCAAGCAGGCGCACGGTCCCCTCGCTCAGCGTCGTCCGTTGGACGAGTAGCGGCCCGCTCTTCGCGCGCTGCAGCTGGGCAGTCGCGAGCAGGCTTTCTGTAAGACCGGGGGTGTGGTCGACGATCTTGCCCCGCAGGTCCAGAACCTGAGCGAAGCCGTCGCTTCTCAGCCCCGACTCCTGCAGACCGGTGTCGGCCTGCTTCACGAGGGCCGAGATGTCGGCGGCGCGCGCGCGGAGCCCCTGCGCGACCGTGCGGTCGAGCGACGTGCCGAGGGGTCGGACAGTAGGAATCCCGCCGCGGTCAGGAGCACGGCCATTGCGAGTCCGAAGGCCGCGGTCAGCCGCAATCGGAGGGGGAGTCGGCTCATCCTCCGTCGGTGCGCAGCCTGTAACCGGCCCCGTGGACCGTTTCGATCGAGTCCCTGCCGAACGGACGGTCGATCTTCTCGCGCAGGTACCGGATGTAGACCGTGATCACATTCGAGCGGTTGTGATAGCCCATGTCCCAGCCGTGCTCCAGCAATTCGTAACGCGAGATCACTTCCCCCGCCTTGCGCATGAACAGCTCGAGCAGCGCGTATTCCTTGGTCGACAGCTTGATCGGTTCGTCGCCGCGCCAGACCTCGTGCGTCGCCGGGTCGAGGCGAAGGTCGCCGACCTCGAGCACCGTGGGTCGCTCCGCCGCCCCCCGACGGACGAGCGCCCGGAGCCGCGCGCGCAGCTCGGCGAGAGAGAACGGCTTGGTGAGGTAGTCGTCGGCGCCCGCATCGAGACCTGAAACTCGATCCTCGACGGCATCTCTCGCCGTCAGCATCAAGACGGGTGCCCACACCCCTTGCGCCCGCAAGGTCGCACAGGTCTCGAACCCGTCGAGTCCCGGGAGCATCACGTCCAGGACGATCACGTCGTAGTCGTGGGCGCGTGCCATCCAGAGAGCGTCCTCTCCCTGCGGCGCAACGTCGATCGCCGTGCCGTTTTCGGTGAGGCCGCGCCGGACGAGCGCGGCCATCTTCGCGTCGTCTTCGACCAGTAGTACGCGCATGTGAGCAGTGTGCTCACGGGATGTGAGAGTGAGGTGAGAAACATCCTTGGCGCGGTTCACATCTGTTTCACACGGGCCTCCTACCGTCGGCTGTGCACGTCCGATCGACATCCGACACGAAGGAGGAACCACATGCGTTCACGCATTACCAAGATCGGCGCAGCGCTCGCGGCTCTGGCGGCGCTCGCGGCCGGCGGCTCGACCCTGGCTTCGGCGAGTAGCAGCAGCAAGGCGCCCGCGAAGGTACCTGCGCTGAAGCAGCACGCCCCGCCGCAGGACCAGAGCGGCACGGACACCACGGCGGAGAGCGGCGCCGAACCGGCCGAGTCCGGCTCCGAGACTCCCGGCAATGACGGTCCGGGTGGCTACGCCGACGAGCCCGGCAACCCCAACGCCGACACGCAGCAGGAAGGCCAGAACTAGCCCGCCTGCTCGGGCCTCCCCAAATCGAGGCCTCGGCGCCGCCGGGGCCTCGATGCCCGTTAACGTTTGCTTCGATGGGAGAGCAGCGCGTCGTCCCGATGTTCTCGTACGAAGACGTCGGTCGGGCCGCCGACTGGATCGCAGACGCCTTCGGATTCGAAGAGACTGGACGGTGGAGCGACGACGATGGTCGAGTCACTCACGTGAACATGGAGCTCGACGGCGGCATGATCATGCTCGGGTATCCGAGCCCGGACTACGAGAGCCCGAGGCATCACGCCGAGGGATGTCAGCAGTCGCGCGCGTGGCTTCAGACGCCGTACGTGGTCGACGGCGTCTACGTTTCGGTCGACGACATCGACGCGCACTACGCACATGCGCGTGCAGCCGGCGCCAAGATCCTCTCCGAGTTGGAGGACAACGCAGGAATCGGGCAGCGCCAATACCGAGCCGAGGATCTCGAGGGACATCGCTGGATGTTCGCGACGCGTCCTTGAAAGACACGTCTCGGTGTCTGACACCGGCCGTCGAAGGAGTCGCGCACGCCTACCGGTTACGCTGCGATGCGGCGTCGCTCCGCAGTCGGACCTGTTTCCAAGTCCCACGTCCTGGTGTCGGACACCGTGACGTAAATGTGACGAACGATCCACAGGTGGGACGTTCGGCGTCGTTCTTAGAGGGCGGCTAGAGCGCCCGCGAGCTCGCCCAGGTCGGCGATCACCGCATCCGCCTCGGCTAGCGCTTCACGCCCGTAGCTTCCCGTCGTCACGGCGATGGAGTGACACCCCGCTGCATGTGCGCTCGAGACGTCGAGCGGGGTGTCGCCGACCGCGACCGTGCCGGCTCCGGGCCAGTTGCCGGCACGCTCGCGCGCGAGGTCGAAGAGCTCGATGCGGTCCTCGCGTTCGCAGCCGAAGGCGCCCTGCCCGCGCGGGAAGAATTCGGCCAGCCCGAGCCGTTCCATCCGCGCATGTGCTACCGCGGGCGGGTTGCCGGTGAGTAGTGCGCGGTTCTCGACGGCGGCCGCCGCTTCGACCGCGTGCGGTCCGAGCTGCCAGTGGCTCGTGTCCGCTGCCTGCAGCAGGCGAACGTATCGACCTGAGAACGCAGCGCACCAGCGGGGAAGGCCGGCGTCTATCTCTTCCTCGGGGACATCGACGGTGCGCAACGCACGACGGATGTGCGCCGATGCCGTGTCGCCCGGCACGTCGGGGCCGTCGGCATAGATCCCGTACACGGCCTCGAGTGCGAACCGGCTCGCCTCGACGTAGATCTCGTCGTGCGTCAACAGCAACGTTCCGTCGACGTCGAACAGCACGAGCCAGGTCAGACAGCCACCACCGAGTCGACAGCGTCGCGCAATGTGCGGACATACCGCTGTAACGCCTCCGGTCCCTCCTCGGCGACCTCGACTGGGCGTGAGCCGACGACGATGCCGTCGGTCAGCTCGGCTGCGGCCTGCGCCTGCTCGGGTGTGGAGATACCGAAGCCCACGTAGAGCGGCACGTCGGTGACCGCGCGTGCCCGTCCGGCGAGCCCGGCCAACGCGGGCGAGGCGTCGGCGCGTGCGCCCGTGGTTCCGGTGAGGGCGACGAGGTAGAGCCACCCGTCGGTGTGTTCCGCTGCAATCCGCAGACGCTCGTCGGTCGAGGTCGGCGCGACGAGCTGGACGCGCCGGAGCTCCGGCCGCACGTCCACCGGCAGGTCGGCCACGATCAGCGACGTCGCGCCCGCGGACTGAGCGTCACGCGCGAAGCGGTCCCAGCCGTAG